>Ga0101944_10004475_pt1 | contig 17227 bp, 9 predicted proteins | sample DewCreD2012metaG_FD_75245 | JGI IMG/M metagenome (GOLD analysis project Ga0101944, IMG submission 75245) | Hot spring sediment bacterial and archeal communities from British Columbia, Canada, to study Microbial Dark Matter (Phase II) - Dewar... ...
ACCAGCCCCCGTGCATGTGCGCATCCGGCACATCGGTCACCTGCACGATGGCGCCTGTCTCCAGGTCGCAGGTAAACAGGTTCTGCCCGTGGAACTTCCCAGACGGGTCCGCGGCGCTGCGCGTGCTGACGAAGACCAGCTGCCGGCCGTCTGCCGTGAACGTCGGCACGTTCAAGTACATATGGCAGGCGTAGCCGCCAACCCGCGCCGAATCGGTCAGCCGAACCAGTTCGCAATCCGCCGGCACATCGGTCTGTACGCTGCACTCCACACCCCATTGCTTGCCTGTGAACATGGGACAACACACTCCTTGGCCAGTCGTTCCGATCTACATGCCTTTCTGCACCTCCGGCCGGGCCGGCACAGACGAATGGAGGATCATATATCGCAAAGGTGTCTCCGAACAGTACGCCGATGGCGGACCCTATCCGTCGCCAACCCTTGCGGGAGACAATGGTACGTCCGCAGGCATGCCGGGTGCCGGATGCCACGGTCTTGCGCTGTTGCAGCACCATGGATTTCCGGAACATGCGATCGCTTTGATCGGCAAGCCGTGCGGCAGACACGTCTGTGCCTGTTTTTCCGGGCACGGGTAACTCTGGGCAACGCCTGGATTAACCACGGGCTTACAGGCACGCCAGACTTGCGGTCCACATGCACACGCTCTTACAATCAATGCGTACTCGGCAAGGGGTATTTGCATGGCAGGCTACAAGGGCAGACTGGCGGTTTACCCGGGCACGTTCGATCCGATCACCCTGGGCCACCTCGACCTCATCGAGCGCGGCAAGCAACTGTTCAATGAGCTCATCGTGGGCGTCGGAATCAACCCCGACAAGAAGGACGAGCTCTTCAGCCAGGCCGAGCGCGTGGAGATGATCGAGCAACTCGTCGCCCGCTGGCCGAACGTCCGGGTCAAGGCCTACCAGGGCCTTACGTACGAATTCGTCCGCGGCGTCGGCGGCCTGGTGATCCTGCGCGGCATCCGCGACAGCGTCGATCTGCGCCAGGAACTGCTCCAGGCCAACACCAACCTGCTCTTGGGCGGCGTCGAGACCGTCTTCCTGATGGGCAGCCACGACCACGCCCTCACCAGCAGCACCCTGATCAAGCAGATCGCCGCCCTGGGCGGCAAGATGGAAACCATCAGTCGCCTGGTGCCCCCGCTGGTGGCCGAACGCCTGCTCGAGAAGATCCACTCCGGCAAATTCCGCGTGCAGCCGAACCCTGCCTATTGATGTGGGTCTCCTCCAAGGCGTCAGCCGTTGTTGCTGTCGCTATTGACTATTGACTACTGATGTCCGCTGCCGTCTCCGCCGCCGCTTTGCCCCGTGCCTCCACTGTCTCCCCGACCACGCCCCACAGCAGCGTCCCCTGCACGATGCCGCTGGTCGGGCAGGCCGGCAGCGGGTAATCCGGGATCTGCACCACTGCGTCCGGGTACTGCCACGGCGCGGGCACCCACAGGACGCCAGCCGGCAGCGTCGCGGGCGTCCGCGGGTGGCTCTTGATCGCCCCCGCCGGCTCCCGCACGATGGCCGGTCGGGTACTCGTCGCCTTCTCCTCGGGCACGTACAAAGGTTCGTCCTTCACGCGTTCGCCCGGTGCGCGGACGCTGACGCCCACGAACGGCGTCTGCTGCTGGACCGCCCGGCGGACCTCACCGTTCGGCCACTCGATGTAGCCCAGCCACACAATGGCATCCCCCTTTTCGACAGTCGGGGCGGCCCGCCGCCAGCGATAGCCGCGCTGCGCCAGGACCCAGTTCGGCAGTTCCACCGGCAGCCACGCCTCCCCAGCCAGCAGGTGCGACTCGACCATCACGTATACGGCCTTGTCCGCCGGCATGTTCGACAGCAGCCTGGCAGCGGCGCGCACCTCCGGAGCCGAGTCCCGGCACGCCTGCAACTGCGCCCGCAAAATCTCCAGGTACTGCCTCCCGAGCACGCCCGCTTCGATCGGCGGGACCCTCAGGTCGTCGTGGAACTTGATGTTCTCGTACTTCTTCTCCCAGACCTCGTAGCGCGGAATCTGTCCCGACGGCCAGATGCCCGGCATCTTGCCCTGACGCGTGCAGGCCGCAACCAGCTCCGCCGTAAACGCCCACTGGTACACTGCCGTGCTCATGCCGGCATAGTCCCCATAGCGCGTGCCATCGCTGGCCACCAGGCGCGTGTCCATCGGCAACTGCGTGTCAATGAAGAACACCTTGTCCCCCGGCAGGCGGCTCTGGAGAAGCTTGACGATCTTCTGCGAGATCGGCCAGCGGCTCGATCCGAAGAACACAACCGTGTTGCGCTCATACGCCAGGTGCCCCAGCTCGTCGAACAAGTTAATACTCGGATCGACGCTGCGGTGCAGGCCGTACAGCACGATCGACTCCTCCGGCACGTCCTCCCATCGCATCTGCCGGCCGTTGAAGTTCTGCTTGACCTGCGCAATCCGCCGCAGCCCGATCAGCCCGCCCGCCCGGTAGAAGGCCTCGTCGGTGAACGACTCATCGCCCCCGGCGAAAATGTCAGCCCCTTCGATCCAGCGCTTGGCGACGACATCCGCCGCCCGGGCCATCTCCGGCAGCAGCCCCTCCGCCCGGGCAACGCTCTGCAGCATCAGGTCCGTGCACTGCTGCAGACTCCTCGCCGCAGGCTGGCTCATAGCCGTCTGCGCCCCCGCCATACCCGACAGCCCCGCGGCAACAACCCACACCAACAGAACGAAACGAACTCTCATGCTTGCCTGCTTTCCTGTTTGAAACCTTTCATCGATCGCTGTTGCTCAGCACTCGGTGCTCAGGACTATTTGGTCGCCACCGGCTGCCACGTCACCTGCGGCGTCCTGAGTTCCTGAATCGGCCAGGCCACTTTCAGATCCGGCCCCAGCAGCGTCATCTCGCTGGCGTCCTGCTGCAGCGCGACGTTCATCATCGGCCTCGCCTGCAGGTTCTCGCCGCGCAGCACCTTCAGAATCACGAGGAACTCGCCGGCCCGATGGGGGCTCGCCGCGTAAAGGTCCAGCCGCCGCGTCTCCTTCACAAACCGGCTGCGCGTGATGCGGTGAAGCCGAACCTCGTGGCACAACTCCTCGGGCCCCGGCCGCAGCGCGCAGATGTCCAGGCCGACGTTGCCCGCCTCCAGCCGCCAATAGCCCGGCCGGATCTCCGTGAACCGCCGGCCCGGCTCGGTGTGCAGCAGCCAGCGGTACTCGTGCGGCCGGACGCTCTCCAGCCGGTCGTGCACGACCAGTAGGTCCGGCCGGACGAAGATCAGCCGTCGCCGGAAACTGCCGAGCTGCAGGTCCGGGTCGTACGCCCCGGCGGCCTGAGCGACTACGTGGCAGAACTCCCCCTTGTCCTCGAACGTCTCGATCCCCAGGGCCTTGCCCTCGCGGTTCAGACAGTTGTTGACGTTCAGCCAGGTGTTGCCCTCGCCGGTCTGCCCCTGCCCGTCGATCAGGATCGTGTTGTGGTTGGCGGTGCTCTTGAGGTACTCGTACCCCGGGTCCACCACGAGATAGGTCTTGCCCACGCAAATCTGTAGCGAGGCGTTGTCCGGGTGCCGGTGCGCCGCGCCGATGTCCTTGCTCACCAGCTGCGTCATCCGGTGTCCCTGGAACGGCCCGCAGAGCATGCCGATCATCGTTGCGTTCTCGGTCCAACTGCTCCGCAGCGTGACCAGTCCCTGGTCCTCGGCGTGGTAGCTCGCCGGCAGCGGCGGCGCCTGCGGCGGAAACTCCGCCGGCTGCAGCGACGCCTCCCGCATCAGCGGGATCAGCCAGTTCTTGTTCCGCTCGATGCCGACGTTACGCATTACCAGCCAGTCAGCGGCGCCTTGCGCGATCCGGTGGTTGAACCGCCGGGCCAGGCAGTAGAGCAGGCTGGTCGGCGGGTGCGGCCAGCACGACCGGTCGTTGTCGCCCCAGTTCAGAATGTCCGCCTCGCTCGTGGGCGCGGGGATGATCTGCTGGATGATGTAATCGATCCGCCGGCGGGCGAAAGAGCCGTACAGGTCCTCTCCGCTGAACGTCCGCAGCGCCTCGAAGAAGGTGAACTGCGCCTCGGTCATGAAATACGCGTAGCGGCAGAGTTCCGGCGTCGAGCCATCCGGCGGCTGGTAGAACACCGCCTTGCGAAAGCCCGTCAGCGCATGCTGGTAAAGCTCCAGCCCCACGCGCCGCAGCGAGGCTTCCGGCGCATCTGCCAGCACCATGCCCGCCAGCCCGATCCCGCACTCGTTGACGATCGCGTGGTTCTGCAGCCAGCAGTCGGCCCACCAGGTGGCGCCGCTCTCCGCCGAACGCGCCACCTGCGCCGCCGTGGCTGCCAGCCACCGCCGCGCCTGCGCGGTATGCTCCGCCGGCAGATCGTCCCCGGCCCAGTCCAGCGTCAGCGCCACAGCCGTGCACACCTCGCTCGCCACCAGACTGTCGAGATGCCCGACGATGGGCGTGCCGGCGAACACCTCCAGCAAATCGGCCGTCTCCTGGAGCATCGCCGATTCGCGCAATACCGCCCACCGAAGCGCCCGCCAGGTCAGCACGTAGGAGTCTTCCCGGCTGACACGCTGCATCGGCTCCGGCGCGTGTCGGTGGTGCTCCAGGTGCGACTGCCAGAGCCTCGGCCAGATGCTCCGCAGGAAGCCGTGCTCGATATCGCGGCGAATCGAGCCCAGCCGCTCAGCCGTAAGGATCAGTCGCGGTTTCGGCGCCAGGGGATCTGGATAGTCGGGCAGCGGGGCTAAGACCGGGTACTTCTCCAGATCGAACTCGGCCCCGGGCGGCGGCAGGCGGAATGCGGTGGGTACATCACACTCGAAAGCGGTTCTGCCGAGGTCCTGCTTGCTGCCGTCATGGCCCATTTTGCGGTGCTCCTGCCCGTACCCCAATGGCGCCCGGTGCGCGCATTGCGTGTAAGCTGCTCGCAAATCATCTGTTGCGCAGCCGGGTTGCCGCCTGATTATGCGGCTCGCCACTCGCTTGGCAATGACCCCAGCAGGAGTGTGCCCACAGGGCACAGGACAACTGCGCGTGGTTCGGTCCAGCGCGTGTGTGCGATCCCTCTACAGGGCTGGCATTGCGACAGCCGATCAGGGATGATGTCGCCACTCAGGCCCGATCGTGCTCCCTGACACGCACGTGACGGCAAGGAGGCCAGGCACGATGAGCCAGAACGAACCCCGGTTTCACATCTATTCGTCCGACAAGGAACTCGACCAGCGCCGGCGCTTCGTACAGGACTTCCGTAACTGCCCGATCCCCGAGCGCGAGATCCTCGCCAACCTCGCCCTGTTCCTCAACCGCCAGACCCTTTCGCGCCTCCTCTATATGCACGATCTCTACCGCCGGATCATCGACGTGCCCGGCGTGGTCATGGAATTCGGCGTCCGCTGGGGCCAGAACCTGGCCCTCTTTTCCAACTTCCGCGGCATGTACGAGCCCTACAATTTCAGCCGCAAAATCATCGGCTTCGATACGTTCAGTGGGTTTCCAGCGGTCTCGCCCGAAGACGGCCAGGCGGCCCTGGCCAAGGTCGGCGGCTACAACGTCACCGACAACTACGAGGAGTATCTTCGCCGGGTGCTCGACTACCACCAGAACGAAAGCCCGCTGTCCCACATCCCCAAGTACGAACTCTGCGTCGGCGATGCCTGCCAGACCCTGCCGCAGTACCTGAAGGACCACCCCGAGACCATCGTCGCACTGGCCTACTTCGACTTCGACCTGTACGAGCCGACCAAGGAGTGTCTGTTCGCCATCCGCGACCGCCTCACCCGCGGCAGTGTATTGGCCTTTGATGAACTCAACTGCAAGGAATTCCCTGGTGAGACGCTGGCGGTAATGGAAGTCCTCGGCCTCGACCAGTTCCGCCTGCAACGCAACCCGCACGTGCCGGTCGGCGCGTTTCTGGTGGTGGACTGAGACGTCGCCTTTGTTGTGTCAGCCCCCAGCCCCAGCGGGGATTCCTCCGGATGCCAGGGGCTTGCTGTAGCCGGATGACCGGGCGGCATCAAGCGGTCCATGCGGACTGCCGGCCGCCACTCCTATTCGGTCAGCACCGCCGTTGCCCACACGCTCGGATCCACATACCAGTACAGATCGTCACCCACCGTCAGGTACTGCTGCCCCCGTTCGCGGTCTTCGAGCATGTAATAGAACCCGATCCGCCGGCCCGCCGCCGGCTCGTAACCGACCAGTGCCTCCGCCGGGATGTGCCCTTCGAGATCGTAGCCGTCGCTCACGATCTTCGCTGCCACCTGGATCACGCCCTCTTCCGGCAGCGGGGCATCCTGGCGGGCGCGGTGGATCTTGGCGCCGCCGGCCGCAGGCTCGTCTTCATACGCCCCGCCGCCAGCCGGCATGAAGTAGAACTGCTGGCAGAAGCGTGTGGCGCGGTGAGTGTCCTTCGTGTCGCGCATATCAGTCATGATCCGTAGGTTGTCCGACCGCCAGAACCAGCGGGGCTTGCAGTCGACCGCGCGGCGCTTGCCGCGGACCTTGCAGGCGACGTACAGCCCCGTTTCGTGCCAGCCGACCCATACGGGGCCCACAGCCCGCGCCTCGTCGAGTTCGTGTACCGCGGGCATCAGGTGCTTGTCGGACCACTTGCGCAGGTTCCCGTCGATGCGCAGCGGCTTGTCCAGCCTGTGCAGCGCAATCTCCAGCCGCACGAGCATGCGGAAAGGCACCAGCGGCCCATCACCGTCATACGCCATACGTGCTATTGCTCCTCCCGGATGAGATCTCCCGCGTCCTCGGCCTCAACCTCCACCGCGCGCGTGTCCTCCTCGTCCACCGGCGACTCATACGCCTCACCCCTCGCCGGCCGGCCTGTCGCCGCGGCCCAGCGCCTCAGAAACGCGCTTAGCTGTTGGCTCAAATGGCTCTCGTTGCCAATGCCGATCCGGATCTCCGCCAGGCCATCCCTTGTCGTCTCAACCGTCCCGCCTGTGCCCAGTTCGGCCACATGGACCGGCCGGAAGATCCCTGCCGGACAGCTCAGCCGCAACTCCAGCACCTCCGCGCGCCACGTCTTGATCCACCCGTGCCGCCTGCCGTCCCGCCCGCGGATCGTCACACCCGTCTTGTTCCGCCAGTCGAGTTTCACTCCGGGCACATGCTTGACCAGCAGTCCGCACAGGGCGATCAGCGTCGTCTGGCTCCAGGCGGGTTTCTCGCCTGTCGCGATGGCCTTGCCTGCCGGGTGACACGCCTTGCCCTCCTTCTTCCACGGATCGTTGCCATCCAGCGATCCGCCATCCCCCTGCACATCGTCATCGTCGGCTGTCGTGGTCCCGCTTGCGGGGGCAGACCCCTTGCCCGGCAAGCCCCTGTCCCTGTCTGCCCCTCTGTCGTTGCCGTTCCGCGCGCGGTACGGCCCCGCCTCAAGGATCGGCCTGAGCACCCTCCCCGTCAGCGACTCCTTGCACTGCGCCACCGTCTCCGGCGTGCCTGCCACAACGATTTCCCCGCCCCGGTCCGCCGGCCCCGGCCCCAGGTCGATCACCCAGTCCGCCTGCTTGATCAGGTCCAGGTTGTGCTCGATGCAGATCACCGTGTTGCCATGGTCCACCAGCCAATGCAGGACGATCAGCAGCTTGCGGATGTCGTCGAAATGCAGGCCCGTCGTCGGCTCGTCGAGAATGTAGACGGTCTGCCCCGTCTGCGGCCGGGCCAGTTCCGCCGCCAGCTTGATCCGCTGTGCCTCGCCGCCCGACAACGTTGTGCCCGACTGCCCCAGCGGCAGGTAGTCCAGCCCCACGTCCAGCAGCGTCTGCAGGATCCGCCGCAGTTTCGGCACGTCCCGGAACAAACTCGCGGCCTCCGCCACCGACATCTCCAGCACGTCGTTGATGTTCTTGCCGTGGAAGGTCACCTCGAGCGTCGCCGCGTTGAATCGCTTGCCCCCGCACGTCTCGCACGTCACCCACACGTCCGGCAGGAAGTGCATCTGTACGCACTTGCTGCCCATGCCTTCGCAATCCTCGCACCGCCCGCCGGCCCGGTTGAAACTGAACCGCCCCGGCGTAAAGCCCCGCATCTTGCTGCCGGGCAGCCGCGCGTAGAGCTTGCGGACCTCGTCGAACAGGCCCGTGTAGGTCGCCGCGTTGCTCATCGGCGTCTGGCCGATCGGCGACTGGTCGACGCGGATCACCTTGTCGACCAACTCGAGCCCGTCGATCATCTCGTGATCGCCCGGCGTTGCCTTCGCCCCGTGCAGCCGCTTGGCCAGTGCAGGCCACAGTGTCTCGGTGATCAGCGAACTCTTGCCCGAACCGCTCACCCCCGTCACCGCCGTGAACCGCCCCAGCGGCAGTGCCGCGTCGATGCCTTTGAGGTTGTTGTGCCGCGCCCCCCGCACGATCAACCAGCCCTCACGGTCGTCCGGATCGACAGGCCACACCACCGCCCGCCGATTCGTCGGTACCTCGATCGCCTCGCGATTCGCCAGGTACTTCGCCGTCAGCGATTCCTTGTTCGCAGTCCGGGCTTCAGCCCGCGCCGTGTCTTCGTTGGGAGTACAGGCTTCAGCCTGGCCTTTGTGGCTGTTGCCGTTGTTGTTACATCTGCCTCTTCTCTGCGTCCTCTGCGTCCCTGCGGTGATATCGCCGTTGCCATCGCCGAGCTTCCCCGGCACTCCTTCCGCGACGACTCTTCCGCCCGCCAGCCCCGCCCCCGGCCCGAAGTCGATCACATGATCCGCCGCCGCGATTACCTCGCGGTCGTGCTCGACCAGCAGCAGCGTATTGCCCAGGTCGCGCAGGTGCTTCAGCGCCGACAGCAGCCGTTCGTTGTCGATCGGGTGCAGCCCGATCGTCGGCTCGTCCAGCACGTACAGCACGCCGGTCAGGCCGCTGCCCAATTGGCACGCCAGCCGGATCCGCTGTGCCTCCCCGCCCGACAACGTCGGCCCGCTGCGCCCCAGCGTCAGGTAGTCCAGTCCCACGTCCAGCAGGAACCTCAGCCGGCTGTTGATCTCGCGGAGCAACTCGCCCCCGATCCGCTTCTGGTGCCGCGGCAGCGACAACTGCCTGAAAAACCGGGCCGCCTCCGCCAGGCTCATCGCCGAGACCTCGCCGATCGTCCTGTCCGCCAGACGCACCGCGCCGGCGTCCGGCCGGAGCCGGCTGTTCTTGCAGTGCCGGCAGGGCACTTCCTGCGTCATGTCCTCCAGCCGCTTGCGGTAGTGCCATGAAATCCGGCTGGCCTCTTCGATTGCCGGGAACAGCCCCTTCCACTCGAACCGCACCCCCGGCGCCACCGCCGAGCCGTCGATCCACTTGCCCGGCAGACCGTAGAGCACCGCGTTTTGCTGTTCGGGCGTGAGGTCCTTCCACGGCGTCTTGATCGCAAACCCGATCGCCTTGGCCACCGCCCCGATCAGCAACCCCTGCGCGCTGCCCCTCGCAACGTCGTCCCAGCCCAGCACCGCCCCGTCCAGCAGCCCCTTGTCCGGCCGGACGATGATCGCCTCGACGTCCGTGCCCTGCTGCACGCCGAGCCCTTCGCACGTCGGGCACCAGCCCAGCGGGCTGTTGTAACTGAAGTGGTGCGGCGAGAGCTCCTCGAACGCCTGGCCGCACGACCGGCAACTGCGGTTGATGCTGTAGCGCAGCGACGGCTCACCGCCCTCGGCCTCCGCCGCCACCACCCCGTCGCTCAACCCAATCGCCTGCTCGAGGCTGTCGACCAGCCGGCTGCGCTTCACGCGGCGCATCTCCAGCCGGTCCAGCGCTACCTCCACCACATGGTGCCGGCCTTCCGCCGGGGCCTCCATCTGGTCGATCCGGCCGAACTGCCCATCCACCCGCGCCCGGCTGAATCCCGCACCCTTGAGCCGTTCCCACAGGTCCGCCCACTTCTGCGTGTCCTTCGGCTGGACCGGCGCGAACAGGATGACCGACTTGTCCGCCAGCTTGTGCGTGATGTCCTCGGCGATCTCGTCCACCGTCATCCGCTGGATGGGCACCTGGCAGTCCGGGCAGTACGGCGTGCCGAGTCGCGCCCACAGCAGCCGCATGTAGTCGTAGATCTCGGTGATCGTCGCGACGGTGCTTCGCGGCGAGCGGGCCGTGCCCTTCTGCTCGATCGCGATTGCCGGCGAGAGGCCCTCGATCCGCTCGACCTTCGGCTTGGCCAGGCGGCCCACGAACTGCCGCGCGTACGTCGACATCGACTCGACGTACCGCCGCTGACCTTCGCTGTAGACCGTGTCCAGGGCGAAACTGCTCTTGCCCGAGCCCGACACGCCCGTGCAGACGGTCATCCGATGCCGCGGCACTTCCACGGTCACATCCTTCAAGTTGTTCTGCCGCGCCCCCACCACGCGGATGTGCCCGTTGCCCGCCACCGGGTCCGCCGTCGCCCTGAGCTTCGCGTTCCAGTCGATCGGCGCGGGCATCTTCCCGTCCTGGTCCGGCAGCACCTCCAGCAGTGCCTGCCCCGTGTGACTGGCCTTGATCCCTGCTACCTGCTCGGGTGTCCCCGCCGCGACGATCCAGCCGCCGTCCTCGCCCCCTTCCGGGCCAAGGTCGATCAGCCAGTCCGCCGTCTTGATGACGTCCATGTTGTGCTCGACGACCAGCACCGTGTTGCCCCCGTCTACGAAGCCGTGCAGGATTTCCAGCAGCTTGCGGACGTCCTCGAAGTGCAGCCCCGTCGTCGGTTCGTCGAGGATGTACAACGTCCGGCCCGTCGAGCGTTTCACCAGTTCGCGCGCCAGCTTGATCCGCTGCGCCTCGCCGCCGGAGAGCGTCGTGCTCGACTGGCCCAGTTCCATGTACCCCAGCCCCGCGTGCAGCAGGCAGTCGAGCATCGCCTTGATCTTCGGGATCTTCTCGAAGTGCCTGGCGGCTTCTTCGACCGTCATCTTCAGCACGTCGCTGATCGTCTTGGTCTTGTAGAAAATCTGCAGCGTCTCGCTGGCGAACCGCCTGCCCTCGCACACCGGGCAGGTGATCCACATGTCCGCCAGGAAGTCCATCTCCATCTTCGTGGCGCCGTGCCCTTCGCACGCCTCGCACCGCCCGCCGCCGTCCTCGGCCGGCACGTTGAAACTGAACCGCCCCGGCTTGTAGCCGCGGACCTTGCTGTCCGGCAGCTGCGCGTACAGGTCGCGGATCAGATCGAACACCTTGATGTAGGTCGCCGGGTTCGACCGCGGCGTCCGGCCGATCGGACTCTGGTCGATGACCAGTACCTTGTCGATCTTCTCCGCCCCGCGCAGCCCCTTGTGCTTGCCGGGCTGCTCGTCTTCGACCCCGTGGATCCGGTTGCGCAGCGCGATCGCCAGCGTGTCATTGACCAGGCTGCTCTTGCCCGAGCCCGACACCCCCGTGACTGCCACGAAGCACCCCAGCGGGATCTTCACGTCGATGTTCTTGAGGTTGTTGTGCCGGCAGCCGAGCACCTCGAGCCAGTGATCCTTCTTCGCCGGCCGCCGTTGCTTCGGAATCCCGATCTGCCGCGTGCCCGCCAGATACTTGCCCGTCAGCGACTGCGGCGCCGCCAGCAGCGCCTGCAGGTCGCCCGCCGCCGTGATATGCCCCCCGTGCCGGCCGGCCCCGGGCCCGAAGTCCACCACGTAATCCGCCGCTCGGATCGTCGCCTCGTCGTGCTCGACCACCACCACCGTGTTGCCCATGTCGCGCAGCCGGGCGAGCGTCTTGAGCAGTTGCAGGTTGTCGCGATGGTGCAGCCCGATCGACGGCTCGTCCAGCACGTACATCGCGCCCACCAGCCCGCCCCCGATTTGGCCCGCCAGCCGCACACGCTGCGCCTCGCCGCCCGACAGCGTCGGCGCACGCCGCCCGAGCGTCAGGTACCCCAGCCCCACGTCCAGCAGGAACGCCAGTCGCCCCCGCAACTCCTTGACCAGGTCCTCCGCCACCACCGCCGCCGCCCCACCCAGCCGCAGCGAACGGAGCCACTCCCACACCCCGCCGATCGACGTCTCGCACAACTCGGCGATGTTCCGGCCGTCGATCCGCACCGCCAGGGCCTGCTCGTTCAGCCGCGCCCCGTTGCACGCCCTGCAGCCCTGGTGCTTCATGAACTTCTCGTAGAACAGCCGGGCGATGCCGCTGTTGGTCGTCTTGTACTTCTCGCGCAGTTCCGGAATAATCCCCTCGAATGGCTCGCTATGCCGCCACGTGCCGCCGAATCCCTGCCACTCCATGTCGATGTCGGCCTTGCCCGCGCCGTACAGCAGGATCTTCTGCGCCCTGGCCGGCAGGTCCTTCCACGGCTTGGAAAGATCGAAGCCGAACCGCTTGGCCACGCCGCGATAGATGTGCCGCCGCCACCGCCCGATCGGCGGCCGCAGCACCGGGATCGCCCCTTTGAACAGGCTCAGTTCCGGCTCGGCCACAAGCAGTTCCGGATCGAAGTCGTGCCGCTCGCCCAATCCGTCGCACTCCAGGCACATGCCCTGCGGCGAGTTGAAACTGAACAGCTGCGGCGACAGCGTCGGCAGACCGATGCCGCACTTCGGGCAGGCGTTCAGTGTGCTGAAGATCCGGTCTTTCTTGCGGTTGGTGTCCGTTGTCCCGGATGCCCCCTTGTTCGTCGTTCCGCCTTCAGGCGGGTCTCCCTGGCCTCTGCGTCTCCCCGCCTCGCCGTGTCGTTCTATCCCCGCGTCTCCGCTTCCCCGCGTCCCCGCGTCAGTCTCCTGCCGTTCCAGGGGCGTGACAATCAACTGCCCCTTGCCCAGCTTCAACGCCGCCTCGACCGCCTCCGCCACCCTCCCCCGACCTGCCCCAGCCGGCAAACGGTCGATCACACCCTCGATGTCATGGCGACGATTCCGTTCCAGGCTCGGCGCCGGCTCGGTCGCCAGGATGTGCCCATCGACACGCGCCCGCATGTAGCCGTCGCGACGCAATTGCTCGAACAGGTCCTTCCAATGACCGCGCTGCCCTTTGACCACCGGGGCCAGCACCGCGAACGATCCCCCCTTGGCCATCTCGGTGATGTTCGCAACGATCTGGTCCTGGCTCTGGCTTGTGATCTTCTCGCCGCACTTCGGGCAAAACGGCTCGCCGACCCGCGCGAACAGCACCCGCAGAAGGTCGTAGATCCCCGTGATTGTCCCAACCGTGCTGCGCGGATTCCAGCCCGTGGTCTGCTGGCCGATCGCGATCGCCGGCGACAGCCCCTCGATGCTGTCCACCTCGGGCCGGGGCATCTGGTTGAAGAACTGCCGGGCGTGGATGGATAGCGACTCCATGTACCGCCGCTGGCCCTCGGCGTAGAGCGTATCGAACGCCAGGCTCGACTTGCCCGACCCCGACATGCCCGTCAGACAGATCAGCCGGTTGCGCGGCAGGTTGACCTCAACCCCGCGGAGGTTATGGACTTTCGCGCCCTTGACTGTGATCTCGTTACGCTGCATGTCGGGTACTATGCTTCGAGGACTCCCGTGGCAGGTTTTGCCTACAGAGACACACGGGGACCGCGCGCCGTTACAGACCTACCTTTTTCCTAACAGCCAGTCTGCAATTATAGCGCTTTTTTGCAAGGCGCGCCAGTTGAGTTTTCCGCCAAGCTACCCCGGCCGGCCACTCTACGACCACCCGATCGCTGCCGCTGACGCTTCACCTGAACCATTGACAATCGACAACAGTTCACATAGCGTAAGTAGTGGTTCAGTGTGTCTCAGTCACGAAGGAGGCTCGCCATCATGCGGCGTATGTATCGGTATCTCGCGCTGGCGGTCGTGTCGCTCCCGCTGCTCGGCAGCGAAGGTTGCGTGGCCGACCAGGTCCTCGATACGATCTACTTTGCCTTCGATATCGTGGACGTCTGGGTGTAGACCAACGGCCTGACCACTTGTTGTTCTTTCAGAAGGCCCTGCCGACCTCGTGCCAGCCGGGCCTTTTTCTCTCCGGCAGCCCCGCTCAACCCAATCAGCCGCCAAGGCCGTTACTCCTTTTTCCCCGCCACAACGCGGAAAAATCCGCGTCCGTCGCCCGCCTCATCGGCCCCACCTTCCCGCCCTCTCGCCTCCCGCACGCACCTCACCGCCAACTCCTTGCCCCCCAATCCACTTCATCCCTAATGTTTCCTGTGCCGATTCAGCATCGCTCTTGCCCGATGGCAAGCGAATTGCTAGGAGACTTGCGGAATCGTGAATCGTGGTGTATTCGTGCCTCCCCGGCCCAGCCAGAATATCACCCGCCGGCCAGGCCACCGGAGCACTTGACGTAGGCGACCATGAACGATTGCAGCCAACCTACCTCTGCCGCACCGCCTGCCCCGCAGGCCCGCCTCCGCCTTGCCGTGCGCGGCCAAGTCCAGGGAGTCGGCTTCCGTCCCTATGTCTACCGCCTCGCTACCCATATGCACCTGGTTGGCCACGTGTCCAACACCTCCGCCGGCGCGCTCATCGAAATCCAGGGCCCGCCCGCCGACCTTGACCGCTTCTGCGACCGGCTCATCCGCCAGTTGCCCCCGCTGGCCGAGATCGCCGAACTTCGTCGTGAGACGCTCGCCCCGACCGCCGACCAGACCTTCACCATCCGCCGCTCCGACCACGCCGGCGCCTCCGAGGCCCACGTGACCGTCGATGTCGGCGTCTGTGACGACTGCCTCCGCGAGATGTTCGACCCCGCCGACCGCCGCTATCGCTACCCATTCATCAACTGCACCAACTGCGGCCCGCGCTACACCATCGTCAAGCACATTCCCTACGACCGGCCGAACACCACCATGTCGGTCTTCCCGATGTGCGAGTCCTGCCGCAAGGAGTACAACAACCCGCTCGACCGCCGCTTCCACGCCCAGCCGATCGCCTGCCCCGCTTGCGGCCCCAAGGTCTGGCTCGTCGATTGCGACGGACAACCCATCGTCAGCACCGATCCCATCCGCGACGCCGCCCACATGTTGCGCCAGGGCCGGATCCTTGCGATCAAGGGCCTGGGCGGCTTCCACTTGGCCTGCCTGGCCGGCAGCGACGAGGCCGTCGCCTTGCTACGCAAGCGCAAGCACCGCGACCACAAGCCCTTCGCCCTGATGGCCCGCGACCTGGCCCGGATCGAGCAGGTGGCCGAAATTCCCGACGACGCCCGCAAATTGCTCCTGAGCCCCGCGCGCCCCATCGTGCTCCTGCCGCGCAGACCGCAGCCCCTTGTCAGCAACCTCGTCGCCCCCGGTACCAACACCTACGGCATCATGCTGCCCTACACCCCTCTGCACCACCTGCTCTTCGCCGACGGCCTCGATCTGCTCGTCATGACCAGCGCGAACCTCTCCGACGAGCCGATCTGCAAGGACAACGACGAAGCCCTCCGCCGCCTCAAGGGGATCGCCGACGCCTTCCTCCTGCACAACCGCCGCATCGAGCGCCGCCTCGATGATTCCGTCGTCCAGGCCCGTGGCCAGAGACTCTCCATGCTCCGCCGGTCCCGCGGCTACGTCCCGCGCCCCGTGCTGCTCGACAAGCCCGTCCCGCGGGAGGTCCTCGCCCTCGGCCCCGAACTCAAGAACACAGTCTGCCTCCTGCGAGGCAACCAGGCCGTCCTCAGCGAGCACATCGGCGACCTGACCAACGCCGCCGCCTACCGCCACTTCCTCGGCGCCATCGACCACCTCAAGACCCTGCTCCAGGTCACCCCGCAAGTCGTCGCTCACGACCTGCACCCCATGTACATGTCCACGCAGTACGCCAGGCAACTCCGCGGGGTGCGGCTCATCGCCGTGCAGCACCACTTCGCCCACGTTGTCAGCGGCATGGCCGAACACCAGCTCGACGAGCCCGTCATCGGCATCGCCGCCGACGGCACCGGCTACGGCGACGACGGCGCCATCTGGGGCTGCGAGATCCTTCGTGCCGAGCGCTCCGGCTACACCCGCCTCGGCCACCTGCGCTACTTCCCCCTGCCCGGCGGTGATGCCGCAGCCAGGGAATCCTGCCGCCCGGCCCTGGCCCTGCTCTACGAGACCTTCGGTACCCAAGCCTTCGACCTGCCCCTGCTCCGCCGCCTGCCCCCCAACCTCCGCAATGCCTTGCGCCAGATGCTCGAGAACAAGGCCGGCACCGTACCGACCAGCAGTCTCGGCCGCCTCTTCGACGCCGTCGCCTTCCTGCTCCGCGTGGCGGACCACAACCACTTCGAAGGTCAGGCCCCCATGGCCCTCGAAGCGGCCATCGAGCCCGACGATGCCTATTATCCGCATGCGGTTGTCCACCACGGCCGCCGCTTCGAACTCGACTGCCGCCCCATGATCAGCGCCATCCTGGCGGACATCGATTCGCGCGTGCCTGTTGGCCGGATTGCCGCGAGGTTTCATAATACACTGGCCGAACTGCTGAAGGTGGCGACCCTGATCGCTCGCGACCTGACCGACCTGCATAAGGTGGTCCTGTCCGGCGGTTGTTTCGCCAATCGCTGCCTGACCGTGCAACTGGCCGACCGCCTGCGCGAGGTGGGGTTCGATGTCTACACCCACCAGGTCGTGCCATGCAACGACGGCGGCATCGCGCTGGGCCAAGCCGTCCACGCTGCCGCCGTAACGTAGGGTGGGCGCCGCCCACCGGTGCCGTTGCCATTTGTTTGTAGCTCCGCCTTCAGGCGGGCCTTCGCGGCTGTTGCCGTTACAGCCGACAATGGACCAGGGACAACTGACAAAGGACGAAATGTATGTGCCTTGCAATCCCCGGCCGCATAGAAAAACTGCAGCGCGATCAGGCCGAAGTCGTGATCGGCTCGAACCGCTACGACGTCTGCACCGTCCTGACGCCCGAGGTCAAAGTGGGCGACTGGGTGCTGGTCCACGCCGGCTATTCCATCACGCAACTCGATGAGCAGGAAGCCCGCGAAACCTTCGCCCTCATTCAGCAGGTCCAGATGCAGCCGCCCCAGGACCACCCGGCATGAGGCCCAGCATGACCCCGATGCTCGCCGCCAACCAGATCTCTCGACTGCGCGACCGTATGCAGGCCGCCATCGCCCGCGCCGGCCGCCTCATCCGCATCATGGAAGTCTGCGGCACGCACACCGTCTCCGCCAGCCGCAGCGGCCTGCGCTCGCTCCTGCCGAACCAGCTCAAGCTCATCAGCGGCCCGGGCTGCCCCGTCTGCGTGACCAGCCAGGCCTATATCGACGCCACCGTTGAACTCGCCCTCGCCGGCAAGGCCGCCATCGCCACCTACGGCGATATGATCCGCGTCCCCGGCAAAAAGGGCAGCCTTGAACAGGCCCGCGCGTTGGGCGCTGGCGTCCGCGTCGTGACCTCC
>Ga0101944_10004476_pt1 | contig 17223 bp, 17 predicted proteins | sample DewCreD2012metaG_FD_75245 | JGI IMG/M metagenome (GOLD analysis project Ga0101944, IMG submission 75245) | Hot spring sediment bacterial and archeal communities from British Columbia, Canada, to study Microbial Dark Matter (Phase II) - Dewar... ...
CGATCTGGTTTCTTGAACTCGATTCGCCTCATAACCATTGTCTCCATATTCTAAGAATGGACTGCAATGGTATGATACACTAAATCTAGTCGATGTGCAAGTATTTATGACGGTCCATATAGAACTCCTTAGGATGTTACAGTCTCTCTCTCTTCGTGCAAAACGTCCGTTGTCAGTAGTCCGTGGTCAGTTGTCCGTTGCCCGCCACTTGTCGCTTCTCGATGCATGCTCTCAGGATGTTATTCCAACGGACCATGGACCACGGACAACGGGGTGCTGGCACCCTGCCGCCGGCTGCATGCACCCCACCACCATCACTTCCCCCTGATCATCGCTTTCACTTTGTCGAGAATAAGCGTCGCCGACATGGGCATCCCCGTGGTCCGGTTGAGCCTCACCACATCCTTGGAGTGAAGATGGCCGATCAGGTTCGCGAGCTGGCCTTCGTAATTGAGCTCAGGGATCAAGATCTCTTTGCACTTTTTCATGAACGCTCGGATCTTATCGGCATGGTATGGAAAAAGGCTCGCGATCTTGAGAGCCCCCACCCTCAGGCCCTCCTGCTGCGCGCCTAGCACAGCCTCCAAAGCCGACCCGAAAGTGGATCCCCAGGCAATGACCCCCACATCCATGGCCTCGCCGGAGGAGAATTCCACCGGCTCCGGCAAATCCTTCAGAGCCCCTTGGATCTTTCGGTGCCGCTTTTCCGTCATCTTCGAATGGATTTCGGAAGAGTAATCAGGCCTTCCCTTTTCCGTGTGCTCCAGCCCTGTGGCGTCAAAGAGAAAACCCTCTGTCCCCGGTATCGCCCTTGGCGAAATCCCGGATTCCGTGATTCGATAGCGCTCATAGTTTCCTCTGCTCGACTCCTCGGGATAAACGTTCCAGTCCGCGGCCTGCGCTTCGGACGCGCCGGGGATCCTCACCTTTTCCACACGGTTGTTCAGGAAAAAATCCGTCAGCACGATCACCGGCGTCTGATAGCGCTCTGCGAGCTGAAAACTCAGGAGGGTGAAGTCATAGCATTCCCTGACATGGGTGGGGGCGATGACGATCCTCGCAGAATCGCCCGGCCCGCCGAAAACCGCGGCCTGCAAATCCGATTGCTCGGTTTTGCTGGGCAGGCCCGTGGCAGGCCCTCCTCGCTGGGCGTTGACAATCACCGCCGGGTTTTCCGACATGACCCCGTGGGTGATGAGTTCGGTCATCAGGGCAAAGCCGGGCCCTGAGGTGGCGGTCATGGCTCTCTTTCCTGCAAAGAAGCTACCGAGCACCGCGCCGATGGAAGCGATCTCATCTTCCATCTGCACCACTCTTCCCCCCCTTTCCGGCAAGGTCTTGGCCAGGAACTCCATGATCGGCGTGGCAGGGGTGATGGGATAACCGAAGTAGAGCTTGAGGCCGGCATCCAGGGCACCGCGGGCAACCGCCTCGTTACCGGAAATGAGGATTTTTCCTTCCTTCTCCGGCTCAGGCAGGGAAAGCACCGGCCGCTCCCTTTCTTTGAAGGCCTCGGAGGCGTAGTGGTATCCCGCGTCAAAGCTCTTCAGGTTGGCATCAAGGACCTTCTCTCCCTTGGCCTTGAATTTCTTCAGGATCACTCCATGGAAATGCTCGGGAGGCACACCGAAGATGGCCGCAAACCCGCCGAGGGCCGCCAGGTTTCGCCCTCTTGTGCTGCCGGATGCGGCCGCGGCCAGGTCCGAGAAAGGCATCCCGAAGAGGCGCGCATCAGGCTCCACATGGCCGGCAATGGAGATGCCCTCCTCGACGTACGACGGAGGCTTGTTGTCGAAAAGCACCACCGCCTCCTTTGCAAGGAAAGGGATTCTCGATTGGGATTCTTTGTCATCCAGGGAGATGAGCACATGGGTCTTGTCGCTCAGGGCCCGCATTTCCCTGTCGCCGATCCGGGAGTGGGTGACACAGCGACCGAAACCGCGGATTTCAGCCGGGTAGGAGTCAAACGCGAGTACTGAAAAGCCGACCGCAGCCATGGCTTCATTCAGTATACCTCCGGCGGCAATGGTGCCGTCCCCCGACATGCCGCATATTTCAATGGTCACATCCACTTTCGCCATATCAGAACTCCGTCCACCAGGAGGTGTTGACCTTGATTCCCTGGATCTCGAAAATGCACTTCCCCGCTCCCTTGGCCTTCACGGTGTTTCCCACCAGGTTCAAAGCCGCTGTGCGGCCCAGCTCCACGGCATTGTCGTGCCCCACCGAGACCCAGTAATCGCGCAGTTCGGGATGGTAGATCTGGGCACAGTCCCCCGTGGCATAGATTCCATGGAACCCTGTGTTCAGGTATTCGTCCACGAGGATTCCGCGATCCAGCCGAAGCCCGGATCCTGCCAGGAACCGGACGTCCGGCATAAGCCCGAAAAAGGCTCCGATCATGCCCACGCGCACGGTCTGGGGGCCCACCTGGACCTCATAGTCGCGGTCCCCTTTTCGAGTGATCCCCCTCACCCTCTGGTCCGCCAGGACCTCCACCCCCCTTTGCCGAAGCCGTTGGGACATCTCCTCGAAAAGCCCCGCACTCCATCGCAGGGGCCAAAAAGCCTCTTCATTCACCATGAAATAAACTTTCTTTCCGAGTTCCAAGAGAGCCTTGGTGACGGCCAGGGAGGTGAGGTCTCCGCCCATCATGAGCACCGAGTCCACCTGTGGCATTTCTTCCTTCCACATCCTGGCATCTTCCAGTCGCTTGAGGGTGAACAGGACATCCCTGAAGTTCCGCAAGGGTTCAGGGATTCGCGGTTTCCCGCCCACCGCGAGGATCAGACCGGTGAACCGGAGCATCTCCTTGTGGTCCAGGATGAGTTCTCTCTGGCTGGGATTCAGGGCCACCACTCTCTGCCCGCTACGAAACTTGATGGCCATGGCCTTGTACTCTTCCACCGGGCAGACGTAGAGGGCCTCTTCCCTGACGTGGCCGCTGATCCACTTCGGCAGCAAATGGGGCCGATAACACCCGTGCGGTTCCTTGCTGATCAGGGTGATGCGCGCACTCGGGGCCTCCAGCCTCAGGGTCGCTGCGGCATGGTGACCTGCCGGGCCGTTTCCGATCACCACGAAATGCTCCTCAGACATGGTCTTTCCCTCCCTGCGCCAGTCGCTCTGTGAGTTCGACCCTGGTCACGGAGATACAGTTCACGGGGCACACCCGCATACATTCCCCGCATCGAATGCAGCGGGAGTTGTCGATCATGATGGCATTGACCTCTGCCCATCGGGTCGTTTCCGTGAAGCCGGTGATGGCGCCGGCTTCATTGGTCTGCACCTCTTTGACCAGCTTGATGCAATCTCTGGGAGCGACATCGATACAGTACCGGCAGTAGATGCACCGCTTGATGTCGATCTCGTAATGAAGATAACACAGGTAGCAGCGCTTGGACTCTTCCCGGGCCTGCTCGGCCGTGAACCCCGTCTCCACCTCGATCCCCGGAGCTTGGAATCGATTCGCCACAGGCTGAACCGTAGGCATTTCCTGCCTGGGAAGGTAGTCCCAAGCGCGCTTGCGGTCCGTGATTTCCGTGTCCTCCATGCGCACGGTTTTCTCCCTGAAAGCCCTGCCCGTGAGATCCCGAATGATTTTTTCCGCTGCCCGTCGTCCCATGCCCACCGCCTGGATGACGGTGGAAGGCCCGGTGAGATAGTCCCCGGCCACATAGAGCCCTTGGATCGACGAGGACAGAGTGTCCGGATCCGCCTTGAGGACCTGTTCTCCCTTGCCCTGCACCGTGATGCGGAGCGGCTCAGGCCGCTGGCCCGTGGCCACGATGACGCTGTCCGCCGGCAGCGCAAATTCACTTCCTTCAAGGACCAGGATTTCTCTCTTGCCTTCCTTGTCCTTTTCTCCCGGCCGCGTCCTCACAAACTCCACACCCTCCACCCTTTCCGTTCCAAGGATCCTTCGGGAAAGCATCAGAGAGGCGATTTTCACACCCTCTGTCTTTGTCTCGATCACCTCATCTTTGGTGACGACCAGGTCCTCCTCGGTTCGCCTGAGGCAGATGGTCACGTCCTCAGCACCCAACCGAAGGGCGGAACGCGCACAGTCAAAAGCCGTGAACCCGGCGCCAAGGACAAGGACCCTTCGTCCGAGGGCCGGGGCCTGCCCGGCGCAGACCTGCATCATGAATTCCAGGCCGGGATAAACTCCGGGGAGATCTTCGCCGGCCACATTAAGACGCAAAGACCTGTAGCACCCTGCGGCCAGGAGAACCGCATCGTGCTCCTTCAGAAGGTCCTCGACGGCCACCTCTTGACCGACCCTCACCCCGGTTCTGAGAACGACCCCGGTGCGCGTAATGTAACCGATTTCCTCTTCCAGGACCTCCCTCGGCAGCCTGAACTCGGGAATGCCGTACCGCAGCATGCCGCCCGCCTTGTCCAAAGCCTCGTAAAGGGTCACCGCCACGCCGAGCGTCGCCAGATCGTGGGCGGCCGCAAGCCCTGCCGGGCCTGCCCCCACAACGGCCACCCTCTTTCCCAAGGGGGCGAGAGGACCCGGTTCCGGAGGCGGATCCTTTCTTCGCAAATCCGCAGCCGCGCGCTTGATGTGGCAGATGTTCACCGGCCGGCCCAGCTCCGCCTCCCCGTGGCGGCACTTGTCCTCACAGGGCCGGGAACAGATGCGGCCCAGGATCCCGGGCAAGAGGTTCGCCATGTGGTTGATGGCATAGGACGCTTCGTAACGGCCCTCGAAAAGCGCCCGGATATAGGCCGGAATGTTCGTCGCAGCAGGACAGGCCGCCTGGCATGGAACATTCACGTCCATGTAATAAAAATCTTCGGGATCGTCAGAGTATCGAATTGGCTTCCCCATGAGGTTTCCGTCCGGTTTCGTGCTTCGGATGTTGATCCGATTGAGTACGCGAGCCCTTGTCTCTCACTTCCCTCTTATCTTTTTCTGGATTTCTCTCTTGATCGTATTGATGGACTTGGTGACCGGAATCTCCTTCGGGCACACACGGGTGCACTCGAAGTGATTCACACATCCCCAGGCTCCGTCGGGGGAGTCCAGCTGCTCAAGCCTTTCGGAGGTCTTTTCATCTCTCGTGTCAAAGATATATCGAAAGGCCCAGACCAGAGGGGCCGGTCCCAGGTACCTCTCGTTTTGCGAGGTCACCGGACAGGCGGCGGTGCAGCAGGCACAGAGGATGCACCGGATCACCTCGTTGAGCTTCAGGTTATCCTCGTGCCCCTGGAGTCTCTCCTTTTCAGGAGCGGCCTTCGAACAGATCAGGTAGGGGCGAATCGCTTTCACCTTTTCAAAAAAAGGATCAAGGTCGACGATCAGGTCCCTGAGAACCTTGAAGGTCGGAAGGGGTTCAAGAACGACTTCGGCCCCTTCATAGTCTTTCACGAGTTTCTGGCAGGCCAGGCCGCAACGGCCGTTGATCTTCATGGCATCCGATCCGCACACCCCGTGGCCGCAGGACATGCGGTAGGCCAGGGTGCCGTCCTGCTCCCACTTGATGCGGTTGAGGCAGTCCAGGATGCGCTCCCAAGGGTCTGCCTGGACTCTGTAATTCTGAAATCGCGGTGCAGAATCCACCTCCGGATCAAATCGAAAAATCCTGAATTGGAGTTCCATATCAATACACCCGAGGCTTCGGTTCGAAGCGCGTAATCCTCACCGGTTTTGAGAAGAGGCGAGGCCCCTTGTCCGTCTTCTCCACCAGGGTGTGCTTCAGCCAATGCTGGTCGTCTCTTTCCGGGTAATCCTCCCGGGAGTGCGCCCCTCTGCTTTCCTCTCTTGCCAGAGCCGATACCAGGATGGTTTCGCCAAGATGGAGCAGGGAGTCCAGCTCAAGAGCTTCCACCAGATCGGTGTTATAGCGGCTGCCTTTGTGGTCCACGCACACCCTTTCATAGCGCTCAAGAAGATCTCTCACCGTGGATATCGCTCCGGAGAGATCCTTTCGGTTGCGAAAGACGGAGCACTTCGCGGTCATGGTCTTCTGCAGCTCAGTTCTCAGCGCGCTGGATTTCTCGCCTTTGGTTCTGGACTTCACCTTTTCGATCCTTGTTCTTGCCTCTTTCTCGGCGCCTTCAGGAACGACGGTTTTTTGAAGATGAGGCAGATCGTCCATGATTTTCTTTCCTGCCCGGCGACCGAAGACCACGAGATCCAGCAGGGAGTTGCATCCCAGCCGGTTGGCCCCGTGGACGGACACACAGGCACATTCTCCGGCAGCGTACAATCCCCTGAAAACCTCTCCCGTTGCCCCGAGCACCTGGCCGTCGAGGTTCGTCGGGATGCCGCCCATCATGTAGTGGCAGGTGGGCGCCACCGGGATCAGGTCCTTGCTCGCGTCAACACCCAGATAGATTCGAACAAAGGAGGTAATGTCGGAAAGCTTTTCAGCAAGGCGCTCCTTGCCAAGATGGGTGAGGTCCAGGTGGACAAAGTCGCGTCCGTCAATTCCTCTGCCCTCCTGGACCTCCCTGGCAATGGCCCTGGAAACCATGTCCCTGGGCGCAAGATCCTTCAACGTAGGAGCGTACCTTTCCATGAAACGCTCCCCTCGGCCGTTTCTGAGAATCCCTCCCTCTCCTCGGGCCGCTTCACTCAGGAGCACTCCCAGGCCGTGAAGGCCCGTGGGATGAAACTGGACAAACTCCATGTCCTCGAGAGGGATCCCTGCCTTGTAGGCCAGGAAAACGCCGTCGCCGGTGTTCGCAAAGCAGTTGGAGGTAGTCTGAAAAACCTTGCCAAACCCACCGGTGGCCAGCAGGACCGCTTTGCATTGCAGACGGTGGACTTCACCGGTTCCCAGTTCATACGCCAGCACCCCTGCGATCCGGTTGTCCCTGGTCATGAGGTCCAGGAGATGAAATTCCTGGTACACCTTGATGCCCTTTCGAAGCGCCTCACCGTAAAGGGTGTCGAGAATGACCCTTCCTGTCCTGTCCGCGGCATGGCAGGCCCTCTTCACCGGCTGCTTGCCGAATTCGCCCGTGTGCCCTCCAAAGGCTCTTTGCGCGATGGTTCCCTGGGCCGTTCGGTTAAAGGGAACCCCCATGTGCTCCAGTTCATAAACCGCCCTCGGCGCATCCTTGGCAAGCACTTCCGCCGCATCCTGATCCGCGAGGAAATCGCCGCCCTTGACCGTGTCGTACATGTGCCATTCCCACGAATCAGGCTCTTCATTTCCCAGGGCCGCGGCAATTCCACCCTGAGCAGCCCCTGAATGGGATCGGGTAGGGTAGACTTTGCTCAGGAGCGCCACATCCGCCCTTGCGCCGACCTCTACCGCCGCCCGAAGACCGGCAAGGCCGGAGCCTACAATGACCACATCATGTTGAAAATTCATACCTTACCCTTTGGGGGACTTGCAAGCGTTCACGCCCTGTAATGGCGGTCCCATAAGGAAGAAAGTAAATACCTGACTGGGTTTGTCAATGGAGAAACATCGGTCCAATGCTAAACCGAAATGCCTCTATTCGAACTTGTCAAAAAAGATCCGGTCTTCCCGGATTCCCTTTTTTTTCAAGATCCCTACACACGAGTCTACCATGGCCGGCGAACCACAGAGGTAGACGTCCAGGGCGGCTCCGTCAGAGACGTATTTCTCGATGAGGTGGGTCACCCTTCCTTTTTCGCCCTGCCAGGGTGTGTCCTCGGCAGGGCGCGACAGGGTGGGCACATACTTGAAATTCGGAATCGATTTTTCCCATGCCAGGAGCTCCTCCTGGTAGTAGAGATCCTTGACGGTTCTGGCACCGAAGAAAAACTGGATTCTTCCGGGCCTTTGCTCCCGCTCTATCTGATGAAGCATGGATTTGATCGGAGCGAGGCCTGAACCCGTCGCTATAAACAGGATGTCCCTGTCCGAATTGCGGAGATAGAATTTCCCATAGGGGCCGGTCGCTCGCAGTTCCTCCCCTTCCCTCAGGAACTCGTGCACGTAGGTGGACACCGCGCCTTCAGGAACTTTGGTGATCACGAGTTCGAGGGAATGGTGTTCATCCGCATCCGAGGAGATGGAGTAGGCGCGGTACTCAGGGCCGCTGGTGCGACGGTACTTCGGCACCTCGAACTGGATATACTGTCCGGCCTTAAAAGTGATTCCCTCCGCGGGAGAAAGAATCTTGAGCCGGACACTTTTGATCTCCGGGGTCAGGTCTTGGATGCTTTCCACCCGGACCCGGTATTCCTTGACCAGGAAAAGCTCCTCAGGGATCTCGATCTTCAGGTTGTCCTTGACCTTGACCTGGCAGGACAGCCTGACGTGAGCCGTCAGTTCATCCGGGGAGAGGTATGGAGTCTCCGTGGGCAGGACCGGACCGCCCCCCTCCAACACCCTGACCTTGCAGTAGGAACAAGTGCCTTTCCCTCCACAGGCAGAGGGAATGAAAATCCCCTGCCCCATGAGAGTGGACAGCAAGGGCCTCCCCCCTTCGACGACCAGCTTTTTCTGCTCGTTGACGAGGATCTGTTTTTCCCCGTAATCCGCCAGATAGGCGTCGGCGATCTCCAGGAAAAGGGCCAGCAGCGCCCCAAGGCCGCTTAGGATGAGAAGGCTGAGGATGATCGTGAGCATGAAATTGTCAGTAGTCCGTGGTCAGTGGTCCGTTGTGGTTGCTTGTTGTCCGTGGTCAGTGGTCCGTTGTCCGTTGTTTCATTGTTTCCCGTGTACCCTGCACCGTCTACTGCGTACCTTCTTTATGCTGCCTTCTGTCTACTGTATTCTGCCTACTCTGTTCTTCCTGTCACTTGTCACTCGTCACTCGTTACTTGTCACTGAATTTGAATCATCCCGCTGAATGCCGTAAAGGCCAGGGCCATGATGCCTGTAATGATCAGGGTCAGGGCAGGGCCCTCCAACCCTTTAGGGAGCCTGGCGCTCTTCTGGACCTTTTCCCGGATGGCGCCTACCGCAACAATCGCGATCATCCAGCCGATTCCGCTTCCTGCGCCATAAGCCATGGATTGAATCAGGGTGTACTGGCGAATAATCATGAAGAGCGAAGCCCCCAGGATCGCGCAGTTCACGGTGATCAGGGGCAGAAAAATTCCGAGAATGTAGTAAAGAGCCGGGAAAAAGCGCTCCACCGTCATCTCCACAAGCTGGACAAAGGCGGCGATGACGATGATGAAAACAATGAAACGAAAGTGCTCCAGGTTCAGGGGCAGCAGGACATAGTAGTAAACCAGGTAATTCAGGACAGCCGTGCAGGTCATCACGAAGACCACGGCCACCCCGAGACCCAGGGCGGAGCGGATTTCCCTGGAAATCGCCAGAAAGGGACAAAGGCCCAGAAAATTGGTCAGGAGAATGTTGTTGGTAAAAATCGCCGCGAAAAAGAGCGTCCCTGAATCGATCTGAACCATCTCAGTGCCCCTGCTTTTTCTCTTCCGCCGTCTGAGGGAACTTGGCTCTCACGAACCATGCGAAAAGACCCAAGGTGAAAAAAGCGCCCGGCGCCATGATCATGATGGTCCAAGGCGTAAATCCTTCCGGCATGATCCGGTACCCTAAAAGGGTGCCGAACCCCAGAGGCTCACGAATGATGGCAATGATCAGGAGCACCGCCGCATAGCCCAGGCTCATGGCCAGGCCGTCCAGGAAGGCGGGCCAGGGCGGATTGTTCTTCGCATAAGCCTCGCACCGGCCCATGACGATGCAGTTGGTGATGATGAGTCCCACATAGGGACCCAGAGCTTCGCTGATGTCGGGAAGATAGGCGCTGATCGCAAGGTCCACCAGGATGACATAAGACGCAATGATGAGGGTCTGGGTCATCATGCGGATTTTCATGGGCGTGTACTTCCTGAGGATGGACACGGTCAGGGAGGACATGCACACCGTGAAAATCAGGCCCGCATTCATGACCAGGGTGTTCACAAGCAGGTTGGTCACGGCCAGGGTCGAGCAGATCCCTAGGATCTGCCTCAACACGGGATTGTCATTCCAGAGTCCCCCCAAAAAGATCTGCGTGCTGCTTAATGGCTTGGGCATGGCCTCCTATCCCCTCTTCACCGAGTTCCATGTTTCTCTGAGAAAGCGGTCCAGGTCCCGGTTCAAAAAGGCCTCCACGGCGCGGCTTGTTCCGGTCGCCCCGGTGATGGCATCCAGCTCATTGGCCCCCTTCCCCGGCCCGGCCGGCTTCAAATAGAAAATTTTCTTGTCCCCTTCTATGGGGAACAGCGGCAGACCTGCGAACTGCTTCACAAACCAGGGCTCCGTGATCCTTGCGCCAAGCCCCGGCGTCTCAGAGTGTCTGTAAAACGCGAGGCCCAGAATCCTGGACGCTTCAGGGTCCACGCTCACCATGCCGTACACCGGCCCCCAGAACCCTGATCCGCCGACGGCGAACGCATAGCCGGTGATGCTCCGTCCGTCTTCAGCGTACCCCACATAGAGCGTCCGGCCCTTGACGTCCATCGACCTGACTCTTCTCTGATAAACCCGGACCACCTCCTGGTTCGGCGCTTTTTCATGCACCGGCACCCCGAGAACCATGAGAATGATCCTCTGGAGCTTGACCTGTTGATTGGTCTGTATCCTCTCCTCGTTGTAGCTCTTCACCGCGCTCACCGCCGCAGCAAAGACAAAGGTGAGGGCAAACATGAAGACGATGGAGTAGAGCCGCTTCTTCATGACGCCGCCTTCTTTGCCGCTTGTGCCTTTCTGACCGTCTGATCGATGAGCGGGACAAAGGCGTTCATGATCAGGATGGAGAACATGATGCCCTCCGGGAAATTGGAAAAACCCCTCAACACCACGGTGAGGGCTCCCACCATGAAACCGTAAATCCACTGGCCATAGGGGGTCTTGGCCCCTGACACAGGTTCCGTCACCACAAACACACTGCCGAAAAGAAACGAGCCGGAAAGCAACGTGGCCAGGACCGAAGGAATGCCCGGTGTTCCGGTTCCGTGAAGCACACTGCTCACCAGGATACCTCCAGCCAGGCACGAAACGGCCAAGCGCCAGGGCGCTGCTTTCTTGTACATCAAATAAGCGCCCCCCAGAACGATCAGCAAAGCAGACGTTTCTCCAAGAGAGCCGGCGGTATTGCCCAGGAAAAGCTGCTCCAGCGGGACCGGCACTCCGTTGCGCCATTCAACCAGAGGCGTGGCTTGCGTGACGGCATCCAGCGATAAAGACCATCTTCCAAGACCGGCTTCCCCTCCCCAAAAAGGACTGGCCCACTGATTGGTCATCTGCATGGGGAAGGTCACGTAAAGGAAACACCTGCCCACCATGGCCGGGTTGAAGACATTCTGGCCAAAGCCGCCGAATACCATTTTTCCAAGGGCAACTCCTGCGACAATCCCGATGACAGCCATCCAGAAAGGAATCAGGGGAGGGAGGGAGAGGGAAAAAATGAGCGAGGTCACAAAGACGGCAGAGGTCACGGGTTTCCCTTGTCTCCAGGTGAAGAGGGCCTCGGTCGCGATGCCGAAACAGAGGACCACCGCGACGAGCACCAGGGATCGCCACCCGAAGAGATAGACCGAAGCAAAGACCAAGGGGATCAAAGCATAGCAGACCCTGAGCATCACTTGCTGCATTAAGAACATTTTCTCTGGTCGGCGGAATGTCATGGCGCAGATCTATTCTCTGAAGTGCTCGGTTTGGTGCGCTCTCTTTCTCAAAAAAAACGGTAACAGTTTAGCTCTTTGAAATAAACACAGATAAAGGCCATGGGGGTCTCTCTAAAAACAGAACAACGAAGAGGCCACACCACCAGAGTCTTTCCCGCACGCTCTTCGTTTTCTGTTTTTAGAGAGACCCCCGCGGCCCGAGCCATTCATTTCAAAGAGCTAAACTGTTACAAAAAACGCTTCATTAAGATAGATAACCCATGGGCCTACGTCAATGGGAAATCGGGATCCGCGTTGACACGGAAAACCGAGGTTGTTAAGTTGGCCGTATACGCGAAAGAGGGGATAAAAATGGATACAGAGGCTCCCAAATCCTGCAGATTTATCGAGCGGGTCAAGGAAAGAGACAAGATCGGTGTGTGGGGATTCGGAAACGTGTCCAGGGACGTTGTGCTGACGCTTGTGGATGAAGGTTTGGGCAAGGAAATCGTTTTCTATGGTCGGCCCACGGACAAGTATGCCAACCGGGCCGGCGCCTGGGTGGAGGATCTGAAGGCCAATGCTCTCCGCAGGCCTCGCCTTGTCGGCACCAACTTCCTCGATGACATGGCAGGTTTGGACGTGATCTTCATCGGCGTTGGGGTTCCGAGAAAACCCGGCCAGAGCCGGAGAGACCTGCTTGAAATGAATACGCAAGTCATCGCCGAAACCTCCAGGCAAATCAGGGACCTTTACGAAGGCTGCGCTTCACAGGACCTGCCCATCCTCATTTACATGGGGAACCCCGTGACGGCCATGACATGGGTCGGTTACAAGGTGACGGGCTTTCCCAGGGAAAACATCATGGGCCAGGCCGGCAACCTGGACACTCGACGGATCTGCCACGCCGTCTCTCAAGTGCTCGGTATCTCAGGCGCGAACCTGCAGGGCATCGTGTTCGGGGAACATGGGGATTCCATGGTGGCTCATCCCCGCTATTTCTCCGTCAGCGGCATCCCCCTTGAAGAGGTCATCAGGGTTGCCGGGATTGATCCCCAGAAGATCAGGGATGTGATGGAGGACGCCAAGAAAGGTGGGACCCACTTTGTCAATGAGACCGGGCAAAGCGCCTCGGCAGGCCCGGCCAGGGCCGCCTGCGACATGCTCCGCGCCATTGTCAAAGGCGAATCGGAAGTACAGCCCGTGATCGCCATTCTCCAGAGCGAATACAGCCTTCTGAAGAGAGAAGACGGCCTCGATTCCATGAGCTTCGGGGTGCCTGCGAAGATAGGCCCTTATGGAGTCGAAAAGATTTACGAACTCCCGGTCGAAGAGATCAGAAGCCAGCTCGAACGCTCCGCCGCCGTCATCAAGGAGGACCTCAGAGGCGCCGCCGGGATCCTAAAGGAAAAATACGGTATTTCCTAGTGGCGGTTCCTCTTCGCTCTGTGCTCTACGCTCTAAGCTTTGATTCAAAGGACATAGCGCCCGGGAGATGACGGGGAGTTCATCCGGCAGTCTCGCCGGCTGAACTGATCTAGGCCCTGTACTCAAAAGCCCCGTCATCATCCCCCTCCCTCACCCCAACCTTCTCTCACCATTTTGAGAAGAAGTGGGGTGAAGGGAGAGTTCAGACTTCAGTTCAAAAATGACCTTATTGAGCATCCACTCTTGCAATGGCATTCTCGAAGGCTTCCAAATGGTTAATACTTCCATTTATCAAATTTGTGAGCACCTTCTGAACATCTTTCGGCATACCATCAAGCGCATCCGATAAGTCCTTTATGTCCATAATTTCAATTGCCTTTCCTACCTCTAAGGCAGCCAATAATGAAGTTTCCCTCTCTGTTACAAAATCCGTATATAGGACTATCATCGGCTCCAATTCAAATGAACCGACTTCCGCATCAACCTCGGGAATGTCAATGCCATACTTGACACACAGGTTTCTCACTGCATCCATGTGGGTTTGTTCGGACAGTTGGATGTTGGCAAACGTGTTTTCTCTAGCATAAATATTCCCCAACGTGATGTAAACATCTCTTGCGACTTTCTCTTTCTCATAAATGCTGTAAATAATTGCTTTTTGATCATCAGTAAGTTGCATCACCTGTAAGGCGACTTCGTTTGGGTCGGTAATTCGCTGCTGTTGAGTAGGACCTTGACCTTTTTCACCATCGTATCGGTTCTGGTTTTGATCTCCCCCTGCAAAAGCAAAGGTTGTAAAAAACATCAGGCTTGCCATAATCAATAAAGCTCTTTTCATTTTTTCCTCCCGTTGCCGATCAGTTATGATAATCAAGACGCGAAAGCGCGCAGGCATAATCTTGGCGAACCATTCTTAACGGAAGTCCCATCACCTCCCCACATTCCATCCACGGAGGGAGGTGAAGGGAACATTTCAATAGACTATTTGGTCTGCATTAGTTGCTGCTGCCCAGTCCAAACCCGCTCTGACCGGTGCCATCGCCAGGGCCAAAGCCTGAGCCGTCGGCTGGGCCAACGCCGTCATTGCCAGTTCCATCGCCAGGGCCAAAACCGTTCGGTCCTTGTTCGCCACCTGGTCCAAATCCTCCTGGTCCAGGACCCATCCCGGGACTACCAGTGCCCGCGCTATCCCCAGCCCCAGGGCCTGCACCTGCACCAGCTCCAGCGCCTGCACCCGCTCCTGCACCAGCTCCGGCGCCTCCACCTGCTCCAGCGCCTGCGTAAGCCAGGACAGAAAATCCCATGAAAATTGCCAAAACAAGAGCCGACACCAATTTGAATCTACTCATACACCCATACCTCCTTCGTTAAATTTTCTAATTCATATACGAAGGAGGCTTTAAATCGGTCACATCCCTTCGGTCAGCGGCCAGATCCACCTCCACCGCCACTACCTCCTCCTCCGCCTGGGCCGCCGCCTCCACTACCTCCTCCCCCGCCGCCACTTCCTCCTCCTCCGCTTGGGCCGCCTGCCCCGCCGCCACCACCTCCAGGACCGGCCCCTGCTCCTCCACCCATAGGACCACCATGAGCCCCGGTGGTCGCCGCTGTTCCTTCACCGCCTTGCCCAGGTCCTGATATCTGAGGCCCCCTAACAAGGCTTTTTGGATCAAGGCCAAGACCGGTGTGCGCTTCCAAGACGCTCTTCTTCCCGGTCACTACTTCCAGGGCAGCTCCTTTGATTTTGTCCGTCGGCAAGTGACTTTCTCTCGCCGCAGAGACCATGAGAGGCAAATCCCACGCCGTTTTTGTAAAGAAGCCATTCTGAAGCCCGACCAATGTAATTTGTTTTGCCTCCGGAAATCTTTCACCGGCCTGTTTGAGGGCAGCTGTGAACTCCACAGCGTTGATAATTTCTCCCATCGAAACTCTTGGGGCTTCCTGCAAAAGAGCCTGCATCTCATTCTGAGCGATGCCCATGGACAGCGTTTTCGCCAGTCTCACCACGCCCCCGGTCTTCATAGCCTCCTGCTGATCCCCTTGCTCGAAAAGCGTCTTCTGGAGCAGCTCATGGACAAAACCATACTGAATGAGATCCTGGTGGAGAACTTGCTGGATGCGAGGAGCTTCAACTCGTTTTGCGAGCCCTTCCTCCATTTTGTCGATAAGAGGTTCTACCGGAAGCTTGCGCTTTCCAGCTTCTGCCACAATCACGAGAAAGCCAACCAAGTCCTTAGACTCCAGGTCATAGCGGACCCCAGCGACCAGAATCCGACTGATGGTCTCTTCAGAGACTCCAGTCACTTTGGCTGTCTGAACGGCAGTCTTGAAGTCCTCTTCACATCGGGCATCACCGGCAGACAGGCTCAAAGCCACAAACAAAATGCCGAAAATTGCCAGGTGTAGCCCCATTGTCTTATATTCTCGTTTCATTGCCATTGCCGTCCCCTATGATGAGAATAGAGTTTTGATGACCAAATCCGTCATCCCGCTTCAAGATGGCCCTGGGGTCAGGGACAATCTCTCGGTTATTCACCCTGAAGGCGTACTCGTAGCTTCCTTGTTTCAGCTGCAAGACAGCCACCCAAAGGCCCCGATCCTTGTCCCAAGCCATCCTGACGCCTTCCTGAGACCATTTGTTGAAGGAGCCGATCACTTCCACATCCGTTGCATCCGGTCTGTCCAGAAACAGCATGACGGTCCTGAGACCCTGGTCCGAGACTTGGTTGATTCCCTGAGGGACGATTCTTTCCCCTGAGTCCTTCCAAAGAAGGGTCAACGCCAACGCGAAAATGGCAACGGCTGATGCTCCGGCTGGCAACAGACTCAGAGGGCTTATGGATAAAGGGGTTCTCAATCTCCTCCACAGCCGTTCCAACAAGGTCGGATTTTTGGGCTTGATTCTAGCCAGAACCTTTTCAGCCAGGCACTCCGGCGCTTCCGCGTAGCGGATATCTGCGATAAGCCCGGCAATACGTCTCAAGTCTTTTTCACTACTATTCAATGAGATCTTTCCCATTTTAACACCCTACCTGGAGGTCATTGTTTCATAAGCAATCGCCGAAGCTTTAGCACGCCCCGGTGAACCCTCATTTTAGCTGCGCTGACAGAGAGGCCGAGAGCGTATGCGACTTCACTGATGGAAAGCCCCTCGTGAAACCTCAAGAGCAGAGCTTCCCGGTAGTCAATGGGCAGCGTCTGAAGCGCCTGCAACAGGTGTTGGCCGTCGATCTGGTCAGCGAGCCTGTCATCGTGATCGCTCTCTATGGAAGAGCTGTTTTCCAATTCATAGGATTCGATCGGGGACCCCTTTGCCCTCCGAAGGAAATCCCTGGCCAGATTCAAACCCATGGTATAAAGCCATGGAAAAAACGAGGCAGAAGGGTTGAACTTCTCCAGCTTTTCATAAGCCCTCACAAAAGTTTCCTGTGTCAGATCAAGGGCATCCTCTTCAGAACCCGTCATCCGCAGCATGAGGTTGTAAATAGGCTTCTGGTACCGCTTCACAAGAAGTGCATACGAATTGACATCACCGGAGAGGATTTCATGTACAAGAGTTTCTTCGCCAGAAGCCATGCATTATCTTCTTTCCACTGAGGTACGTGCTGGATTCACAGAACCCCTCCAATGTTGTTTACGGCCCAGAAGGCGTTTTGGTCACGTAAGGATCGACAATAAGCACAGAATTTTTCCTTCCGAACCCATCCTCCTCCTGGATAAGGGCTTCCGGGTCGGAGATCCAGTCCCTTCGATCGATCACGAACACATATCGATACCTTCCCGGACGAAGAACCAGTTGAATCGACCACTCGTCCCCTTTCCTCTCCAGACAGTGAGATTCAGAAGACCACCGATTGAAATCGCCGCTCAAACATACGGATTCATGATGCCCGTTGAAGCCGAATGAAACCCTCATCTCTTCCTTCTCCGTAGGTTTCGGTGCCGTTACACAGGCAGGAAAGGCCACTCCGAGAGACAGCACCCCGGCAAGTAGAAAAGCCATTGAACATCCAGGGATTCCCTTTGACAAGGCAGCGACTCCCAACGTAAACCATCGGCTACGCCCGACAGAGTGGGAAAGCTTGAGATGATTCTTTGGCACAAGAGCTCCTTTCCGTTGGATAACCGGTGACTCTTCCCAGATCGGATCGGTGTGAGAGGACAAGGAGAGGTTCAACAGGCGGTTCGCTTCTTGCCGCCCATTCAGACCAGACGGCGTCTTACCATAGTTGCTTCTCATCACC
>Ga0101944_10004477_pt1 | contig 17223 bp, 15 predicted proteins | sample DewCreD2012metaG_FD_75245 | JGI IMG/M metagenome (GOLD analysis project Ga0101944, IMG submission 75245) | Hot spring sediment bacterial and archeal communities from British Columbia, Canada, to study Microbial Dark Matter (Phase II) - Dewar... ...
AAAGGCAAACCATTGAGGCACTGAGACACAGAGATTGCTTTGATTTGGACAGTGTGAGATGAACCACAGAGGTACTGAGACACAGAGATTACTCTAATAATGCGTAGAGAAAGGCAAACCACAGAGGCACTGAGACACAGAGATTGCTTTGATTTGGACAGTGTGAGATGAACCACAGAGGCACTGAGACACAGAGATTTCTCTAATAATGCGTAGAGAAAGGCAAACCACAGAGGCACTGAGACACAGAGATTGCTTTGATTTGGACAGTGTGAGATGAACCACTGAGGCACTGAGACACAGAGATTGCTTTGATTTGGACAGTGTGAGATGAACCACAGAGGCACTGAGACACAGAGATTTCTCTAATAATGCGTAGAGAAAGGCAAACCATTGAGGCACTGAGACACAGAGATTGCTTTGATTTGGACAGTGTGAGATGAACCACAGAGGTACTGAGACACAGAGATTACTCTAATAATGCGTAGAGAAAGGCAAACCATTGAGGCGATGAGATTATATTTATCATGTATGATAGAGAATTGTATTCAAATGAAAGTCGGGTAGATGAAATGCAATTTATGAATGGGAGCAGCAATGACCTTTGAGAAGACAGTGGCGCGAATGAATGACGGCTATCCAGAAAAGGATCTCTCCGAGAAGATTATTGGCGCGGCGATCGAAGTTCACCGGCATCTGGGTCCAGGTCTGCTGGAGTCAATTTACCAGGCTTGCATGGAAAAGGAGTTTGATTTACAAAAGATCCAATATGTTTCTCAAAAAGCGCTTCCGGTTGCTTACAAAGGGTTGATGCTCGACGCTGGCTATCGATTAGATTTTCTGGTTGAAAATAAAATAATCGTGGAACTTAAAACAGTAGAAGCGATTGCCCCTATCCATGAAGCGCAATTGTTGACATATTTGAAATTAACCAATAAAAAAGTTGGCTTGTTGATTAATTTCAATGTCCCGACTTTAATTAAAGGTGTGAAACGCCTTGTCTTATAATCATGTCATACCCCAATCAAACGTTTTCTCTTCCCCATATCAAAAAACCTCAGTGCCTCTGTGTCTCTGTGGTTTCTTTCTCAGCGCCAAATCAAAGAAACCTCCGTGCCTCAGTGGTTTTTCCTCTGCATCACATCAAAAAATCTCTGTGCCTCCGTGTCTCTGTGGTTTCTTTCTCAGCGCCAAATCAAAGAAACCTCCGTGCCTTTGTGATAATCTTTAAGGAGTATTTATGACCCATGAATTGCAAACAAACATCAAGCTTCTAAAAACCGACCGCCCTGTGGGAATTACGGGATACGGCGTATACATTCCCCGCTACCGGCTGCCAGCAACGGAAGTGGCGCGCGTGTGGACTGGCGGGCGCGGCGGTCTGCCTATCAAAGAAAAAGCCGTCGCCGGGCTGGACGAAGACGTGATCACCATGTCGATCGAATCCGCGCGCAACGCGCTGGCGCGCGCTGGTATTCAACCGCAGGAGCTGCGCGCGGTCTGGATCGGCTCTGAATCGCACCCGTATGCCGTCAAACCCAGTTCGACCATTGTGGCAGAGGCGATCGGCGCGGTGCCGGGTGTGCAGGCAGCCGATCTCGAATTTGCCTGCAAGGCTGGCACCGAAGCGATGGTGGCAGCGATGGGACTGGTCGGTTCGGGCATGGCAGGCTACGCGATGGCAATCGGCGCGGACACAGCCCAGGGGCGCCCGGGTGACGCGCTGGAATATACCGCCGGGGCAGGCAGCGCCGCCTATATCATCGGTCCGGCAGAAGACAGCCTGGCGCTGATCGAAGCCTCGTACTCGCATGTCACGGATACCCCCGATTTCTGGCGGCGCGCGGAACAGAAATATCCAGAGCATGGCGCGCGTTTCACCGGCGAGCCTTCCTATTTTGAGCATGTCCTGTCTGCCGGAAGAGCGCTGATGAAAGCCACCGGCACCCAGGCGGGCGATTATCAATTTGTTGTGCTGCATCAGCCCAACACCAAGTTCCCTCAGCGCGCTGCCCAGCAACTAGGGTTCACGCCCGAACAGGTAAAAACCGGGCTGCTCTCGCCGGTGATTGGCAACACCTATGCGGGTGCGGCAATGGTCGGCTTGACCGCTATCCTGGATATTGCCAAACCGGGCGACCGCATCCTGATGGTCTCGTATGGTTCAGGCGCTGGCTCCGATGCTTTCTTGATCCGCGCGACCGAAAAAATTAGCGAACGGCAGGGGCTGGCGCTGAAAACCCAAGATTACATCGCCCGCCGCACGCCAATCGACTACGCCACCTACGTGCGCTACCGCGGCAAGCTGGCAGAGTAGAAAGGGGAAACGCGATGAGTGAAGTGGTCATTGCAGGGATCGGGCAGACGCCGGTCGGAGAATTTTGGGATGTCTCACTGCGCACGCTGGCAGTGCGAGCCATGCGCGCTGCTTTGCGCGATGCCGGTGCGCTTGAGCCCGACAGCCCTCTGAAACCGCGCGCGTTGTACATCGGCAACATGCTGGCTTCGACCGCCTCGCACCAATCCAACCTGGGCGCACTGCTGGTCGAGAGCGCCGGGTTGGATGGTATCGAGGGCATCACGGTTGAAGCGGCTGGCGCTTCGGGCGGCGCGGCTTTTCGCCTGGGATATATGGCGGTCGCTTCTGGTTATGTCGAGTGCGCGCTGGTGCTGGGGGTGGAAAAGCACACCGACCTGGTGGGCGTCAAAGCCGAAAGCGCAGTAACGCAGATGCTCGATTACGATTACGAAACAGTGCAGGGGCTGACCCCCACCGGGCAGGCGGCGTTGTTGATGCAGCGCTACCTGTACGAATATCATCCGCCGCGCGCGGCTTTTGGGGCATTTGCGCTTCTGGCGCATGCCAACGCCGTGAACAATCCCAACGCCATGTACCGCCGCGCGATCAGCCAGAAAATGTACGACGAAAGCGAGCCGATCTGCGACCCGCTCAATCTGTTCGACATTGCCCCCTACGCCGATGGCGCCGCGGCGGTGCTGCTGGCGCGCAGCGACCGTGTCAGCCATCTGGCTCAGCCTTTGGTGCGGGTAACAGGGTCGGCGCTGGCAGGCGACCGGCTGGCATTGCACGACCGCAAAGATCTGCTGGCGTTTGAGGCGGCGGAATTATCCATTCAGCGCGCCTGTTCGCAAGCCGGCATTATTCCCTCGGATGTTGACCTGTTTGAGCTATGCGACTCTTACTCGATCTATGCGGCGCTGTCGCTCGAAGCGGCGGGGCTCGCTCCGCGCGGCGCAGGTTGGAAGCTGGCGCAGGATGGCGGACTGGGATTGAACGGAAAAATGCCCATTTGCACCAGGGGCGGCATGAAAGCGCGCGGTAATCCGATTGGCGCAGCTGGGGTTTATCAGATCGTGGAAGCCGCGCAGCAGCTGCGTGGGTCAGAGGGCAGCGGGGTGGCAGGCGCAAAGAAAGCCCTGGTGCAATGCCTGGGCGGAGCGGCTGTTACCGCCGCAGCGCATGTGTTGGAGCGCTGGGAGGGGTAAGCGCAAATCCACAACACCGCCTGTACAACGATAGTCTTTGAAAGATTATACAGACAGCCTGATAGGAATTGATAGGATTGCGGGGCTATAGTTATACTAAGTTATACGACTTTGGAAGAGGAGTTAGACGATGGAAGTCCCGCGACATTGGCGATTGAAGCAGCAGCGTTACAGTTTGGTGGGTGAAGTGTGCCCGCATTGTGAAGCGAAGTTATTCCCCCCGCGGGATGTCTGCCCGGAATGCGGCGGCGAAGCCAAAACCACCTACACCTTCAGCGGCAAGGGGGTGGTTTATTCGTACACCATCATGGAAGACGCCCCGGCGGGCTTTGAGCACAGCACACCCTACACCGTTGCGTTGGTCAAATTGAACGAAGGACCGATGGTCACGGCGCAGTTGACCGACCTGGGCGAACAGCCGGTCGAGATCGGCATGCCGGTCGAGATGGTCACCCGCCGCATCCGCTCGGATGGCGACGAGCGCGGGATGCTGGTGTACGGGTATAAATTTAGACCGGTAATGGCTGGTCCGCAGTAAATCCGAATTTTTTTGAATAATAGCGCCTTCCAGAAAATGGAGGGCGCTTCTCTTGTAAAAATATTTGCGAGAAATAATGGTGGATATTCTCGTATCAATTTGAGGTTTTTTCATGGCTCGCTTAATTTATCTTTCAGCGACACAAACTGTTTTGGAACAAGCAGAGTTGCTGGCAAGGGATTGGGCGGAATCATGTTCAGGATAATCGCCACCAAGGGGGTTTAATGAACTTAATTGAATTCTTGCGAACAACCAACATCGAAGACCTGGGTTTGCCAGCCCCAATCATCCAAAAATTACGCGGTCAAAATCTGACTGAGTTTCAAAAGGTCTATGCGTCTGTTCAATACTATTTATCAGACTGCTCTAAAAATAATTTTTCACATACTCACCAAAATTCTCCTTAAACCCTTCCAGCCAAGCTTCGATGAAAGCCCTCTGTTCGAATAAAGGCAGCAAATCCTCTGCCAGGTCAGAGGTTTTCATTACAGCAATCTTTTCACTCAGCAATTCCATGGCAGATCGAACCGTATAGGGCTGGCAACCGTCTTTGGACAGCTTTTCCTCCAGCGGTCTGATCTTTTGCTGCATGAACCACAACAAATCATAAAAATCACGACCTTTGATCGCAGCTCCCTCGCCCTTCTGAAAATTGCGCTCCAGGCAAGCCAACATCTTCCCGGCCATCATCGTTTCCAGCGAAAAATGGGCGGCCACAAAACTTCTGCCAAAAAGCAATACGGGCGTCCGGCGCACAATAGAGGTTTGTTTGTGTTGGCTGACCTCCACTTTTAGATGCAGTGGTTCGTTGGCATGCGAGGTCAAACCCAAAGCGTAGAGAATCGGGAACTTCAAGGTAGTACGCCGGACGCCCCACTCCCCAATCTGGGTTTTGGCGGTCACATCGGCATACCCGATGTTGGAACGGTAGAAAGTCAGCAGGTCGTTTTCGAGATTGCTTATATCAATCCCATAGCTGTTATCCAGGTCTATATCTTCCGAAAGCCGGTTAAGCCCGAAGATCACATGCAAGCAGGTGCCGCCATAAAAATTGAGCTTGCGGTAGAGCGGGTGATTGTAGAGAAAATCGAGGGTATATGCCTGCAGAAATTCCTTGAGGATCACCCGTTTGGTTTCATTGGGCAGCAAAGGGTCTTTTTGTGACAGGACGTTTTGCATCAACTGGATTAATGTCGCCATACGGTTTTCCTCAGGTTTTTCAAAATCTGCTCCATCTTTTTGCTGTTGCTGATCTCCACGAAGGTTGCAAATTCAACCTGGTCACTTTCTGGGAGATCTTCAAGGTTAAGACGCATATCTTCTGCCAGGTTATAGCCAGCCAAACGTTGGCTGCTCTTCCAGGGGCGTAAATAGAGAAAATCAAAAAGTGCCTTTGCTACCGTTGCCTGGGCAATTGGAATGCCCAAGTATTCGGTGAATGTAAACCCCTGATAGAGTCCCGCTTTGATATTGCGATAGGTGAAAGTACCCAGTTTGTTTTCGAAAACACGGGTCTGTTTGAGCGTGACCGCAGTAACTGGGTACGTCATTTCGGTGAGAATGGCGTTGCGCTGTAAAATATATTCTAGGGATAGATAGGACTGGGGGATCAAAATCGCGCTGACCATGGGCGCAAAATCGGCGTCCGCGCGATGCAACTCGAAAAAGCGGCGTGTCATGTAAACACCTTTTTTCAACTGGATGATTTGTCCAGCTTTCATCCAGCGATACAGCGCGGTTTGAATCGTGCCGGCGGCAACGGATTCATCGCCAAGAAGCTGTTTTACCGCTTCAATGGTAAAGTACGGAAAAGATTCAAGAGAGGAAAGGTTTTCTGATTTCATATAGGATAATAGACGCCTTATGTCTATTATCCTATATATAAAATCAAATTACAAGGGATATTAATCATTATTGGCTACTGGCCGGAACTGGCAACCAAAGGAGGTTTGTTTCCCCAACATCGTCCAGGATAACCGTTCCACAACATCCCACCAAATTCCTGGGGTTTCATACCACGTTGCTTCAGCTACCCCAGAGGGAATATCAGGGTCAGGTGCAGTTACTTTATCCAGGAATCCTCCTTGGTGAATCGCCACTTCGGTATAAACCACGCTATAAATCGGTCCTAGCGCAGCCAGAGAAAGCATCATTCCCCAACCACATCGGGAGGGTTCGACGGTTTTTGCTGCATCCAGGCGATCTTGGATGAATTCCATATAAGTCATTCCTTTGGAAGGAAGTTCATCTTAAATACTGAATTTCACTTCTCCCATGCGGACCGAGTCGTATATACGGCTATAAGTTCCGACCGGTGCTGGCTGGTGCGCAGTAAGTTTCGAAATCCTTTTTGACGAAAACGCGCGTTTTATTTCTGATTCGGGTAAAATTAAATGGATGAGCGCTTTATTTCCTGATACCCATCCAAAAATGGAAGCCCTGCAAATTGAGCTATGGCGGGCAGCCAGCCCCACCCGGAAAATGCAGATGTTGGCGCAGCTCAACCAATCGGCTCGATTGTTAGCATTGACTGGGCTGCGTTCGCAGTATCCCCAAGCCAGCGAAGCCGAATTGCGCCGACGGCTGGCGGGCTTGCTGCTCGGAGAGGAAATTGCATGTAAGGTCTATGGAGAGCTGCCTCATGCAAAATGAACCCATTGAGGTCACGCTCAAAGTCACTCATGTTCTCGAAAGCCTCGGCATCCCTTATCTCATTGGCGGTTCGCTTGCCAGCGCCCTTTACGGCATGGTGCGCACTACCCAGGATGCAGACATTGTGGCAATCATGCAGCCTGAACACCTCCAGCCGTTTGTTTCAGCCTTGCAAGATGAATTCTATATGGACGATGAGATGATTGCCGAATCCATCCAGCGCCATTCCAGTTTTAACATCATTCATCGCGAAAGCATGTTTAAGGTGGATATTTTCATCCCCAGCCCACGTCCCTTCCTGCAATCCCAACTTGCCCATGCCCAAAACCAGACTTTTTTCTTTGAATCGGAAGTCAGTGCAAAATTTGCCAGCCCGGAAGATACCATTCTGGCAAAGCTCGAATGGTATCGTCTGGGCGGCGAGGTGTCAGCGCGTCAATGGCGCGATGTTCTTGGGGTGTTGAAAACACGCGCCGGAGAACTCGACCTGGAATATTTGCGAAAATGGGCAAACGAACTCAAAGTTAGCGACTTACTGGAACGCGCCTTGAAGGAAATCGAGCAGGTTGCATCTGGCTTTGGAATTGGTTAACGTCCCAAATCAATGCTGGTGAAGCCGGACGGTAGCTCATTACATTAGCCTCTCCCCCGCGGAGCGAAGCGGATGTACGGGTATAAGTTCCGACCGTTGATGGCTGGTTCGCAGTAGAGACGCTTCAATCATAAGAATATTAAAAGCGTTCTTCCAATCGGGAGAACGCTTTTTAAATTCTTTTTTTGAAATGTATGTCAATCCAACGGACTGCGCACTGCCTTTGGTCCGCGCTTGAGGACATGGGTATAAATCATCGTGGTCTTGACATCCTTATGCCCGAGTAATTCCTGCACGGTGCGGATATCGTAACCCGCCTCAAGAAGATGAGCGGCAAAGCAGTGCCGAAAGGTGTGCGGGCTGACAGGTTTGTCTACATTCGCCAGCTTTGCGGCTGCTCTGACCGCCCGTTGAAGCCCGCTGGGATCCAGATGATGACGGCGAACGATCCCGCTGCGCGGATCGGTTGAAAGGCGATCCGATGGAAAGATATATTGCCAACTAAATTCTTTTTCTGCATTTGGATAATTGCGGGCTAGCGCAAAAGGCAGTTCAACGGAACCATAACCTTGCGCTACATCCCGTTCATGGATTTGTCGAACAAAGTCAATTTGATTCTTCAGGGGCTGCACCAGGCTGGCTGGCAGCATGGTCGTACGATCTTTCTCACCCTTTCCTTCCCGGACTATTATCTGAGACTTCTCAAAATCGATATCTTTCACCCGCAGACGCAAACATTCCATTAGTCGTAATCCGCATCCGTAGAGCAACTTTGCCATTACTTGATGTGGTCCCTGCATTCCAGCCAACACCCTTGCAACTTCATCTTTCGATAAGACCGTCGGAAGATGTTCCGAGCGTTTGGCGCGCAGAGCATGGATCGGAACAGCGAGATCCTTTTGCAGCACATTCCGATAAAAAAACAGCAGGGCATTCAACGCCTGGTTCTGGGTAGAGGCAGATACATTTTCATCTTTAGCCAGGTGGGTAAGAAAGGCTTCGACCTCTGCGGCACCCATTTCTGCCGGATGGCGTTCGTTATGAAACAGGATATAGCGCTTTGCCCAGTGAACATAGGTTTTCTCGGTGCTGTAGGAATGATGCTTCAAACGAATGGCGTCGCGAATCTGGTCGAGAAGTTTTCTCGATTTTGGGGCTGATCGATCGCTCATAAATGTTTGTTTCCTAAAGGGGATCGTGTATAATATTTTAAGGTTGGGTTGCAATCAATTGTTTGAAATATTCAAGTGTAATGTCAGTATAATACACTTCTAATGGTTGGCTATACGGTGTAATGACAGCGTATCAGGAGTCCGGATAATTAATAGTTGGCTTGCCCCTGAATACGCTCAGAGGATGAAACAATATGAGTGATAACCTGGCCAAATTCCAATCCCTCTTGTGCGAACTTTTCCAGTTCGACTGCGCCGACCTGGATTTCGGCATCTACCGCATTATGAATCACAAGCGGGCCGTGATTGAGCGCTTCATTGCCGCAGACCTGCCCCGGGCCATCACAGAGGAACTGAAGCGCGGGGCATTGGCCGAACAGGCTCAGTCCGTGCAAGCCCTGGAAGCGGCACGAAAAAAGGTGCTGGAAGCCCTGGGTGATGACGCGCTGGACGCGCAGGGCAACCTGGCGGAGAAGTATCGCGAAACGAAGGCCGGTAAGGAGTACCTCGCCGCGCGTCAGCAGGCAGGCGCGGCGCGCAGCCGTGAGACCCTGGAAGCCGCCGTTTACAATCACCTCTACACCTTCTTCAGCCGCTACTGGCAAGAGGGCGACTTTATCTCCAGGCGCCGTTACTCCAGGAAAGAACGCTACGCCATCCCCTACAACGGCGAGGAAGTCTTCCTCTACTGGGCCAACCACGACCAGTACTACGTCAAAACCGGCGAGTATTTCACCGATTACACCTACAAAGCCCCCAAAGGCGTGACCGTGCACTTCAAACTGCGCCAGGCGGAGGTGGAGCAGAACAACGTCAAGGGCGAGAAGCGCTTCTTCCTGCCGCGCCTGGACGAAATCACCTGGGACGAGGAGGCGCGTCAGGTGGTTATCCCCTTCGAGTATCGCCGGCTGACCGCCCAGGAAGCCATCACCTACGGTCATAAGAACCAGCATGAAGCCATCCTCGCCAAAGCCGTCGCGGAGATTCCCAGGCGCGTCAAAGCTCCGCAAGCCATAGCCGCCCTCACCGCCGAACGGCGCACGACCGGAAACGGCGAAACCGTCCCCTACCTGGAATATCATTTGCGCCAGTACACCCGCCGCAACACCAGCGACTTTTTCATCCACAAAGACCTGAAGGGCTTTCTCTCCCGTGAACTGGACTTCTACCTGAAGAACGAAGTGCTCAACCTGGAGGAACTGGAAGCCGCCGGCGAGGGCCTGAGCGAGGGCTGGTTCCAACTGTTGCGCCTCATCAAGCGCATCGGTCTGCACATCATCGAGTTTCTGGCGCAGATCGAGGACTTCCAGAAGATGCTCTGGGAGAAGAAAAAGTTTGTCACCGAGGCCTTTTACCTGGTCACGGTTGGCCATGTCCCCGAAGCGTTTTACGCGGAAATCGCCGCCTGCGAGGCGCAATGGGACGAGTGGAAAACGCTCTTTGCTATTGACGAGGAACAGCCCGACTTATTTACGAGCGGCAAAACGAAGAAAGAACGGCGTGTTGCATTCCTCAAAGCCCACCCCACTCTGGTGCTGGACACGCGCCACTTTCCGCCGGACTTCACCGACCGCCTGCTGGCCTCCTTTGACGACCTGGACGAAAACACCGACGGCCTGCTGGTGCACGCCGAAAACTGGCAGGCGCTGAATCTGTTGCAGGAGAAGTATCGGGAGCGCGTGAAGTGCATCTACATTGATCCGCCGTATAACACGGGAAGCGATGAGTTTCTGTACCGTGACAATTACCAGCATTCCAGTTGGCTGGCAATGATGCACAACCGGCTTGAGGCCAGCAAGAGTTTCCTGATGTTACAGGGACTTGTTTTTACAAACATTGACGAGAGAGAGCAAGCACGTTTGGAGTCCCTTGTAGAGCAGGTGTTTGGGTCAGGTAATTCTCTTGGTCCGTTCATTTGGCTTGCGCGAGCAGGGAAAGCCGTCACTGAAAGGAAACTCCAGGTTGCTCACGAGTATGTGTTGTGTGCAGCCAAGTCACTCGCTGATACCAGGTTGGAACTTGTGCAGAAGAGAGTCGCCGATTGCAAGTACAGCGATGATCGTGGAAGATACAACCGTGAGTTATTACGCCAATGGGGTGGACAACACGACCGTCGAGAAGACCGCCCAACGCTCTACTTCCCTATACCTACCCCCTTTGGTGTGGATGTGTACCCGAAAAGACCCGATGGTTCCGATGGTTGTTGGCGCGCAAGTCGCGAACAGGTTGAAAAAATGCTCCTGGTGGGAGACCTAGATTTTGTCAGGGACGAAAACACTGGTGAGATCACCGTTTACCGCAAGATTCGGGAGGGCACTATCACCTTCTCTGCGCCATCTAACATTCTGGACAACTGTGGCACATCTGCCACGGCGACAACTGAGATCAAGGGATTGTTTGGTGATAAGGCTTTCGATACCGCCAAGCCCGTCGGCCTGGCAAAACGATGTATGTCATTGGTGGCAGATGGAAACGATGGCATACAGCTCGACTACTTCGCTGGCTCCGGCACCACCGGCCACGCCGTCATCAACCTGAACCGCGAAGACGGCGGCCGGCGCAAGTTCATCCTGGTGGAGATGGCGCAGTACTTCGACACCGTGCTTTTGCCGCGCATCAAAAAGGTGGCATTCACGCCGGAGTGGAAGGACGGCAAGCCGAAGCGCACCGCCACGCAAGAAGAAGCCGAGCGCTCCCCGCGCATCGTCAAGGTCATCCGCTTAGAGTCCTACGAGGACGCACTCAACAATCTCACCTTCGAGGAGCAAAGCAGCCAGCAGGCGCTGGAACTCTTCCGCGACGACTACCTGCTCTCCTACATGCTCCGCTGGGAGACGCGGCACAGCGAAACCCTGCTCAACGTGGAGAAACTGCAATCGCCCTTCTCCTACAAACTTCACCTCCACCGCGACGGCGAAACCCGCGAGCGCACCGTGGACCTGCCCGAAACCTTCGCCTATCTGCTGGGCCTGGACGTGCAAACGCGGCGCGTCTACCCTGGGAACGCAGGCGTCTCACCTGCACAGTGCCCTGGGAACGCAGGCGTCTCGCCTGCACAATACCTCGTCTATCGCGGCAGGTTGCGCAACGGCCGCACCGTCGTCATCCTTTGGCGCGACATCACCGGCTGGGGAGTGGCGGATTACGAACGCGAGGCGGCCTTCGTTGCGCAGCAAAACTTGACCGCCGGCGCGGACGAGATCTACGTCAACGGCGACTCGCGCATCCCCGGCGCGCGCTCGCTGGATGCGATCTTCAAAGAGCGCATGTTTGCCACAGTGGAGGTGTAAGATGAATAAGCAAATCGTGTTTCCTAAAGACCAGATTGCCGAGTTTTGCCGTCGCCATCACATCCGATGGCTGGCGGTATTCGGTTCCGCCTTGCGTTCCGATTTCAACGAGACCAGCGACATTGATATTCTGGTCGAGTTCGAACCGGACCACATTCCCGGCCTGTTCGGAATGGCGCGCATGGAACGCGAGCTTTCTGCGCTTTTCGGCGGCCGCGAAGTTGATTTACGCACGCCGGAAGATCTGAGCCGTTATTTCCGTCAAGACGTGCTGAATGAGGCGGAGGTGCAGTATGCGCAAGGATGACCTTATCCGTTTGCGGCACATGCGCGACGCCGCGCGCGAAGCCGTCGAATTTGCCCGAAACAGCCGCCGCAAGGATCTTGACGGCGACCGCAAACTGACGCTTGCCCTGGTCAAGGACGTCGAAATCATCGGCGAAGCCGCCTATCAGATCGCGGAGGAAACGCGGCGCACCCTGCCGGAGATTCCCTGGGGGGACATAGTCAGCATGCGCCACCGGCTGGTCCACGCCTACTTCGATATCAACCTGGACATCCTCTGGAAGACGTTGCAAGAAGACCTTCCACCGCTTGTGCGCATTCTTTCCGAGACATTGGGCGAGGAATAAGTATGCCGGACGGCCCCCAGCAATACGCCAAACTGGAGAACCGCCTGGTCCTGCTGGCCTGGCTGAACAGCCTGCTGGGCTATAAAAGCCATCGTGACCTGCTCGAGGACACACAGCGCACCGAGGAAGGCTTCGGGGGGGACGGGCGTAGTTTCCTCTATCACCATCTGATTGCCCGCGGCAGTCAGGTCAAGATTCCCGCCGCCGACCTGGCGCGTTATGACGAGAACATCCGCCAGCATCTCGAGAAGATCAACCGCGGACGCACCGAACGCATCACCCTGCGCTACTTCCAGTCCCTGGCCGCCCTGTACACCGAAATCTTTCTCGACCGCCTGTTCAACCATCCGGCGCAACTCCTGGCCGACCTGAACGCCTTTGTAGTAAAGGAGCGCAACGCCCGCCGTCTGCCCTTCGAGCCGCAGGACGCCCCCTTCACGCAGGATGACCTGACCAAACTGGCGTACTGGATGGCCACCGGCAGCGGCAAAACCCTGCTTCTCCACCTCAACTACTACCAGTATCTCTATTACTGCACCGGCGAGTCGGCGTCTCGTCCCCCGCTGGATAACATCCTGCTCATCACGCCCAACGAGGGCCTGAGCGAGCAGCACCTGGCGGAACTGGCTGCTTCAGGCATCCCGGCGCGGCGCTTCGACCTGAACGCCGGCAACCTGTGGAGCGGCGGCCGGGACGTTGTCCAGGTCATCGAAATCACCAAACTGGTGGAAGAAAAGCGCGGCGGCGGCGTAAGCGTCCCTGTAGAAGCCTTTGAAGGGCGCAATCTCATCTTCGTGGACGAGGGGCACAAAGGTTCCGGCGGCGATGCCTGGCGCAAGTACCGCGACGCGCTTGGCGCGACCGGCTTCACCTTCGAGTACTCCGCAACCTTTGGCCAGGCGCTTTCGGCGGCGCGCAACGATCCCCTTACCGCCGAATATGGCAAGGCCATCCTCTTCGACTATTCCTACCGCTACTTTTACGGCGATGGCTTCGGCAAGGACTTCCGCATTCTCAACCTGAAAGAAGAAACCCATGCCGATAAAACAGACACCTTACTACTCGGCAACCTGCTTTCGTTCTACGAACAGGTGCGCCTGTACGAGGAACAGGCCGACGCCCTGCGCCCCTACAACCTGGAAAAACCGCTGTGGGTGTTTGTCGGCAGCACGGTCAACGCCGTCTATACCGAAAACAAACAGCCGCGCAGCGATGTGCTGACCGTGGCGCGTTTTCTGCACCACGTGCTGAGCGACCGTTCCTGGGCGGTCAAGACCATCCAAAGCGTTCTGAAAGGCGAGACGGACCTGGTCTCTCCCGATGGGCAAGACATCTTTGCCGGGCGTTTTCCTTTCCTGCGCGAGGCTGGTCTCACCGATGCGCCGTCGGCGCTCTACGACGACATTCTGCGGCGCATGTTCCATACCGCCGCTTCTGGCAGCCTGCACCTGTGCGACATCAAAAGCAGCGCCGGCGAATTGGGCTTGAAAGCCGCTGGCGCCGAGGACTACTTTGGTTTGATCTACATTGGCGACACCACCGCGTTCCGACAACTGGTTGAAGCCAATGCCCCGAAAATTGTGCTGGAGCAGGACGCCATCAGCAGTTCGCTTTTTGAGCGTATCAATCGTCCCCATTCGGCCCTCCACGTCCTGATTGGCGCCAAAAAATTCATGGAAGGCTGGAACTCCTGGCGCGTGGCGAGCATGGGCCTGCTCAACATTGGGCGGCAGGAAGGCTCGCAGATCATTCAACTGTTCGGACGGGGTGTGCGGCTGAAAGGCAAATGCCTGAGCCTCAAGCGCAGCGCCGCGCTCTCTGGTGGACACCCCAAACACCTGCGCTTACTGGAGACGCTGAACATCTTTGCCGTGCGCGCCAACTACATGGCGCAATTCCGCGATTATCTCGAACGCGAGGGGGTGGAAGTCGAACCGGCGATCGAATTGCCCCTGTTCGTGTGGGCCAACGAACAATTTTTGCAGCGTGGCCTGGTGGTGCCGCGTCCGCCGGAGGGGCGCGACTTTGCCGCCGAAGCCACCCTGGTCTTGACGCCCGACCCGCGCCTGTCGGTGCAGGTGGATGTATCCGTCCATGTGCAGGCACTCGAAAGCACCAGAGCCGGATTGCAGGCGGCCGCAGTGCAGTCGGCCCAATTGGCGCGTCCCATCCCGCCGGAGAGTCTGGCTTTCATAGACTGGCAGCAAGCCTATCTCGACCTGCTGGCCTACAAAGAGCGCAAGGGGCTGAAAAATCTGCTCATCCTGCCTGAAACGCCGCGCCAGATTATCGCTCAAGTGCCTTGCACGATTGTCGCGGAGGATTCCGTCCTCCGCCCGCAGACCTGGGCTGACCGCACCCGCCTCCAGGAAGCGGTGGCCCGGCTCCTCTGCCGTTACCTGGACAAGTTTTATCAAACGCGTCGCGAGCAATGGGACGAAGCGACAATCGTCTACCGTCCGTTGAGCAAACAGGACCCCAATCTGAACTTCCGGCCGCAAGGCATAAGCGAAGCAAAAGCTGCCTATGTGGTCCGAGTGCCGCGTTCGGAACAACACTTGATCGAGGCAGTGCAGAAATTACTTGCGGAGCAAGAGCAGCTTTATCAGCAGGAGAATGCCGGCCTGCAGCGCATTTACTTCGACCGCCATCTGTATCAGCCGCTCCTGATAGACATGGCGGATAAAGCCCAGATCATCCCGACCGGATTGCAAAAAAGCGAAGCCCGCTTTGTGCGCGACCTGCGCGACTACTGGAACGCCGAAAAGGATAACGCCCTGGCAGGTAAAGAAGTGTTCCTGCTCCGCAATCAGAGCCGCGGCTATGGCATTGGTTTCTTTGAAGAACGCGGCTTTTACCCTGATTTCATCTTGTGGGTAGTGGACCAAAGTGGTCAGCGGATTGTCTTCATCGAACCCCATGGAATGCTGCATGCAAAAGCCTACATTCACGACGAGAAGGCGCGCCTGCATGAGCGCTTGCCGGCACTGGCGCAAGAGATTGGAAAGCGAAGCGGGCGCGGAAATGTTCGACTGGATGCTTTCATCATTTCCGCTACTCCCTATGATGATCTCTACAAGCGTTACGACGACGGCACGTGGGATCGGGCGAAGTTCGCCGAAAAGCACATCCTTTTTCCAGAACGCAGTGGGGGATACGACTACATGGAAATTCTGCTGGGGCAGCTAACACGCGCTTGCATCTGACGCCGCTGCGCTTCGCGTGCGGCTGAACCGCGAGCCGTTGGGCGGCTGGTTGTGCGTTCAGGTGATTGCAATTTGCGGATAACCTCGTTAACAAGCAATACATTCTGACTATAATAGTAGTCAATATGACCGATAAACGCTTTCGCCTTGTTTACGACACAGAGTTCGTGACGTAAATTCGATCAATTGAGCAAAAATATCACACCTTAATTCGGGAGACGATTGAACAGCAACTACAATTTGAGCCAGATGTAGAAACTCGTAATCGAAAGCAACTTGTCAGAGCAACCCCTTTCAGTGCGCGTTGGGAATTGCGCTTCGGCGCAAACAATGAATTAAGATTGTTTTATAGTGTCTATCCAGAACAAGCGGAAGTGCATATTTTGGCGATAGGCATCAAAATTCGAGAGCGTTTATATATCGGTGGAAAGGAAGTAAAACTATGAATATCGCCCCACTTGCAGATGTCAAAGCGCGTTTTAGCGCATATATCAAGCAACTACAAACTTCACCAGTCGTTGTTACCAAAAATGGCAAACCTGTTGCAGTAATGTTGGGAATTTCAGACGAAGACGATTTAGAACGAGTTATGCTGGCTATTTCACCAAAATTTCAAGCATTGCTCGATAAAGCAGTAAAGCGCATTCAGGAAACTGGCGGAGCAAGTCACGAAGACGTGTGGGCGCAAATTGAAGCACAGGCGTAGGTAAGTCAAAACGCCGCCCAACACCGTTTGCAGCGGACAGCGGCTTCGTCGCTCCAGGTATGCGCCGCGAGCCAGCGAAGTAGTTTTTAGGCGAAGGTCTCTTGCCTGCTTTGCCGCTGCCGCTAACGCCAGCCGTTGGGCGTTTGGTTATATAGTTCCTTTTTAGTTTTAATAACCATAGGTAATTTACAAATATGAGCTTAAACGATATTCTCACATTGATAATTGCAATTTATGGTGCTGTTGTTGCAACAGTTCTTGGTATTCGTGAATTAAAAAGGGACAAGAGACGAATCAGTGTAATAATCGAATACGTGGCATTTGTAGAGCGTGCTCAAATTACAATTACAAATATAGGGCATCGTCCAATAACAATCACAGATATTAATATGTCAGTAAAATTAGATAATCATTGGGAAAAGGTACCCAGAAACGCATTGTTTACTGCAAACCCTGAGGATGTTACTTTCCCTATAATGATTACCGATGGCGAATACATTACTTTGCCATTGCATAGCAAAATAGATGAAGTCTTCTTGAAAAACATAAAAAATATACAAGTTGCGGTTTATGATATTGAAAGAAATACCTATACTAAGTTTAGGTCGCGCTTATATAATCCCAAATGGGGTTATTATGGCAAAATGGGAAAGTAAAATTGCAGAACCGCGCCTAACAACCGGTTGGTGTGTCCTGAAAAGTCATTGTCTGCTCACTGGTGAGAGTCCAGTCCTGGTAAGGGTCAGGCTGACAGGTAGCAGGCAACAGAAGCGGCGAAGAACCTGAGATGCAGCCGTGAAGAACTCTCCTTCATCTTTAGCCAGGTGGGTAAGAAAGGCTTCGACCTCTGCGGCACCCATTTCTGCCGGATGGCGTTCGTTATGAAACAGGATATAGCGCTTTGCCCAGTGAACATAGGTTTTCTCGG
>Ga0101944_10004478_pt1 | contig 17217 bp, 16 predicted proteins | sample DewCreD2012metaG_FD_75245 | JGI IMG/M metagenome (GOLD analysis project Ga0101944, IMG submission 75245) | Hot spring sediment bacterial and archeal communities from British Columbia, Canada, to study Microbial Dark Matter (Phase II) - Dewar... ...
GAATCGGGCAAGCTCGGAACCATCCTCGAACTGCGGGGTCGAGGCAAGGAGGATCACCGTGGCGGGGGGGAAGACCTGTGGGTCCTCGGCAGCCACGTCATGAACTTGATCCATGTTTTGGGCGGTGAGCCAACCTGGTGTTTCGGTCGGCTCGAACAAAATGGCAAGCCGGTCACCCGCGCGGATGTCCGCGAGGGAAACGAGGGCCTTGGTCCTCTGGCCGGCGATCACGTCGTGGCGATGTACGGCTTGGACCGTGGAGCCACGGCCTATTTCGGCTCCCGGCGCGGCATGGCGCGGGGCAACGGCCGATTCGGCTTGCAAATCTTTGGCAGCCAAGGAGTTCTGGAAATCCTCACCGGCTACTTGCCCAGCGTCCACTTGTTGTTGGACCCTCTCTGGTCGCCGGGGCAGAGCAAACAGCCGTGGGTCGAGGTCACTTCGGCGGGGATCGGCAAGCCAGAACCCCTGAAGGACGGCGGTCTGGACGCCGGCAACTTGTTGGCAGTGCAGGACTTATTGTCGGCGATCGAAAACGACCGGCTTCCCGAATGCAACATGTACGAGGGTCGGATGACCGTCGAAATGATCTGCGCTGTGTTCGAGTCGCATCGCCGCGGCGGGCCGGTCACCTTCCCCCTTCAAACCCGGCAGAACCCGCTGGGATTGCTTCAATGATTTTTCTGAAAAAAAGAATTGAGGACGCGTTTGTCGCGTAGCATATACGCTACAAGTCACTGACTGGCAACATCTTGCGCACACACGCCGCGCTGGGCTATTCAGACGCACCGGGCAGGGCTGCCACCAGCGAAGCGACGTAATCCCCTATTTCTCGAATCACTTCTGCACGCGGGCGGGACGTGGCCTGCTCCAGCCGGCGGACGATGGCCGACCCGACAATCAGACCGTCGGCGACGGGTGCCAGAAGCTGCACGTGCTCTGGCCGGCTGATCCCAAATCCAATGCAGATCGGAAGTTCGGTTTGCGAGCGGAGCCAGCGGACATCGTCGAGCAATTGGGGAGGAAGACGGTCGCGTTCTCCCGTGATCCCCGTCACGGAGACGTAGTACAAAAATCCAGTGCTGGACTGGGCGATCTGCACCGCCCGGGGGCGCGGCGTGGTGGGCGTCACAAGCTGGACGAGGCTGAGGTCGGCCTCGCGGCAAAGATGTGCCAGTTCGGACGATTCCTCGACCAAGAGGTCGGGCACGATCAGGCCGGCCAGCCCTGCTTCCCGCGCGTGCTGGACGAAGGCGGCCGGCCCATGGCGATGGATGATCGCATAGCTGACCATGCCGACCAGCGGAAACTTCACCCGGCTGCGCACGTCGCGGAGCATGTCGAAGATGGCGGGAACCTTGATGTGGTGGGCTAAAGCCCGGGTATAGGAGGCCTGGATCACCGGGCCGTCCGCGATGGGGTCGCTATAGGGGAAGCCGACCTCGCACAGGGCAGCGCCCCGTTTTTCCAGTTCGCCGATCAGCTCGGCGGTGAACCCCAGGTCGGGGTCGCCCGCCGTCACGAAGGGCATCAGGGCCTTGCGCCCCTGCTGGCGAAGTTTGGCGAACAGACGATCGAGCGACGACATGCCTGGCGGCGATCCTCAGCAAGATGGGGAAAGCTGTTATCTTGCCCCACGCCGGCCGGGGCGTCGAGGCCAGGCGGCTTGGTGTCTGGCCGCGGGGGCTGGGCGGGGACGGAGCCCCCGGCTCTTGCGGGCAGGACCGGACGTGGACGCGATCTGGTGGCTATCGTAAGGTAGTTTCGCAGCATAAGTTGCTTTGTTTGCGCAGTTTAGGAGCGGTCATGACGCAGCACGGCCACTGGCATCTCGGTCCTTGCCTGCACCACGGACCGTCCTCCCACCAAGATTCCCGGGCGTTCGCTTTGGGGGTGGTGCTGAATGTCGGGTTTGTCGTGTTGGAGGCGGCCTGCGGCATCTGGTCGGGATCGCTGGCGCTGTTGGCCGACGCCGGGCACAACCTGAGCGATGTGCTGGGGCTGCTGTTGGCGTGGGGGGCACTGGCGCTGAGCCGTCGCCGTCCGTCGCGGCGACGGACGTACGGGCTGGGGCGGACGTCGATCATGGCGGCCCTTGCCAACGGGGTGATCCTACTGGTAGCGGTGGGGGCGATCGTGTGGGAAGCGATCGGGCGGCTGATGCGCCCGGCACCGGTGGCTTCGACCACCGTGATCGTGGTGGCCGGCGTGGGGGTGCTCATCAACACGGCCACGGCGCTGTTGTTCTGGTCGGGGCAGCGGCAGGATTTGAACATTCGCGGGGCGTTTTTGCATATGGCGGCCGATGCGGCGGTGTCGCTGGGGGTGGCGGTCGGGGGGGGATTGATCGTCCTGACCGGCTGGCTGTGGGTCGATCCGGTGCTGAGCCTGGTGATCGCCGGGGTCATCGCGTGGAGCACCTGGGACCTGTTATGGCATGCCCTCGAGCTGGCGCTGGACAGCGTGCCGCGGGGGATCGATCCGGACGCGGTGCGGGCCTACTTGCAACAGCTCGAGGGGGTGACCGAGGTCCACGACCTGCACATCTGGGGCCTGAGCACGACCCAGACGGCGCTGACGGTGCACCTGGTGCGGCCCCACGCCCAGGTCGACGACGACTGGCTGGCCGAGGTGGCCCACGCCTTGCACGACCGCTTCGGCATCGCTCATGCCACGATCCAGATTGAGAACGGCGCGGGGCGGCAGACCTGCCGGTTGTCGCCCGACGAGGTGATCTAGTGCCGGGCATTTCGCACCTTCGCGGGAGGGTGGGTCGCGTCGGGCCCCAGGCACGCAGCGGACGCTGCCCCTGCCGGACCGGGCAGAAGGGCCGTATAATGCGATGTTTGGGAGGGTGGATCGTCCTGATTGGCAGTTGATCGTCGTATGTCCGTTCCGCAGGTGGTGATCGTCGGCCGCCCCAATGTGGGCAAGTCGAGCCTGCTGAACTGGCTGGCGGGCCGCCGCATCGCCATCGTGGACGACCAGCCCGGGGTCACCCGCGACCGAGTCACGCATCTGATCGAGCACAACGCCCGCTTCTTTGAGCTTGTCGACACGGGCGGCATCGGCATCCAGGACGCGGACAACCTGTCGCGGCAGGTGGAGGCCCAGGTCGAAGCCGCGCTCGAGACGGCCGACGTGGTGCTGCTGGTGGTCGATGCCCAGACGGGGATCGTGCCGCTGGATGAAGAAGTGGCTCGCCGGTTGCGGTATCTGGACAAGCCGGTGCTGTGCGTGGTGAACAAGACGGACAACGAGCGGCTGGACTATGCGGCGGAGGAGTTCTACAAACTGGGGCGCGGACGGCTGATCAAGGTCAGCACGTTGCAGAACCGCGGCAAGCGGGAGCTGCTGGATGCGATCCATGCCAAGCTGCCGCCGTTCGAGATGTTCCAGGCGCCCCCCGAGGAGCCGGTGATGAAGGTGGCGATCATCGGCCGCCGCAATACGGGCAAAAGCACGTTCGTCAACACGCTGGCCAAGGCGGAGCGGATGATCGTCAGCGAGATTCCCGGCACCACGCGCGACAGCGTGGATGTGCGGTTCGAGCTGGATGGCAAGACGTTCATTGCCATCGACACGGCGGGGGTGCGGCGGCACAAGAGCATCCGCACCGATATCGACTTCTACAGCTTCCACCGGGCGCAGCGGAGCATCCGCCGGGCCGACGTGGTGCTGCTGTTCTTCGACTGCACCCAGCGTCTGTCGAAGGTCGACAAGCAGCTCGGCAAGTACGTCGCTGACCAGTACAAGCCCTGCATCTTCGTGGTCAACAAGTGGGACCTGTTGTACGGCCAGATGCCGACGGAGCGGTGGGTCGATTACCTCCGCGATGCGTTCCCCTCGATGTGGCATGTGCCGATCGCGTTCATCACCGGCCAGACCGGCAAGAATGTCAAGGCGCTGTTGAACCATGCCCAGATGCTGTTCAAGCAGAGCCTGCAGCGCGTGAGCACGGCCCAGCTCAACCGGCTGGTGCGGGCGGCGCTGGTGCGGCATCCGCCGCCGCTGGCGGGCAACCTGCGGCCGAAAATCTATTACGCCACGCAAGTGGGCGTGCAGCCGCCGACGCTGGTGATGCTGTGCAACGAGCCCCGGGCCTTTCCCCCGGCCTACCAGCGGTACCTGCTGAGCGTGCTGCGGGACCACCTTCCCTTCGGCGAGGTGCCGATCAAAATGTACCTCCACCGGCGGCGGCAGGACGACCGGCGGGACGAGATCGGCGAGATCGCCCCGCAGCCGTCCGCGTCGGCCGGCGACGACCTGGCCAGCGAGTCTGACCGCGACGACCACCCGCTGAGCGCCGCGTTCGACACCGAGGAGCCCTCGTGAGCGGTCGGCTCCGCGTGCCGCGAGAACCTGGCCTGGGGTCGGTGCGGATGCACGCCGCCGGCCGCGACGCTCCCACAACCTGACTTTCCCTTCCCAGCAGCGAGCCAGCGATGATCATCGGCGTACCGCGGGAGATCAAACGGGACGAATACCGCGTGGCGATGTTGCCGGTGGGGGTCGAGGAACTGACCCGCGCGGGGCACCAGGTGCTGATCGAAACGGGGGCCGGTCTGGGCTCCGGCATCCCCGATGCGGAATACGAGGCCGAGGGAGCGACGATCGTGCCCGACGGTGCCAGCGTGTACCAGCGTGCCGAGCTGGTCGTAAAGGTCAAAGAGCCGCTTCCCAGCGAGTACCCGCTGATCCGGCCCGGGCAGGCGATCTTCACCTACTTCCACTTCGCCGCCAGCCGCGAATTGACCGAGGCGATGCTCCACAGCGGGGCGACCTGCCTGGCGTACGAGACGCTCCGCGACAGCCAGGGACGCCTGCCGCTGCTGACGCCGATGAGCGAGGTGGCCGGCCGCATGAGCATCCAGGAGGGGGCCAAGTACCTCGAACGCCCGCAGATGGGCAGAGGCATCCTGCTGGCCGGCGTGCCGGGCGTGCCGCCGGCCCATATCACGATCCTCGGCGGCGGCGTGGTGGGGGCCAATGCGGCCAAGATCGCGGCCGGTTTCCAGGCCGACATCGCCATCCTCGATGTGAACATGGACCGCCTGCGGTACCTGGACGACATCATGCCGCCCAACGTGAACTGCCTGTACAGCGACCGGCACACGATCCGCCAGCAGCTCCGCCTGGCCGACCTGGTGATCGGGGCGGTGCTCATTCCCGGCGCCCGCGCCCCGCACCTGATCACCCGTGCGGACCTGAAGCTGATGAAGCCGGGCAGCGTGATCATCGACGTGGCGATCGACCAGGGCGGCTGCGTCGAGACCAGCCGCCCCACCACGCACAGCGACCCGACCTACCTTGAAGAGGGCGTGCTGCACTACTGCGTGACGAACATGCCGGGAGCGGTGGGGCGCACGAGCACGTTCGCCTTGTGCAACGTGACGCTGCCCTGGGTGCTGCAACTGGCCCGCTACGGCGTCGAGGCGGCGATCCGGCGTTTTCCGACGCTGGCTTCGGCGGCCAACATCGTGGCGGGGCGGGTGACGAATCGGGCGGTGGCCGAGACGTTCGGCCTGCCGTACGAGCCGCTGGGGGAGGTGGCCGGCTGAGCACGCCGTTTGGCCCCGCCGGGGGCATTCGATTCGCCGCAGGGCTTTGCATCAAGAGCGGTGACTTGTGACGTGGCAGACGCTTCAGTGGATCGGCGGCCCGGACGGGCACTTGATGTGCATCGACCAGACGCGGCTTCCGGCCGAACTGGTCCTGCACGAGTGCCGCACGGTGGAGGCGGTGTGGGAGGCGATCCGCCAGTTGCGCGTGCGGGGTGCGCCGGCGATCGGCATCGCGGCGGCGTATGGCGTGGTGCTCGGGGTGCAAGCGGTCCCGGAGGATGACCCGGCCGCACTGCGTCGGCGGCTGGACGAGGTCCTGACCTATCTGGCCACCAGCCGTCCCACGGCCGTCAACCTGTTCTGGGCGCTAGCGCGGATGCGGCAGGTCGTGCAGACGGCTCCGCCGCAGACCCCGGTGCCCGCACTGAAAACCGCCCTGCTCCGCGAGGCCCGCGCGATCCATGACCAGGACCGGGCCTTGTGCCGGGCGATCGGCCGGCACGGGGCGGAGCTGATCGCCGACGATAGCGGCGTGCTGACGCATTGCAATGCCGGAGGGCTGGCCACGGCCGAATACGGTACGGCGCTGGCCATCCTGTTTACCTGCCAGGATCAGGGCAAGCGGCTGCACGTGTACGTGGATGAGACGCGGCCGCTGTTGCAAGGCGCGCGGCTGACCGCTTGGGAGCTGGTGCAGCGCGGCATTCCCACCACGCTGATCTGCGACAACATGGCGGCGCAGGTGATGCGGGAAGGCAAGGTGCAGGCGGTGGTGGTCGGGGCCGACCGGATCGCGGCCAATGGCGACGTGGCCAACAAGATCGGCACCTATGGCCTGGCCGTGCTGGCCCGCGCGCACGGCATTCCGTTCTACGTGGCGGCGCCGCTGAGCAGTTTCGATCTAGCGCTGGCGTCGGGGGATCCGATTCCGATCGAGCAGCGGCCGGCCGAGGAAGTGACGCATCTGGCCGGCCAGCGGATCGCCCCGCAGGGGGTGGCGGTGTACAACCCGGCCTTCGACGTGACGCCGGCCCACCTGATCACCGCGCTGGTGACCGAGCGGGGGATCATCCGCCCCGTGGAGCGCACCACGATCGCTGCGCAGCTCGGTTCGCACGCACCGCCTCCTGCGCAGCCGGCGGAGCCGGCGTCGAGGTGAGACCGCCGGCGAATGGGACACGCTCAGGTCCGGCGGTCGTGGACCCACAGCGATCCGCGGTCGTATTCTTCCAGTCCCAACGCGGCGAACACGGCCCGCAAGCTTTCATCCTCCACCGCCGCCTGTGCCTCGAATTGGCCGTAGCCCTGCGATTGAAATTGCCGCAGCGCTTCCGCCAGCAAGAAGGTGGTCAATCCTTCCGCACGGGCCTCAGGCGTGTCTTCGAGCTTGACCAGCCCTAGGGTCTGCACCCCCCAATTGCGTCCGAGCGGCTCCACATCCCAGAAAATCGCGCTGACCAGCGGCTCCCCGCCGCCGGGCAGTGCCAGGTCGTATCGCACCCAGTCGTGTAGCGACCAGACGCACGCATCCCACCAGTTGCCTGGCAGCACATCGATCGGTCCCTGGACCCGGAATCGCCGCCGGACCAGCATCTGCTGGCGGTCGATCGGCGGGCGGAAGCTGGACAGCGTCCGCCCGGCCAGCACGCGGGAGAACAGCGGCCGGTAGCCGCACACCGTCAGCAGGTCGACCCAACCGCGATTGGAGGCCAGCACGCCGGCCACGTCGCTGCTGCCGTACATCCCGAGATAGAACGCGTTCAGCGGGTCGTAGCTGCCGGCATAGATCTGCCGGGCGCCGCGGCTGCGCAGGTAGCTCTCGCTGCGTGCCAAGAGTTCCAGGGCGATCGTCTTGCGGTCGGGGTGCGGCGCGACCAGAAGCAGGCAGGTCGTCCCCTGGCTGTAATCCAGGTCGCGGTGGTCGGCATTGGGTCCGAAGCCGGCATGCACGAAGCCGACCGGTCGGTCGCCGTCGCAGGCCACGATCAGCCCGTGCCGGTCGAACCAGGGCTTGGCGAAGACATACTCTTCCAGAAGCTGGGGGGTGACCGCCTGCATCCGACCGCGGATCGGCCGCTGGGTCCGCCAGATCTCAGCCAGGGCGGGCGGATCACGGTTCTCGAAGGCGCGATAGCGAATCAAGGTGACGCCACACCCCAGGAAAGCCCCTACCCTGTGTTGGATGTGCCGAGCACACCCTGCCTAACAATCTAGAAAGGCGCCGGGCAGGCGACTAGGGTGCCCACCGCGTGCCTGGCCCCGCATGCAACCCGCCGCCCTTCGGCCCATGCGGCACTGCGGTATCGCGGGCGCTCAGCGCCAGACTTCTAAGATCAATTCCTTGTCGCTGGGGGCGGTCACCGTCCAGCCTGACGTCTCGTACCGCAAAAAGCGTGGGGCGACCAGATGCGCGCTGTTTTCGTCGGCATTGATCCGCGCCCGGTGCTTGCCCGGCACGATCCCCGGCTTGGCCAGGCCCTCGACCTGGGTGGCGACGACGAGCGAGCCGTCCTCCTGGATGGTGCCAAACGCCTGCACGCCCGGCTGATCCAGCGACTCGAACTGCACCATCACCGAGCGATCCGCCAGCGCCTTGACATCGCCCCCTTTCTTAAAGACGACCTTGCCTTGCAATGGGACGGTGGGTGGTCCACCCACTTCGGGCCGGCCGCAACCGACCCCGGCACTGGTGATGAACAAGAGGATCGCAGCTCCGGCAAGCCCAACCGCCCTTGGCTGTCTTTGCCGCATCCTGTGTCCCTTTCCCCCGTGGTGATCGTCGCTGGACGTTTTGATTGCCGCGACAGATCGCTGCGACGACAGCTCCCGCGCTCCCGTCGACAGAACCTGGTTAAAAGTCGCCGATCGGCTGGCCGTCGTCGCGCTCCGAAAGACGATGGAGCGTGTTCAGGTCGATGTTGGTCTTGATCGGCCGCACGCTGCCGTCGCACAGCACGAACTGGCAGACGTTCGGGTGGCGGCTGCCGAACTTGCGGTTATCCACCGCCTGCACCGACTGAGCCTCGACGAAGATGGCGATCGTATATTGCCCTCCGTCGCTGCCCAGCCCGGCAAACCGCCGCGAGTTGTTGGCGTTGCCCGAGTTGTACACGCTGCGGTCATCGGCCGAGCCCCACTGCAAGCGGGCCGTCCCCGCCGCGTTGAGCCAGCGGACGTGCTTCTCTCCCATCAGCAGCGTGTTGCTGGTCCCGTCGGTGATCATCGCCAGCCGGATGACCGGCGTCGACTTGAGGATGATCGTGCCGGTGCTGTCGAGTTCCCAGCGCGCGCCGATCATCGCTCCGCGGCCGTTGATCGTGCCATTGGCCCCCCCCCATCCTGAGTGCCCGGCCCGGCACAGGCCGCGTAGTCGCTCAGCCCGCCGGACGGCGTTTCGACGGAGAAGGCGTCGTTGGGCCGCCGGCGCGAAGGGCAGAAGTAGGTCGGCACGGAGCGGCGCGTGGTCGACTCGGGATGCCAGTCATAAGGCCGGCTCTCGTTCCAGAGCTGATAGTAATTCTGCTGCTCGATAAACGGCAGCATCACCACGGCCCACGTCAACCAGTTGCCGTTGTTGGCCAGACGCTGAGGAGGGAGTGCTCCTTTTACGTCATGGAAGTTCTGGGCCGCCAGCCCCAGTTGCTTGAGGTGGTTGGCACATTGCGTGCGCCGCGAAGCCTCCCGCGCCGATTGGATCGCTGGCAACAGCAGCGCGACCAGCACCCCGATGATGGCAATGACCACCAGCAGCTCCACCAGGGTGAACGCCGCTTGCCGCGATCGGCCAAGACGCACTGTCCTTCGCATCGCCACACCTCCCGCATCTGGACACACCCCGCGCAGAGTTTCCCCGCTGAAGCAACGACCAGCGGACTGGCACAGCCGCGCTGCGCGGCTGGCCTGACAGCCGCCTTGCTCGTCAGCCCCGATCCCTGTTCCTGACCGCTTTGGCAACCTGCCGACCGGCGAGCGATCGGTCCGCAGGGTCATGGTCGCCGGCACCTGGCCGCAAAGAACTCACGGGACCAGTCGCGGCAAACCGCGGCACGCGCCGCCAGCCGTTTCTTTTGCCGGCAACGGTAACCGCTCCACCTCTAGTTCATAGTTCATTAGGAAGTCGGCGGCGGCTTAAGTCAATCATCCTTGAGAGGGGGGAAGCATTTCGACCAGCCGCTGGGCTAATTGGTCGCGCGTCCAGCCACGGACGAGAAACCGTTTCCGCGGCTGCGTCTGCCCTGACAAAAGCACAAGCTGCCAGGCCGACACACCCAATGTCTCCGCCAGCAGCTCCGCGACCGCCTGGTTCGCCTTGCCGTGCTCCGGAGCCGCCGTCACCGCAATCTTCAAGCAGCCTGCATGCTCGCCGCGAATGGCGTTCTCGCGTGCGCCGGCCTGGACCCGCACGGGAAGGATCGCACCCTCGGGATGTTCCTGCAATTCGATCATGCCGGGCAGTCGATCCAGACTCTCGGCCGCGCCCCACGCGGGGTGAGCCGATGCTCGCCTCGCGACCGTCTTCCCTCAGCGACGTCGCCCGGTGCCATCGGTTCGTTATCGCTGCTGATCGCTCAAAGCCAGCCTTGCGCGCGATACCACTCGATCGTCTCCCGCAATCGCTGCGCCAGCGGACGGGCTGGGCTGAAGCCCAACTCGCGTCGGGCCGCTTCTCCAGAACAAGCCCAACTCGAAGCGAGTGCATCCCGAATCTTGTCCAGGCTCAGCTCGTCCGCCCGACCACGCAGCCGGCTGAGGCATTCATTCACTCCCGCCACGCACCAGGCAATCGGGCCGGCAATCGGCAGCACGGGCGCCCACCGCCGGGCCAGCATCGGACGAACCAGCCGGCCCAGCTCCGCATAGGTCGGGTATTCAGGCGCGACGGCAAAGTAACACCCAGTTCCTGGCTGTTCTTCTGGGCGAGCTGGAACCCGCGTGCCCCGCCGCTCCGCCTCGATGAGCAACTCGACCAAGTCTTCGACATGAATGTACGACAAGGGAGGCGGAAAAAAGCCAGGCGAAGCATGGAAATTGAGCTGCCGGATCGCACGCAGAATCCGCACGAGTCCCCGATCCCACGGTCCGAAGACAATGCCTGGCCGCACGATCGTCAAGGGAATCTCTGCAGAAAACGCCGCCGCCGCTTGCTCGCCGGCCAATTTGCTACGGCCATAGTGGGAAATCGGAGCCGGCGGGTCGCTTTCCACTCGCAGCTTTCCTCGAGCCGAGGGCCCGGCCGCTGCGACCGACGAAACCAGGATTACACGAGGGGGAGTGGTTTGTCGCGCACAGGCTCGAGCCAGCCGGGCAGTCCCCTCTTGATTCACTTCGTAAAACTCGCGGGGGTGTAGGGCCCGCACCAGTCCGGCGAGGTGGTACACCACGTCGCTGCCGCGGACGGCTTGTGTGAGCTGCGTTTCGTCGCTGAGATCGGCGGTGATTCGTTCGACGCCCCAGTTCGCCAGCGGCTGAACGTGGGAGGATGGGCGCACTAGGCAGCGAACCGTATGTCCTTGCTGGACAAGGGTTTGCACGAGGTGCCGTCCGATGAACCCGGTCCCGCCCGTCACCAGAATCCGCGCCATAATGTCCGTCGAACAGGAAGCCAGAGCAAGATCGACCGGAAACGCGAAGCAAACAAGCGAGGGGGACTGCCCGGTGCGAGTCAGGCACAAGGCGTGGCGGCTGCGCGGTGCCGCTTTCCTCCACTTACGTGGCCGACCATTGTACTACGGAACATACCCGTTGGATCGGAACCAGTCCCAGGTGTCCTGGAGGGTTTCGGCAAACGGACGGATGCGGTAGCCCAGTTCCTCCTGGGCGCGGCGGCTGGAAAAGCAGTGCTGCTGGCGCCCCAGGCGGAGCACGGCCGAATTGGCATCCCCCTCACGACCTGTCCACCAGGTGCGCAAGTCGAGGATCGGCCCGCTGATCACGCGGAACAGCGGCCCCATGGGCAAGAGGGGACCGCGTTTGCCCGCCAGGCGGGCCATCTGCTGCCAGGCCTCCCAGTAGCGGAGGTTGTGTCCCGCGAGGATATAACGCCGTCCGCATTGGCCACGCTCCGCCGCCGCCAGCGTCCCCTCGGCCACATCACGAGCATCGCAGAAGCTGGCAGCGCCCAGTGGAGCCACCGGCGCAAAGCGGGTCACCGCCAGCAGCATTTTGCCCGAGGAAGGCTTCCAATCCCACGGGCCGAACATGCAGCCGGGGTTGACGATCACTGCGTCCAGCCCCTGGCCGACTTCCTCCAGCACGACCTCTTCGGCCTGACGCTTGGTCACGACGTACGGGCAGGGGACGATCCCCTCCAGGGCCGACTCTTCGTCGGCCGGCTGATCGAGCCGTCCTAGCCCCAAAGCATTGATGGCCGAGACGTGGACCAGGCGCGCCCCATGGCGGCGTGCCGCGCGGGCCACGTGCCGCGTGCCTTCGACGTTGATCGCCCGGTGCTGTGGCCATTGCTGCCAGCCGAGATGGACATGGGCGGCACTATGAATCACCACCTTCGCCCCGGCGACGGCCCGTTCGACCGCCTCCGCGTTGGTCACATCGCCGGTCATCCGCTCGACATTCAGTCCTGCCAGCGGCCGCGTGTCGCTGCCGTCCCGGACCAGCACCCGTACAGCCTGCCCCCGCGCCAGCAGCAAGCGCACGACATTGTTGCCCAACAGTCCCGTCGCTCCGGTGACCAGATAGGTCATACGCACGCGTTTTTTTTCAAGAAAGCTCCGCGCGAAGCATCACCGCAGCAGGTACCGCGGCTGCCCGCACTGCTGCCGTTACACCCCAAGGCCGTTTGCACTATCATCACCGAGGGGACTGAAATGTGCCAGACCAAAGGACCGGCCCCGGGGCCGCTGCGGCTGCTACGAATGAATGCGCTGAGGATCGTTCCTGTCACCGAGCGCCGCCACTGGCGGCAATTCCTGGAACTTCCATGGACCCTGCATCGAAATGATCCGCAGTGGGTGCCCCCGCTGCGGCGCCAGCAGGAGGAGCTGGTGGGCTACCGGTACCATCCGTTCTACGACCAGGCACAGCGGCAGGCGTTTTTGGCTCTCCGCGACGGGCAGGCCGTGGGACGGGTGCTGGCGATCCTCAATCACGCCCACAACCGCTTCCATCGTGAGCAGCGGGGTTTTTTCGGCTTTTTCGAGTCGGTGGATGATACCGAGGTGGCTCAGGGGCTCTTCGCCGCCGTGAGGGAGTGGTTCGCCGCGCGCGGCATCACGGCCATCCGCGGACCGATGAACCCGTCGATGAACTACGAGTGCGGGCTGCTCATCGAAGGGTTCGACACGCCCCCCTTCTTCATGATGACCCACAACCCGCCCTACTACCAGCGACTGATCGAAGCGTCGGGCTTCCAGAAGGCCGAGGACATGGTCGCCTTCTGGGGGCACATCGACATGCTGCAGACGCTCGACAGCAAGCTGGCGTTCATTACTGAAGAGTGCCGAAGCCGCTTTCAGATCCGCTTAAGGCGGATGGACCGGCGGCAGTTCATGCGCGATGTCGAGCTGTTTCTGGACATCTACAACAAAGCCCTGGTCGGCACGTGGGGCTTCGTGCCGCTGTCGGAAGCCGAGGTCAAGCACATGGCTCGGGCCATGAGATACCTGATCGTGCCGGAAATGACGACGATCGCGGAAATCGACGGACGGCCCGTCGGAGCACAGCTCGGCCTGCTCGACTACAACCCCCGGATCAAAGCGATCGATGGACGGCTGTTCCCGTTCGGGTTTTTCCGGCTGCTGTGGAACAAGCGGGCCATCAAGCGTGTGCGGCTGCTCAGCACGAACGTGATCCCCGAATATCAGAAATGGGGCATTGGGCTGGTGCTGGCGGCCGGTCTTCTACCCGAAGTGCGCGCCTGGGGCATCCAGGAAGCGGAGTTCAGTTGGGTCCTGGAGAGCAACAAACTGTCGTACGGAACCCTCAAACGCGGCGGGGCCAAAATCACGAAGAAGTATCGCATCTTCGACTCGGTCGATCCGTCGCAGCCGGCCGCTTCCACCCCTTCCCCGCATTAACAGCCTTGTGCGGAGGGCAGCGCCAGGCTCGCCATGCCAAAATGCTCCCGCAGCCGCCGCAGGCATCGCGCGACGGCCTGTGCGGCTTGTTCGGCCGGCAGACGCCCCTCCTGCACGAGCACTTCGGCCAGCGCGGTGAGCGTGGCGGGCGTCAAATCCGGCGAGAAGTGGAGCATCAGCCGGCGCTCCACGAGGTCTTCCAGCCGCGTGGCCCATTCGTCGCGGATCGCTTGCCGAGCCAGTTCGCTCAGCGGGGCTTGCGGCGGCTGGCCCGGCGCCCCAAGCGCCAGATCGACCGCCGTCGGCAAAAGCGGCCTTTGACGCGAATTCGTCAGCACCGCACGCCCCAGCCGGCCGAGGATCGCCGCGGCTGCTTCCTCCGCCAACGAGCGACATGTCGTCAGCTTGCCCCCTACCAGCGAAACCAGCGGCACCGGTGCCGCGTCATTCCACACAAGCTGATGCCGACGCGTGATCGCCGCCGGCGTGCGGGCATCGACCCGCGGCAGCGGCCGCACGCCGCACTGATGCAAGGCGATCTGCTGCCGTGTCAGGCCGGCATGCGGAAACAGCTCGTTCACCAGTTCCAGCAGATAGGCCAACTCCTCCTCGCTGGCGACCGCCTCGGCCGGGTCTCCCGTGAACGGAATGTCGGTCGTGCCCACCAGCGCCCCCTCTCCCAGCGGCAAGACGAACACCGGCCGGCCATCGCGGGCCTCGGCGTAAACTCCCTTGCCGGCGAGACTTTCGACCAGCGGCCGGTGGAAGGTCAAAAAATGGCTGCCCTTGGTGCCGCCCATGAGCGGCGGTGATGGCACCGGCAAGCGCGTCAGCGTCCGATCCACCCAGGCTCCCGTCGCGTTGACGATCGCCGCCGGCTCCAGCGACTGGCAGGGCGTCTGGGTGTCGCCGTGGAAAATCTCGACCTGCCGGCCCATCAGCCGGGCCTGGCAATACGTCAGCACCTGCAGTTCTCGTCCCCGTTCCTCGGCCACACGGCGTGCGTCGGCCAGCAAGGCGATCACAAACCGTTCTGGATAGGTGATTTGCGCATCGGAATAGGCCCATAGCCAGCGGGCGACGCGTGGATCGACTGCCGGCACGCCCTCCTCCCCCGGGCGGTGCAACGAGCGCGGCGGCAGCTCCTTGCCCGCCAGGTAGTCGTACCACGCCAGGCCCATCCCCACCACGAACCGGCCGCGCGGGGCATGCCTCCAAGGAAAGGGCAGCCCAACGAACCTGGCTCCCGCCGCCAACATGCCGCCAAAGCGGCTGCGAACGGGAATGAACAGCCGCAGCGGGTGCACCCAGGCAGAGGCCAGCTCTAAAAGCCGCTGCCGCTCCGTCAGCGATTCGCGGACCAGGGGGACGTCGCCGAATTCGAGGTATCGCAGCCCCCCATGGATCAAACGCGACGAATAGGCCGTGGCTCCAAACGCCAGGTCGGCCGCTTCGACCAGCCAGACATTCTGGCCATTGAGGGCCAGTTCGCGGGCCAAAGCCGCCCCATTGATGCCTCCGCCAAGGATCAGGATCGGTCGCAAGTCCATTTTAGAAAGGAACTTAAGGATTCGGATCGGCCCTTGGCAGGTCTACCGGACAGGCCCCTTTGGTCAGGAAAAAACGCCTAAAAAGAGAACTCTGGCTGCGCATCGTAGTCCCGGGATAGGGGAGCGTGAAGGGGCGGCCAGGGCGGCTATAATGTCCGGCATGGGGAAGAAAGAGGCGACCAATCCGTTTTACGTGGCCCTTCTGCCGGTGGGTGCGATCTTTGCCATGACGGCGTGCGCCTATGCCGTGATGGCGGTGCGAGCTTTGGACGTGCGGCGGGGCGAATCGAGCGGGCTGATGACGCTGTTGCAAGAGTATGGCGTGGCGATCCTGGTCATCGAGCTCGCGGTGCTGGGGGTGCTGTGCTTGGCGGCGATTGCCAGCGATGAATACTGGGAGCGGCGGCATGCGGCGCGGCAAGCGCGCCAAGTTCCACGGCTGCCCGACCCGCCGTCCTGAGCGATCCCGCGAGCGTGGCTCGCCACACGAGAGGCTTTTTCAGGACCTGGTTCGTCGGGATGCGAGAGGTTCCGCTTCCTGGCCGGTACATGCCGCATCGTCCATTCAAAACGTGCGTGAGAGGGTCAACGATCATGAAAGTGCGACATTTCCAAGCGGTGCCCTCGCAGCCGGTGACGATGCCCGGCGCAAGCGGTTGCACGGTCCGCTGGCTGCTCGGCCCGGCCGACGGCACCCCCAATTTCGCCATGCGGCAGTTCGAGGTGGCGCCGGGAGGTTACACCCCGCGGCACAGCCACCCCTACGAACACGAAGTGTTCGTGCTGGAAGGGGAGGGGGTGGTGGTAGAAGGAGACGAGCCTCATCCCTTGAAAGCGGGCGATGTGGTGCTTGTCCAGCCGGACGAAGTGCACCAGTTCCGCAACACTGGCAGCGGCCCGCTGAAATTCTTATGCCTGATTCCGAATACAGCGGCGGCCGGGCAAACGGCCGTGGCGCCGGAGTGCGGCCGCCAGCCGTAAGCCCCATGCGAGGCCAACCGGAAGCGTGCGTGTGCTGGGGCGTGGGGGTGCGGTCGGTTGCCGCGGCAGATGTCGACGAGTCCCACGCGGGAGCGGGTGCTGGATGAATGCGTCGAAAGCCGAGATCGCCCGGCGGATCGAAGAGCTGCGGGAGCTGATCCGCTATCACGACCGCAAGTACTACGTCGAGGCAGCGCCGGAGATCAGCGACCGGGAATACGACGCGCTATATGCGGAGCTGAAGCGGCTGGAGGAGGCGCATCCGGAGCTGATCACTCCCGATAGCCCGACCCAGCGGATCGGCGAGGCACCGGTCAGCGAACTGGCGCAGGTGCCGCACCGCGTGCCGATGCTGTCGATCGACAATTCGTACGACGCCCAGGAAGTGCGGGAGTTCGCTAATCGGGCGCGGAAGCTCTTGGGCGGCGAGCCGATCGAATGGGTCGTGGAGCTGAAGGTGGATGGCGTGGCGGTGGCCCTCCATTACGAGGATGGCCGGCTGGTGCGGGGCGTGACCCGCGGCAACGGCGTGGTCGGCGACGACGTGACGCACAACATCCGCACCATTCAGGAGGTGCCGCTGGTCCTGGCTGGGCACTACCCCAAGGTGTTGGAGGTGCGGGGAGAGGTGTACATCCGCAACTCCGATCTGGTGGTGATCAATCAGCAGCAGCAAAAGGAAGGCAAGGAGGTGTACGCGAACACGCGGAACCTGGCGGCGGGCAGCCTGCGGCAGCTCGACCCGCGCATCTGCGCCCAGCGGCGGCTGCGGTTCGTGGCCCACGGCAACGGCTATTGCGAAGGGCTGACGATGACCAATGAGCGGTTCCACAGGCTCTTCGGAATGCCGCCCAGGAAGCCGGACGAATGGATCGTGCAGAAGCAGATGGACATAGCGGCCAGCATCCAGAAGGTCGCCGAGGAGGTGATGATGAGAGTGCGCACTGTGCTCGACGGCCGTGTAATTCAGATCGGCGGCGACGCGACTACCGGCCGCGGACTGGTGATGGCGCGCATCGTGGAGGGCTGAGACCATGGCGATGACCACCGAGCAGAAGCGCGCGCAGGAGGAGCTGCTGGGCGAGGCTC
>Ga0101944_10004479_pt1 | contig 17213 bp, 11 predicted proteins | sample DewCreD2012metaG_FD_75245 | JGI IMG/M metagenome (GOLD analysis project Ga0101944, IMG submission 75245) | Hot spring sediment bacterial and archeal communities from British Columbia, Canada, to study Microbial Dark Matter (Phase II) - Dewar... ...
AATTTTAGTTGTTCTTTCTTTAGTTATTGCATTATCTTTACCGTCCGGATGCGCCACGTCAGTAAAAAGTCCGCAAAGAATCACTGTATCACAGATTGAATCATTACGCAACCTTGAATCTATGCTTCCACTGGAGCCAGATTCAATAATTGCCCGCTATATCCACTATGATACTACAACTTTTTTTGAAACATACAGCAAACGTATATCCCAAATAGTAAAGTTAATCGATTCATTAAATAATGGCTGTCCGGAATCCTTAAGGATAGACACACTGGCTATCGACCGTTCATTAGGAAGTTTTGGTGAAGCGGCAAGACGCGGAAGGAGTATTTATCTTTCCAGTAGTTATTTTATTTTATATGATGACGCGACTGTTTTACGTTCTATTATTTTTCATGAATTTGGTCACATTTCATATAAAATGCTTGATAGAGAAGCAAAACTAACCGTTGATACAATTTGGACAGATTTAAAAAGACATGCATTATTATATTTATTCCGTGAAGCAGAATATTCCGGAAATGCTCGCTTTGGGGGGCACCCCGAAGAAAGTTCTGAAGAGATGTATGCATCTGCTTTTAATATTCTGAACAACCGTCCGCTCGAATTTCAAGTCAAATTACTCTACATTGATCAACATACCATACCGATCCTCCACCGATTAACGAAAATGTTTAACCTTGCAACTTTGATTTTTTGAATAAAACAATTCAAACCATAATTAATACTTATATTTCAAAAATTTCAAACTCAAAAGGTTTTTCATACTTAATAATTTAATTATTATTATCATCATTTTAATAATTTGTTCTAAGCCGTTTTTCCATGCGAAGGAAACTTAATATTTAATTAACAATACAATAATGATATACTAACCTTTAATGATTATATTTCGAGCCACAATTCACAAGGTGGTTAGAGAATCCTGAATCTGAAATCTATCCTGAATCGGATTCAGGATTTTTATTTGACTAAATAAATACCAATACCTAATCATCTATCATTGTTTCAATAATCCAAAAATGAAAAAGATCTCCCATCTAACATTAAAAATTAAGTATGAGATAAAATATTTCAGTTTGGTATTTATAAATTTTAACAATTTCTTAATGTTTTGGTAACGCTTCATTTAAGATTACATCGTACCTTGCAATAAATGATAATGCAATACCAGACAAACAGATATATCATAATTGCAGACAATGATGACGCTTTCTTAGCCAATATGAAATTATTCCTCGAAGCGGAAGGATTTCATGTAATAACGGCAAAGGATGGCGAATCCGTTCTTAAAAATGCGAATAAGGGACCTTTACTCATCCTGATCAACGTAAATCTTCCCATTCTTGACGGTTGGCGCACTGCTGCTTTACTGAAAAATTCATACTCAACATCTGCTATTCCAATTATATTTCTCTCGGATAAATATTCAGAAAATGATGAAGTGCTAAGTTTTGAATTAGGGGGTATAAATTACATCACGAAACCAATTGCACCAAAAATCATCATCACTCAGATAAAGAAATTAATCGACCAAAGATTCTTCCCACAAAATAGTACGATCGAGTCAAAAAATCTTATAAAAGCGGGCAAACTTGAAATTGACACAGAGCACCTTATTGTAAGAGGAAAAGGGCGCTCAATCAAGTTAACCAAAAAGGAGTTACAACTTCTTACCATCCTTGTGAGTAACAAAAACCGCGTAATAAGTCGGAATGCAATTTTTCAGGAAATTTGGGGAAGAACTATGGAAAAAGGGAACAGGAATATTGATATACTAATCCTCCGTATCCGTAAAAAACTCAGAGATATGGGCAATCTTATAAAATCAATTTCAAGGGTTGGATACAAACTTGAATTAAAGGATGGAAATTGAAATTAAGAGATTTTATTTACTACCCATTCAAATTTAAATCATTAAACATAGACAAAATAAACGAAAGGAATTAATTATGGAAAGATTAAAATGGATAATCGTTTCATGTGCAGTTTTATTATTAAGCACCGCTTTCATTTTTCAGGGGAGGACAATAACTGTTAAGGGCTCAGACACAATGGTAATTCTGGGGCAACGCTGGGCTGAAGAATTTATGAAAAAAAATAAAGATATAACAATACAGGTTACTGGAGGCGGTTCGGGTACCGGCATTGCAGCAATATTAAATGGAACAACTGATATATGTAATTCATCAAGACCTATGAAAGAGTCTGAAAAACAAAAATTAAAGGAAAAATATGGAACACCAGGTGTAGAAATAAAATGCGCAATCGACGGTCTCTCTGTTTACGTAAATAAATCAAATCCGGTTGATAGTTTGACTCTCGATCAACTAAAAGACATATATACAGGAAAAATAAAAAACTGGAAAGAAGTGGGCGGAAAGGACGCAGACATAGTTCTTTACAGCCGCGAAAATAATTCAGGTACCTATGTATATTTTAAAGAAGAAGTATTAAATAATTCAGATTTCCATCAAACCACACAGCACATACCAGGTACGGCATCAGTGGTAAGTGCGATCGTAAAAGATAAAAACGGTATAGGCTATGGTGGTATCGCATACGGAAAAGGGGTTAAGCATCTAAAAATTAAAAAGGATAAAGAAACACCTGCCTATGAACCAAATGCAGAAAATATTAAGAATGGCAATTATCCGATCAGCAGGTATCTTTATATGTATGTAATAAAAAGACCGACAGGCGACCTGCAACAGTATATAGACTGGATTCTGAGTCAAGAAGGACAGAAGATTGTCGAACAAGTAGGCTATATTGCGGTAAAAAAATGATCTGCCTGGGCCGGACAGGTAAAATGCAAATACCAGATTAGCCTATGATGCAGGCCATGTAGGCAGAAGGGCTTAAAAAAAACAATAATTTCGCCTGGGGTATATGATGATTTATTACCGTAATTCGGTTATTTTAAGCACAAAACATATATATTTCAACAGTATAATCATAACAATTTCTTAACATTAATTGCATTATTTCTTAATTTTCACATTGTATATTTGTCCACGCATTAAAAAAGCGTTCCCTTTATACAAATTTCCCGTATTTCTCATAACAACATTTAATATCATATGAGCATTAATCGAAGAATTTTTAAATATTTCGCCTTTTTGCCTTTTATTCTTATTCTATTATTTCATAATCAACTTCATGCTCAGGACAATGGGCAAATTTATGGAATAATCACAAATAGTGAAACTGGAGAATCTTTGATCGGAATCAATGTGGTACTAGAGGGTACCACATTAGGAGCCTCAACAGATCTGGATGGGAAATATCTTATTCGAAAAATTCCCCCAGGAACTTACTCTGTTCGAATATCCGGCGTCGGTTACGCCACAAAAACAATAACCGGGGTCTTTGTAAACGGCTTACCAGTTGAACTCAATGTCGGTATGAAGGAAGATACCTACAATCTGCAGGAAGTAGTAATTACAGCAGATGAAGTTCGTTCAACAGAAAGTGCCCTCCTTGCCCAACGGAAAAGATCAAGTTCAATAAGCGACGGTATCAGCGCTGAACAAATAAAGCGAACTCCTGATGCAACCTCTGGTGACGCATTAAAACGAATAACAGGTATTTCGGTTGTAGAAAATAAATTTGTATTTATTCGTGGTATCACAGACCGATATAACGGAACAACACTCGACGGTGCTCCTGTATCCAGCACAAGCGTAGGCAAAAAAAGCTTTTCATTCGATTTGCTTCCGTCCAATCTTTTAGAAAATACCGAGGTTATTAAAAGCGCAACACCTGATCTGCCGGGTGATTTTTCTGGTGGACTTGTTCAACTCAATACCCTTGAATTCCCTTCAAACCATGTTATCAAGATAAATCTCGGGTCTTCCTATAATGCCAATACAACATCAAAAACCATGTTGCTTTCACAAGGAGGTAAATGGGATTTCCTTGGATTCGATGATGGTTTGAGAAAATTTCCTGACAAACAGGAGACAATTGAGAATGCCCTGATCGCACCAAATACATGGGCACCCCGTTCGCTCAAGGCACCGCTAAATTCTTCTGTTTCAGTATCGGTGGGTAATCGTATCCTTGTTAATGAATCATCAGATCAGCTCGGATATGTTGCTGCACTCACATACAGAAATTCATATCAGACAAATAATAAAGTAATTGACGACTGGCAAGTAGGACGGTATAACACTGGTAACAAATATGAAAATTCAATATTGTGGGGATTCCTCGGCAATATAAGTTACAAACTTGGTGGAGCCCACAAACTAAGTTTCAGGAATAACTTCGATCAATCTGCAGATAATGTTGTAACTCGTTACAATTCTATAGATTTTGGAAATACACAGGAAAAGATTTACACCACAATTAACTGGACGCAAAGATCTATCTATACCGGTCAGTTAAGTGGAGAACATGAATTCACTCGTCTGGGGGGATTAAGCTTAAACTGGCGCGGTACACTCTCTTCCTCCACCCGTCAGGACCCCGATCAAAAAGAGGTCACCTATTACCGTAATTATGATGAACCGTCAGAACCCTTTGTGGTAGCAGTAAATAAGCGATCTTGGGGTAAAATGAACGAAAGAACATTGAGTTTTGATATTAATTTTACATACCCACTTTCAACGACAAAAGTTAAATTTGGTGCCAAATCGTATAAGAACACCTCAAAATACAGTATCCGATATTTCAATGTAATTCCTGACTACTACGGTGGTATTCCGGATAGTTTAATTACATTACCGCTCGAAACAATATATTCCCCTCAAAATTACGGGTCAGGAAAGTTCTTATTCCAAGAAACCTCAAAAGCATCAGATTCCTATGACGGAGTAAATCTGCTTTTTGCTGGCTATATGATGGTTGACGTACCATTCACCATTTTCAATAATAACTTCCGATTTGTGGGAGGAGCCCGAGCAGAAAATTCTACACAAAACGTGGATGTACCGAAATCAAGAGTACCAGGATCCCCTATGAATGAAACCGAACTAAAAAAGACAGATATTCTTCCGTCTCTTAATATTACATATTATTTGAATAATTTTACAAACATCCGATTTGCATATTCTCATTCTGTTAACCGTCCTGAATTACGTGAACTTGCATCAACCGGGTTTTATGATTTTGTCAAATACGAATTAGTCGGCGGTAATCCAAATCTTCAAAGAGCATATGTAAAAAACACAGACCTTCGAATCGAAACATTTCCAGGAATCGGAGAAGTATTTGCATTCAGTATTTTCAATAAAAATATATCAAACGCCATAGAAGAAAAGTTAGTTCATACTTCAACGCGAACCAGAACGTGGTTTAATTCTTCAAAGGCTACCAACTTCGGATGGGAATTAGAAATAAGGAAAAACTTGGGGTTTGTAAACGATTATTTTTCAAACTTCACAATTACAGGAAATTACAGCCGTATATATTCAAAAGTGGAGTTTGAGGATGTTGAAGGAAATTCAACCAACACAGTGCGTGTCATTAAAACCAGACCTCTTCAAGGTCAATCTCCTTATATGATCAATGCGGCAATATTTTTCACAGAACCTCATATTGGAACTTCTATATCTATTTTATACAACAAATTTGGAAGAAGGCTTGAAACGGTGGGCTTTCTTACAGCAGACATTTATGAAGAACCACGTGATATAATCGACCTGGTAATAACTCACCCCATTACAGAATCTCTGGATGCAAAATTTACGATAAAGAATCTTAATGATAAAGAGAGAGTATTGACGCAGGATAATCGCAAATATGAGGTAACATCTTTGGGTAGAATATATTCACTACAAATATCCTATGAATTCTAGTTGGAATTCTTAAAGGATTTCGGATACGAGTAAATAAAAAAGCCGGCAGTGTTGCAGCACTACCGGCCGGTGTGCAAAAGCAGTTTTTGAGTAACCCTTCGAGATTACCTTTTTACGCTTTTTGCATAAGGAATATACAAATTTTAAATAAAAAAGTAAACCATTAAATCCTATAATTAACCAAAATACTAACAATTTATAAGGAACCATTCATGAAAAGAAATTCAATATTTCTGATTTTGATGGTAGTTCTAGTCGGTTTTACGGCTTTTGCGCAAAAACCGAGCGTAATAATCGGAGCCGGGATAGGCGACGTACATTTCAGAGAACCGTATCATCAAAATTTTAACAGGACTTTGTCAGCGGATACAGTCTATATATTAACCGGATGGTATTTCGTGGATTCTACATATGAGATCACGATACCAGCAGGTACCCTAATCCGTGGTGATAGCGCGTCTGCAGGAACTTTAATTATAAACAGGGGTGCTCGCATTTACGCTGAAGGCACTCCTCAACACCCGATCGTTTTTACAAGCAATGATCCGGTCGGTGGACGTCAACCAGGCGACTGGGGAGGAGTAATAATTCTAGGTCAAGCTCCCACAAATCAGGTAACAACAAAACAGGTTGAAGGCGGATTTGGTACTATCACAAATAGTGATGCAATGTACGGAGGATCAGATCCTGATGATAATAGCGGAATATTTCGGTATGTAAGAATAGAATTTGCCGGAAGTGTCTTTTCTCAAGATAATGAGAGTAATGGTCTAACATTAGGCGGCGTCGGAAGAGGTACTACCATAGATCATATTCAAGTTAGTTTTGGAAACGATGATGATTATGAATTCTTTGGCGGTACAGTAGATGCAAAGTACCTCGTTAGCTGGAGAACTCTTGATGACACCTATGATTCAGATTTTGGCTGGGCTGGACGTCTACAATTTATCTATACAAAACGTGATCCTCTACTCTTTGATGCATCTGCACCTGGTTCATCCAACGGTTTTGAATCTGATAACGAAGGGGCATCTCCATACACGGCAACACCAAGAACAAAATCACGCATTTCTAACGCCACAATTGTCGGGCCACAAAATGACACATCGACAAGCGTGAATGCAAAATATCAATATGTGGCGATGCTTAGGCGCGCGACAGAACAAAGTATCTATAACTCGATTCTGATGGGTTATCCACGCGGTATCCAATTGAGAGATACACTTACACAGCGTGCTGCTATCGACAACAGGCTAGAGATAAGAAACACATCCTTACAATCACTCGCCGCAAATTTATTAACGCTAAGTAGCAGTCCGAATACTGGGAATATTCCAGGATTCAATATTAAGGATTGGTTTGACGGAGTTTCACCATACACACCAACGGGCAATAACGGCAGTACAGCACGCAACGTGAATGAAGTTGGCTTACCGCCAGAAGTTTTCAATCTGGATGCGACCAATAACCCGGTACCGCTACCAGGTTCTGAACCTGCAATTGCAGGGACTTCATTTGATGGTAGACTCGCAGGTGATTCCTGGTTTGAATCAGTTTCATACCGCGGGGCTTTCGATCCTTCTAAACCACGCAGTGAACAGTGGGATGCGGGATGGACAGAGTACGAGCCAGAAAAGCGTGATTACGATTATGGATCCGAATCTATCCAAATGCTTGCCGGATGGAATATGATTTCACTTCCATATTATGTTGATGATAATAGTAAAACAACACTGTTCCCCGATGCTACATCAGATGCATTTTACTATGATGGTATCTATCAGACAGCAGAAAATATTTACAACAATCGCGGCTACTGGATCAAATATCCATCAGAACAGAATGTAACAATTCAAGCTACCCAACTATCACACAATACTTTCGCCGTGACGGAAGGTTGGAATCTTATAGGTTCAGTTGCAACCCCTATACCGGTAACAAGTATTACCAGTGATCCACCAGGAATGATTACCAGCTCATTCTTCGGCTATGAAGGTAGCTATGTAATTGTTGATACAATCCGCCCAGGTAAAGGTTACTGGGTGAAAACATCTGGCACCGGTAATTTGTATCTCTCAACAACAACTTTGTTGGCTAAAAATGCAATCAGAATAGTACCAACAGATGAATTACCACCGGCACCACCGGATGGCAATGTAACTCCTTCTTCAGCTACGCCTGAGAAATTCTCTGTTAAATCTGCATATCCTAATCCGTTCAATCCGACTACCAGATTCACAGTAGAAGTGCCGGAGTTAGCGGATGTACAGTTAGCGATATACAACGTATTAGGCCAGAAGGTAAAGACGTTGATGAGTGGAGAGGTATCGCCTGGATCATACGAGATGGAGTGGGATGGAACGGACGGACAGGGAATGTCTGTACCGAGCGGAATATACTTTATCCGTATGTCGGCTGACGACTTCAAGGCTGCTCAAAAAATTATGTTGATGAAATAATAATCTTTATGGCACCCTGACATATATAGTCGGGGTGCCAATAATAAAAAATGAAAAATAAAAAATGAATTTAATGAACAATAAACCACAATAAACAGTGAGGTTTCTATGAACATTCTAAAAAGATTTGCTCTAGTGGTTATTTTGTGCATGATCGTTACTGTAGCATTTGCACAAACACCCCAGAGTATAAAGATATATGCAACTGACGGAATAGGTTTAGATTCCGTTCTAATTGGTATTCATCCATCTGCAACAGGTGGTATTGATGCTGCATTAGGCGAGTTTGAATTACCGCCACTTCCACCAACATTTGATTTTCGTTGCGTGACAAAGAGCGGTTATGATAATCTTGGATTAGGTGCACGCATCAATTATCATCAAATGGTTAGAGAAACTCAAACCGATATGTATCGATTAAGTTTCCAATCGGATGAATTTGGTGATGCAGTAACATTCTCATGGCAGGCTGGTCTTGGATCATTATATGGTGGTTATTGGAGGATGTACGAAGCTGATGGTACCACTTTATTATGCGACATGACACAGCAAACAAGTTATACTTACCCTACTCAGGATGTTACTCCACAGTATGTCATTATTGTGAAAGGTGATGGTAAAGGCTTTTTAACTGCTGAATATAGTGATCTTGCCGGAGCAGTAGATTATAAAGGTAAGGCAAAGGCAGAGAAAGGGAAGCCATATGCAAGCGAGGCAAAATTTGTATTAACCGCACCAGATTCAGTGGTAGGGTTACATGTTGAATTTAGCCAGGGCATATTCGAACATTTTGGACTTACATATTTCAATATACCTTCACCCGATCCATTAGGAAAGGTTAAAAAATTTGATTATACCCTTCCAATGTCAACACCAAAATTATACGCGGGTACCAATGTTGAAATATGGGTAAAAGGATCAAAAGGTAAAGCCCTTGCATTGAAGACGTACTGGTGGGTAAATGCTTATCAACCACCAAAATGGAAGCCGACAAAGCAAACCGGTCCAGCTCCTACATTCTCTAAGTTGTGGGTACGGATGCCGAACTGGAACAATGTTGGTGAGGATATATATGGCGGGCCCTCTGCAGGTTCACCTCCTGGCGGACCAGATGGAATCGCAATTGGTAACAAGAGCCAGGTTGGAACAAATGCCAAGGGTAAACCGATTTATCGATACATCTATCATCCGAAGTGGAAGGATGTGCAAAAGACTTTAGACAAGAAAGGAACACGTCACACCACAGTTCCGAGTGAGTGCTTAATTACGGCGGGTGGAAAAGAAGTATTGAAACCATTCAAATCGTTCCCACCTGATAAATACAACAACCTGCTTGTTGCAGAACTTGCAACATTGAAATTTAATGCATACATCAGTGATGAAGGTAACACAAGCACAGGATTCCGCAACCTGGTTTATGTAAAGCAGAGTGGTGATCCTGGAGCATTACCTGCGGAAGTTATCATTGATTCGATAATTAACTATGGCGACAAGTATTTAACCTGTGAGGATAGCCGATTTACCGGTGCAGAACTGACGACATTGATACACAATATTAATGGAATATTTGCAGGTGAATTCGATACATTGTCATATGGTGGTATCGGTGGAAAGACCATTGTAAAGCCTGCGAAGTATTTGGCAGAGGTTACACAGGTATACCGTACCTCACTGGCAGAAGTAGCGCCGATAAATGAACCTGGTTATGTTAATCTTGAGACTGAACCATTAAAATTCAATCTTGGTCAGAACTATCCAAATCCATTCAACCCGGTAACGACTATTACTTTTGATCTGCCTGAAGATGCATTTGTAACATTGAAGGTATTCAACATTCTGGGTCAGGAAGTTGCAACAATAGTTGACAGGGAAGAATTTACGGAAGGTCCGAATGAGGTTGAATTTGATGCATCAACGCTTGCTTCGGGCGTTTATTACTACAGACTGATTGTAAACGACGGTCAGTTCACTCAAGTAAAGAAGATGATGTTATTGAAGTAATGTAATAATGTAGTCCTGGATGACAATAAGGGGTCATCCTTACAGAGGGCACGGGTAGTAATTTTCCGTGCCCTTTTTTATCAGTTCTCAAAAGAAAATTATTTTTTTACGGCATAAATTAAGTGTTTTAAATTATAATTCTCAATAATAGGTTTGTTTTATTTTGTAACAATTTGTTAACATTAAGTTAAATTTAAGTTAACAATCTTATTATATATTTATTTTAGATTTAAAATTAAATGACCCCTTAAAACATTCAGGAGATACAATGTATAAAAAAGTAATACCACTATTATTTTTATTATTTCTTTTAACTGCTTATTCATTGCCCCAATCCACCGATACTTTAGCAACCAAGGAAGAACTGAGCGAGGTAAAGGGCGCAATGGAGGGTATGAACGAAACCATGCTGGAAATGAAAACAACTGTTGATGCCCTTAAAAAAATTAAAGTATCAGGATATCTTCAGGCACAATATCAGGTCGCTGATTCTCCTGGCGTCAGTTCTTACGCCGGCGGAAATTTCCCGACCAATGTAAAATCTCGTTACTCAGTACGTCGAGGTCGCATTAAAGTAAATTATGATAACGATCTTACACAATACGTAATTCAAATAGATGTTACCCAAAGCGGTGTCGGCATAAAGGATGCATATCTTTCAATCATGGAGCCATGGATGCGAACTGCGTCATTGACCGCGGGCATATTCGATCGACCATTCGGTTTTGAAATATCATATTCTTCAAGTAACAGAGAATCACCTGAAAGATCCAGATTATTCCAAACCCTTTTCCCGGGCGAAAGGGAACTTGGTGCAAAATTGGAACTCAATTCCGCAGAAGGGCTTTTCAGCTACATCAATTTTAAAGGAGGATTTTTCAACGGCGTTCTAAATACTGCAAATGAAAATAACAGACACAAGGACTTTATCGGCAGATTAGGATTTCAGCTCCCATTTCAGGAAGAGAATCTTGCCATAGACGGTGGATTTTCATTATATTCAGGTAAAGTGACAAACAATTCAAAATATCTCTATTCGATCGACGCAAATTCCTCAACAAAACAGTACATTGTTGACTCCCTCAGTTCTAACTACTTAGGACACATTGGCAGGACGTATTATGGAGGCGACATACAAATCTATTACGATATTCCACCTATTGGCGGGGCTGCCTTACGAGGCGAATATATCACAGGTGAACAACCGGGCACATCATCATCAAACGTTTTTTATAATCCCAGTTCTGCAAATACACCAGTTTATAAAAGGAAATTTAACGGATGGTATCTGATGTATATTCAAAACATCGGATTAAAAAATCAGTTAATATTAAAATATGATGTCCTTGATCCTAATTCCGATGTTGAGGGGAATGATCTGGGCAAAACAGGAACTAATTTAACAGTAGCCGACATTAAATTTAGCACTTTAGGCATCGGATGGGTATATCACTGGGATAGCAATGTAAAATTCGTTCTTTACTACGACTTAGTCATGAACGAAAAAGTAAATTCAAGTGCAAGCGGTTCTCTCGCCCCTTATAGAGATGACATTAAGGATAATGTGTTCACTTTGAGAGTACAGTATAAATTTTAAAGAAAGGAAAATATAAAATGAAAAAAATAATATCAACAATAATTATTGCAATAATTAGTCTCGGTTTCATGCAAAAAGGTGAAACCATAACAGTAAAAGGATCCGACACTATGGTCATTCTTGCTCAACGCTGGGCGGAATTGTATATGTCAAAACACCCCGATGTTACTATTCAGGTAACAGGTGGCGGTTCTGGAACCGGTATTTCTGCACTCATAAACGGAACCACTGACATTTGTAATTCATCCCGACCGATGAAAAAGACTGAAAAAGAAAAACTAAAGCAAAGATATAACACACTTGGTGTAGAGATAAAAGCAGCAAAAGACGGGCTCGCTGTTTATGTCAATGAAAGTCTACCTGTCAATGAATTAACATTGATGCAGATTAAAGCCATCTATACTGGGAAAATCACAAACTGGAAGGAAGTCGGCGGTCCTGATGCCAGGATAATACTATATGGTCGTGAAAACAACTCAGGGACCTATGTTTACTTCAAGGATAACGTACTCGAAGGGCAGGATTATTCAGCCACGATGCAGAGCCTTCCAGGTACTGCAGCTGTTGTAAATGCAGTTGGTAAAGATAAATATGGTATTGGTTACGGCGGTGCTGCTTATGGTAAAGGTATTAAGTTTTTAAAGGTAAAGAAAAATGAAAATACACCTGGCTATGATCCAACAGCAGAAAATATAAAAAACGGAAATTATCCAATTACACGATTTTTATATTTATACACAAGAAGTAAACCCTCAGGCGCAATGAAAGAATATATAGATTGGATACTTAGCCCTGAAGGACAAGAAACTGTCATTAAGGTTGGTTACTTTCCGGTTCGTTAAGCAACAATGGTCCCGATGCTTGGAATAAAAGCATCGGGACTTTAAAATTTTTTAAAAAATAAACTTATTGAAAGTTTCTAATATGCAAATAAAAAAAATAAATACAATTGACATAGATGAAAAAAATGATGTAAATATTGCCTCCAACAAAGCATTTCCTGTGATTATCGGTATGGTTTTATTTTCAATATGTTTTCTTTATTTTTATTTTAGATATATATAATATCTATAATATTATAGATATTTACCGACTAAGAAGTTGTTTTATAATATTATTCTATAAATTCTATAAACAATTTATTATTTAAATCTCTTGTCTACTAACACAAAGAATGCAAATTAGAAAGACAAAATACTTAATCGATCAAAGGAGGAGACTAAAAAGCATTGAGTGAATCTAAAATTACTCCTTTTAAAAAGAAGAGTAGAATTATCGAATACTTTTTTGAATCTTTAATTCGGACAATCTCTTTTACATCTTTTGCCGTAATCATATTGATTTTTTTATTTGTATTTCGTGAAGCTGCTCCGATTTTTTTCCCACCAGAGAAGCAAGCATATACAGAGGAAGAACTCCAGCAAGAAACGTATGGAGAGGATGAATCTTTATCAACTAACGAAACACTTGAAGAGGGGAAAAAACGATCCACATCAATAGAAACGGCTGGTGGAGAGGCAGCATTTAAATTATCCAATCTTTTAGAAAAAGAATGGCAGCCAATATCAGCGTACCCCAAATTTGGGCTTTTACCTTTAATAGTTGGAAGTTTTAAGGTTACTTTTGTAGCCATAATTTTTGGCGCACCGATAGCAATTCTTGCCGCATTATTTACGGCATTTTTTGCACCACGATGGATGCGTGAGATTTTAAAACCGTCAATAGAATTCTTATCAGGTTTTCCTTCTGTTGTAATAGGATTCTTTGCGCTTGTTGCAATTGCATCGTTATTTCAAAATATATTTGGATATGAGTACCGCCTTAATGCTTTTGTTGGGGGCATTGCGCTATCACTAGCGGCAATCCCGATCATTTTTAGTGTAACCGAGGATGCCCTTTCTGCTGTTCCCAAGTATATGACCGAGGCAAGTCTAGCCCTTGGTGCAACAAGATGGCAAACGGCATTATTCGTGGTACTCCCTGCAGCAACGCCAGGCGTTTTTGCCGCACTTCTTCTTGGAATTGGTCGAGCATTTGGTGAAACCATGATTGTTCTAATGGCGACAGGAAATGCATCACTGATGTCACTTGATTTTTTCCAACCGGTCAGGACAATGTCAGCAACCATTGGGGCAGAGATGGCTGAAGTTGTTTTTGGAGATGTGCATTATAGTGTATTATTTCTAATTGGTGCAGTCTTATTCATTTTTACATTTACACTGAACGCAATTGCCGAGTTTTATGTGAGAAACAAACTCCAGAAAAGATTTAGAGGTTCGGTATGAATAAAAAAATTCTCGGCACTTCGTTTGTTTTCTCATCACTAATCTCTGCTGTGATGATAATCGGAGTGATGATTGTATTTATATTGACCATATTACTTGGTGGGTGGCATTATTTAAGCTGGGAATTTTTGACGTCACCACCCGAACAAGGTATGACCGCTGGTGGTATTTTCCCTGCAATTGCTGGAACAGTTTTTCTTGTTCTCCTCATGTCGCTTGCCGGAGTCCCTGTTGGAACGATAACGGCAATATATTTAAGTGAATATGCAAACCGAAACTCCATATTCACAAAAATGATCCGTTTCGCAGTAAATACTCTGGCAGGTGTTCCCGCAATCGTTTTCGGCTTATTTGGAGTCGGTTTCTTCATACAATTCATTGGCGGAGGGATGGACCATCTTCTATCAGGTGGAGGACAAATGGTCTGGCGTCAGGGAAATATCCTTTGGGCAAGTCTGACCATGGCCCTACTTACATTACCGGTGGTCATTGTATCGGTTGAAGAAGCATTAAGATCTGTCCCACCTGAATACCGTGAGGCAAGTCTTGCATTAGGAGCGACAAAATTTCAAACTGTTCTGAAAATAGTTCTCCCCAATGCTTATACGGGAATACTAACAGGAACAATACTCGCTGTGGGAAGAGGGGCAGGCGAAGTGGCTCCAATTCTGTTCACAGGTGCCGCCTACTATCTACCTCAAATCCCTTCTTCTCTTTCTGATCAATTTATGCATTTAGGCTATCATCTGTATATAATGTCGACACAATCACCTGATGTTGAGGCAACATTAGGTATTCAATACGCCACCGCTTTTGTTTTGTTAGTATTAACATTTTTATTAAATTTTTCTGCAATTATTCTCCGCTACCGATTAAGAGCAAGGGTGCAATAAGACTCAAAATGAATACAACAAAAATCATAACAAAGGATTTAGATTTATATTATGGTGAAAAACAGGCTTTACATAACATAAATCTTGATATTCCATCATACAAGGTTACCGCATTAATCGGGCCTTCAGGATGCGGCAAATCAACATTTCTTCGAACATTGAATAGGATGAACGACCTCATCGACAATGTTAAAATCACCGGAACTGTTGTTATTGATGGAATAAATATTTACGATAAAGGGGTAGATGTTGTTGAACTCAGAAAAAAGATTGGCATGATCTTTCAGAAATCTAATCCTTTCCCAAAATCGATTTATGATAACGTTGCTTATGGTCCAAGAATTAACGATATACATGACAAAAAAACTCTTGATCAAATAGTTGAAGAGAGCCTTAAAAAATCAGCATTATGGGACGAAGTGAAGGATGATCTTAAGAAGAGCGGTTTATCGCTTTCGGGAGGGCAACAACAAAGACTCTGCATCGCCAGAGCGCTTGCAGTCCAACCCGATATACTGCTGATGGATGAACCCGCAAGTGCGTTAGATCCAATCGCAACTGCAAAAATAGAAGAACTTATCTATGAACTTAAGGAAAATTACACAATCGTAATTGTGACTCACAATATGCAACAGGCTGCAAGAGTCAGCGATTATACGGCGTTCTTTTATCTTGGCCAACTTATTGAATATGATGAGACTAAACGTATATTCACAACGCCTAAAGAAAAACAAACAGAAGATTATGTCACCGGCAGATTTGGATAAAAATCGTAAATAATATATATTAAAAAATTATGCAACGTCACTTTGACAAAGAACTGGAAGGTCTAAAAACCAGTTTAATTAAAATGGGAAGTATTGTAGAAGAATCGGTTCAACTTTCCGTTAAAGCGCTATTGGAGATGAATTTATCACTCCTAGAACAGGTTAATGAGAATGAGGATAGAACTAATTCTCTGGAAATTGAAATTGATAATACAATAGTCGATATCCTCGCTCTCCATCAACCTGTTGCCACTGATTTAAGATTTATACTTGCAGCACAAAAAATTAATAATGATCTTGAGCGAATAGGCGATCACGCAATCAATATTGCGGAATCGGTAACAGCATTATATAAAAAAGGGGGAAAACTTGAATTGATTTCAATCCCAAAAATGGCCCAGATAGTCGAAGAAATGTTAGGAAATTCACTCGACAGTTTCATTCATAATGATCCCAAGTTGGGAATGGATGTGCTTGGAAATGATGATAAAATCGATGAACTTAACCGTAACATATTTAAATGCGTTGTTGATCGGATGAAAGATAATCAAAATATGATTGAAACCGGAATGGAATTAATTCGAATTAGCAGAAATCTTGAACGAATAGCTGACCTTTCAACCAATATTGCCGAGGAGGTAATATTTATTGCTCAAGCCCGAATAGTAAAACACCATGCAGGCGATAAAAAGGAAGATACTGCTTAGCGAGACCTCCGAATTGTAAACTTTACGGTTGTGCCTTTGTTCAGTTCACTTTCAAGCCAGATCTTTCCACCATGAGCCTCCACAACTTCACGGCATATCCAAAGCCCTAATCCTGCCCCCTTAATACCTCTCGATTGCTCGTTATCAACCCTTGAGAATTTTTGGAAAAGTCGACCGATCTGATCGGGTGGCACCCCCATCCCCTGATCCGATACGGAAAATAGTATCTGGTCTGATTCGTCCAACGAAACATTAACGGTAACCTTCCCCCCTTTCGGGGAATATTTAACCGCATTACTGATAAGATTTTGAACAACCTGTCTGAGTTTGGTTTGATCTCCCTTAATAAAAGCTACATCAGGATGAACTGAATATTCGAATGTATGTCTGCTTGAAAACTTCACCATCGAAACAGCATCCTGGATGAGTCTCTCGACGTTTATAATTTTAAAATAATAACTTAATTGTCCTGATTCTAATTTTGTAATAGACAAAGTATCTTCAGCAAGTTGATTCAGACGGTTTGCCTGGTCAACGATAATATGCAAATACTCCTTTATCCGTGGTTGATCCTGGATTGCTTCATTTTTTAACAAAGATTTACCAGCCAATATTATACTCGATAATGGTGAACGAAAATCATGCGATACTATGCCGAGAAATTCGGATTTCATACTGTCCAATTCCATCAGTTTCA
>Ga0101944_10004480_pt1 | contig 17212 bp, 15 predicted proteins | sample DewCreD2012metaG_FD_75245 | JGI IMG/M metagenome (GOLD analysis project Ga0101944, IMG submission 75245) | Hot spring sediment bacterial and archeal communities from British Columbia, Canada, to study Microbial Dark Matter (Phase II) - Dewar... ...
AACTCGCCAGCCATCCACGAGTGGACGGTCTTGGCGGGGCTTTTGGCTTTGGCTGCCGCGCGCTCGAAATAGTCCGCGAGGGCTCGCTCGGAGGTGAGAAAACGCGCGTCGGACAGAGTCAGACCAAAGTCAGAAACGAAGCGGGCGGTTTTGGCTTCGGGCAGTTCGGGCAGTCGTCCGCGAATCGTCTCGACCCATTCGTCGGTCAGTTTGAGGGGAGGCAGGTCAGGTTCGGGGAAGTAGCGGTAGTCGTGGGCGTCTTCCTTCGACCTTTGGCTGGTGGTCACGCCCCGAACATCGTCCCAGCCGAGGGTTTCCTGCAAGACCACGCCGCCGCTTTCGTAGATTTTCGTCTGGCGTTCGATTTCATATTGCGCCGCGCGGGCAAGAGCGCGGAAACTGTTGAGGTTCTTGATTTCGACGCGGGTGCGGAGTTCGTCGAGAACGAGTATGGCATCTGGCGGTTCCGGCGGATGAGCGAGGGGATGGTGGCGGTGCGGCTGACGAACTTCCAGGCCCGGATCCTGTGCACGATCCACCGCTGCGACGGCGAGACGGTGGAACCGTTCCTGCGGGTGGAGGCGCGGCAGGGCGAGCATGCGGCGCAATTCGTGATCTCGAGCCAGGAGTTCCAGCAGATGCACTGGCCGATCGACCGCTTCAGCCATCACGCGATCGTGATGCCGGGCTGCGAGTCGGCGGCGAAGGTGGCGATCCAGCATCTGAGCCAGCGCGGTTCGACGCGGGTGGTGCGGACGCACACGGGCTGGGCGCACCAGGACGGGCAGTGGATCTACCTGCACGGGGGCGGCGCCATCGGGCGGGACGGGCTGGCGGCGGACATCGAAGTGGACCTGGACGGGCGCACGCGGCTGTTCCATCTGCCGGACCCGAACGGCAACGGCGAGGTCCGGGACGCGATCCAGGCGAGCCTCGAGCTGCTGCATCTGGCGCCGGCACGGATCACGATGCCGCTGTTCGCGGCCGTGTGGCGGGTGCCGATGGGCCCGGTGAACGTGAGCGTGTTCCTGAGCGGGCAGACGCAGGTGGGCAAGACGCAGCTGGCGTCGCTGGCGCAGCAGCATTTCGGCCGGGAGATGACGGCCGAGTGCCTGCCGGCGAGCTGGATCGACACGGCCAACAGCCTGGAGGCGAAGCTGTTCACGCTCAAGGATGCGGTGTGCGTGGTGGACGACTTCAACCCGCAGGGCTCGGATTCCGACATCCAGCGGATGCACGCGCTGGCCGACCGGATCATCCGGAGCCAGGGCAACCGGATGGGCCGCGGGCGGCTGACGAGCGACATCCGCCTGAGGTCGCCGAAGTGGCCGCGCGGGATGATCGTGGCCACGGGCGAGGACACGCCGCGCGGGCACAGCCTGCGGGCGCGGATGGTGATTCTGGACGTGGCGCCGGGGGATGTGCGGTTCGGGGCACCGCTCACCCACGCGCAGCAGGCCGGCATGCAGGGCGCCTACGCGCTGGCCATGGCCGCCTACGTCCAGTGGCTGGCGCCGCAGATGGACGAGATGGAGGACCGGCTGCGGATGGAGCTGCTGCGGCTGCGGCAGGAACGGATGGAGACCGAGAGCCGCCGGGCGCCGGACAACATGGCGCAGCTGACGATCGGGCTGGAGAGTTTCCTGCGGTTCGCGCTGGAGAAGAAGGCGGTGAGCGAGAGCCGGGCCGAGGCGCTGCGCGAGCAGTGGCGCGGCGTGCTGAGCGAGGTTCTGACGGAGCAGGACCGCGAGCAGTCGATGAGCGATCCATGCCGGCAGTACATCGAGGCGCTGCGGGCGGCGCTGATGAGCGGCAAGGCGCACCTGGCGGACACCGAGGGCCGGGAGCCGCGGGCGCCGGAGCGGTGGGGCTGGCGGCCTGATCCATTGGGGGACGTCACGCGGTACAGGGCCATGGGGGAGTGCGTGGGCTGGGTGGACGGCGACGAGGTGTACCTTGAGCCGCAGGCCAGCTACGCCATCGCCAAGCGCGTGCTGCGGGAGATGGGCGAGAGCCTCGCAGTGGGCGTGAAGACGCTGCACAAGCGGATGAGGGACCGCGGGCTGCTGGCGGAGTGGAACCACCGGGACCGGGAGATCCTGGTGCGGCGGATGATCCAGGGGGCGCGGCACCGGGTGCTGACGGTGCGGGCGGCGCTGATTTCGCCGCCGCCGGCGGCGGCCGTGGAGGAGACGGAAGAAGCGGTGGCGGCAGGACGGTGACGGGATGGTCGAACTCGAGCTGCACGAGGCGAAACGGCAGAAGTGGGACCTGGGGAGGCAGCGGCACGGCAACGGGCCGTTCCGCGGGCATCCCGGAGAGGAGGCGTTTGAGGAATGCCTGGATTTGTTGAACTACCTGGACGAGTGGAAGAGGCAGGGCGCGGACCCGGCGGAAGTGGATCGGCTGACGACGGCCGTCGAGCGCTGGGCGCGGGTGATCCAGTCGATGGTGCTGCGCGAGAGGGCGCGGGCCAGGCGGGCGGCCGCGGCCGGCGCCGCGTGAGTCCGCACTGGGCCGAGCGGCGGGCCGACGAGATCTGCCGCGCGGTGACGGCCGAGCATTTCGACGCAGCCAGGCTCCGCGTGATCCTGACGGCCGAGTTCCGGCGTCTGGCGGCGCGGCAGGAGGAGTTTGAGCGCGAGGCGAACGAGAACTACGCCGAAAGCTGCCTGTTCCGGAACGAGGCGGCGCGGCTGCGGGAAAACCTGGCCGTGGTGTCGAGCTTCGTCGAGTCGCTGGATGTCGACATTCCGGAGGAAGTGCAGACGGCAATCGACACGATTTACCCGCCGCCGGCGGGAAGGGGGTTCTGATGACGGTGTTCCTGATCGCAGCCTCTCTGGTGGTGGCGCTGCCGCTGGCGGCGGCGTTCTCGCCGACGCTGTGCCGGTATCTGGCCGCCGCGCTGCTGACGCACGCCGATACGGTGGAGTCCGCGCGGCGGATGCGGGCGGAGAGCTGGCGGCGGTATCTGGATGTCATGCAGCTGGAGACCGGCCGGGAGCAGCCCAATGCCGATCCGTCGTGAATTGCGGCCGTTCTACCGGAGCCTTGAATGGCGCGCCATCCGGGCGCGCGTGCTGGCCCGCGCCGGAGGCGTGTGCGAGTGGTGCGGCAAGCCTGACAGGAGGCATGTATGGGTTGCGCGAGACGGATCAGGCCAGTGGTGGCCCCGCGGGCAGAAGCCCGACGGACCGCCGGAACAGTTCCGGTACATCCGGGTGGTGCTCACAATCGCGCACCTGAACCATGACTGGCGCGACAACCGCGACGAGAACCTGGCGGCGTTGTGCCAGCGCTGCCATCTGGCTCATGACCGGCGGTTCCACCTGGCCAACGCCAGGCGCACGCGGGCGCAAAAGGCCGGACAGGCCTGGCTCGACGACGAGATTCTGGCGGCAGCACAGCCGGGCCCGCACTGGGAGGCGCGGGCATGACCAAGTTGACGAGCAGCCGGCCGGTGGTCCGGGAGACGGCGGTCAGCCTCCGCGGGCGGCATCCGCTGGTGGTGGAACTCTGGCCGGGCTTCCTGGTCATCCGGACCAAAGGCCGGAAATCAGACACTTACACGATCGACTACCAGGCCATCTACGAGACCGCCGCTAAAATTGAGGCGCGGCGGCATGGCAAGCTTCGCTGATCTCCTTCTCCTCCGTGCCCGGCCCTGGGCAGCCCCCCTGCCAGCCATGGAATCCCCCCAGGCAGGGGGGCTTTTTTGTGTGCGAGCGAGGCTTGCCGGGGCCATGCACGAGAATTGTTACAATTCGTTTGCATTCGCCGTTTGTTTGCCGCCGAAAACGGGTCCTGGCCGGATTCTGGCGGAAAAAATCCGGCCAATTGGCCGGATTTTTGGGGCCGTTTTTGAAAATCCGGCCACGGCATCTTATTGCAAAGACAGGCGGTTACGAGAAATTGGCCGGATTGGCCGGATTTTCTACGGGGGGAGAGGCTCCACACGAGAGACACACGGGCGGAAACGGGGTGTCCGGGCGGCTTCGAGGCGGCTCTGAATGCCCCGGAGACGAGGCCAGAAAGGGAGCCTTCAGGTGCGGCGCCACGGCTCGCGGCGGGTGTGGGTGGCGCAGTGGCGGGACGAACTGGGCCGGGGCCGGTCGAAGGTTCTGGGCGAGTACGGCACGATGAGCGAGGCCGAGGCGCGGTCGGCGCTGGAGTCGATCCTGCGGCCGGTGAACGAGGCGACGGCGCCGCGGACGCTGATCAGCCTGCGGGAGTACGTGGAGACGGCCTGGATGCCCCTGAAGGCCGAGATCTGGAAGAAGTCGACGGCCTGGACCAGCGGGCACAGGATTCGAAGGATCGTGCTTGAACGGCTGGGCCATCTTCCCGTCACGAGCCTGACCAGGAGGGTACTGCAGGATTTCCTGTTCGAGATGGCCGGCCGCTACGGGCGGAGCGTGGTGGACCACCTGCGATGGGATCTGCGCGACATCCTCGCGCTCGCGGTCAGCGACGGGCTGCTGCTGACAAACCCGGCTGAGAAGCTCCACGTGCCCCGCAGAACCGCCGGAGACGGCCGGGGCAGGGATGTCCTGTCCCCAGAGGAGATCGCGCGCGTCCTGGGCCATCTGAGACTGCGGGAGCGGCTCGTATTCCGGCTGGCGGTCTTCGAGGGGCTGCGGCCGGGAGAGATTCTGGCGCTCCGGTGGCGGGACATCCAGCCCGGGCATGTCCAGGTCCGGGCGAGGATCTACCGGAGCGATATCGACACGCCGAAGAACGACCGCGCGCGGGCCAGCGCCCTGAGCCCGGGCACGGAGCGGTTGCTGGAGGAGTGGCGGAGAGCTGCGGCCCCGCAGAGCGAAGAGGAGTTCGTCTTCTGCTCGCAGTCCGGCAGGACGCCCGTGAGCCGCGACAACATCTGGAGGCGGCACCTGGGGCCGGTGCTCAAATCGCTCGGGCTGGAGTGGGCCACGTTCCAGGTGATGAGGCGGACGAACGCATCACTGATGCAGCGCGTGGGAGTGGATCCGAAGGTGGGAGCGGACCAGCGCGGGCATGGTCTGGGCGTGAGCCTGGAGGTCTACACGGTGAGCGGGCTGGAGGCGAAACAGGAGGCGGTTCAACGGCTTGAGAGGCTGATTGCGACGTCGTTTCCTGAATCGTCGTAAACGTCGTAACGGCAAGATGTGCCATGGAGACAAGCAGTTACGGGCGAGAAAAAGCCCTGAAAGCGGCTGTTTTCGGAAACTGTCGCAAGCGTCGTAACCGGAGGGCGCCCGTAAGTTGTTGAGGGGATTGGAGCGGGAGACGGGATTCGAACCCGCGGCGTTCAGCTTGGGAAGCTGACATTCTACCACTGAATTACTCCCGCTCTCGGGCTGCAGTGGCTATCCATATTCTACACAAAGCGTCCCGTCAGGGAAGACCCGATCCACTGCGGCGGAGCGTCCATCCCGCGCCAGCGCGGAGCCTTGGGAGCAAATAAAAGGAAAAGATCCGGCAGCCAGACTCAACTTCGTCCTCCACGTTCGGCCGCCGCCCGGCGTCTTACCATTCGAGAGGCAGGAAAACTGCGCCCATGCCCGAGTACGCCCTCAAGTACGCCGACGCCCGCGGCGAGATCCGGCAGGAGATCGTCGAAGGCGCAAGCGAACAGGAGATCCGCGACCGCATGGCGCAGCAGGGCTTTCTGGTTTATTCCGTCCGTCCCCGCGCCGCCCTCGGACTCGCCCCGAAGAGCGGCCGCCGCCGCAGGCTCGACCTCGAAAAGTTCCTCATCTTCAACCAGCAGTTCATCACCCTGTTCCGCGCCGGCCTGCCCATCCTGAAATGCCTCGACCTGCTCGGGGACCGGCTCACCGACGCGAAACTCAGCCCCGTCATCCGCGAGATCCGCGACGACGTCAAAAAAGGCTCGCTGCTCAGCGAAGCCTTCCAGCGCCAGCAGATCTTCCCCGCCATTTATGTCACTTCGATCATGGCCGGAGAGCGCAGCGGCGCCCTCGGCGAAGTGCTGGAGCGCTATCTCGCCTACCAGCGCCTCGTGCTGGCCGTGCGCAAGAAGATCCTGCTCTCGCTCATCTACCCGAGCGTGCTCGTCGTGCTGGTGATCGGGCTGATCGTCTTCCTGGTCACGTTCGTCGTCCCGCGCTTCGCCGAACTGTACTCGACGACCAACGCCGCCCTGCCCGCTCCCACGCGCATTCTCATCTCCGTCGGCCTGGCCGCCGAGCAGTTCATCGTCGGCGCCGCCATCACGCTCGCGCTGCTGATCCTGGGCGGCCGCTACTACCTGCGCACGGACGCCGGCCGCGCCCTGGCGGACCGCATCAAGGCGCGCACGCCCGTGCTCGGCGAAATCTGGCTCAAATACCAGGTGGCGCAGCTCGCCCGGCTCCTGGCCACGCTGCTGTCCGGCGGCATCCCGCTCGTGCAGGGCATGGAGACCGCGTCGCAGTCCGTCAACAGCCCGCTGCTGCAAAGCGCGCTCGCCGACGCCCAGAAACGCGTCAGGGAAGGCCAGTCGCTGTCCGGCGCGCTGGCCTCAACGGGGCTCTTCCCCGGCCTGGCCATCGACATGATCGAGGTCGGCGAGAGCACCGGCGCGCTGCCCCAGATGCTGAACAGCGTCGCGGAGTTCTACGAAGACGACGTCAACACCCGCATGCAGGCGGCACTCTCCCTCATCGAGCCGTCCATCATGATCTTCATGGGCCTCTTCGTCGCCTTCGTGCTCGTTTCGCTGTATCTGCCCATCTTCTCCCTGGCAGACGCCATGAAATAGGAGACCCGCCATGGCAACCAACGGCGTCAAGCCCATGAGCCCGGAACAGGAGATCGAACAGGCCCGCCGCCTCGCCGAGCGCTACCGCTGCGAGTTCGTCGACCTCAAGGCCGCCAAGATCGACAGCGAGCTGTTCAAGTCGATCCCCGTCGACCTGATGTTCCGCTACAACTTCGTCCCTCTGGCCGCCACCGATGGCGTGCTGGAAATCGCCCTGGCCGACCCGCGCCACCTCAACCTCATCGACGAGCTCTCCATCCTGCTGCGGAAGAAGCTGCGCGTCAAGGTCGCCGCGCTCGGCCAGATCGCCGATCTGCTGAAGAAGACCGAACAGTCCCAGCGGGTCCTTGAGGAGATCACCGAAGGCTTCGCCCTCGACGTCGTCGGCGACGAGGAAAGCGCCGACGAGACGCTCTCCATCGAAAAGCTCACCGCGCAGGACGCCGACATCGCGCCCGTCATCAAGCTCGTCGACACGACCATCTACAACGCCCTCGAGCGCCGCGCCTCCGACATCCACATCGAAACCCGCGACAACGAAGTCGCCATCAAGTACCGCATCGACGGCGTCCTGCACTACGCCATGCCGCCGATCGCCAAGGACTGGCACTCGATGATCATCTCGCGCATCAAGGTGATGAGCGAACTCGACATCGCCGAGCGCCGCATCCCGCAGGACGGCCGCTTCCGCGTCCGCTACAAGAACCGCCTCATCGACTTCCGCGTCTCCATCATGCCCACCATCCACGGCGAAGACGCCGTCCTCCGCGTCCTCGACAAGGAGTCGATGAGCGAGAAGTTCTCCCGGCTCACGCTGGAAGTGGTCGGCTTCAGCGACCGCGATCTCGTCCGCTTCCGCCGCTACATCAAGGAGCCCTACGGCATGGTCCTCGTCACCGGTCCCACCGGCTCCGGCAAGACCACCACCCTCTACGCCGCACTCAGCGAGATCAAGAACGACGAGGACAAGATCATCACCATCGAAGACCCCGTCGAATACCAGATCAAGGGCATCACGCAGATCCCGGTCAACGAGAAGAAGGGCCTCACCTTCGCGCGCGGACTGCGCTCCATCCTCCGCCACGACCCCGACAAGGTCATGGTCGGCGAGATCCGCGACCAGGAGACCGCGCAGATCGCCATCAACGCCGCGCTCACCGGCCACCTCGTCTTCACCACCGTCCACGCCAACAACGTTCTGGACGTGATCGGGCGCTTCCTCAACATGGGCGTCGAGCCCTACAACTTCGTCTCCGCCCTCAACTGCATCCTCGCGCAGCGCCTCGTGCGCGTCATCTGCGAACACTGCAAACACGAGGTCCGCTACGACGGCTCCTTCCTCGTCGAAAGCGGCCTCAACCCCGAAGAGTGGCGCGATGTCCCCATGTGGGAGGGCGCGGGCTGCTTCGAGTGCGGCGGCACCGGCTTCCGCGGGCGCACCGCCATCCACGAACTGCTCGACCTGAGCGAGCGCATCCGCGAGCTCATCCTCGCCAAGCGCCCCGCCACCGAAATCAAGCGCGCCGCCAGGGAGGAGGGCATGACCTTCCTGCGCGAATCGGCGCTCGAAAAAGTCCGCCAGGGCGTCACCACGCTGCGCGAGATCAACAAGGTGACCTTCATCGAGGGCTGAATGCACTGGCTTCACCGGCTGAAATCGCTTGTCACCGACCCGCCCCCAGAGGCTGTCTTCGAGGTCTCCGCCCGCGGCATCGCCTGGTCGCCCACGCGCCATCCGCAACTGCAGTGGACGCCCATCCCTGAAGGCGCGCTCCAGGTCTCCCCCCTCGAAAACAACATGCGCGACCCCGAGGCTTTCGCTGCCGCCGTCCGCGCCGCCGCGGGCAATGGCGAAGCCCGTTCCCGCCGCCGCCGCGCCGCCCTCATCCTGCCCGATTTCTGCGCCCGCGTCGCCGTTCTCGACTTCGACTCCTTCCCCGCCGAACCCGAAGAACAGATCCAGCTCGTCCGCTTCCGCGTCCGCCGCGTCGTCCCCTTCGACATCGAAAACGCCGTCGTCGCCTGCTATCCGCAGCCGCGCCACGACGGCTCCCGCCGCATCGACGTGGTGGCCGCCGTGGTCAACATGGACGTCGCCTCGCACTACGAAGCCCCCTTCCGCGCCGCCGGCCTCCACTGCGGCTTCGTGACCCTTTCCGCTCTCGCCGCGCTCTCTCTGCCTCCCGCCGAAGAGCCCTTCCAGGCGAGCCCCCGCGTCGTCGCCAAGCTCAGCGGGGACACGCTCGCCGTCAGCCTCCTCGAAGACGCCCGCCTCCGCCTGTTCCGCTGCGTCCAGCTCGGCGAAGACAGCCTCGAAGAGGCCACCGCGGTGCTCGCCACCACGCTCGCCTACGCCGAGGACGAACTCGGCCAGCGCGCCGCCGCCCTGCAGGCGTGCGGCCTCGGCCGCGATCAGCTCGGCTGGATCCCCCGCTGGCGCGAGGAATTCCGCATCCCCGTCTGCGGCGTCCGCGGCCGCCTGGGCGAACCCTCGCCTTTCAACGCCGGCCTGCTCGGCTATCTCGAATCGCTGGAGTCCGCATGAACACGCCCCGCGCCCATCTCCCTCTCAACCTTGCCAGCGAACCCTTCCGCCGCGACCGGCCCATCCTTGCCGCTTCCGCCGCCACTGCCGTCCTCATGCTCGCCGTCCTTCTTCTCCAGATCACGGTCATCGTCCAGCAGCGCGAACTCGCCGCCGACAGCCGCGCCCAGATGGCCTCCGTCGACGCCCGGCTCCGCGCCGCTTCTTCCGAACAGGCCAGGCTGGAGGCCCTGCTCCGCCAGCCGGAAAACGCCGCCGTCCTCGACCGCAGCGCCCTGTTCAACTCCCTCATCCTCCGCAAGAGCATCTCCTGGACCCGGCTCTTCTCCGATCTGGAACGGGTCATGCCTGGCAATGTCCGGCTCATCAACGTCCGCCCCTATCTCACCGCCGCGAACGAAGTCCAGCTCGACATGGTCGTCGGCGCGCAATCTCCGGAGCCTGTCATCGACCTGCTCCGGCGGCTCGAACGTTCGCCCACGTTCGGCGCCACCTCTCTTCTGAGCTCCTCCCCGCCCACCCAGAACGAGCCGCTGTACCGTTACCGCGTGAGCGTCAGCTATGCCCAGAATCTCTGACACCGCCTGGAAGACCTGGATCCGCGATCCGCGCCACGCCGTGCGCCTCGTGCTGGGCGTCCTTCTGGCCGCCAATCTCGCCGCCGCCTGGTTCTCCTTCCACACCCCCGGCGGCACGGCCGAGGATCTCGAGCGCGAACTCGCCGACAGGCGCCGCCAGCTGACGCTCCGACTGCAGGCCGTTGAGCGGCTCAAGGAGCAGGCCGCCCGCGCCGCGGCCGCGCGCGAAGCAGGCGACGCTTTTCTTACCGAATACTTCCTGCCCCGCCAGCACGCCTACTCCCTGCTCGAAATCGAACTCGCCAACGCCGCCCGCCGCTCCGGCGTCCGCCCCCGCGAGCGCAACATCTCCTTCGAGCCCATCGAGGGCAGCGACACCCTCGGCATGCTCGTCATCAACGCCAACTTCGAAGGCACCTACGCCGACCTCATCGAACTCCTCTCCGCCATCGACCGCTCCCGCTACCTGCTCATCCTCGAGCAGCTCCAGGCCTCGCCCCAGCAGACCGGCGGCACCCTCGCCATGACGCTCAAGCTCAACGCCTTCATCCGCATGGAAGGGCCGCAGGAGGCCGAAGAGCCCGAATTGCTCACTTCCGCGCAATCCCCGGCGCCGCAGCCTGCGGCCGCGCCCCCCGTCATCCAGCCGGCCCCGCAGCCTGCAGCCCTGCCCGCCGCCGTCCCGGCCGTCAAGCCCCAGCCGCCCGCCCCCGCCGTCAGCGAGCCCCGCTCCGGCCCCATGCCCCAGCCGCCCGCGTCCCGCTTCTTCAACCGCCGCCGCCCCCCCGCCGGAGAGGAGGAGCAATGACGAACCGCCGCTTCCAGCTCAAACTCGGCGCGGAACCCAAGAAGGTCGCCATCCTCATCGCGCTTCTGGCCACCGCCGCGTACTTCTTCTACCAGAACCTCTCCGAAGGCCGGCCCGCGCCCGCCTCTCCGCGCCCGCGCCCCGCCGCAGTCTCCGGTTCCGCCGCAGCACCGTCGCCCGCCGCGCCCGCGCCGTCGCGATCCGCCGCCGCCGGCCGCCGCGAATTCCGGCCCTCGCTCCTCCCCCGCAAGGACGAGGACCGCTCCCGCATCGACCCCACTCTCCGCCTCGACCTTCTGGCGAAGCTCGAAACTGTGAAATTCGAGTCCGCCGGCCGGAATCTCTTCGAATTCGGCCCCGTCGAGGCCCCGAAACCGAAATTGCCGGAGCCGAAAATCGAAATCAGAAAAGAACCGAAATTCATCGGCCCCGAGCTGCCTCCTCCCCCGCCCGCTCCTCCGGTCAAGCAGCCTCCGCCTCCCATTCCGCTCCGGTTCTATGGCCTCGCCCTCCCTTTGCGCGGCAACGATAAACGCGTATTCTGTCTGCAGGGAGACGACATTCTCACTCCCTCGGAGGGCGACCTCGTGCAGAACCGCTACCGGATCGTCCGCATCACGCCCACGGCTGTGCTCGTCGAGGACATCGAGCACAAGCACCAGCAGCAGATCCCCATCGATCAGCCGCCGCCGGGAGGATGACCCGATGAGATACCAGACCCGGCGCAATCAGCGCGGCTTCGCCCTGCTGCTCGTCTTCGCCCTTGCCGCCGCCGCGCTCGTGATGCTGTATCTTGAAATGCCGCGCGTCGCCTTCGAGCACCAGCGCGACAAGGAAGCCCTCCTCGTCGAGCGAGGCGAAGAATATGTCCGCGCCATCCAGCTGTACGTCCAGAAATTCCAGAAATATCCCCAGCGGATTGAGGACCTCGAGTCCACGAATAACGTCCGCTTTTTGCGCAAACGGTTCCGCGATCCCATGACCGGGGAAGACGAATGGCGCCTGATCCACGTCGACGCCGCCGGCCAGTACGTCGACTCGCTCGTCCACAAGCGGCAGGACCAGAAGAAAGAGAGCGCCACTCACGTCCTCCAGTCCAGCGTCCAGGGCGTCGGCGTCTCCGCCCAGGTCATCGCGCCGGAGGGCGAATCCCACTCTTCCAATCCCGCCCTGCGCCGCACCGCCAGCGACCGCATCATCCCGGGGCTCGCTCCGGGGCAGTCCCCCCCTGCCGCCCCCGGTGAAGGGGATCCTCCGCCCGACGGCCAGGCGCCTCCCCCCGAGCAGTTCGTCCCTCCCCAGTCGCTGCCGCCGGCCCAGCCCGGCAGCGAGACTCCCGTCAGGCGCGAACCGGGCAGCCCCGGCGCACCGCCGACGCAGCCGGGCGGTTTCCGCATGCCGGGCAATGTCCCCGTTCCTGGCCCGGGCCAGCCGCCCTCCACGGCTCCGCCCCCGGCCATCGGCTCCGGCGGCGGGGGCATCGGCTCGCCGTCGGCCACTCCTCCCCCCATCCCCGGCACGGCGCCTCCGCAGACCTTCCAGCCGGGCATTTCCGGCGCCATGACTCCGGGCGGCCCCGCCCCGGGCATGATGCCTCCCCAGCCCGGACAGCCCGGCTTCCCCGGCGCTGCGCCCGGCATGGGGCAGCCATCGCTCCAGCGTCCCGGAGCTCCCAACGAGGCTCTTCAGGCCATCCAGCGCATCCTGACGCGCCAGCCCGCCGTCGGCCCCCAGCAGCAGGCCGGCATGATGCTGGGCGGCGGCATCGCCGGCGTCGCCTCGAAGGCCGACATGGACGGCATCCGCACCTACAACGACCGCACGAACTACAAGGAGTGGGAGTTTCTCTTCGACTTCCGCAAGGCCCTCCAGGCGGCCGGCATCGGCGCCGGACAGCCCGGACAGCCCGGCGCTCCAGGCCAGGGCGCCAACCCGCAGGCCAGCCCCTTTGAACGCCCCGGCCGCTCCTCCGGATTCGGAGGTTCCGGCTTTGGGTCGTCCGGCTTCGGCGGCAGCGGTTTCGGCGGCGCCGGCTCCCAGGGCAACCGCGGCAGTTTCGGCGGCTCCGGCGGCTTTGGCGGGCATCAGCCCCGGCCCGCTCCCCCGGTCCGCCCGTAGCCTACTTCCGCTTCCGCGGCAGCAGCCGCTTTTCGATCCGCTCCAGCACCCGCTCCCGCTCGCCCGCCTCCCAGGCTTTCTCCATCTCCTCCTCCGTCATTCCGCCCAGCTTGCCCAGCAGCCAGTAAGCCGGCAGCGCATGGGGCAGATGCTGCCACCGCGCCATCTCCAGCAGCGCCGGCAGCGCCCGCTCCCGGATCTGCGCCGCCGCGCTCTCGTCCCCGCGCTCGACATACATCGAAAGCGTCTGCGCCGCCTCCAGCCGGTCGCTCAGCACCACCGAATTCAGCATCTCCACCAGCCACGTGGGCTGCACCCGCAGCTCGCGGTCGCCGCCTGTCAGCCCCAGATATGCGATCCCCTTCAGCGCCCGCGCCGCATTGCGCCGCACCGCCGGCTCGGGATCCCGCAGCGCCATCTGCAGCGCCGCGGCCGCCGCCTTCTTGTCCCTCGCGTACCCGGCGACATACGCCGCCACCGCCCGCGTCTCCGGGTCGCCCGCCTCCACTGCCGCCCGCAGCAACAGCTCCCCGTGCAGCTCCGCCAGCGCCTCCAGCCTCTGCTGCGCCACCCGGCACGCCACGTTCTGCATCAGCGAGTGCCCCCGCGACAGGTCCTCCCCCAGATCCCCTTCCGCCGTCGCCCGCCCGAGCGCCGCCGCAAAATCCCCGTACGCCGCCATCACCTCCTCCGGCAGCGCGATCGAATCATCGGCGGGCGCCGGACGCAGTTCGAAATGCGTCCCGCCGCGCTCCTCGATCCCCACATACAGCACTGCCCGGCCCTCTTCGCAGCACCACGCCTCCAGGTTCGCCCGCACCACCCCGTCGATGCCCTCGATCCGCTCTTCCGCCTCCCCCTTCGACTTCGGCAGCGGATCGCCCGGCGCCACCCCCAGCACCTTCCGGATCCGCTCCGCCGGCACGCGCCGCGCCCCGAACACTTCCACCACGCCCACCCGGGGCTGTCCCGCCGCCAGCCCTGCCGCCAGCACGCCCGCCATCAGCCATCTCATCTGCGCCGCCTCCTCAAACCCCTTCGCTCCCTCCCTGCCTTCCATTCTCCACCTTCGCGGTGGGTGATTTGATGCAGCCGGAATGCCGTCGCCTGGCATTTCAGTTTGCCTTGGGGCATCTGCCCCATTTATCAGGAAAGCTAATATCTCGCCCCGCTTTCACAACAGCCGGCGGAATCAGGACATACGGAGTCTCCGGCCCGAAACGCCTCTGTGGCATCCGACGTGCTACCCGTCCACCGAGATCCCTATGCCGAAGAATTACGTCACCATCGACGGCAACGAAGCCGCCGCCTACGTTGCCCACAAGACCAACGAAGTCATCGCCATTTATCCCATCACGCCCTCCTCCCCCATGGGCGAGTGGTCCGACCAGTGGTCCAGCGAAGGCAAGCCCAACATCTGGGGCACCATCCCAACGGTCGTCGAAATGCAGAGCGAAGGCGGCGCTGCCGGTGCCGTCCACGGCGCGCTCCAGGCCGGGGCCCTCACCACCACCTTCACCTCCGCCCAGGGCCTGCTGCTGATGATCCCCAACATGTACAAGATTGCGGGCGAGCTCACCTCCACCGTCTTCCACGTCGCCGCCCGCAGCCTTGCCGCTCACGCCCTCTCCATCTTCGGCGATCACCAGGACGTGATGTCGGTCCGCGCCACCGGCTGGGCGCTGCTCTCCTCCAACTCCGTCCAGGAAGTCATGGACATGGCCCTCATCGCCCAGGCCGCCACGCTGGAAGCCCGCGTCCCGATCCTGCACTTCTTCGACGGCTTCCGCACCTCGCACGAGGTGGCCAAGGTCGAACCCCTCGCCGTCGAGCAGATGAAGGCCATGCTGCCCGACGAGCTCATCCGCGCCCACCGCGAGCGCGCCATGAGCCCCGATCATCCCGTTCTCCGCGGCACCGCCCAGAACCCGGACGTCTACTTCCAGGCGCGCGAAGCGGTGAACAAGTACTACCTTGCCGCCCCGGCCATCGTGCAGAAGGCCATGGACCGCTTCGCCGAGATCGTCGGCCGCCGCTACCGCCTCTTCGATTACGTCGGCGCCCCTGACGCCGAGCGCGTCGTCATCCTGATGGGCTCCGCCGCCGAAACCGCCCAGGAGACCGTCGAGTACCTGGTCGAGCGCGGCGAGAAGGTCGGCCTGCTGAAAGTCCGCCTCTTCCGGCCTTTCTCGATCGCCCACTTCATCGCCGCCCTCCCCTCCACCGTGCGCTCGATCGCCGTCCTCGACCGCACCAAGGAGCCCGGCAGCGCCGGCGAGCCCCTCTACCAGGACGTCCTCACCGCCCTCATCGAGTCGCAGACCGCCGGCACGCTCCCCTTCGCCTCCATGCCGCGCGTCATCGGCGGCCGCTATGGCCTCTCCTCCAAGGAGTTCACCCCCGCCATGGTCAAGGCCGTCCTCGACGAACTCCTCAAGCCCCAGCCCCGCAACCACTTCACCGTCGGCATCGTCGACGACGTCACCAACACCTCGCTCGAATACGACCCCCACTTCTCCACCGAAGACGACAAGACCATCCGCTGCCTCTTCTACGGCCTCGGCGCGGACGGCACCGTCGGCGCCAACAAGAACAGCGTCAAGATCATCGGCGAGGAGACCGAAAACTGGGCCCAGGGCTACTTCGTCTACGACTCCAAGAAATCCGGCTCCGTCACCGTCAGCCACCTCCGCTTCGGCCCCAAGCCGATCCGCAGCACGTACCTGATCTCCCGCGCCAACTTCGTCGCCTGCCATCAGTGGTCCTTCCTCGAGCGCTTCGACATGCTCAAGTGGGCCGTCCCCGGCGGCATCTTCCTCCTCAACTCGCCCTACGGCCCCGATGAGGTCTGGGACCACCTGCCCCGCACGGTGCTGAAAGAGATCCTTGAGAAGAAGCTCCGCTTCTACGTCATCGACGCCTACTCGGTCGCCCGCGAGACCGGCATGGGCACGCGCATCAACACCATCATGCAGACCTGCTTCTTCGCCATCTCCGGCGTCCTGCCGCGCGAAGAGGCCATCGCAAAAATCAAGGAGACCATCGTCAAGACCTACGGCCGCCGCGGCGAGGCTGTCGTCCAGAAGAACTTCGCCGCCGTCGACAGAACCCTCGAAGGCCTGCATGAGGTGAAGGTGCCCGGTTCGATCACTTCTTCGAAGGATCTCCGCCCGCCCGTTCCGCCCCAGGCGCCCGAGTTCGTCCGCAATGTTCTCGGCAAAATCATCGAGGGCAACGGCGACTCGCTCCCCGTCTCCGCCTTCCCCGTCGACGGCACCTTCCCCACCGCCACCGCCATGTGGGAGAAGCGCAACATCGCCCTCGAAATCCCCGTCTGGGACGAGAAGCTCTGCATCCAGTGCGGCAAGTGCGTCCTCGTCTGTCCGCACGCCACCATCCGCGCCAAGATCTACGATCCGAAGCACCTCGAGAATGCTCCCCCCACCTTCAAGCACGCCCCCGCGCGCTGGAAGGACTTCAAGGATCTGGCCTACACCCTCCAGGTCGCGCCTGAGGACTGCACCGGCTGCGCCCTCTGCGTCGAAGCCTGCCCCGTCAAGGACAAGGCCCAGCCCAAGCGCCGCGCCATCAACATGGAGCCGCAGGAGCCGCTCCGCGAGCCCGAAGCCGCCAATTGGGACTTCTTCTTCCGCCTTCCCGAGTTCGACCGCAACAAGCTCAACCAGACCCAGGTGAAGGATCTCCAGATCCTCCAGCCGCTGTTCGAGTTCTCCGGCGCCTGCTCCGGCTGCGGCGAGACTCCGTACGTCAAGCTCCTCACCCAGCTCTTCGGCGACCGCGCCCTCATCGCCAACGCCACCGGCTGCTCCTCCATCTACGGCGGCAACCTGCCCACCACGCCCTACACCGTCAACCCCGAGGGCCGCGGCCCCACCTGGAACAACTCGCTGTTCGAGGACAACGCCGAGTTCGGCTTCGGCATGCGCCTCGCCCTCGACCAGCAGGCGCGCTACGCCTCCGACCTGCTCCGCAGGCTCGCTCCGCAGATCGGCGAGAACCTCGTCTCCGCCCTGCTCGGCGCCGACCAGTCCACCGAGCCGGGCATCTTCGAGCAGCGCGCCCGCGTCGAAGAGCTCAAGAAGAAGATCCACGAGCTGATGCCCAAAGCCAACGGCGACAGCCTGCTCTACCGCGATCTGCTCGCCGTCGCCGACTCGCTCGTCAAGAAGAGCGTCTGGATCGTCGGCGGCGACGGCTGGGCCTACGACATCGGCTACGGCGGCCTCGACCACGTCTTCGCCATGGGCCGCGACGTCAACATCCTCGTCCTCGACACCGAGGTCTACTCCAACACCGGCGGACAGTGCTCCAAGGCCACGCCGCGCGCCGCCGTGGCCAAGTTCGCCGCCGGCGGCAAGCCCGCCGCCAAGAAAGACCTCGCCATGATGGCCGTC
>Ga0101944_10004481_pt1 | contig 17212 bp, 16 predicted proteins | sample DewCreD2012metaG_FD_75245 | JGI IMG/M metagenome (GOLD analysis project Ga0101944, IMG submission 75245) | Hot spring sediment bacterial and archeal communities from British Columbia, Canada, to study Microbial Dark Matter (Phase II) - Dewar... ...
GCGCTGCATCGGCGGGTATCGGAGGCTGCATCGCCGTCGAGACGAATGCCACGTAGGAGGTCTCGTCCTCCTTCAGCGCGCTCACGGCCGCCGCAAAACTTTCCGGCGTGCGCTGCTCGAGGATCCGAGCCACCTTCACCTGCGTCTCGGGAGACATCTCGGGAAAGGAACTGTCCATCAGCTCCGGACTGAAGAAACCGACCCCCCACAGGCCCAGCACGCCGGCAACGCCAAGCGCAAAGCCGACCAGGGTGTTGCGCCGCCAGTGCGGGTTGAAAAGATCTCGCATCCGGCCCATTTTGTGGGTCGCCGCATCGGCGCTTTCCCGGGCGGCCTTCTGCGCAGCCACCCACTTGTCGGGCTCTTTGAGCCCCAGCCGCACGATCACGGCCAGCAATGCCGGGAACGCGCCCAGAAGATACAGCCCCTGCCACCCCCAGATCGGTTCGACGACCCAGAAGAGCGTTGCGCCGATCATGTTGCCGACTGCCGAAAGGGCCTGCAAAAATCCGAGCGCCTTGGCACGCGCCTTCTCCGGCATCACCTCGGCCACCAGCGCCGCGCCCGCCGCAAATTCGCCGCCCACCCCCATGCCGGTCAGGAAACGGTACGTGCCGAACTCCCACCACGTCCTGGAGATCGCGGACAACCCGGTGAAACCGGCATACACGAGGATCGTCAGCGCCATCGTCTTGGCGCGTCCCCAACGATCGCCCAGCATGCCGAAGAGGATCCCGCCGGTCGCCCAGCCCAGGATGAACATGCTCGTCACGTATCCGCCATACTCGCGACGCACATCGTCTGTCTTGTCCGGCAGCAGGTCGCGGATCGTGATCGATCGCGAGGCCAAAAAGATCTGGCCATCCATCGTGTCGAATAGCCAGCCCAGCGCGGCCAGCGCAAATACGTACCAGTGGTAGCCGTTCAAGTGGCGCCACCAGGCCCGTCGGTCCGAATCGCGCTGCAATGCGGTCTCGCTCATCTCGGCTCTTCTGTCCTTCCTCGCTCTGCCTCAGTACCCGAAGGTCTTCTTCAGGTATTCGCGGCTGATGCGGATGCTGTCCAGCGGATCGATCCTGGTCTGGTCCTGCTCGATCATCGCCCAACTCACCTTGGGCAATTCCTCCGCCGCCTTGAGCACCTCCGCGAAGTTCACCTTGCCCTGCCCCAACTCGATCCAGCCTTCGTCGTTGAAGTCCTTCAGATGCAGGTACGTGATCCGGTCCTTGTGCTTTCGCAGAAACTCCGCCGGATCGCTGCCTCCGCGCAACACCCACGCCACATCGACGCACAGGTCGCAGGCGTCGGGCTGCAGGCCGTCCAGCAGCAGATCCATGCCCGTCTTTTCGCCGTCCACCTTGGCAAACTCGAAATCGTGGTTGTGGTAATGCAACCGGATGCCTTCGCGGCGCAGCTGCCGGCCGATTTCGTTGAGCTTGACAATGGCTTCCTTCCAGTCCTGCAGCGCTCGTTTGTTCCAGTCCAACAGCCCGGAATTGCACAGGTCGCTGGCGCCGCCGGCATGCAGATACTCGATGAAAGGCTTGGGATCGAGCAGGTTGCGCAGACCCGCATGCGCCCCGCCCAGCTTGAGCCCGCGCGACTTGAGCTTCTGCAGAAACCCCGGCAGGTCTTTCGGCGCGCCGCACTCGACGCCCGCATAGCCCGCCTGGGCGACGGCGTCCAACATCACGTCGGCGTGCTCGTCGAGACGGTACTTCTTTCCGAAAACGATGAACTGGAGCCCAACGGGAGGCAGCGGCATGGGGTTTCCTCCTGTACCTTCGGTTCGGCCCGAAGCGCGGCCTTTTGCCTGCCGCAATCCTTCGGCTTGCACGCGAAATCCGGAGGATTGCGCTACTCCGGAACGAGCCGGGAAAGCAGAAGCTACAGGCTCTCTTATAGTGGACGCAGGCTGGGTTTGTCTACACCGAGACACGGGGCATAAGGCGTCAATCGATCCGGCGTCATGCGGATGCCGCGAAGAAAGGTCTCCGCATGTCCGATTTCGTCGGGTTCGCTGCCTTCACGATTCGCCACGCTGTCCTCGCTGTCGGCCTCAAGACCGACACACATCGTTTGACTGCTCAACGAACAGTCCAACTCAATCTGGAGGACCGACTTTCGGCAGATGATCAAGTGACATGGTATCCCCGGCGGGACTCGAACCCACGACCTCCGGTTTAGGAAACCAGCGCTCTATCCAACTGAGCTACGGGGACCACGCACTTCGCGACAAAGATTATCGCCACCGGGATGTGCCGTCAATCCTGACCCGACGATCGCTCCGCCAAAGGGTGCGTGACACTTTAGGCGCTTGGCTATGAAATCGGAACCACCTGTGCCGCAGAGGAATACACGGCTTTTCTCTATGAGATGCCCGCGCAGGTTGTCACGTACCCTCCGCCAAAGGTTATGCGGCCGTTTCGCAGGACGCGAATGGCGCGAATATACAGATGGTTGACGCATTTTCGTAAGCACCCGTGGTGTACCATGATCGAGATGGCCGCAAGGGCCTGCGCTGGCGGGTCTTGGGCCATTATCCGCGACCGCGGATACGGCCTTTGCATGAAGCGCACAGTGAGGATGACAAGCCATGAGACTGCGGACGATGGAAAGCATCTGCGGGTTGCTGATCGCCATGATGTTCGGGGGGACAAGCGCATGGGCCAAAGAGGTGAGAGTGGTGGAGCCGGAGGCGGCGCTCACCGAGATCGGCCGGAAGCTCGAGGCACGGTACGCCGAGCAACTCAACGCGCTGAAAGAGGAGATCCTGAAGTCTGCGCCGCAGGTGGACGGGCAACTGGTTGCCGCCTTGCTCAAGGCCTATCGGCAGGAGGTGTCGCTCTCCGACGCCTTGCGGAAAGCATCGGTGGCTGAACTCAAGGCCGGAGACAAGGATCCGAAGATTGACGCGGCAAAAAAGGAGGCCGCGAGGAAGGCAACGGCCGAAGCCGAGGAGGCGATCAGGCAGGCGGCGACGTCTTCGCTGGATCTGTACCATGCTGTTCTGAAACAGGTGGGGACGCTGCTGGCGAGCGACCGGTTGGACGCGCAACTGGTAAAAATGGTCGTCCTTGCCGAAGCCACGCCAGGCGGATTGGCTGCGTTTGCCCAGCAGGGAGAAGCCCAGGAGGCGCTGGTCGAGAAGCTGCTGTCGGATACCGATCTGATGAAGCAGATGGTCCATGCGGGCGGGGCAGGGGCGGCAAGTATGGACAGGCGATGACGATCTACACGAACATCCGGAATGCGAGCACGAGGGCCCATGAGGGCATCCTGCAGCGGCTGGCGCTGGGCATCAGCCTGGAGCATGCAGTGCCCATTGCTCAACGCAATCCCGATGCCGAGACCAACGGACCGGCGACCGTGGATCCGGTGAAGCGGTATCGGCATTTCGAGAAGGCTTTTCTGGACGGCGAACTGGATCCGGCATTCAAGGATCTGACCGTTTGGGACTGCCGCTGGATTGGCAATGGCGATGAGCCGGAGTCCACGCTGGCCTGGGGACGCGAGATGCTCCGCAACTACCGGCCCGACTTGATCGCCACGTCCGACACGCGCTGGCGTTACGTGCAGTCCGTCAAGACGGAAGTCAAGTACGGCTCGGCCGACCAGGTGAACGATCGGCCCGACCTGCAGCTCTACCAGAATATCCTCATGAATGGCGGCGTCTGTGGCCGGCGCGCATTCTTCGGGCGCTTCATCCTGCGCTGTTTCGGGATCCCGACGCTGGCGCGTCCTCAGCCCGGCCATGCGACCCTGGTTCACTGGACGCCGAAAGGATGGGTGATCTGCCTGGGCGCATCGTGGGGCAAGGGTTCGGTCCAGGAGAAATTCGACGTCGATTTCCTAACGCATACGCAAGCCCGGAATACGGAGAAATTCATCGAAGTGCTGCGCGCGCGTTGGATCGGCCTGGCCGCCGGCGAGCGGGAAGCCTTGGGGTTCAACGATCCGGCATCGGGCTTCTGGAATGGCGTGGCCCTATACCGCCAACGCGCCCTCGTCGAAGAGGCCAAGGCGGTCGCGTTGGCTGCAGTGGGCACGGATATCGGCGAGGCGAACGAATCGAAGGAGAAAGAGGTTGTTCAGAAGATAACCATCCCCGAGGAAGAAAGGAAGATTGGCGTCGGCCAGGACGGCGCGATCACAGTGCCGGCCGTAGCCTGCAGCAACCCGACAAGCAACACGGAAAAGATCCTTTTCATGAAGAGCTGCCTCGGCGGCATGCAGTTGCACTACAATCGGCTCGGGGAGAAGCCCGAGACCTTCGAGTACACCATCGCTGTGCCGGAAGGCGGCACGTATGCGCTCACCGCCAAGGTGGTGACGACCAGCGCCGACCAGCATCTCCTGGTCGCGGCCAACGATGCGAAAGAACCGGTCGACATCGCGCTGCCTTTCACCGTGGGCCTGTGGGACAAGACCCCACCGGTCAGGATCGCGCTGGCCCAGGGCCAGAATGTCCTTCGTTTCTCCCGTGGCGGAGAGAACATCAAGGGTTTGACCCTCAAGGAGTTCACGCTGACACCGGTGAAGTGACGACCACGTAGCTCGGCGCGGTACAAAGGAGAATGCCATGTCCATGCTGTCCAGAATCCCCATGATCCTCCTGCTGGCGGTGTCTGCCGTGACCGGCACGGCCGCCGACCCGAGTGCCGCGACACCCCTACGGGGTACGACCAACGGCGAGAAGTGGTGGAACGGGAATTTCGAGCGGATCAATGCCGACATCAAGAAAATGAATGGCAAGATCGACTTGGCCTTCATCGGCGACTCCATCACCGCGCGTTGGAGAGACGACTCCTGGACAAAACACTGGGGTTCATACCGGGCTGTCAACATGGGCATTGGAGGCGACCGGACACAGAACGTAATCTGGCGACTCCAGAACGGCCAGCTGGATGGCTACGAAGCACGCGTTTTCGTGGTCTTGATCGGCACCAACAATTGTTGGGACAAAAAAGCCGACCCGGCAGACGTCGCGGCCGGCATCAAGGCGATCCTGGACTTGATCCAGGCCAAACAACCCAAGGCCAAAATCCTTTTGCTGAGCATCCTTCCTGCCGGCGAGAAGCCCAACCCTGGCCGCGAAATGAGAGCGTCTGTAAATGCCCTGATATCGAAATATGCAGGCGGCCCGGTTCATTACATGGATATTGGATCCAAATTCCTCGAACCGGACGGTTCCATCAGCAAAGAAGTCATGGGGGACTACCTGCATCTTGCGCCCAAGGGCTTCGATATCTGGGCGGAAGCCATCAAAGACAAGATCAAGGAGCTTCTGGGCGAGGCCCCTTCGGGCACGACGCCCATTCTGCCAATACCAAGCCCTCGTTGAGGAAGCCGGCCAGTTGACGTTGGATCCCTTGAAAAGAATGCCGTCATGCCGGTGGAACCGATTCCGGTCAACGCTCGCCCGCTTGAATGCCTCGGTCCGCTGGTCTTCAAGATCGATCCGGTCTGCGACGGCCGTGTTGTCGACTACCGGATCGAAACCTCGCCAAGCCTGCTCAAATTGAAACCGGAGGTGAAATCGAGTGGGTCATCGCCTTTACGCTGTTGGCGGGACGTCGGTGGTCCTGAAAACGGAGCGTTGATGGAGAATTGCAGAAACGCACATTCGCTGGGGGCCGTGGAGCGCTATTGCTGGAGCGGCATCTTCGCCCCCACCGACGCCTGCCAATCGTGCAGACGCGCGCGGAGTTCCTGCGCCTTCCCGGCCAGCGTGGCGGACAGGTCGCGCCGTTCCCCGGGGTCTTCGCGCAGGTTGTAGAGTTCGACGTGCCGGTCCTCGAAGAATTCGATCAGCTTGAAATCGCCCGCGCGCACGGATGCGCCCGGCGTGCCTCCCTGGTTCCCATAATGCGGATAGTGCCAGAAGATCGCGTCGCGCTTCAACGTTCCGGTTTCGCACAGCAACGGCAGCAGGCTCTCCCCGTCGCAGTGCTGCTCGGGGCGCGGCGGCAAACCGGCGGCTTCGAGGAACGTCGGATAATAATCGGGACTCGTGACCGGAACATCGCAGGTGCTGCCGGCGCGGATGCGACCGGGCCAACGGACGATCAGGGGCTCCCGCGTACCGCCTTCGTACATCCAGCCTTTGCCCTGCTGCAGCGGCAGATTCGAGGTCGGCGAGCCTTCGGCGGTCGCCAAACCTCCATTGTCGGAGGTGAAGACCACCAGGGTGTTCTCGGCACGGCCGGTCTCCTCCAGCGCACGCAGGACCCGCCCGATGCATTCGTCCATGCGCCAGACCATTGCGGCGTAAACGGGGTGGGATTGGATCAGACGCCGCTGGATCCGTCGGGTCCGGCTCTTGTCCGTGGGAAAGAAGTCGCCTTCTTCAATCGCCTTCAGGCGATCGAGTCCCATTCGTTGGGCCTTGGCCGCGAAACGTTCGATGTCCTCCGGTTTTGCCTGGATCGGCGTGTGAACGAGGTAGTACCAAAGGTTCAGGAAAAACGGGCGCGGATCGTCCGTTCGGATCAGTTCGACGACCCGGTCGGTCAGCCAATCGTCCAGGTGAAGGCCGGCGGGCAGGTGGTCCGGCAGGTTCGGCAGCTTCCAGGGGCTGAAGTAGCCGTGCCCGGGACATCCGGCGTGGCTTCCGCCGATATTGAGGTCGAAGCCGTGCTTTTCGGGGTAGAAGTCCGGTCCGCCGAGGTGCCACTTGCCCACGTGCCAGGTGCGGTAGCCGCCGTCCTTGAGGGCGCGCGCCAGCGAGCATTCCTCGAGCGGCAAGTGATCGATGTACGGCGCATCGATCAGCCTGCCGCGCAGAGGGTGCATGACCTTGTGAAAATCGATCCAATCGGTAATCCCGACACGCGCGGGATAACGGCCCGTCATCACGCTGGCACGCGAAGGCGAGCAGACAGGACAGGATGCGTAAGCCTGCGTGAAGCGCATGCCCTGCTGCGCCAAGCGGTCGAGGTTGGGCGTCTCGTAGAACGTGCTGCCGCAGCAGCCCAGGTCTTTCCATCCGAGGTCATCCATCAGGATGAAGATCAGGTTGGGGCGGTCGGCGGATCGGGACATATTCGCTGCCATCCTTGTAGTTTTTGACTCGAATTCCTTCTTCAGCATAGCGGGTATTCCATTGTTCAGAATGGCGGATTTGTCTCAATTCATGTAATATTTGGCAGGACAGACGGGAGGACGCCATGGCGGAGAAACCGCCGGGAAGGCTCGACGACGAAGACCTGTTGGGCAGTGTCCACCGCATCGGGCAGGGCTCGAAGGGCTCGCAGATGCGTTGCGGGATCGTTCGGACGCCGGCCAACTACGTGGAGCGGAAGTTCGTCACCCCGCAGTACGCCGTTGTCTTTCTTCCGCGTTCGTCCGGCTGGTACACCGATCACCGCGGACGCGAGTACCGGATGGAAGCGGGCTGTCTCTTCCAGCGATTCCCCAGCCGACCGCACCAGATCCACATCGAGAAACAGAGCATGCACTGTTTCATCGGGGTGCCGTGCCAGGTCTTCGAACTTTTCTCGCTGACCGGCCTGACCCATCCCGAACGGCCGGTTCTGCCGATCGGCGGGGGCGAGGAGTTGGTCTGCCGGTTCGTCCGAATTCGCGAAGAGCTGCGCGCACAACCCGAAGAAGGACTGGCGAGGATGCTGCTGCGGATGCAGGAATTCATCGCCGAACTGCTGGAACGGGGACGCACGAAGGGTTCCGGCGCTTCCGAGCCGATCGCCACGGCGATGCAACTGCTGAACGAGGATCTCGCCCGGCGCCTGCATCTGCCCGACGTCGCGCGACGGGTAAACATGAGCTACAGCCTCTTCCGCAAGCGGTTCCTGGAACGCGCAGGCACCTCGCCCGGCGACTACCGCATCCGGCGACGGATCGAGCGGGCCATGGCCCTGCTGACGAAAGAAACGCTGCTGGTGAAGGAAATCGCCGCCCAACTGGGCTACCCCGACGAGTACGCCTTCTCCGCGCAGTTCAAAAAAGTGGCCGGCGTATCGCCGACGGTCTTCCGACAACGGCACGGATAGACGATCAGGATTGCACGTACGGTTGCAGCCTCATCCTGCAAATCCGGCTCATCCCGTCGAGACTTCCCGCACTTTCGGTCTTCCTCGGATTCCGCCTACCAATTAAATAGGTTTGGTGTATATCCCTGCGAGGTGATCCGATGGGACGACGACATACCGCTCGCACGACACAGGCCCGCCACCAACGGATCGCCGTCCAACTCCGCCAGATGCTGGCCGCTGGCGGCTACCGTCCCGGAGACCGTTTCCCGTCACAATACGAGCTGGCGGAACGTTTTAAGACCAGCCCCCTCACCGCCCGCGAGGCCGTGGCGCCGCTGGTCGAGGAAGGCCTGCTCGAGCGCCGTTTCGGCAGCGGGACGTTTGTCCTGCGCACGCACGCCGAGACCTTCATCGGCGTCTGCACGGCCATGGACATCTCGCACCCCGCCTTGAGTCCCTTCTTTCTCCACCTGATCCAGGCCGTGCGGCGCAGCCTGGAGGCGCGAGGCCACCGCACGCGCATCTATACGGGCCAAGCCCCGCCTTTCGGCGCACCGCCGGAACGGTGGGAGAGCGCCGACCTGCCGGCCGACCTGGCCGCACGCCGGTTGAGCGGGATCGTGATGGTCGGCACCGACCCGGGCCTTTCGGCCTCGGTCCTCGGCGACTGCGGACTGCCGACGGTCGATGCCGCGGGCATCGACGGGAAACCCCTGTGGGACATGCAGGACGAGGTGCGCCGCAGCGTCGAGCGCCTGGCAAAACTCGGCTGCCGCCGCGCGGCCTGCATCGCCTGGGGTGAAGCGGGGCAACGCCCGCACAGCCTGGACGCATTCGCGCGTGCAGCCAAGGCCCACGGGCTCGACGTTCGCCGGGAATGGCTGATCGCCACGCGCACGACCGAGAAGATGGGCGACGGCGCCGAGGCCTTTCGTCGGATCTGGGACGCGCTTCCGGAGAAGCCCGACGGGCTTTACGTCCAGGACGACATCCTGTACCGCGACTTGGCGCCACACCTGCTGCTCCAGCGCATCGAAATCCCCGGGCAGCTCCAGATCGTCAGCCACGTCAACCCGCGCGACACGCGTCCGCTGCTACCGACGCCGCTTGGGATCGGCCCCGATCCCCATGAACTGGGCGAGGCGCTGGCCGTCAACCTGTGCGCGCGCATGGCCGATCCGCGGGCCACCACGACCGACATGCCGGTGCCGGTCCATTTCTACAAGGCCACCTCGCCGTCGGAATGGGTTGCAGAAAACGAGGGAACGAGCGCATGAAGATGACCTGCGTTAGCCGCGACAACGAGATGTCGAGGGACCGAGGCGCGATGGGAGGCTTACCGAAGATGACCCTGCCGATACTCCTCCCTTTCCTTCTCGTCTCCTCGCTTTTCGCCGCCGAAGGTCTGAAGGTCGATCTCGGCCCGGAAGGCCCCAAGTCCATCGCCTGGCAAGGCGCCGAACTGCTGGCCTCCGGCGAACTCCAGATCGAGGCCAGGATCGGCGATAGAGAGGTGCTCAAGCTCGGCAAGCCCGACGTCCGCGCCGAAGGGACCACCTTCACGCGCGCCTGGGACGGTCTTTCCGCCGTCTGCGCCTGGACGCGGCATGGCGACGTGCTGAGGCTCAAACTCGCCGTGCGCAACACGGGTACCGCGCCGCTGACCCGCGTTGCGATCTTCCCCCTGACCTTGCGCTTCCCCCGCCGTCCGGCTGGCGGGGTCTGGTTCTGGAGCTACAACGTCACGACCACCAATGAAGGAGAGCCGGGCCTGGTCGAGGCCGACTGGGGCGTGGGCAAGCTGGTCTTTACGGTCGACGAACCCGAGAAGCCCGGCGTGTACGGGTTCAACGGCAACTACGGGAACGCCGACACCAACCGGGTGATGCTGGAAACGGCGAAGGGCGAGATCCTGGCGCCTGGCGCCGAGCGGATCTGGCCGATCTCGCTGCGCTTCGCGCCTGGCGGCACGCCGACGGCCGAGGTAGCGGCGGAAGTCTACCGCGAATTCGCCCAACGGTTCCCTCCACTCCTCCAGTGGAACGACCGGCGGCCCATCGGGGCGATCTTCCTTGCCCGAGATAACACCAAGTGGAAGACCAACCCGCGCGGCTGGTTCAACGACGAGAAAGTCGACGTCACCACGGATGCCGGCCGTGCCGCCTTCAAGGAGCGGTTGATGAAACACGCCGATACATGCATCGCCGAGCTGAAGAAGACCGGTGCGCAGGGGATGATCGTCTGGGACATCGAGGGCGCCCAGATGCCCCACGCCATCACCTACCTCGGCGACCCCCGGGTCCTGCCGGAGGAGGCGCCGGAGATGGATGCGGTGGCCGACGAGTACTTCAGGAAGTTCATCGACGCCGGCCTGAAGACGGGCATCTGCATCCGCCCGTCCAAGGTCATCTCTGATGGAAAAGGCGGCTGGAAGCACCAGCAGGTGGACGACCACGTGGACGACCACGTGGCCGACATGGCCGACAAGATCGCCTATGCGAAGAAGCGCTGGGGCTGCACGATCGTCTACATGGATACCAACGTGAAATGGCCGATGCGCCCGCTGGAGCAGGATCCGACGCGCGGCATGTGGCAGGGCCAGTCGTGGCTGCTCCACAGTCACGAGATGCGCGATCTCTGCTCGCGTCATCCGGACGTGCTGATCTTCCCCGAGTTCGGCCGCTTCGGGTACTATGGAGTCTGCGGGGTTTACGGCGAGTTGCGCGGCGGCAGGACGCGTACGGACGAACGCGTTCGCGCCGTTTATCCGAACGCCTGCACCGTGATTACCGTCGGCGACGGTGACTTCATCGGCCGCTGGGAGGAGCTGCTTGACGGCGCCTCGAAGGGCGACATCCACCTCTTCCGCGGCTGGTTCGGCGACACGCACAATCGCCTGGTCGCCGAGATGCAGCGTGAGATCGCGCTGCGTCGCACCGCGGCGCCGACCGAAGGAACGCTGGAGCAGCATCTGGCCTCGTCCGACGCGGGCATCCGCTACCGGGCGCTGAGACGACTCGCACACCCCGACGCCGCCCAGGTCGCCCTGATCGTCCGGCGCTTTCCCGCCGAACAGGACTGGCTGGTGCAGCGTGAGATGGCGAAGGCGCTGGGACGTTCGGGCGCAGCGGAGGCGGTGGGGTTGTTGGTCGATTTGCTCAAGGACCCCAAGCGCGGTCAGGAGACTGTCGCCGCCGAGGCGCTCGGCGCCGTCGGGCCCGTGGCGACGAAGGCGTTGATCGAGCTGGTCCAGGGAAGCGATCGACGGCTCAAGGAACGCGCGTTGGAAGCGCTGGGCCGTGTCGGCGATGCGCAGGCCCTGCCGGTCCTGCTGGAGTGCTCGACGAGCGACCAGCCGAAGCTGCGCGAGCTGGCGGCGAGCGCGCTGGGCGGATGCAAGGCTTCCGCGGCCACTGCGCGCCTGATCGAACTGCTTCAGGACCCGCAGAAGCCGGTCGTCAAGGCGGCCTGCGAGGCGTTGGAGCGGCAGAAGGAGCGGGCGGCCGTCGCGCCGCTGGTCGAGTTGATCCTGCGCGCGGTGAAAGAGCTGAAGGACAACGATATCCGTTGCGCCGCCGGGCGGGCGCTGGAGGCGATCACGGGGGAGCAGCACGGGCCGCACGAGCAGCGGTGGAAGAAGGCTCTGGAGAGCGGGAAGTTGGGCGGGTGAGCGCCGGGGAGGCTGGCGATGCGCATCGGAACAAGAAGGATGAACTTCTGTCCGCGGATTCGATGCCTGACGCATGGGGCTCGAACATCGGCGACTTGACGTTGCACAGCATGGGTCCGCTGGCCGCGTACCTCAACCTGACGGGTTTGAAGGAAGGACAGAAGGGTTTCCATCCGGGGTTCACGCATTTCCACGGCTCGGGACTGGGGCTGGGAGCGGCGAAGGAGGCCTTCTTTGAGATGCTCGCCGGAGGCCTGTTTCGAAAGGAGTGAGTCCAGCCATGCGATCGGCGACGGCCCTGTACGTTCGCACGTTCTGTTTCCTGTCGATGGTCTCCGTCTCGGCCTTCGCCGCCGAGACGGAACTCGACGAGACTTTTGCCCCCGGCAGTGAGCGTGCCTGGACGCGCGAAGCGGGCAGTAGCCCGGCGGCGCTGGCTTTCCACGGGGCCGGAGCGCCGATCGGGTTGGCCTTCGATCCCGCCCTGGGCTACGGTTCGATCTGGCGCAGGGTGGACCTGGGTTCCGGCGGCTGCGAGGTCTCCTGCGAAATCGAGCTGGCACGCGGGAATGCCGAACCCTGGCGCTGGCCGGGAATGGTCGTGGCGCTCTGCAGCGCCGAACCGGCCGCGATGAAGGACGACGACTGGGCGCTGGCGCTTTCGCTGCACAAGCAGGGCCTGCGCGTCACGGCCGTTCGGAAGGGCGTCTTCCAGCCGCAGCAGAAGACCGGGAAGCATTGGCAGTTCAACGAGCAGGAGATCCCCAAGCGCTACCAGGTCAGCATGGGCGGTGCGGGCGGGCACCATTTCAGCCTGCAGTGGCCGGGGAAGAATCTGGCCAGCCAACGCGTCAAGCTCTGGGCCGCGCGCACGACCGATGGCCACCTGCATTTCGCCGCCAGTCACATCTACGGTCCTGGAGCGACGTGGTGGGAGGCCGACTGCGCGTTGCCGACGGAACTCGCCTCGAAGCCCCTCCGCGTGCTGGCCGTACGCACGGTTCGGGAAGTGGGGGCGCCGGTTCCGTGGACCGAACCGCTGGACCCGACGAAGCCCCCCGGCGTTTCGATGCCGTCCGGCGTGTTGCGCCGGGTAAGCGTGCGGGCGCTGAAGGAAGGCGAAACGCCAAAACCACCGGTCTTCGAAGAAGACGACCTGCCGAAGGAATGGTCGCTCAAGCCGGCCGAGGGCGAGATCCACCCGTCGCTCTATGGAGATGCGAAAGAGCTGGCGAAGGTACGCGAACGGCTGAAAGACCCGCGCTGGCAGGCCTGGCGTCAGATGCTGATCAAGCAGGACAAGATCGACGGCAAGCTCTTCGATCCGAACAGGATCGGCGTGCAGCTTTCGTCCTGCGTCTGGGCCTGGACGCTGACCGGCGAGACCTCCGCGCGCGAACATGCGCTGGCGCTGATCGACCGCGTCACGACGGCCACCGACGACCTGCCGAAGTGCGAGCACAACTGGCCGGGACGCGTGCGGCAAACCATCGATCTGGACGAGTTTGCCTGCCACGCCATCGAGGGCCTGGCGACGGCTTACGATCTGCTGCATCGGGAGATGGGCGAGTCGCGCCGGCGTGCGGTCCTGCGCGTCCTGCACCGCGGGCTCGACTACTATCGCGATCGCATGCGTGCGAACGACTGGTGGTATGCGAACAATCCCAGCAACACGATCGGGGTGGCGGCGGGCTGTCACGGCATCGGCGCCCTGGCGCTGCGCACGCAGCGACCGAAGGACGTGGAAGAGGTCCTGGACCGCGCGGCGAAAGCGATCCAGGAGCGCTACATCGGCATTGCCGACGACGGCGGTTGTCTGGAGGGAACGCTTTACTGGCAATACGGCGGGATGTATCCGGTGGTCTTCGGCCTGGCGTTGGAACGCGCGTTGGGAGACAGCCGCGGGTTGCTGGATCTGCCGCGTTTCAAACATGCCGGCGCGTATGCGCGAACGATCCTGGGCGGTGACGGCGAGATGACGTGTTTCAACGATACGCAGCCGTGGCTGAGCGGCCTGCTGCCGATGGCGCTCTGCGGGGGGCGTCACAAGGATCCGCTGAGCCTGTGGCTGGTGGACCGCATGGCGGCGCTGGCGGCCGCGGATTCGAAGATGCCGCTGGCGGGGGATCAGCGCAACGCCGGGCCAGCCCTGCTGCTGCGGGGGGGTGCATTCCCGAAAAATGGACATCTCCTATGAAGCGTGGGGGCAAATCTCGCTTGGCTCTTCATAGGGAAAGTCCATCTTTCGGGATTACACCCGCCACGGAGGCCACCACCGTGAAGACCATGCGCCCCAATGGCATACTGATGTCAATCGCCTCGTGGATGCTCACGAAGTCGCATTTTAGGTTCCTAAAATGCTCCAGCGCTGAAAGCAGATGCGAGGTGGAGCGGGCAAACCTGTCGAATCGCCAAACCATCACCACGTCAAAACGTCGCCGCTGGGCATCTGACATCAGCTTATCCAGTTCGGGCCGTGAGGACTGGGAGCCAGAGATTCCCCTATCCACGTACTCGCCGACGATCTCCCAGCCACGCCGCTGGGCATGCTCCCGGAGTTCGGCGAGTTGCATGCCTGGATCTTGGTCGGTCGTGCTCACACGCGCATAAACTGCCGCTCTCGTACTCGCCATGGCCTTCACCTTTCGTCGGCAGGAGTCCTCTAGATCGAAAATCGACGGCATGGAACCAGATCTTCACCCTACCCCCGTGGGGTACGGGGGCCGCCCGTCAGGTCTCATTTGAAGGGGTAAGACCCGATGCCAGAAAGGGGCGAAGGAGGACTTGAACTGGCGTGTTCGTTCTATGGCGTGGCGCGGGAACTCACGCTCAGGGAGGCTCGATCGGTGCGACATTCCTTCAGAAGCCGTATGAGCTGAAACGCGGCCTGCGCGGCGATGACGGGGAAAACCACCACGACCAACCCGTTGTGTCTAACTGCCGCGTCGGAATCGCCATGGGCCAGCGACACGAATGCCCTCGTCATGCCACAACCCAGACATGGGTGGCCCGTGATCCGACGAAACAGGCAAAGGGATGGCGCGTCCTCGATGGCGCTTGGCGAAAGGGCCACGGCGATCATCAGGATCGCGATGGCCCAGCCGCGCTCATAGACCCGCAGCAGGATGCGCATCACGCGCCTCCTACGTGGACTGGACGATCTCAAGCGTCTGCATCGCCATCTTCAGATTGCCCATGTTGACCCGCTTGTTGATGGCGATGATGTCGATGATCGTCCCGATCCAGCAGAACCCGCAGGTGAGGAGATGCCCGACCCCAAGGCCGATGTCCCCCAGATAGAACCGATGCAGGCCGCCGATCCCGATCAAGGAGACCAGGTTCAGTAGATGAGCCGTGGACTTCGAGCGTTTCTTTTCCAGATACGTCCGCTGGAAGAGCTGGAGCCTTCGCTCGTCGCCATCCAGTTGCTGCTTCGCCCACTTGAAGATGATCGGGTCTTCGATCAAGGTGTCCAACACGGCCAGCATTGCCAAGTCGATACGCCGTTCCTCTGCCATCGGCATTCCCCTCCTCTTGTCTTCCCAGTCAACCGCTCCTATCCACCCTCGACAATCGATCCCGTCGATTGTCTGACGATCGGGTCGCCGCCCGTCCCTGTTCGGAACTCAGCAGACGCCCCATCACGCTCTTCACCTGCTCGTCCAACGGCAGGTTCAGCATCTGGGCCAGCAGCAGCTTGATGAGCATCCCCTTGCTGAGTCCTGGAACGGCTTCGGCGAGCCGCTCGAACTTCTCGCATAGCTCGGCGGTGAGTCGGACGTTGATCGTCTTGCCTGGGTTGCCCATGGTTTGCCGCTCAACCTACAAAGTGGCCATGATTGCTGGAAGAGTGATTCTTGCGGTTCTTTGCATGCATGTATGGTCGTCTGTCCTCATGTGTGGCAACGCCTTCATGCCCTTCCTGCGGGTCTCTCTTTTTGGGGTGAGACCCGCAGGAACAGGCGACCACGCAGGCGAACTATTCAGTAGATCCAGGAGGAGCAGGTCTATGCCCGTGATTGTCCATCTTTCAGGCTTCAGCCAACAGGTCTTCGCTGCGCAGCAACGCCGAACCGATGACGCCGAAATAATGGCGTTGGTCACGCGCTGGGACAACGCGAAGACCAGGGAGGAGAAGGAACACTGGTTGGAAGTGATCTACCGCGCCTTGGGCAACGACATCGAAAGCGTCGTCAGAAGTCGCTCACGCGGTCGCCTGTCCAGTGACCAGATAGAGTCACTCGCTTGGAGAGCGTTGAACCAGTCCATCAACGTGTTCGGCAGGGCGAAGTTCCAGCAGAACTCCATCCTGGGTAACGACTGGACGGATGCCTTGAAGAGCTTGGCCCACCAAGCTCGTACCATCCCGTTTGCCACAATGATCTGGAACGCCATCCCCACAGAGGTCAAAGGGCAGATCGAGGATGGCGTTGGCCACCTCCATCGCAAGTACCAGCTACAGGCGATCCATGCCATCAACGATGCCCTCGTCCGTCCAGAACTGGCGAACCTGGCTGCGAAAACTGTGCAAACGCAACCCGAAGCTCAAGCGCTGCTTGCGAACCCCATTTCCCAGATGAACAGGAGCGAGTCCAGTTTCCTGTGCGCTCTGGCGCTCCAGAAGTTGTTGCCCGAACTGCGTAAGCCAGAACCGCCGCCAAATAGTCTGTTCGGTCATGTTGTCGGCTTCACGCTGAAGGGCTTGGTTCCCGCTGCTATTGCCGAGGAACAGGGCCTGCAACTCGACACGGGCGTCACCACCGCGCTGAGCCGTCTCCGCCCCGACATCGAGGAAGAGCGCCGCCTGCGTGAACTGGGCAAGCTTCCTGAAGGGTGGGAGCAGCTCAGCAGGCCCGAACGGATCAGGCGGCTTCAACTCAAAAGAATCCGTCGAGAGTACGGCGACCGCCTGAGCTGGTGGGAAAGTACCGCGAAACAACTGGGCAGAAACTTGACCATCACGGGTGGTGATTCATGGGGCGAAGCGAAGAAGCTGTTTCTCGCCAACCAGATCCCGCCTCAGCTATGGGCCTTTCCTTACTCGAGGTACTACGTCCCACGAAGGGCAGCCCACCCATACGGTATCCAGGCCATCCAACGCGCCCTGGATCTTCTGGAACGCCGACGAACACAACAACCCACCGCCCCCGTCGCAGCGCCGCCACGCGAAGGCGGCGCCGTGACACAACGTGATCCTGATCTCTACCGCGCCATCGTGAACCACCTGTACTCCAGTCCAGGCCATGAGGCTGAACGCGCCGTCGGTGAACTCCTGTCTCTCGATCCCCGACCCGACCAAAACGCCATCGAAGAATGGCTTGGGCAGTTGCCCGAAGCCATCGCGTCCGACGTTCGGGATTTTGGGTTCCTAAATTTGGCCAGGGAAATTGACCAGCGCGTGAAGGACTTCTTGTCCGAACCAGGCGCGTTGAAGCAACTGGAACGCATCACTGCTGTCCAAAACAGGCCCGGAATGAGGCGGTGACCGGGAAATCCCCCTAGAGAGCGGGTTTTGCGCGCCAAAGTAGGTGGTGGTCGCCATGATGGG
>Ga0101944_10004483_pt1 | contig 17201 bp, 25 predicted proteins | sample DewCreD2012metaG_FD_75245 | JGI IMG/M metagenome (GOLD analysis project Ga0101944, IMG submission 75245) | Hot spring sediment bacterial and archeal communities from British Columbia, Canada, to study Microbial Dark Matter (Phase II) - Dewar... ...
TGGGCATATAGCGATAAGTTCAGTTAATATATAACAGATATGGGCTCAAAAGGCCTTATGGCAAAGAAAACGTGGCCTCGATTCGTTAAGAGATCAACCTTCCGTGGGAATCCAGGCTAGCGGCTCAGGCGGCTGTCCCAGTCAAATTCTCGGGACGTGACCGTGTGCTCCATCCGTTGGAGGCGCCGCTCCAATATCTCGTATCTCCTCTTGATGCGGTCGATGGCCCCTTTTCGGGAATGCACGTAGCTGTCGTAGAACTCCTGCTCCATCTCCGAACGAATCGGGATCACCGGCTCCGGTTTCATGAGCAGGGCCGCGAGAAAATAAAGGCCTGTGATCGGCCAGAAGCCCGTGAGCAGGAGCAGGATCACGGCAATGGCTCGGGTCCAGAACACGGAGAAATCGAAGTACTCGGCGATCCCTCTGCACACGCCGAGAGCAGCCCCCTTGCGGGACCGGTACAGGCCGCCGCTCATGATCTTTTCAATCCGTTTCATCCTGCTTTCCCCTTCCTTTCCTGATCCAGAAGAATGGTCTCCAGGGCGTCAACCCTCTCTTCCATTTTTGAAAGTCCCTGGTAGAGTTCCTGGATCATCCTGGTCTCGTCCGCCTGATATGCCTGCCCCTTGCGGGAGACACCGCCTTTAACAATCCTGATGCCGATGAGGATCGTGCTCCCGATGATGGCCAGGGCAAGAACCAGGCCTCCGAAAAAAATGGCTACAATGAAAACGCTGTTCATGGCAACGTCAACTCCAGTGGAATATCTAGACGGTCCTTTCGTGCCCCTCTTTCCGGAGAGAGGACTTGAGCGTTTGTAGCTCTGTTTCGATCTCGTCGTCAACCAGGAGCTCCTCGAATTTTGCCTCCAGCGCAGGCTTTCTTGCAAAATTGACGAGGTCCGCCTCCGCTTCCATGCGTTCAATGCGGTTTTCGAATTCCTCGAACTTGAGAATCGCTCCGGTGCTGTCCATGCGCCGGATCTCTTCCTGGGCCCGCCTTTTCTTCAAGGCGTGCACATGCCGCTGCACCAGCAACCGCTGCTTCTCCCTGGCCCCCCGCAACTTCTCTTCCAGCTGCTTAATGTCCTCCTGGTACTGCTGAATCAGGGCGCTCATTTTCTGAAGTTCTCTTTCAAAAGAACAGGCCCTGTCTGCATACCGCCGCTTTTCGATCAACGCTTCCCTGGCCAGGTCATCGCGACCTTTGCTGACTGCGAGGCTCGCCTTCTGTTCCCAGTTCCTCGATCGAGACCCGGCTTCTTCCATCTGGCGCTGGGTCCTCTTGCTCGCTGCCATGGCTGCGGCACAAGACGCCTTGATTTCAACCAGAGTGTCTTCCATTTCCTGGATCATGAGGCTGATCAGTTTTTCAGGATCCTCTGCCTTGTCGAGCATGGCGTTGATGTTGGAACTGATGATATCGCGAAAGCGCGTGAAAATTCCCATGATGTCACCTCCCTGACAAGCATTTGCACCAGTGAAAAGCAGGGAACGTGCCAGAAGGGCATTACAGCAAAAACCCAAACATTTCATTATGTTTCACTTGACATGTCCATAAAGCATGTAGCAGAATAAGCACAAAATATGCTTAAATAGCTAATGATTAGCAAAAAATACCATGAAAAACGAAAAAAATAAGCTCACCTCAAAAGCCCCGTTTCCTGTCAAAGTCCCTGAGGCGCTGGGTGAGTCCAGGGCATTTCTCGATTTTCGCGAGGCCCTTTCAAAGGTGGCTCCCATTGACCGGCCGGTGCTTCTGATAGGGGAAAGGGGCACAGGAAAAGAGCTGGCCGCGTCTCGCCTACACTTTCTTTCAAAACGATGGCAGGGCCCGCTGGTGGCTCTCAACTGCTCGGCTCTGAGCTCTTCTCTGATTGAATCCGAGCTGTTCGGGTATGAAAAGGGAGCGTTTACCGGCGCAGTGGAAAGAAGAAGAGGCCGTTTTGAGTCTGCCCACGGAGGCACTCTGTTCTTGGATGAAATCGGGAGCATCCCCATGGAGGTCCAGGAAAAAATTCTTCGAGTGGTGGAATACGGTTCCTTTGAGAGGGTGGGTAGTCCGGAGCGCGTGGATGTGGATGTGAGGATTGTCGCCGCGACCCACGCGGATCTGGAGAGCCTTGCAGAGCAGGGCCGTTTCAAACGGGATCTTCTGGACAGGCTTTCCTTTGAGGTCCTTTACCTGCCTCCTTTGAGAGAGCGCAGAGAGGACATCCACCTCCTGGCAAACCATTTTGCAGTTCGCATGGCCCACGAGCTCGAGCGGGAGGAGGTGCCTCGATTCAGCGATGAAGCCCTCAACGCCCTGGAGAACTACACCTGGCCGGGCAATGTGCGGGAATTGAAGAACGTGGTTGAACGGGCGGTGTACCGCTCGGACTCATCGCTCATCACGCAAATCCTTTTCAACCCCTTCCGACGGGACAGCCGGACCGCCGAGAATCTCTCCAGGGAAGCAATGCGGCAGGTCGGACGGGAATCGAAGTTCACCGAGAGCCGCAGGCGGTCTCTCAAGGATGCCGTGGAGGCCCTTGAGCTGAATCTGCTCCGGGAGGCGCTTGAGGAGTCGAAGTACAACCAGCGAAAGGCGGCTTCCCTGCTCGGGCTCACCTATCACCAATTTCGTGGAATGCTGCGAAAGTATAAAAGCCGGGTGGCCTAAGATTGATGGCCTCGTAAATGGTCATGGCCGAGTTATCGACCGCCCCCACGCATGAACGCTCCAGAGGTTTATCCGCCTCTGGCGGGCGCACAACAATGTAGGGGAGGGCTTTACGCCTTTCCGCAAATCGGCGGGAGTAACTCCCGCCCCTACGAGGGCATTTTCACGGTAAAAAGTCTCTTCTTGATGTCATTTCGAGCGAAGCGAGAAATCCAACGCGGAGCGTTGTCCCCAACAAAGAGAGGGATCTGTCCATAAATAACAGATCCTTTGCTTTGCCCAGGATGACTCGCCAAGGCGAGTCAGATTTCTCCCTGCGTTCGAAATGACAGATTTACTCCGTGGGACTTTTTGCGAAGCCGTCAAAATTCACGTTCAGGGCCAAAAGGGGGTCTTGACGGGCGCCCTTGTTAGATTAACATTCTAAGCCGAAAGGTTTGGTAGCCGGTATTTCCTTTTAGTGATTCTTGTCTAGGAGGGAATGCGATGCCGAAAGATTATTACATTGTTCTTGGGGTCAGCAGGGGGGCCGACCTCAACAAAATCAAGAAGGCCTACCGAGTCACCGCAAAAAAGTACCATCCAGACGCTTCAGCCTCCGCCGAATCGCACGAGAAGTTCTTGGAGCTCAGGGAAGCGTATGAGACCCTCGTGGACGAAGCCAAGAGGCAGAAATACGATGAGGAGCTCGCCCGGCAGGGTCGAGAGCTGAAGATCACCAGGATTCCTGAAGAGATCCGCTCACGACAACGCTCCAGGATGGAGGAATTGAGCAGATCGACCTCCTTTGTGGATGAGTTTTTCTCGGGGTTTGTGCCCGGCTTTTTCGAGCGCGAGCCGGCAGGCATCGGCAAGGACTTGTATCTTGAAGTCATTCTCTCCCCGGAGGAGGCTTCACAAGGGGGGCTTTTCCCCATCACTGTCCCTGTGCTCGAGCCCTGCCCTCGATGTCATCGAAAGGGGTTGTGGGAGGAGTTCTTCTGTCCTGTTTGCGCGGGAGAGGGAGTGGTTCGTGCGCAAAGAGGGTTTTCGCTCAGCATTCCTCCCCGTGTCGGCCATGGAACACAGATCACCCTGTCCACAGAGGACATCGGTCTGAAACGAGTCAATCTTCACATCCTCGTTCTGATCGATCCCACCTTGGAGAACGAAGAGTTCTAGCAGACTGCCGAAAAACACATTCCGGTCGACACTCCCGCCGGAGTTTATCCTGAGCGAAGTACAAGGGCGGGAATGACGGACAAGAAGGCGGAAACCGGATCTTGGACAACCGGCGTGACAATATTACAGAAAGAGTAAGAGTTCAGCTCTTTGAAGGTATCACAGAAAAGGGCCATCCATTTCAAAGAGCTAACCTCTTACCAAAAATGAAAAACGGGGCTGGCAAAGGCCAGCCCCGGCTTCTGCTTTCCCTACCCTACCTTGACGGCAATTTTTCGCGGGGTTGCAGCCTCGACCTTCGGCAGGGTCAATCTCAAGACGCCGTCTTTGAGAACAGCCTCTATCTTGGACTGATCGATGGTGTCGGACAGGGAAAACTGACGATAATAGGTGCCTGTTTGAAATTCCCTGAAAACGTCCTTTTCTCCGGGCTGTTCCAGGGACGTTTCTTCTGCCGTGATCGTGAGGACGTTGTCATTCAAGTCGATCTTGAGATCCTTGGTTTTCACACCGGGAAGATCGGCCAGCAACGTGAGTTCCCGATCGGTTTCAAAAATGTCGACGGCGGGATTGAACACCAGGCCGGGCCTGGTCAACTCCGCAGGAGTGGCGACTTCCTTCTTCTCTTTGGCCTGCAACGATTTGGTTTCACTCTCTGTCATGGCGAGTCCCTCCTTTCAATGAGATCATGAGCTCTTGACGGCGATCTGCCTGGGTTTGGCGGATTCAGCCTTTGGAAGAACGATCGTCAGGACCCCGTCTTCCGCATGGGCTTTCACTTTATCCACGTCCAGCCTTGCAGGCAGGGAAATCACCCGACTGAAGGATCCAGCTTCCCTTTCTCTCCTATGGTAACTTGCTTTTTCGCTTTCCTCAGGCAGCGTCCTTTCGCCGGACAGGGTCAGGGTCTCACCGGTCACGGAAATATCCAACGCATCGGTCTTGACTCCCGGGAGCTCCGCGCGCACATAGAAATTGTTCTGATCCTCCGTCACGTTGACCAAGGGAAACACCCCTGCGGAGGGGAGCCTGAAAACGCGTCCGGTAAAATCGCCCGTAAGCCGGTCGAGCTCTCTCCTCATTCTTTCGAGCTCGTCCAAGGGGCTTCTCCAATCCCAGGTCGGCCAATCACTGAATCTTCTGATGATCATGGTTATCCCTCCTTTCAGAAATAGCAATCGCCAAAGAGTGGAGAAAACAAACAGTCAAGAAACTTGAACACCCAAACATCCCAAGTGGAGTTTTCAGCGCCCCATGGCGCCCCGTCATTTCGTGCAAAAACTAATTCGTCTCCGGTTCTTGTCAAGAGGCTGCGTGAAACAGGATGAGGCTTGGAGCGCCTTGACACGGTGAACCTCTGCATTAAATTAAATTCAGCATCATCCGAGTAAATGGGAAAAGGAGGTGAGGTTTCTATGTCCAGCATGATTCCGTGGCGTGGAGAAGTGGATCGTCTCAGGAACGAGATGGAAAGGCTCTACGACAGGTTTTTCGACTTGAGGCCTTTCCGCCGATTCACCGACGAAGGGGAATGGATGCCTTCCGTCGATGTTTCCGAGACCGCCAAAGAGGTCATTGTGAGTGCGGAAATCCCCGGAGTGGAATCCAAAGACATTGACGTGAACCTGCAAGGCAATGTGCTGACCATTAAAGGCGAAAGGAAGAGGGAGCATGAAGAAAAGGACGAGAACTTCCACAGAGTGGAACGGAGTTACGGCTCTTTCTACAGGGCCCTGCGGCTTCCCTCAGAGGTGGATGGAGATAGAATCAAAGCGACTTACAAAAAAGGCGTCCTGAAAATCACCATGCCCAAGACCAAGAAAGCGGCAGGCAAGAAAATCGAAATCACCGCAGGCTGATGATTGGGACGTGCCTTACGGCCTCTGACAAAAAAGCGGTTGCAAACCGCTTTTTTGTTTTACCAACCCTCACTCTCGGTGTTGGGTGACGAGGTTTTGTTCCCAGCAAGGCTTGAATCAATGCCCATGCCTGTGCTAAAATGAGAATAACAGTTTAGCTCTTTGAAATGGATGGCCCTTTTCTGTGATTATTTCAAAGAGTTAACCTGTTACAAATAAGATTGAATCTTGGCCGTGGAGGGAATGACAATGAGAATCAAAAGACTCCTAGCCGCCGCACTGTTTGTGGCCGTTCTCCCGGTGCTCTCCGGTTGCTGGTATGCCGCAGCCGCAGGGGCCGGAGCCTATGGGGGTTACAAAATGAAAGAAAAGGGGTACACGGTCCAAAGCCCTGTGACTAAAGAGAAGAGCGACAAGGATGAATCCAAAGAGGAGTCCAAGTAGCCTGCCGCTCTGAACCGTGCCTCTCAACGACTTCCAAGCCGATCCAGCCGAGCACCCCGCTCTGACGCAGCATCTTCGCAGGGTTCTGAAAAGCGGGAAGATCCTGGCCACCCGGATGCCGCTCACTCCGAACATTCAGCTCTTTCTTCTGAATCAGGACTACCCTCAGCACGAACTGTCGAGGGAGGAAATGCAGGCTCTCATGAACGAGCCGCCCTTCTGGTCCTTTGCCTGGTCCAGCGGGCAGGTGCTTGCCCAGCGGATCATGGAGCGCAAGGAACTCGTGGAAGGCCGATCGGTGATTGATTTTGGGACCGGGTCGGGGATTGTGGCCGTGGCGGCTGCGCGCTCTGGAGCGCGAAAAGTTGTGGCGTGTGACATCGACCCTCTGTCCCTGGAGGCGGTCAAAGCCAACGCAAAGCTGAACCATGTTGAAATCGCGGTGAGCGGAGACGTTGAACAGGCGGCTGCCGAGGAGTTCGATGTCATCCTCGCTGCAGATGTTCTTTATGACAAAGAGATTCTCCCTCTGGTAAAAAGGTTCCCCGGCCTGGCTTCAGACGTCTTCCTGGCGGATTCCAGAGTGAGGGATCTGATCCTTCCCCCTTACCGAAGAATAGGCCAGGGCCTGGCGGTGACCTGCCCTGACCTTCAGGAGCCTGAGGAGTTCCGCCAGGTGAGCCTCTATGCGGCAGGCCGAAGGGCCTCGGCCATTGTGCAGGAGGAGCTGCAGAGGCGGGTATGAAGCGCAAGTGTTTTTCGGTGAGGAGGCCTTGAGCGGTGCTTTTTAGATTCAAAGAAAAGGGAGGTCTTCAGTCCAGGCGTTGGGCGCCGGGAGTGCTGGGGAAGTACATCCTCCTCCAGCTGCCTTCTCTTGCCCTGGTCATCGCTCTACTGGTCATCCTTTACGAGTACTATGATTTTCCCGTGCAGTATGCCTGGGCGGTGGCGGTTGCCTGGGCAGCGAAGGATGCGATTCTCTATCCCTTTGTGTGGCGGGCTTATGACGCCGGTCCTCAAAGGGCCATGGTCGGGCTGACCGGGAAGGCCAGGGAGGCCGTTGATCCATCCGGGTATGTGGAGATCAGGGGCGAACTCTGGCGCGCCCAGGTGGAGGAAGGGGCCGGACCCATCCAAGCGGGGGAGACGGTGGAAGTCCTCGACGTACAAGGCCTGACCCTGATCGTCAGACCGGTACCGGAAAGGGCATCGCGTGCAGAGAAATAAAAAGGGTGGCCCATTGGGCCGCCCTTTCTGTATGTCATGGTGCGGAAGGGGGGACTTGAACCCCCACAGGCTTGCGCCCACTACCCCCTCAAAGTAGCGTGTCTACCAAGTTCCACCACTTCCGCATGAATAACTCTTGGTTTCTCTCACCCTCCCCCAAGGAGGGAAAGCAAGACACGAGCGCTGTCACCATTTCAGAAACTCACTTGCTTTCGCCGGCCGGAGGCGCAGGGCTTCCGGCTGGAGCCGGAGTTTCTGCCGGTTGAGTCGCCGCAGGAACCTCAATGCCTTTCATCAGCGATGAAGAGACGCCTCTGCCCATGAGCAGAGCCAGACTCAAAGAGGTCAGCATGAAGATCACGGCTGCCGCCACCGTCACCTTGCTCAGGAAAGAGGTCGCTCCCGTGCTTCCGAAAACCGTCTGGCTGGAACCCCCAAAGGCAGCGCCCATGCTGGCACCTTTTCCTTTTTGCAGCAGCACGATCATGACCAGGGCGATGCAAACCACCACGTGAAGCAACGTCAGAACAAGAACCATTCCACGATTCCTTTCAAACCGGCAACCCGTTCAGGGCAAGATCCGGACTTTTTATGCTAACAAAAAAACAGGGAAATGCAACAAAAAACTACTGGATGTTCTTGAAACGAACCATCGGCAAGAAGGACTCGGGCTTCAGACTCGCTCCGCCCACAAGGGCCCCGTCAATGTCCGGCTTGGACATGAGCTCCTTGACATTGTCCGGTTTGACACTTCCTCCGTAAAGAATCCTTATGGACTCCGCCGGCTGTTTGCCGAAATGATCCCTGAGCCACTGCCGGACAAATTGATGCACTTCCTGCGCCTGTTCCGGTGTCGCTGTCCGGCCGGTCCCTATGGCCCAGACCGGCTCATAGGCGAGAATCAGGGTGGCGGGTATTTTTTTCTCTTCCCTGAAGTTCCTCAGGGACAGGCCGAGCTGTCGCTCGATGACGGAGACCGTCAAATCCTTTTCCCGCTCTTCGAGCGTCTCCCCGATGCACACGATGGGAAGAAGCCCCTTTTTCACGGCCGCTGCGGCCTTTCGATTGATGAGCTCGTCGGACTCTCCGAAAAGGGTCCTTCTCTCCGAGTGGCCCAGGATGACGTGGGTACATCCCGCATCTGCGAGCATTGCGGCCGAAACCTCTCCTGTAAAGGCTCCCTGCTCTTCCCAGTGCATGTTCTGCCCGGCCAGGAATATCGGGGAGCTGCCGATCGCCTCCTTCACCGTGGTGAGGGCGGTAAAAGGGGGAGCGACCAGCACGTCCACTCCATCGAGTCCCTGGATGCCGTCGGCGACGGCCTTGACCAGTTGAGCCGCTTCCCTCAAGGTGAGGTTCATTTTCCAGTTGCCCGCGATCATGGGGATCCGTGAGGTCATGGTCTGCCTCCTATTGTTTCACTTGGAGAGGATGTCTCGCCGGCGGCACCGGGCAGGGCCAGCGACATGAGGACCGCATCCTCTGTGGGGTCGGTGTAATAATCTTTCCGTCGGCCGCTTTCCACAAAGCCGAATTTCTCATAGAGCTTTCTTGCCGCTGAGCCGGAGACCCTCACTTCCAGCCAGATCTTGGAGATTCCCTCTGAGACGGCATGATCGATCATTTTCGCAAGGAGAAGGCCGCCGTTGCCCTGCCTTCTGTATTTCGGGTGGACTGCAAAATCAAGGAGCTGCATCTCGTCCCGGACCATCCAGAAACACAGGAACCCCAGGATCACCCCCTCCGACACCAGCGCCCACAACTGGGACCAGGGGTTTTCAAGTTCCTGAAGAAAGCCCCTCAGGGACCAGGGAGCGGAGAAGGAGAGCGTTTCAATCTCCAGAATCCTATCCAGGTAGAATTCCTGGTTTTCCAGAGTCACCCGGTTCAGGGAAGTCATGGGGATTCGAGCAGTTTGCTGGCCAAAGAGATTCCGATTTTCCCGGCGTCCTGCGCTTTCTCGGCAAGGGCCGTCACCGTGGAGCCGGGCCGGTTCTGGACAATGGCGATGATCATGGGCAGATTGACGCCGGTGAGCACTTCGAATTTCCCTTCCTTGAGAAAGGAAAGACTCAGATTGGAAGGAGTCCCCCCGAACATGTCCGCCAGAATGAGGACCCCGTCTCCGCTGTCCAGGGCATTCACCTTGGCTTCGATTTTTTTTCTCAGGAGATCCGTGCCGGAGGTCTCGGTAATGGCCATGGTGTCGACCGCTTCGATTTTCCCGACAATGAACTCGGCCGCGTTGAGCAGCTCTTTCCCCAGGTCGCAGTGGGTGACGATCAGCAGGCCTATCATAGGGCGCCCCCGGTCCTAGAAGTCCTCATCATTTTGAATCATGATCTGATACATTTCTCTCCTGCCCGGCGCCTCCATCAAAACCTTTCGGAAAGAGCTGTTCTTGAGGATTTTTGCGATCTTGGCGAGGGCCTTGAGATGAATGCTCGCGGAATTCTCAGGAGCCACCAGGAGGAAGAAAAGATAAGCCGGTTCTCCGTCCATGGATTCGAAATCAAGGCCCTGGCGGCTTCTTCCGAGGGTGATGATCGGATGATGGATTCCGGGGAATTTGCCGTGGGGGATGGCCACGCCGTCCCCAATTCCGGTGCTGCCCAGTCGCTCCCTCTCCAGCAAGACCTTGACCAAGGCTTCCTTGTCGATCTCGGGTTCCCGCCGGACCAGCGCATCGACGAGTTCTTCCAGAACCTGCTTTTTGTCCTTGGCCTTCAATTCGGGAAGGATGGTGGCTTCGTCTATGAGTTCCGAGAGCTTCATCGCCCGCGATCCATCCTCAAGGCTCAACTCGCCGGCTCGATCAGACCGATATTGCCGTCTTTGCGTTTGTAGATCACATTGATCTCTCGGGATCGAGCGTTCCGGAACACCAGGAAATCCTGCCTCGAGGCGGCGAGCTGCATGGCCGCTTCTTCAGGATCCATGGGTTTGGCCACCAGTTTTTCGACTGAAATGGTCGGTTCCTCCGTGGCCCCCTCGGCGGCCGCCTCGCTCGCAAGGGTCTCCTCTCCCTTCAGAGTCTCGATTCTTCTTTCTCTGATCTTGGCCCGGTGTTTCTTGACCTGGTTTTCGATCTTGTCCATGACCATGTCTATGGCAGAGTAAAGATCTTCCGTCTCTTCGTAGGCCTTGATTCTTGTTCCATCCACATTCACCGTCACATCCGCCATGTGTCGAAATTTTTCCACCTCGAGAACCACGTGGGCCTCCATGGGAGAGTCCAGATACTTCTTGATTTTTGAAAGCTTCTCTTCCGCATAGGTCCGCAGGCTCTCTGTGGGGTCCATACGCCGAAAAGTCACGGTGATCATCATACACGGTACCTCCCAAAAAGCAAAGGTTTGTAACAAAGAAGCTGACAGAAGTCAATGATCGGTTGGGTCAGTAGGGTTTTTTTCTTTTTCTGGAGGGCAGAATACCCAAAGCTTCCCTATACTTGGCGACTGTCCTCCGGGCCACGTCGATGTTTTGCGCCTTGAGCATGTCCGCGATTTCCTGATCGCTGTAAGGGGTTGCTCGATTTTCAGTCTTGATGATGTTCTTGAGGTGCTCCTTGACCGTCTCGGAGGACACCGCGTCCCCGTCGACGCATTGGATGGCGCTGTTGAAAAAGTACTTGAGCTCGAACACGCCCTGGGGCGTGTGTACGTATTTGTTGGTGGTCACGCGGCTGATGGTGGATTCGTGCATCTCGATATCCGCGGCCACATCCCGAAGCACAAGAGGCTTGAGATAGGTCACGCCCTTGTCGAGGAAGTCCCTCTGAAAGCGGACAATGCTCTGGGTGACCCGGTAGATGGTCCTCTGTCGCTGATGAATGCTCTTGATGAGCCAGGCGGCGGACTTGAGCTTGTCCTGGATGTACTGCTTGGTGCCGTCCTCCAGCGCTTCCTTGCTGGTCAGGATATCCCGGTAGTAGCTGTTGATCTTGAGCTTGGGCAACCCGTCTTCATTGAGGACGATCTCATAGTCGTCCCCCACCTTGAACACATAGATGTCCGGGCTGATGTAAATCGTTTCCTCGTCGCTGTACTGACGGCCGGGCTTGGGCTCAAAGCCGGTAATGACGGAAACGGCGTCGAGGACCTCCTCCAGGGGCACGGAAAGGCTCTTGGCCATGACCTCGTACTTCTTGTTTTCGAGCTTGTCCATGTGATCGAGGAGGATTCTCTCGACCAAGGTTCCGCCGAAGTTGTGAAACCTCGCCTGGATGAGAAGGCATTCCCGCGTATCCCTAGCCGCCACGCCGACCGGATCGAAGTTCTGGACAATCGAAAGGATCTCCAACACGTCTTCAGGCGGCCGGAGCGTCGTCTGGGACAGCTCCTCCACCGGCAGGGTCAGGTAACCGTCCTCATCGAGGTTCCCGATGATGTGAATCGCGATTTCCTTTTGGGTGTCGGTCACGCGGCTCATGTTGAGCTGCCACATGAGGTGCGACTGAAGGCTGGGTTTGCTGGCGGTCACGTTCTCAAAGGACGGGGCTTCCTTGGCTTCGTAAGGGGACTCGGCCCATCCCTTGTTGTACTCGGACAGATAGCTTTCCCAATCCAGATCTTCCCGTATTTTTTCCTGGCCGTCCACTTCGGCAAGAGGGGATTCGGAATCCGAATCTTTTGCGAACTCCTTTTCCTCGTCGCCGCCTTCGGCAGTGTGTTCTTCCAGAAGCGGATTGGTCTGAAGCTCCGTGTAGACGGTCTCCAGAAGCTCCAGCCTGGAGAGCTGAAGCAGTTTGATCGCCTGCTGCAGCTGAGGGGTCATGATCAGTTGCTGGGCAAGCGCGAGAGATTGTTTAAGCTGCAAAGCCATGGTGCAACCGTTCCACTAAACGTTGTGCGTTGGGGTCACATGCAAAATTCTTCGCCGAGATAACAACTTCTTGCGATTCTGCTCTGAAGGATCTTTTCCGGGTCCCCGAACTCCACAATCCGACCCTGGCTGATAATATAGGCCGAATCGCAAACTTTCAATGTTTCTCTGACATTGTGGTCCGAAATAATGATTCCCATGCCGCGCTCTCTCAGCTGCCTGGCGATTTGGTGGATGTCCTGCACCGCGAGGGGGTCGATGCCTGCAAAGGGCTCGTCGAGCAGCATGAACCGGGGTTCCGTGATCAGGGCTCGGGTGATTTCCAGCCGCCGCCGTTCTCCACCGGACAGGGACGAGGCTTTCTGCTTGGCCAGGTGGCTGATGTTCAGCTCGGAAAGGAGCCCCTCGAGGCGGCTTTTCATCTGCTCCGAGCTGAGACCGAGGCTTTCCAGAATGGCCAGGAGATTCTCTTCCACCGTGAGCTTTCGAAACACGGACGGTTCCTGGGCCAGATAGGTAATGCCCTTTCTCGCCCTGAGGTACACCGGGTCGTCTGTAATATCCTTCCCGTCCATGTAAACCTTTCCTTGGTCCGGTCGAGTGAGCCCGATCACCATGTAGAAGGTCGTCGTTTTCCCCGCGCCGTTAGGCCCCAGCAGACCCACGATCTCCCGCCTCTTCAGGGTGAGGTCAATGCCGTCCACCACTCTTTTTCCGCGGTAGGTCTTGACCAGGCCGTGAGCCTCCAGGGTTTCCTTAGGTTCCGCCAAAACAGGTCACCTCTTCTCGGACCGGGGGCCGATCACCGCTCTGACTCTGGTGTCTCCCGATCCTTCCACAAGGCTGCGGTTTTCCTTCAGCAGAAGGGTCACCACGGACCCCTCCACAAAATCCTCTCCCTGCTGGACCACAGGCTTTCCGGTGAGCACGACGCGCTCCTCGTCCCAGTAATAGGTCGCCTCTTCAGCGGTGGCCAGACCTCCGCTGGAGCGGGTGATCCTGACCTCGCCCCTGGCGATGATCTTTTCGATCTTCAGGCTGTCTTTGCGGCCGGGTTCTTTGGGGTTCTCCCCGTAATAGACCACCATGGTGCGGCACTGGATGGCCCAGTCCTCTCTCTTTGCATCGACGTTTCCACGGAAGGTCACTTGCTTGCGTTGATGGTCAAACTCCAGGGTGTCGGACTTGATCACGATCGGTTGGCCTTGCGATTCCCCAAGGGTTTTCTTGAGGGTCTGGCTGCTCGAGGCGGAAGGCCCCAAGAGAACCCCACAGACCAGGAACAAAGCAAACCGAAAGAAGATCATCATCGCCTTGAAGGATCGCCGTGGATTTTGGTGGTCACGTTTGAGAGGACCTGCACGGTTTTTTTGCCGATGTCCAGCAAGAGTCCTTTGCCTTCAACAGAAAAAAAATCACCGGACAAGGTGACCGGCTTCTCCGTCTCCAGCTTACCCGCCTTGTGATAGTAGACGGCCTGCTCTGTAGTGAAGCGATAGCCGTCCCCTGTCTCGCCGATGAGGTTTCCCTCCAGCACCAGTCGGCCGGTGCTCTTGTAATACTCGCCTTGGTTGCCCCGCAAAGTGACCGACGGTCTGTCGGCCGGTTCCAAGGTGAAGAGAAAATCCAAAAAGGTCATGACCTGCTGGTCCTTGGACATCGTTGCCTCAGAGGCATCCAGGACCCACTTGACCTTGTGCCCCGGATCGTCCTGGAGATAGTGAACGTCCTTGAGCCGGATGCCTTCCTGCGAGTCCTGGGCCTGAACGACGTTTTCAACCCTTTGATCCTTTTGCCCCTGAAAAAGGAAGAGAACAGCCAAGACAATCACGAAGGCTATCACCACTAAGGGCCAGTGTTTTTTAAGGAATTTTTTCATTCTGCAATAATTATACCAAAGGGTTTTCTACGCTGTAAAGCGCAATTTTCCGTCCTTGCCGATGGAATAGGGCCATTGAGCTTTGGCCCTGAGAATGGCTTCACAGACTTCCCTGACCGCCCCTTGGCCACCCCTGTTTTTTGTGGAAAAGGAGGCGGCCGCGCGGATCTCCGGTACAGCGTCCGCCACCGCAATGGCAATCCCTGATTGCTCAAAGAGGGGAAGATCCGGGAGATCATCGCCGATGCAGCAGATCTCGGCTTTTTCCAGGTTCTTCTTTTGAATGAGGTGAGCGCACACCCCGGTCTTGTCCCTGGCGCCCAGATGAACTTCAACGATGCCCAGGTCCCTGGCCCGAAACTCCGCAGCGGCAGACCTTCGCCCCGAGATCAGAGCCACCTCGACCCCGGCCTGCAGGAGCATCCTCAGACCATGGCCGTCTTTCGCATTGAAATGCTTGGTCTCCTCTCCACGGTCGTTCAGGATGATCCGGCCGTCCGTCAGCACGCCGTCCACGTCCAGGATGAGAAGTCTTATTTTCGCCAGTTCTTTCTTGGTCATCACCGTTCCTTTCTCGAAGGGTCAGAGCCTCTTTGAGCGCACGCCTGAGGCAAAGATCAAGGCGCGAAAAAAATCATTCGTCAGAAGAGGACGATGGGTTGCCTTGAACCAACCGATGGATCTCTTTGAGCAGGGTCAGGAGCGGTGTGACCTGGTCGAGGGGCAGGGAATTGGGGCCGTCACAAAGCGCAGCGTTCGGATCCGGATGGACTTCCAGAAAAAGGCCGTCGGCTCCCGAGGCCACAGCCGCCCTGGAAAGGTGTTCCACGAACTCCCTCTGGCCTCCGGAGGCGGACCCCAGCCCGCCCGGAAGCTGAACACTGTGAGTGGCGTCAAAGACCACGGGAAACCCGAAGCGTTTCATCACGGCGATGGAGCGGATATCCACAATCAGGTTGTTGTACCCGAAAGAGGTGCCTCGTTCCGTCAAGAGAATTCGGTGATTGCCTGCGGACAGCACCTTGGCGCACGCCCCCTTCATGTCCCAGGGCGCAAGAAACTGACCCTTCTTGATGTTGACGGCCCGCCCGCTCCTGCCTGCGGCAAGAAGCAGGTCCGTTTGACGGCAGAGAAAGGCCGGAATCTGAATCACGTCCAGCACCGTGGAGGCCTTTGCAATTTCCTCTGCGCTGTGCACGTCGGAAAGCAGGGGCAGCCCGGTTTTCTCTTTGACCTTTTGAAGGATTTCCAAGCCCCGGTCAATGCCCGGGCCGCGGTAGGACTCCAGGGAGGTCCTGTTCGCCTTGTCATAGGAGGCCTTGAAAATGACGGGGATTCCCAGCCGTTCCCCTGTGTCCCTCAGAAAATGAGCGATGGACAGCGTCAGGTCTTCGCTTTCAATCACGCAGGGTCCTGCCACAAGGAAAAGGGGCCCCTTCTCCTTGATCTCCAGATGACCTATTTTCAGGCTTTCTCTCATAGACCGCTCAAAGACATTTCCCCTGTATGTAATCGAAGGGGTGCAGGGAAGTCAAGAGATCCCGGCAAGACAGGAGAAGACAGGAGAAGTTTTGCTTGTCAGCTTTGTTGAGAGGGATTATAAGTATGTTTTTTGGTAACCCTATTAGCTCCTTGAAATGGATGGCTCAGGCCATGGGGGTTTCTCTAAAACAGAACAACAAAGAGGTCACACCCCCATGGCCCTTTGACTGCTTGTATTTCAAAGAGCTGACCGGTTATTATCCATGCTTATGGTTTGTGCGCGTTTGCAGCATCGTTTAAGCTTTCTTGATGGAGGTGGAGGTCACAAGGTGGCTGTGAGAAGATCGAGCAAAACGATTCAAGAGATCAACCAGCGCATCCGAGAGGGAAAGGTCGTGGTCGTCACGGCCCAGGAGATGACGGAGATCGTCAAAAGCAAAGGTTCGGCCAAGGCTTTCCGAGAGGTGGACGTGGTGACCACCGGGACCTTTTCTCCCATGTGTTCTTCTGGGGCTTTCATGAATTTCGGCCACACCAAGCCGACCACCAAGGCGGCGAAGGTGTGGTTGAATGATGTTCCGGCTTATGCCGGAGTGGCTGCCGTGGACATCTACCTCGGGGCGACGGAACCGAGCGAGGACGACCCTTTGAACCGGGTTCACCCCGGGCAGTTCAAGTACGGTGGAGGCCATGTGCTTCATGACCTGGTGGCGGGGAAAACCGTGCGTTTGAGGGCCACGGCCTACGGCACGGACTGCTACCCGAACCGGAAGGTCAGCAAGAAGATCAAGCTCTCGGACCTGCCCTATGCCGTGCTCCTGAACCCCAGGAACGCCTACCAGAACTACAATTGTGCGGTCAATTTGTCGAACAAGACCATTTATACCTACATGGGGGTTCTAAAACCAAAAGCGGGAAACGCGAATTACGCGACTGCCGGCCAGTTGAGCCCGCTCCTGAATGATCCCTACTACCTGACCCTGGGTCTGGGAACGAGGATCTTCCTGGGAGGAGCGCAGGGGTACATCCTTGGTCCGGGAAGCCAGCACAAGCCCAATGTCCAAAGAGGGGAAAACGGCGTTCCTCTTTCTCCGGCAGGGACCCTAATGGTGATGGGAAATCTGAAGGAGATGCAGCCCCGGTGGCTGGCAGGGGTGAGCATGCTGGGGTATGGGTGCTCGCTCGCGGTGGGCCTTGGAGTTCCCATTCCCGTTCTCAACGAAGACATCGCCCGGTTCACCGGAGTGTCGGACGAGGAGATTTTCACCCAGATCATCGACTATGGGAACGACTATCCCAAGGGGGAGGCGGTGAGTCTCGGCCGAGTGAGCTATGCCGAGCTCAAGAGCGGATCCATGAAGTTCCGGGGACGGGAGGTTCAGACGGTGCCTCTGTCTTCCCACGCCAGGGCGCTCGAAATCGCGACCATTCTGAAAGAATGGATCGAAAAAGGGCAGTTCCTGCTCACAGAGCCGCAGGTCATGCTTCCTACGGTGAACCGATAAGTCGTCGGAACGCTCGGAAAAAGAAAAGGACCATGAAAGACCATGACACATAGATTTAGGCTTTGTAACGAGTTTACGTGATTAAGCGGTTTTTCATGTTTTTGTTGTTTTAACATCTTGCAAAACAAAACGGATTCCTCTTTCTTAGAGTTG
>Ga0101944_10004484_pt1 | contig 17201 bp, 17 predicted proteins | sample DewCreD2012metaG_FD_75245 | JGI IMG/M metagenome (GOLD analysis project Ga0101944, IMG submission 75245) | Hot spring sediment bacterial and archeal communities from British Columbia, Canada, to study Microbial Dark Matter (Phase II) - Dewar... ...
GTCGCCGTTGTTGCTGCCGTAAGGCGGGTTGTAAGCGGTGGCTTCGAAGCGGGTGAACGAGTTATCGGCCACCACGTTGCCCGAAACGAGCGGTTGGATGATTTGAATCACAATCGGGAGCGGAGTGTTGGTGACCGTTGGCGTTTGAGTGATGGTGCCGGTGGCAGTCGGGGTGGGGGTGTGGCTGGGAGTGAGCGTAGGCACTAGGACTTGCGGCGGCAGAGAGATGACGCGCGAGATTCGGAAGGATTCCACCACTGCCTGCCGTTCGGCGGTCAGGTGGAACATCGGCCAGGTAAAATTGATGAAGGGCGTCAGGAAGGGATGGTTGTAATCGGCCATCACGAAGACGTAGTTATTCTGACCTCCGGGGTCTTCTGCCGGGGTGCCGATTGGTTTTTCGCAGCGCGCGTAGGCATTGGCGTCGGTGCGTCCCTGGACGGGGGAGACTTTCAGGTAGTCGCCGATGCCGTCGCCGTTGTCGTCGCGCCCTGAGCAGACAATCATGTTAAGGTAACCGCGGCCAGTCCAGGGCGCGGCTTCATCGACCATCAGAACGAAACGATTGCGGCGGGCCTCGTCATGGATGGAAGGCAGGCGGGCTGCGTCGATTTCCTTGTCCTTGCTGTTGCCATCGCACAGGGAACCGTCGCCATCCATATCGGTGCAGTATGCCGGGTCGAACTGGTAGGTAGCCGCGTAACGCACGGCCTGGCGGGTCATATGCTGTAGGTTGAGCCAGCTGGCGAGCAGCAACGAAAAATCGATAATCCCGAAGATAATCATCAGGAAGATGGGAAAGGTCAATGCAAATTCAACCGCGGCCTGCGACTTGTGCCGCCGGGTGAAGATGACCGAAGCGCATGTAGGTGAACGATTATCCATAAGACACTTCCTGTTGATTACTTGTCGATTTGCCTGTTTTGTCCGTCTTATTTTGCCAGTTTAGTGGTTAGTTTGTTGTAAATATCCAGGAAAACCTGTTCCAATTTGTCAGCGTCATCTCCGACATTGTAAAAGGTTCCGGCGAAGGTCGGTTCGTTGACTGCTTTGGCGGCGCCCACGGCAAAATATCCCAGCAATTCCTGTCCGGCGGAGCAATTCTTGGATGATTTTGCCGGGTCAATGGAGAAGGGAATGCAATCGGCTGGGGCCCAACTCCGGTCATCCCGTTGGTTGACCTTTGCGCCCAGGCCAATGGAGAAAATGAATACAGAGTTGCTGGCGACGATATCGGCCATATCACGGGCGTAATCATCACCGTCATATAAATGGGTTTCGTCATCCGTGTGGCGGCTGTAGGGGTCTTTATCGCGGCATTGCGGCCAGCGTGTCCAGGTATAGGGCGGGCAAATCGGGTCGGGGTTATAGCCGGCATTGGCCAGACCGTCGGTGACCATGATGATGACCCAGACCGATTCCCTGCGGACGACTGGAGTGTAGGGCAGGTAAGGGGCGTAGACGCCGTAGTGGCCGGCCAGGGCGTTACCGGCCAGGGCCAGCCCGCCGCCTAGGTTGGATGTGAGACAGCGGGATGGGTCGCGGGGCGGATGGTTAATGTTCGGGCAGTCCATCGTCTCGAAATATTCCCAGTCACCACGATAGAGGCGGCAGGGTTCCCGGTTTTCGTCATTCGGCCACTTTTCAAGCAGCCCGGGGTCATTATAGCGCGGGTCGCCTGGCCCAATCTCTTCATTAGTGAATGGGTCGATTTTGTTCATCTTGTCGTCCGTTGTCCACGGGCAGAGACCAGAGCCTTCGTAAACGGTCATTCCTTTGATGGCATCAATGACTGTCGCCGCGGCAAGCTCCGATTCGTTTTGGGGCGTGGCCGGGTTGTTGGGAATGCCCCCGGTCAGTGGCAAGCCGGGATAGCTGACCCCGTGAATGGTTTCGCCAATATGCGGCAGGCGGTCGAAGACCACCACGCCCAAGCGGTCGAATTCAAAGTTCAGGCGGTTGACGAAACTGATGGAAGCCCATTTGACTTCCTCGAAGGGGTGGCACTCGCCGGGCAAGTTGTCTGGTCCATGGGTAAAAGCGCCATCAAAGGGAGGAGTCGTGTTGCTGAGACCATTGGGGTCTGACTCGTTGCAAAGTTTGGGGTCCTGGTACTTTGAACCGTCAGGCGCGTTTTCCGTCATGGATTGCGAGCGGTCGACTACCACCATCACGTCGAGCGAGGCGGCTTCTGAGAGCGCCCGGACTTCAATCGGCGCAAAGCGTACACCCAGCACGGACAGGAAGTAGAGCGGCACATTCTGGGTTACACGCACGCGCACTAGTTTACGGGGCGGGTTGGTGCATAATTCCCCGTCGCCGGGGCGGCTAGTGCAGGTATCGATTTCGATGGCGGTGGTATTGGAGACATCGACACCGTTCAATTTGAGCATTTGCCGCGCGGCATTGCGCATATCATCCATTCGATAATTACGTTTGAATTCAGTGGTGGCGGCCAGGGCGGCCGCATCCACCGCGCGGTTCAGGCGCGAGTTAGCCACAAAGACCAGCCCCAGGTCAATGGCCAGCCCGATGACGGCGATTAAACCAATAAATACCAATCCCAGAATGACCAGGATTTGACCTTTTTCGCGTTTTGTCAGGAATTTTTTTGTAATAGGGTTCATAATATGCTCATGGCCTTGGAGTTGGAGTTGGTTCGGCGGCTGAGAGCGGCATAATGGCGAAGACGTGGAGCGGGATAGGGTCTGGGACGATGCTGCTCAAAAACGGCAGTTTCAGGATTTGCGGGTAACTGTAGTAGATTTCAACGACCACCAGCCCCGTATTGGGGGCGTTGGCGTCCAGGCGGGCGCCAATTTGGGCAGGGGTAAATTTGGTGGTGCGATTGCCATGCACCGAGTGTGGCGGGCTGAACAACAACTTCGGTGCCTGTCCCTTTGCAACGCTGTAGACGGATATGACAATGTCATCGCAAGGATTGCCCGGCCCGCCCGGCGCGCTTTTGTTGGGGCAGGCGGTGCTGAGTTGGAGCGGCTTGAGCGATTCACGGACGATGACCGGCACGCCAGGCGCACTATCGTTATTGCTCAAGAATCGGGCCAGGTCCGCAACCGGGTCGGCAACCGAGGCTTCGCGGGCTGCCGCGCGGGCTGCGTCTTGCACATCAATGTATTGGTTGAGCAGCACGCCAAACTCAATCATGCCAGTCAACAGGAGCAGCAAAACTGATAGAATCACAGCCAATTCAATCATGCTTTGGCCTGAGACCTGTGTGCTGTTGATTCTTTGTCCTGAAAGGAACATCACATAACTCCGAAAATAATAAAAAACGACGAATAACAGGCAGTTTTCGCCTTATTTCAGTTTACCGAATTCACCTCGCTTAACAATCCTACCTCGGTACTAGCAGTCTACTGTCCTGACAAAAGTGTTAATATTTGTGGCGTGTAGAGAATCAGGAAAGCACCGAGTATGAGGTAAGGGCCATAAGCGGTAAAAAGGCTCATGCTCTGGTATCGCCGGGTCAAGACCAGGGCGATGATGAGCAACAGACTGACCAGGCCGCCCGCCAACACGCCAAACAAGAGACCGAATATAATGCGTGGCCAGCCGAGCAGCAGTCCCAACACGGTGGCGAGGTAGACATCGCCCAGGCCCAGGGCTTCCTCGCCGTCATCCAGGCCGCGTTTGCGGGCGCGGTAGCGGGCAAACAGGATGCCGAGCAGGTAAAAGGCGCCCATCACGCCCAGGCCGCCCAGTCCGCCAATCAGGGTGCTGACCAGACCATGCAGGAAGGTGCCGATTCCCAACCCAAGCGCGGCCCCGGCCAGGATGGTAGTCATCATGATATAGCGGTGTTCGAAGTCGATGATGACCACGACAGCAAAATAGATCAGTACCAGCATCCCCAGCCAGTAGCCCAATTTGGCGGGCGGAAAGAGCCATAGCCAGAGCGAAAAAGCGATTCCCAGAGCCAGGGTTAAGAAAGTCCGCCACGAGCGGTGCTTGCCGCATTGCGGGCAGGCGGCGAGCGTGAGATATTTCACCCAGGGCAATTCTTGTTTGCAATGCGTACAGGCAGGGCGGCTCGGGCGTTCCCCGGTGGGCAGGGTGTCGCTCAGGTAGTTGACCAGCGCGGCGGCTAGAAATCCGACAATTGCGGCAAAAATTAAATCCATATTCAAGATTATACCAACTCTCGCCTCAGGCTAATTGCGCCTAGTCAGGATTCTGCTTGGCGAATGAGCATTCTCGGCTTACAATCACGTTACAAATCAGGAGAATTGATGAAAAATGGAAAAATTTATAATTGAAGGAGGGATTCCCCTCAACGGGGAAGTGACACCCTCTGGGAACAAGAATGCCGCGCTGCCCCTGCTTGCAGCCTGCTTGCTGACCGAGGAGCCGGTGACGCTCCATAACGTTCCGCAAATCCGCGATGTGAACGACATGCGCCGGATGTTGGAGAGCCTGGGCGTGGAAGTGACCGACTTGGGAAACCGCGCCTGGCGGGTCTGCGCCCAAAACGTGCGCCCCGCCGACCTGGACCCTGACCTATCGCGCCGCATCCGCGCCTCCATTTTGCTGGCCGGGCCGATGACTGCCCGCGCCGGGGGGGTGAAACTGCCCCCGCCCGGCGGGGATGTGATTGGCCGCCGCCGCGTCGATACCCACATCTGGGCCTTGCGCCACATGGGCGCGGACGTGACTTACGATCGCACCTTCGAGTTCAAGGCCGACCGTCTGAAAGGGGCCGATATCCTACTCGATGAAGCCTCAGTCACCGGCACCGAGAATGCTGTCATGGCCGCCTCGCTCGCCCAAGGGACGGTCGTCTTGCGTAATGCTGCTTCCGAGCCGCATGTGCAGGAATTGTGCCGCCTGTTGAATGCGATGGGCGCGAAAATCGAAGGAATCGGCTCGAACACGCTCCATATCCAGGGTGTTGACCGGCTGCATGGCGTGGAATTCACCATCGGCGCGGACTATCTCGAAGTGGTCAGTTTCATTGGCGCGGCCGTCATGACGCGCGGCAGTATCCGTATTCGTAATGCCGGGCCGCAGTATCTGGATATGATTCGGATTGTGTTCAACCGCCTGGGCGTGGATTGGGTTGTTGATGGGTCGGACATCCTGGTGCCAGCCGAGCAGCGCCTGGAGGTGGAACCCGACCTGGGCAACGCCATCCCTGAAATCAAAACCAACATCTGGCCGGCATTTCCCACCGATTTGATGAGCATTGCCATCGCCGTAGCAACCCAATCGCGCGGCAGCGTGCTATTCCACGATTGGATGTATCCCAGCCGGATGTTTTTCACCGATAAACTGGTTAGCATGGGCGCGCAAATCGTGTTGTGCGACCCGCACCGTTGCATCATCACCGGCCCATCGAAACTGTACGGCGAAAAAGTGGAGAGTCCCGATATTCGGGCCGGGATGACGCTTGTCCTGGCCGCCCTGGCCGCCCAGGGGACTTCGGTCATCCGCAACGTCGGTCAAATCGACCGGGGATATGAAGCGGTCGATGCCAAACTGCGCTCGCTCGGCGCGAAAATCGAACGGCAGAAGGAACAATAAAATCATTGTTCGCGCCGCAGTTCAACTGCGGCGCAACCTACATTTGGAGAATTCATGAAATCTGACCTCGATGCCCTGATGCAAGCCCGTAACCTTGACGCCATTCTCGTGTTTGGCGCGGCCCAAAATAACCCGCCCATGACTTACTTGACCGGAGGCGGGCATGTGAATGGCGCGATGCTTATCAAAAAACGCGGCAAACAAGCCGTTTTGTTTTGCAACACTATGGAACGCGAAGAAGCCGCCAAGAGCGGGCTGGAAGTTCATCTTTACGATGAGTATCCCTGGCAGGAGATGCTCAAGCAGGCCGGCGGCGATACGTCCCTGATGAGCGCGATGCGCCTGCGTAGTATTTTCAAAGACTTCGGCGTCAGTGGGCGCGTCGGTATCTACGGTCAGGTGGAATTTGGCGCCCTGTTTGCGGCTGTCACACACTTCCAAAGGCTGATGCCCGAAGTGGAACTGGTCGGCGAATCGCGCGAGAACTCCTTATTTATGTTTGCTATGGAGACCAAAGACGAGACCGAAGTGGCGCGCATCCGGCGGATGGGAAAAATCACGATCGAGGTGGTCGGCCTGACACGCCATTTTCTGACCGATTGCGCCGTGCGGGACGATGAAGTTTTGCTCAAGGAAGATGGCTCGCCGCTGACCATTGGCGACATGAAAGGCAAAATCAACCTGTGGCTGGCTGAGCGCGGCGCGGAGCCGCGCGAGGGCTTCATCTTCGCCATTGGGCGTGATGCCGGTATCCCGCATTCCTCCGGCAACCCAGCCGATTTACTGCGCCTTGGGCAGACGATTGTCTTCGACATTTATCCCGCCGAAATGGGCGGCGGCTACTTCTACGATTTCACCCGCACCTGGAGCCTGGGTTACGCGGCCCCCGAAGCCGAGAAACTCTACGAACAGGTGCGCGCCGTTTACAACAAGGTGGTTGAGAACCTCGATTTGAATGCCAAATTCAAGGATTATCAGGTGCTGACGTGCGAATTGTTCGAAAAACATGGTCACAAAACGCCCCGCACGGCTTCATCCCCGCTCGATGGCTACGTTCATTCGCTGGGTCATGGCGTTGGTCTGAACATTCACGAGCGTCCTGCCAGCGGATTGACTGCAACCGATGATAATATTCTCAAACCCGGCGTGGTTATCACCATCGAACCGGGGCTGTACTATCCCGAACAGGGCATGGGCTTCCGTATCGAAGATACCTACTGGGTGCGCCCGGATGGGAAAATCGAACTGCTGGCCGAGTATCCGTATGATTTTGTTTTGCCTATGAAAAAGTGGTCGAAATAGTTGCCCGAAATGCTCCTTCCCCCATTTTCGGTTTATAAAAATGGGGGAAGGCTTGGAAGGGGGACTGCTCCGTTTCTTGTAAAGCAGTATCGCTTGCGCTATAATTATGACGAAATACAAAAAATTTCTGAAGCGTTTGATGAGTGGACAGGCCGATACCAGCCTGGCCTTTGATGAGTTGTGTTCCCTTCTGCAACGTTTGGGCTTTATCTTGCGCATTCGTGGCGACCATCACATCTTTTCTCATGCTGACATTTCTGAAATCATCAATTTGCAGCCTGTTGGTTCGCTGGCGAAACCCTATCAGGTCAGGAATGTATTGCGCAAGTATCATTTGGACGAGGCATAGCCATGAATATTCAAGACTACCAAATGCTGATTTATTGGAGCGATGAAGACCAGGCTTACCTGGTCGAAGTCCCGGAATTACCCGGCTGCATGGCAGACGGAAAAACCCGCCAGGAAGCGCTTTCCAATGCAGAACGGGTGATTCAAGAATGGATGGAAACTGCGCGTGAACTTGGCCGTGATATTCCACCCGCCCAAGGACGACTATTAACTGTCAACGAAGCTGCTGACCGATTGGGGTTGAGCGTTGCCATGGTGCGTCGCTATTGCTCCGCTGGAAAAATCATTGCCCAAAAAGTGGGCCGCGATTGGGCCATTCGCCGCCGTGACGTGGAACGTTTTGCCGCCACGCCACGCCATAGCGGACGGCCAGCGGTGCGGTATACGCAATCTGCGGTGAGCGCGCACGGCTTGGCTGAAAAGTAATTTCGAACCTGGACTATGGTTTATAGGAGTAAAACATGGAAACCGTGACAATTTCCCAAATAACCAGCAACTTACGTAATTTGCCCGCTGAAAAACTCATCGAAGTTTACGACTTTGTTACATTTATTCTCGAGCGTGAAAAAAACAAACCCGTTTTACGCGAAGCCGGGCAGTCTTATGCTTTGGACACCATGCTCGCTTCTGAAGCAGTTTTAAGACGCGATTGGGATACCCCTGAAGAGGATGAAGCATGGGCAAATTTGTAAAAGGAGATGTGGTTGTCGCCCCATTTCCTTATTCAATCCCCCTCTCAAATCTCGATTTCAAGTCTGGCACATTGCACCAGGATAGTTTTGTCCGGCCCAATCGTTTGTTTACGGCTGATTCATCTGTTGTTCTGTACAAAGCGGGAGATTTGAAACGCGCAAAAATGGATGAAGTCATCGAAAAAATCATCGCAATTATTCGGAAAGATTAATCGTGACCCTCCTCCTCGCCCTCGAAACCTCCTGCGACGAAACCGCCTGCGCCATCCTCGAAAATGGACGCGCTCTCGTCACCTCCGTTGTCGCCTCTCAAATGGACATCCACGCTCGCTATGGCGGCGTGTTCCCTGAAGTGGCCTCGCGCCAGCATGTCTTGAGTATCACGCCGGTCATCGAGCAAGCGCTGGCCAATGCCAAAATCACCCTCAACGACGTGGATGCGATTGCTGTAACGCGCGGGCCCGGTTTGCCGGGCTCGCTGGTCGTGGGGCTGAATGCCGCCAAAGGGTTGGCGCTGGGGCTGGGCAAGCCGCTGGTGGGCGTGAATCATCTCGAAGGGCACATCTATTCGGCCTGGCTGCACGCCGCCGGGGAGCCGAATCCGCCGCCCGCGCCGCAATTTCCGCTGATGGCGCTGCTCGTTTCGGGCGGGCACACCGAACTGAACCTGATGCGCGGTCATCTCGATTATCAACGCCTGGGCGCGACCCTCGATGATGCCGCCGGGGAAGCCTTCGACAAAGTGGCCCGGCTGCTCAAACTGCCCTACCCCGGCGGGCCGATGATTGAACAAGCAGCCCGGAATGGCAGCCCGACCACCTTCAATTTTCCGCGTGCCTGGTTGGAAGGCTCGTACAATTTCTCGTTCAGCGGGCTAAAAACTGCCGTGCTGCGCGAGGTGCGCCGCCTGGAAGCCGAAGACAAGCCGCTGCCCGTCCCCGATTTGGCCGCCAGTTTCCAGGCCGCCGTCATCGAGGTTCTCTATACCAAAACCATGCAGGCCGCCTGCCAGCACAACGTGCGCGAAATTGTCATCGGCGGCGGGGTTTCGGCCAACCAAGCCCTACGCGCGGCCTTCGAAGGTCAGAACGAGTTCAAGGTTCACATTCCGCCGCTCAAATATTGCACCGACAACGCCGCCATGGTGGCCGCCGCCGGGCATTATCGCTACAGCCTGGGGCATGTTTCGCCGCTCGATATTGACGTGCTGCCTACCTGGCCGCTCTCGTAGCGCAAATGAGTAATTTGCGCTGCTTAAACCCAAACCCCGCTTGGACTGGCCCAAGTCCGTGCGGGGTTTGTTGAGGAGAATGCTTGATTGTTATTTTACAGATTTGCTTAAGAAAAACCTGAACCAAACTTAAACGTTTGATAAGAGAATCACGGCCAGGCGGTCTTGCCCGGCCAAATCTTTTTTAATTTCGATGTCGGCGGCTGGGAAGTGCTGCTGCGCCAGGGCCTTGACTGCCGGCCCTTGCCGATTCTCGATTTCGAGCAGGATCAACCGGGCTGCAACCTTTCTCGCCGTTATTTCAGCCAGCAGCCGCCTGATAAGCTGCAATCCGTCCGGGCCGCCATCCAGGGCCAGGGTTGGCTCTCGGCCAAAGATTTCCAGTTCTTTGAGCGTTTCGGTGGGGATGTAGGGCAGGTTGGCGGTGAGGATGTCGAAGGTTGAAGGTTGCAGATTGTCTGGCAGCAAGTTGGCTTCGATGAAACGGATTCGTTCCCCCGCCCCATGCTTCTGCGCGTTTTGACGGGCAATTGCCAGGGCGGCGGGGGAAATGTCTGTTGCCATGATTTCTGCCGAAGGAAGGTGAAAGGCCAGGGTGATGGGGATGATGCCTGAGCCGGTTCCAATGTCGAGAAAACGGTAGACAGGCCCCAGCGGGGGATGAGTCCGCGCCCAGGCCAGGGCAGTTTCGATGAGCAGTTCAGTCTCTGGGCGTGGAATCAGCACGTCGGGCGAGACATCGAAATCCAGCCCGAAAAATTCCCAGTGGCCGATGATGTAGGGTAACGGTACTCCGGCCTGGAGTTGGCGGATTGCCGTTTCGAGGGCTTGTTTCTGCTCTGGCGTGAGACTCACTTCGGGGTGCGCCAACAGCCAGGAGCGGCTGCGCCCCGTGACGTGCGCCAGGAGTACCTGTCCTTCGAGGGTGCGCCGGAAATGGTCAATCACTAGCAGCTCCGAACATCATCCGCTCCAGCAGGACGCGCTGGAGCAGCAGGAAAATCACCACGACCGGGATGGACATGAGAATGGCGAGTGAGCCGAGTTGGCTCCAGGGCTGGGCCGCGCCGGTGGTGACGATGGCGTAAATGGCCATCGCAAGCGTGACTGTATCGGGCTTGGAGACGAATAGCCAGCCGATGGTGAACTCGGAGTAGGCCGTCAGGAAGGCGATGAGCACGGCGACGGCGATGGCGGGCAGCGAGAGCGGCAGGGAGATGTAGGTAAAGGTCGCCAGGTCGCCCGCGCCGTCGAGATAGGCGGCTTCCTCGGTCTCGCGCGGGATGGCCTGGAAGGCGGCGCGCAAGTTCCAGATGCAGAAGGGCATGGCAAAGGCGGCATAGACCAGCACCAGCGCGAGCAGGGTGGTGCGAATGCCCAGCCACGAGAGCAGGATGTAGAGCGGGGTGGTGAAGGCGATGGGCGGCAGCAGGGCGGTCAGCAGGATGACGAACAGGCCGGTTTGCCTGCCAGGGAAGCGAAAGCGCGCGAAGGCATAGGCCAGGCTGACTCCCAGTACGAGCGCGAGAATGGCGGCGCTGAACGAGACGGCCAGGCTATTGCCCAGGATGGTGCTGAATTGCACCGATTGGTAAGGGCGGTCGAGGATGGCCAGCATGGGTTGGAGGCTGAACTGTTTGGGCAGCCAGTGAAATTCGGTGGCCGCACCTTTAAGTGAGCCGTCGAAGGCCATGCGCAACAGCCCGTAGATGGGAAAGAGGACGAAAAGGCCGATAGCGAATAGGGCCAGTTGCCGTCCGGCCTGTCTCCAGAAGGTGAGTTTACGCATAGGTCACTCCTTCTCCGGCCTTGCTCCAGCGGTTGAACAAAATCACAAATCCGATGAGCATGAGGATGGTGATGATGTTGAGGATGGCCGAGATGCCAAATTCTGAGCCGCGATAGAGCAGGTAGTATGAAAAGGTCGAGAGCGTGACGGGGATGTATTGTTGGCCGCCGAAAAACTGGACGAACATCTGGAACAGGTAGAACTGGTTGAAGGCAAAAATGGCGCGGATGATGACGGCCGGAACGAGCAGGGGGGTGAGCAGCGGCCAAGTGACATGCCGGAAGGTTTGCCAGGCGTTGGCTCCATCGATGGCGGCGGCATCGAAGACTTCGGTGGGGAGCATTTTTAGCCCGGCGCTGGCGGCCAGCATGAGGAAGGGGAATCCGTACCAGAGCGAGGCCAAGAGCAGGATGATGAGCGTCTGGTTGGGGTTGCGTTCCCAGCCGACCAGGAAAGAGAAGGGGACATTCTGCGCCCCAAAGTCCTTGACGGCCAGCGAGAGCCAGCCGGAGAGGGGCGCGAAGATGTTCAGCCACATCAGCGCGCCAATGGCTTCGGGAATGGCCCAGGGCAGGATGAACAAGACCTGCCAGGTTTTGCGGAAGGCGACGTGTTGGTTCCAGAGCAGCAGGGCCGCGCCCAGGCCAAGCGCGAGTTGGAGCGAGACCGAGAGCGCCGTCCACAGGATGGTGAAAACGGGCAGGCCAATGCTGCTCACATAATCGAAAACCCATCCGTAACCATGCAGACCAATGAAATGCACCTGGTTGGGGCTGGCGTCTTGCCCGGCGGCGGGGATGTGGCTGGTGACGCCGCCCCACAACTCGCGGAGCAGGCCGCCCTGAAGCCCGTCTCGCAGCGATTGGGCGTTGAGGGTGGTTAGCGACATGCCAAACTGGAACAGGAGCGGGAAGATGGTCAGGAGGAGGAAGGCCAGCAGGCCGGGGAGGAGCCAGGGAAGGGAACGGATGGGGGAACGAATGGGGGAACGGATTGCCTGCGGCAAATCAGATGAACGGATGTTGGGGACGGATTGGGAAACGGAGAAACGGATGGCTTCGAGCAGGGAGATTGCGCCTTCGGCGGCAGCCAGGGAGAGCGGGACGGTCAGGATGAGCAGGTATTGCGGCCATTTGGTGGGCCAGGCCAGCAGGAAGATGATGGCGGTGATGAGCCACAGGACGTACACGCGTTCTTTTTTCCACAGGCGCGCCAAGCCAAAGGCGGCCAGCAGGGTGATGAAGGGGTCGAGCAATATTCGGAAGGCTTGCTGGTTCCAGGGGACGGACATCCCAAGCCAGTTGAAGGGCTGCCAGAGCGGGAAGTTGGCCGAGGCGACCTCTGCCGCGCCGGTGGAGTAGCGGGCGTGGTAGAAAACGGAGTCGGCCAGGCGGGTGAGTGGGTCGGGCCACAGGTAGGGGTTGGCGGCGAAGAAGATGACAATGGAGAAAATACCCCAGGAGAATATGGTTAGCCAGTTAACCAGTTGTCCAGTTGTTCGGTTTCCTTGTTTCGCTGTTTCTGGGTTGGCGAGGAACCAGTCAATGAAGATGGCGATGCCGACCAGACAGTAGATGTATTTGGAGGCGGCGGTGAGACCGAGGAAGAGGGCAGAGAGGGCCAGCCAGGGGAGTTTGGGGTGCGAAATGGAATTTCGCGGTACGGCTTTGCGGTAGGTTAGCACGGCCAGCAGGCTGGTGAGGGCCGGCAGGGCTTCGAGCATGACCTGGGCGGTGTATTTGATGGTCCAACTGTGAATGGCGAGGAAAAATCCGGCCAGGGGGTTGAGCAGGGCGACCAAGAGTGCCGTCAGCGTGCCGAGAACGGCCCCGGCGGTGCGGGCGTTGCGAAGTTGGTGCTTGGGAAGGGTCTGGTCTGGCCCGGCGGAGGTGGGGCGGTCGGGGAGCAGAGGCGTTTCAGGCGCGGGAAGGATGCTCAGGCCATAGAGAATTTTGGAGAGTGGGGGATGTTCGGGGCGGTAGTTGAACTGAGTCAGACCGGTCAGGTCGCCGGATCGGAAGACAGCGGCATATTCCTGGGCGGCGCGCAGGTAGTCGTCCTCGTCAAAATCCACCGGCAGGGTCGTGAGGGCGTAGGAGCGCAGGTTCCAGGCCAGCAGCGCGGTCAGGAGGATGGCCAATATCCGCAGAGCAGGCAGGTATTTTTTCATGAGCCTCCCTAAAAAACGCAATTCGTAAGTAATCCGTGATACGTAACGAGCCTGCGAAAAGAACTCACTACGAAAACGAATTACGAATAATGCATTCTCTCTATCTACTCGTCATCATCTCCGCCAGCCGAGAGCCGGTCGGCTTCGTCTCGGGTGGAAAGCTCGTCGATGAAAAAGTCTAAATCGCCCTCCATGATTGCGGGCAAATTATAAGAGGAAAGGCCAATGCGGTGGTCGGTGACGCGGCTTTGCGGGTAATTGTAAGTGCGGATTTTTTCGGAGCGCTCGCCGGTGCCAACCTGTGAACGACGGTCGGCTTCGAGTTCCGCGCGGCGTTTGTTTTCCTCGATTTCGTACAGGCGGGCGCGCAGGATGCTCATGGCGCGCATTTTGTTCTGGAGTTGGGAGCGCTCGTCCTGGCAGGTAACGACCAGTCCGCTCGGTTTGTGATACAAGCGCACAGCGGTCGAGTTTTTCTGAACGTTTTGGCCGCCCGCGCCGGCCGATTTATAGACTTCGATTTCGATGTCGCTTTCGGGGATGTGGATTTCGACCTCGTCTACTTCGGCCAGGACGGCGACGGTGACGGTGGAGGTGTGGATGCGGCCCTGGGCCTCGGTGGCCGGGACGCGCTGGACGCGGTGAACGCCCGATTCCCATTTGAGTTTGGAGTAGGCGCCTTTGCCTTTGATTTCGAAGATGATTTCTTTGAACCCGCCAATGCCAATTTCGCTGGCCGATAGCACCTCGCTTTTCCAACGCTTCAGTTCTGCATAGCGGGTGTACATTCGGAACAGGTCTGCAGCGAAAAGGGCGGCTTCGTCTCCACCTGCCCCGGCCCGGATTTCGACGATGACGTTCTTGTCATCGCGCGGGTCTTTGGGGACGAGCATGGCTTTGAGTTGACTTTCGAGCGCGGGGATTTGTTCTTCCAGCTCGGCCAGTTCCAGTTCGGCCAGTTCACGCATTTCGGCGTCGTCGCCTTCGAGCAATTGCCTGGCTTCCTGCTGCCGTTTGAGGGCCTGGCGATATTCGCGCGCTTTTTCAACCAGTTCTTCTAATTCGGCGCGTTCCTTGTTCAACTCCGCTGCCTTCTGGTAGTCGTTGCCGACTTCCATCAGTTGGCGGGTCAGTTCTTCGTAGCGTTCTTCGATTCCGGAGAGTTTATCGAGCATAGATACCTTTTTGTAGCGCAAGATATTCTCTTGCGCTGCTCATGCGACAGAAAGCGCGGCCTTTCGCCGCGCCTGCGGAAATTATCGTGGATTTTGACGGGAAGTTGGTTAGAAATGAATCAACGACAAGGTCATCGACAGGATGATGATAACAGCGACCACCGCAATGATTACCTGGTTGCGCCGCACCTGTTGGGAGTAGTAGTCATTTTTTTCGTTCTTGTTGTTCTTGCTTTTGCTTGCCATTCTTGCTTGCCTTTCTATTTCTGGAAGTCCAAAGTCTCTGACTTTGGACTCTGCTGGTGAAACGGCCTATATTTTACCGCGTTTTTGGAAAGCGGATTGCATGGCGGCTTCCAACTCATCGAGGCTGACCGGTTTGGTGGCATAAGCATCCGCGCCGAGATTTATGGCCTCGTCGATTTGCACATCTGCCGCTTCGGAGGAGAGCATGATGACGGGCATCGAGTTCCATTCGGGGCGGCGACGCACAAATTCGAGCATCATCATGCCGGTCACTTCGGGCATGCTCATGTCGAGAATCATCAAATCGGGGCGTTTCCCCGCCAGCAATTGCTGGGCAGCACTGCGGGCGTTAAGAAAATGCTGCGACTTGCAATCGAGCAGTTTGAGCATCAGGCTCACGGCTTTTGCCATTTCTTCGTCGTCGTCTACAATCCAAACTTGTTTCATGGTTGAATACTCTACTCCAAATGCGCCTTAAGGCTTGCCGCGACATCTTGGGGAACGACAGCCGCTAGTTCATCCAAGGATGCTTCCCTTATCTTATCCACAGAACCGAAATGTTTCAAGAGGGATTTTCTACGGGCCGGGCCGACGCCCGGAATCGAGTCCAAAATCGAAGCCATGCCCTGTTTGGAGCGGCGCGCGCGGTGGGCGGTGATGCCAAAGCGATGGGCCTCGTCGCGGATGCGTTGGACGAGGTACAGTCCTTGCGAATGGCGGGGCAGTAGCAGCGGCTCCGATTTGTGCGGGAAGAAAATCTCCTCCTCGCGCTTGGCCAGGCCGACCACCGGGACTTTGTCGAACAAGCCATATTTCTCGAGGACGCTGACCACGCGCCCCAACTGGCCTTTACCGCCGTCGATGATGATTAAATCGGGCAAACGGGAGAACGACTCGTCCACTTTCGCCCCTGGAGCCTGCATCGCCGTTTCGGAAGCAGATTCCCAACGTCGGAAGCGGCGCGTCAGCATCTCTTCCATGCTGGCGAAATCGTCTGGCGCGCCGATGGAGGTGCTGTCGATGTTAAATTTGCGGTAAAACTTTTTCGCTGGGACGCCTTGCTCGAAGACCACCATCGACCCAACGGTGGCGATGCCCTGGGTGTGCGAAACGTCATAGCACTCGATACGGTTGGGCGGCTGGGGCAGCCCAAAGGCCAATTGCAACTCGGCCAGCGCCATCTCCTGCTTGTGGGTATCGGCCTGCCATTGGGCGCGCAGCGATTGGAGGGTTTCGGCGGCGTTTTCGGCGGCCATCTGCACCAGCTCGTGCGGTTGGCCGTCTTTTGGCACAAGCATTTCCACCTTCTCGCCGCCGCGCCGCGAGCGCAGCCATTCCTGGATGATTTTGGCTTCTTCGATTTCTTCAGGCAGCATGACCTGTTGCGGAACGCTGGCAGATTCGGTGTAGAACTGCTTGAGAAAACCGGCCATCACTTCGGCGTTTGGCGCGTCTTCTGTGCCTTCCAGGACGAAGTATTCGCGCCCAATCAGTTTGCCGCCGCGAATGAAGAAAATCTGAACGCAGGCTTCGCCATCGGTACGTGCCAGGGCCACCACGTCCGAATCTTTGTAATCCGAAGCGAAAACCACTTTTTGGCGCTCGACAATGTTGTGAATGGCCTTCAATTGGTCACGCAGCGCTGCTGCTTTTTCGAAGCGCAGTTCCTCGGCGGCTTTTTCCATTTCACCTGTCAGCCGAGTCACGATTTCCTCGCTGTGACCGCCCAGGAAAGACATCAGGTCGGCAATCATTTGACGGTAGCCGGTCTGGTCTATGGCCCCAATGCACGGTCCGCCGCACAATTTGATATCATAGTACAGACAGGCGCGTTTATCTTGTCCGGTGATTTCGCGGTCGCAGGTCAGGTAGGGAAAGACTTTGCGCAGCACGTCCAGGGTTTGGTAGACGGCCCAGGCCGAGGTATACGGCCCGAAATAGCGCGAGCCATCTTCCACCATCTGGCGGGTGACTGTTACTTTGGGGTAGGCTTGTTGCCAGTGGACTTTGATATACGGGTAGCGCTTGTCATCCTTCAGCCGGACGTTGTACTTGGGCCGGTGGCGCTTGATGAGATTCATCTCGAGGATGAGCGCTTCCAATTCCGAGCCGACCACAATCCACTCGATATGTGTTATTTCGCGCACCAGGCGGCGGGTTTTGTTGTCGTGGCTGGCATCGGCGTGGAAATACGAGCGCACGCGATTTTTGAGATTAATCGCCTTGCCGACGTAAATTATTGTTCCCTGGCTGTTTTTCATCAGGTAACAGCCTGGTTTGGCGGGCAGGGTATCGAGGATGCCTCGCAGTTGCGCCGAAATTTCCATAGGATGTGATTTTACTGCGTTTTTTGGGAATCCATCAGCGGGCGGTGCGCGTCGGTGACCCCAATCACTGCCTTTTTCTTCCCCCTTTTGCTATTATAATCAGACTACAACCATCCAATATCCAAAGGAGCAGCCATGCCTGAGAAGAAGGGTGCTGCAAGCCTTCCTCTTTCCCCTGAGGAAATCCTGCGCGATTACCGCCTGGCCTGCCAGAGCCGCCAGGTTTCGCTGATTGGACGCCGCGAAGTGTTGAGCGGCAAAGCCAAATTTGGAATTTTTGGGGATGGCAAGGAGGTCGCCCAACTCGCCATCACCCGCGCCTTTCGCAAAGGCGACTGGCGCTCCGGCTACTACCGCGACCAGACCTGGGTCAACGCCCT
>Ga0101944_10004485_pt1 | contig 17194 bp, 15 predicted proteins | sample DewCreD2012metaG_FD_75245 | JGI IMG/M metagenome (GOLD analysis project Ga0101944, IMG submission 75245) | Hot spring sediment bacterial and archeal communities from British Columbia, Canada, to study Microbial Dark Matter (Phase II) - Dewar... ...
TCGCTGCCAACGGGTTGTCATCGGCCTCGAAACCTCCGGCTTGATTATAATTGGATTATGAACCTTCCTCCTGCCCCCTCCCGCAAGCCCCTGGGCATCAAGAGTTACGGCAGCATCGCTCACCTGCCCGGCAGCCGCATTGGCATTGGCGACCACAAATGTCACGCCGGCCAGGAACGCATCGCCACCCAAAAAACGCGCGACCGCCACGACCTGGTCATCGTCCAGGAAAAATTGGACGGTTCCAACGTGGGCATTGCCCGGCTGAACGGCGAAATCCTGGCCCTCACGCGCTCCGGCTACCTGGCGTCGTCCTCACCCTATGAGCAGCACCATCACTTCGAGACCTGGGTGATGCGCAACAAAAACCGCTTCCTGGCGGTGCTGCGCGAGGGAGAACGGCTGTGCGGCGAGTGGCTGATGCAGGCGCACGGCACGCGCTATGAACTCAAACACGAACCCTTCGTGGCCTTCGATCTGATGACCGGCGCGACCCGCGCAGTGTTCGAGGAATTCATCGCGCAGCTGGCTCCCGGCGAATTCGTCACCCCGCGCCTGCTGCACCGGGGCGGCCCCCTGTCTATTGAGCAGGCTCTCTCGCTGTTGGGGGCGTATGGCTTTCACGGCGCGCTCGACCCGGTAGAAGGCGCGGTCTGGCGGGTGGAACGCAACGAACTCATCCGCCCCGGCGGCAGCGAGCGCCGCTGGCGGGTAGATTTCCTCGTCAAATACGTCCGACCCGATAAAGTGGATGGCTGCTACCTGCCCGAAGTCTCCGGTCAGCCGCCGGTCTATAATTGGCGGCCCTGATCGGCTTTTCTATCCATCGTAAAAGGCATGCCTGCGCCTTACGACAGCCACGCTTCCCGATAATCCTGAACAAACTGATAGAACGAAATCGGCTTTTGCCCGGTGATTCGTTCCACCTCGCCGGTGACCGGTTCAGCCATGCCATTGCGGGTGGAAAGGTATAATCCGGTCATCACCATCGCCGCTGTCAGTGGCGTGCCGCGCCGCAGGTGACTGAAAAAAAATTGCAAGGCCGAAGGATTGCGATAGGTGATTTTTCGCCCCAGCACCTCGCTCAAAATCCCGGCTGTCTGCCAGTAGTCAAGCGCTTCGGCCCCGGTCAGGTCATACGCCTTATTTTCGTGTCCTGGCTGACGCAAGGCGGCTGCGGCGACCGCTGCAATATCGCGCGCATCAATAAAGCTCGTCCGCGCCTCGCCGACTGGTACGAATATCTCGTTCTGGTCACGAATTTCCTGGCGGTGAATAGTGTTCAGGTTTTGCATGAAAAAACTACAGCGCAAGAAGGTCCACGTCATCGGCGAATTGACCAGGTACTCTTCCACTTTGTAGTGCGGCACGAACTTGATCTGTTCGATGCCAATGAGCGAGAGAAAGACGACATGCCGTACACCCGCCGCCTGGGCAGCCTGCAGCGCCGGCAGGATGACGCCCTTTACATCGGAAATCTGCGGCGGGCGCATCAGGAACATTCTTTCGACGCCTTCGAACGCGGCGGCATACGTCTCTTTTTTTGAAAAATCGAAAGCGACTGCCTCCACGGAATCCCCAAACCGCTCCCGCACCTTTTCCACGCTCAAATCTGCCGCCCGGGGCAGGCTCTCATACGGTTGCTGCGCCGGGTCGAAACACAACCGTTTGACAACCTCCGCGCCCACGTTGCCGAGCGCGCCTGTGACCAATATCTTTCCTGCCATCTGATGTTTCCTTTTCGTTTTCTTGACTTTATATAGACCGGTCGTTATAATAATCCTATTCAGTCAATCTGCAAAGAGGACGAATGTCATGAATCCCGCCAAACAGCAAATCCTGGAAGCCGCTGCACGCCTGTTTGAGAAACAGGGCTATCACGCCACCGGCCTGAATGAAATCATCCGCGAGAGTGGCGCGCCCAAAGGCTCGCTGTACTATTACTTTCCTGATGGCAAGGAACAAATCGGGGCCGAAACTGCGCTGTGGTCAGCGGCGCAAATGTCCGAGCGCATCCGGCAGGGATTATCGCAGGCCGAACAATCCGCCGAGGCGGTGCGCCTTCTATCGTTGGGAATTGCCCGGGCGGTGGAAGCCTCCGGTTTTGCGGCGGGCGGTCCCCTGATGATGCTGGCCGCTGAAAGCGCGGTGCGCAGCGAGCGCGTCAACGCCGCCTGCCGCGAGGCCTATCACCAGATGCAGGCTGCTTTTGCCGAAAAATTTTCTGGGGATGACAATCTGGCCGAGTTCGTCCTATCCACCCTGGAAGGCGCGATTCTACTCAGCCGCATTCAGCACAGCGGCGAACCGCTGCGCAACGCGGCTGAACACCTTTATTCGTATCTGAAAGCGAGGCAGGCATGAAAATCACGGTGTATCACGACACGGTTTGCCCGTTCTGCCGCATTGGGAAGCGGCATTTGCAGCAGGCACTGCAACAATGGCAGGGCGAACCGGTTCAGGTGGAGTATCGGGCGTTTTTCCTCAATCCATCCATCCCGCCCGAAGGGGTTGACTTCCTCCCCTACATGCAAGCCAAGTTCAATGGCCGGGTTGACCTGCGGCAGGCCCTCGACGGTCCGCGCCGCATGGGCGAGGCCGCCAGGCTGACCTTTCACATGGACAAAATCACCAAAGCCCCCAATTCGACCCTCTCGCATTGCCTGATTGCGCTCGCGCCGCCGGAGTTCCGCGAGCAGGTCATCGAGCAGGTTTACGCGGCCTATTTCGAGCATGGACAGGATATCGGCGATATCGAAACCCTGATTCAGATTGGGAAAAAGTTCGAGATAGAAGAAGACAGCCTGCGGCGTGACTTGACCAGTGAAACAGTTCGGGCGCAGGTAGAGGCTGAGGCGCGGGAGGCTGTCCGCCTGGGAATCAGCGGCGTCCCATGCTTTATCATCAACGACAAGTATGTCTTCAGCGGCGCGCAGCCGCCGGAGGTCATCACACAAATCTTGCAAAAAGTTACGAAGGAGAACGCATGAAATTGACAATTTTTGGAGCGTCTTCGGCTTCGGGCAAGCTGCTGACTGAGAAAGCCTTGCAGGCCGGGCATGTCGTGACTGCCTTTGTGCGTGACGCCTCGAAATTGGGCCTCGCGCACGAAAAATTGACCATTATGACTGGCAACGCCTTGAATCCGGCGCACGTGGAAGAAGCCATTCAGGGAAGCCAGGCCGTTTTGAGCGTTCTTGGCCCAAAGGGCAAACCGATGGTGATGGCGGCGGAAAGCACCCAGAATATTGTGAATGCCATGCAAAAACAGGGCATTAAGCGGCTGGTGGTGGTTTCGGTAGCCGGAATTGCCGTGCCACAAGACAAACGCGGCTTCAACCTGGTTTCGGCCCTGCTCAAGTTTTTTTTGAAGGATGTCTTTAGTGACCGCGAGAAACAACTGGCCGTGCTGGAAACCAGCAGCCTGGAATGGGTAGCCGCGCGCGTGCCGCGCCTGACGGACGAGGCGGCAACGGGCAAGGTGCGGGCTTTCTTTGGCAATCCCTCGCCAAGCCACAAACTCACCCGGGGCGACCTGGCAGATTTTATGCTGGCGCAGTTGACCGAAACCAAATGGCTGCGGCAGGCTCCCATTGTGAGCAATTGACCTTTGCGGTGAAACCCCAAAAAGCGCAATGATGGCAAGCGAGCATCGCTCTTAAGCATTGCCGCAGATGGCCGAGGGGACTGTCATCTGCGATACAATAGCCGCATGACCCCCTCCCGAACCGATAAACTCAAGTCGCAGGGCGCGCTCAAGCCTGTTGCTGAAATCAAGCCGCCCCGCCCAAAGCGCGGCGCGATTCTTCGCTCGAACACGTTCTCGATGGCCGCTGGCTGGAGACGCGGCGCGGCGAAACTTTCGTGGTGGAACAAGTTTATTCAACGGAATACAGGCACGGGCGCGTCCCGATTCACGTGGAATCAGGCCTGAGCGGGCTGGCGGCCTGGGCGGGCGACGAACGCCTCAGCCGCCTCGCCCTCTCCCAATTGGCATTTATAGACACCGAAACGTCCGGGCTTTCGGGCGGCACGGGGACGTATGCCTTCCTGGTCGGCGCGGGGCGCTTTGTGGAGGATGAGTTTCGCCTGGCGATGTTCTTTATGCGCGACCCGTCAGACGAGGCCGCGCTGCTAGAAGCGCTGGCGGACTTCCTGGCCCCGTGCGCCGCGCTGGTCACGTTCAACGGCAAAGCCTTCGACGCCCCGCTGCTGCGCACCCGCTATACCTTGCAGGGGATCCCCTGCCCCTTCGATGGATTCTCCCACATTGACCTGCTGCCGCTGGCGCGCCGCCTGTGGCGCGACCGACTGTCCAGCAGGGCCCTGAAATATCTCGAAGAACACATCATGCAGGCCCCGCGCGGCGTGGAAGAAGTGCCGGGCTATGAAATTCCCTGGCTATATTTCGATTACCTGCGCACCGGCGACGCGGCCCCGCTCAAGGGCGTGTTCTACCACAACGCAATGGACGTGGTTGCCATGGCTGCCCTGCTCCACCTGACCGCCGGGATGCTGGATGACCCGCACGGCAGCGAAATTGCGCACGGGCTCGACATCATCGCGCTGGCGAAACTGTTCGAGGACCTCAATCGCTGGGACGATGCCGCCCTGCTCTACGAACGCGGGCTGAAGACCGAACTGCCCGAACCCGATTTCTGGCAGGCGGTGCGCAGGCTGGCCGTGCTGCAAAAGCGGCGCGGCAATCTGGAAACCGCCCTCAAACTGTGGGAGCAATCCGCCGCTGAGGGGCATGTCTACGCCCACGTCGAACTGGCGAAATACTACGAACACACCCGCAAAGACCCCACCACTGCCCTGCGCTGGACGCTGGCGGCGATTAGACAAATCAAAAACAACCCATTCCTGCCCGCCTACATGAAAAAACACTGGATGGAGGAACTAGAACACCGCCAAGAGCGGCTAGAAGCGAAACTGGCACGGGGGAAACGATGAAAAAACGGCTCTTATGGATGACTTTCGGACTCCTGACCACCGCCCTGGCCTGCTCCCTGCCCCTGGCTTCAGCCCCAACCGAAGCGCCCCCTCCCCTGCCAACCACCACCGTTCCACCCACGCAAAACCCCACCCTGACGCCAACCGCCGCGCCGCTTTATACGCAGTGGCCGGTGCTGACCTCCACCAGCGGCGAGAAAGGGCAATCGCCCAATTACACCATCGAGACCAAAATTCCGGTCATGCAGGGCGATGACCCGCGCGTCGAACGCTTCAACGCCGAAGTGATGGCGTTGGTCATGCAGGAAGTGAAGAAATTCAAGGACGGACTAGCCACGCTGCCGGCCACGCCCATCAGCGCGGGCAGTTCCTTCGAGAACGCCTACGCCATCGTCTCGCCGCCCGGCGATGTGGTGAGTCTCAATTTCAGCTTTTACACCTATTCGGACGGCGCGGCCCACCCGTACAGTTATACCCTAACGTACACTTATGATTTGCAGCGCGGCGAACCAGTCCGACTGGAACAGTTGTTCCTGCCCGGCACGGACTCTCTCGGCCTGATTGCCTCCTATTGCCAGGAGGAACTGACCCGGCGCGAAATCGGCTTCGATACGCTATTCGTGACCGGCGCCAACCCCACGCCCGAAAATTACCGCAACTGGAACATCACCCCAAACGGCCTGCTCATCAGTTTCGACCCGTACCAGGTGGCCGCTTATGCCGCCGGGCCGCAGGAAGTCCTTATCCCATACACAGAATTGAACTCCATCATCGACCCGGCTGGCCCGCTGGCAGGGTTTCGGTAAGGAAGGGAAACGTCCCGAAAGTTCATCAAAAGGCCAGGTTAATCCGCTAAAACCGCTCGGCTGAACGCTCGCGACGAAGCCCTCGGGACGGTGGGCTGCCCGCCCCAAGTCATTCGAATTTCAACAACTGCAAAACATCCTCCAGGCAGGCCGCGAACAGTTCGTCCATCACTTCGGGGCTGGCCTGGTAGGGGCCGCCAAAGGAGCCGTCGCCGTAGAGTCTGCGGGCGGTGGCGGCGTCCATGATGTCGGGGACCTGTGGCGGGACTTTGGGAGATTCGGGCAGTTCGCTGACAATGGTGAAGGGGAAGGCCTCCATCCAGTTGGCGTGCGTCGGTTGCAGGCTATGCTTTTGGGCAACGGCCTCGACCGAGTGGGAAGTCCACCAGTCATACCATCCCAGGCGGATTCCGGGCAAGTCGTTGACAACCTCGCGCAACCGGGCGCGGGCCGGGGCATTGCCGCCATGACCGTTCAGCACCAGGATACGGCGGAACCCGGTCTGGACCGCAGAGCGGACGAGGTCCTCGGCCACGTCCATCAACGTGGAGGCGCGCAGGCTGAACGTGCCGGGGTAGGCGAGGAAATAGGGCGAACAGCCGAAATTGAGCGGCGGGGCGACCAACACGTCCGTTTTTTGGCTGGCGGCGTCGGCCAGGGCCAGCGGAATTTTGATATCGGTCAACAGCGAGAGATAGCCGTGCTGTTCGGTTGTGCCAGTGACCAACATCAGCCGGTCATCGCGCCGGAGGTAGGATTCGACATCCATCCAATTGAGGTCTTCGATACGCATGGGGACCTCCTATGCAAACATCCAGACCAGCACCTTTTGAATCATCACATCCCAGTACGCCCAGTTATGGTCGCCGGGGCCTTCTTCGTAGGTCAGGTCGAGCGGCAGTTGGCGGACGTGGTCGCGGAAGCGCAGGTTGTCGGCGTAGAGGAAGTCTTCGGTGCCGCAGCACTGGTACAGACGCGGCTTGACTTTTGCTTGGGCAACTTTTTCGGCCAGGGCAAACAGGTCATTGCTGCTGCCGGGGACTTTGGATAAATCACCAAAGATGTTGCGCATGTGCGCCATCCAGGCCTCGCTGTTCGGGTCTGCCGGGTTTGGCTTGACCACTTCGCGGATGTCTACCGCGCCCGAAAGGCTGGCGGCAGCGGCGAAATGCTGCGGATGTGATAACGCCAGTTTGAATGCGCCGTAGCCGCCCATCGAAAGCCCAGCGACAAAGTTATCAGCCCGCTCTGCCGAGAGCGGGAATAAATCACGGGCAACGGCAGGAACTTCCTCGCTAATAAACTGCCAGTACTTCCCGCCATGCGCCATATCCGTGTACCAACTGAGGTGAACGGCGGGCATGACGACGGCCAGGTTGTATTGCTCGGCATAGCGCTCGATGGAAGTCCATCGCTGCCAGGCGGTGTGGTCGTCGGAATAGCCATGCAGCAGGTAGAGGGTGCGATAGGCGGGCTTGGCGCCGGTTTGGGCGTCCTTGAGCGGCCGCTGGGGCAGGATGACATTCATGGCGCAGCGCATGCCCAGGGTATCAGAGAAAAAACGGACTTCGGTGAGTATCATGGAATTCTCCTGACGGTACGGTTTTACGTGATGAAGACATTGTACTCCGTTACAAGCCGCGTGGCTTGATAGAACAACATCTCAAGAGGACTTGCGCAGCAACCACCCCCAAAAGGAACAATCAGAATATGGTAAACTGACCCCATGACCTTTCACTTCGGTTTTGTCGCCGTCATCGGACGCCCCAACGTGGGCAAGTCCACCCTTATCAATGCCTTCCTGGGCCAGAAGGTGGCCGCCGTTTCGCCGCGCGCCCAAACCACCCGCCGCCGCCAGATGGGCATCCTGACCACCGATGCCTGCCAGGTTGTCTTTGTCGATACGCCCGGCCTGCATACCCCGCGTCATAAATTGGGCGAATACCTCAACCAGGAAGCCGAAGAAGCCCTCAACGGGGTGGATGTCATTCTTTGGATGATAGACGCTTCGGTTGGCCCGCATGAAGAAGATAGACGAATCGCCGCTTTATTGGCGCAGATGCGAAAACGCCCCCCGCTGGTTCTTGCCCTCAACAAAATTGACTTAATCTCCGCTGAACAGGTTCCCGTTAAAATCCAGGCCTGCGCTGAACTGGCTGCCAATGCCGAAATCTTCCCGGTCAGCGCCACCGGCGGCGCGGGCCGAGCCGAACTGCTCCAGTCCCTCGTTGCCAGGCTGCCCGAACGCGAACCGGAATTCGACGAGGAGCAGGTCACCGACTTCTACGAGCGCGAGATTGCCGCCGATTTAATCCGCGAGGCCTGCCTGCATCACCTGCGCGAGGAGATTCCGCACGGAGTCAACATCCGCATCGACGAGTTTACCGAGCGCGGCGAGCGCGGCGCGTATATTGCCGCCACCGTTTTCGTCGAGCGTGAATCGCACAAGGGGATTGTGATTGGCGAGGGCGGGGCCATGCTCAAAAAAATTGGCAGCGCAGCGCGGGCGGAGATTGAATCGATGAGCGGGCGCAAGGTCTTCCTCGAGTTGCGCGTCAAAGTCGAAAAAGACTGGCGCGATGACGAAAATATTCTGCGCCGTTTTGGCTATAAAATCGAAAAGAAGAAAAAGCGCAAGTAGTGTGATATTCAAGTGACTGTCACTTTATAAAACATCGCTTCCATGCAGCCGGTTGGCGCGGCGGATGAGCGGCAGGGCCGGCGCGAGCAGGAAACTGGCAAAGGCAATCGCCGCCTGCACGCTCCACAGGCTGACAATGCCCGCCAGCGGCCCGGAAGCAATCTGCCCAATGGCGTCCACCTGGCCCGACATGGAGAGTATCGTGGCGCGGGTATCCGAATCGAGCCGTTGGTTGACCCAAGCAATGTAAAGCGGCCCCAGCACGTTGCGGGTGACGCTGACCAACAGCACGGCGGCCACCGCCACAGCCAACACGGGGGCAAAGGCAAAAGTGAAAATTGCCAGCGCGAGCGAACCTGTTAGCCAGAACATGCCCCTCGCAATCGAGGGCGCGTGACTGGAGTCGAGCCGTTTTTCTACCTGCTGCGTGACCAAAATCGAGAGCAGCATCCCGGCAGCGCGCATCACCCCAAAGAAAGCCACTTCATTCATCCCAAACAGGGAGGGCAGCGGGAAGGTATCGACCAGGTATTTGACCCACAGCCGGTCCCAACCTTCCGAATACAGCCCGTAGATGAACCCCACCCCCAACACCGCCGTCAGCGCCGGGCGGGTGCGCACGGCAGCGAAGCCTTTCCTGAAAATATCGCCCATGTGTTGAAAGGTGTTACGGTCTTCGGGTCGAGCGGGCGCGAAGCGCGTCTCGGGCATGAACAGGACCAGGAAGACGGCGAACAGCATCAGGCCCGCTCCGCCCGCCAGGATGGGCAGGGCAACGGACAGGTTGCCAAGCGGGATGGTAATCAGCATCCCCACAAAGGCCCCGGCCAGGTGAAAGCGGTTGGCGCGCAGGAAAGCGCGGTTGGCGGCCTCTTCGCCAATCTCATCGGAAAGCCAGGCCTGCTGCGCCCCGCTGGTAAACGTATAGCCCAACCCCCACATTCCCGAAGCGAGCAGGATGGCGGCGAAATAGGGAAACAACCCCTCGATGATGAAGGCCAACCCCATGATGACATAACCGATAACGAGCGAGAGTTTGCGCGAATACGCATCCGCCACGATGCCGGTTGGCACCTCGAAGAGCAGGATAACCACCTCCAGCGTGGTGCCGACCAGGACGAGTTGCAACCCGCTCAGCCCGGCAACGGTCACTTCGTAAAACGAAGTCACCACGAAAATCAGGCTGAAGAAGAGCGAAGTCAGGAAAGCCAGGGCCAGGTAAAGCGGATAAGCAGGAAATTTAGGCATTTAATCTCCAATGAGCGATGACATTCTATTGACGAAGGCAGATTGGTCGGTTAGCATAGCAACAGCAGCGCAAATATACTCCATTCTTTATCCACGAAACCGGCTAGAAACATGAAACCACCCATTGCCATGAAGGCTGCCATCCTCATTTTCTTTATCGCAGGGTTGGCCTACCTGCCACTGGTGACGAAATTTGGCTATTCCTTCGACGACTGGTACCTGATGTGGGCGGCAAAAGCCTACGGGCCTGAGGCCTTTTTCCCGATTTTCAGCGTAGACCGCCCCTTGCGCGCCTGGCTCATGTACCCCACTTACCAATTGTTTGGTGAGAACCCGCTCTGGTACAACCTGAGCGCGTATCTTTTTCGCGTGTCGGGCGGGCTGGCCTTCGGGTGGATGTTGGGAATGCTCTGGCCCCAGGCGCGGGCGGCCGTAATAAGCATGTCGCTGCTTTTTGTGGTTTATCCCGGATTCCTTTCCCAGCCGAATGCAATTGATTACCAATCCCATATCGCAGCCTTGGCGCTGGCGATGTTCTCACTCGCCCTAATGGTGAGAGCCTTTACCGGAACCAGTTCCATGCGAAAACGGGCCCCCTGGCTGGTTGTTTCTGCCCTGACTGGCTGGCTCTACCTCGGCCTGATGGAATATTACATCGGCTTCGAGATGATCCGTTTCCTGCTGATTTTCCTGCTGGCAATCCGGGCCGAAACAGCCTGGATAGCGCGCATCAAGAAAACAGCCCTAAATTGGTTCCCATTGGCAATAATTCCGATTGGCTTTGTTTTCTGGCGGGTTTTCATCTTCGTTGGAGAGCGCAAGGCCACCAATGCGGGCGCGCAATTGAGCCTGTTCCTGTTTTCACCCCTGCGAGCGATATACAACTGGGCAACCAGTCTGATTTGCGACGCCTGGGATGTGCTGGTCATGGCTTGGGTCACGCCACTGGCGCAGGTGTTGAATTTTTTGAACGGAACGCAAATCCTGACCGGTATTGGGCTGGGATTGCTGGCAACCCTGGTCGCCTGGTACGGGCTTCGCAGCCTCGATAATAATGATGAAGCAGGCCACTGGCGGCGTGAAGCGTTCTGGCTGGGACTAGGCAGTGTAATTGCCGGGCTGATGCCGGTGATACTGGCAAACCGCCAAGTATCTTTTCCTTACTTTTCACGTTATACACTGATTGCTTCCACTGGCGCTGTGATGTTGCTTGTCGCGCTGGTATATTCATTCCATCGAAAAGCATGGCAGCAGGCCGTATTTTCTGTCCTGATTTTGGCTGCCATGCTGACACATTTTGGCAATTCGGTCAAATTTGCCGCCGAAACAGCATCTATGAACAATTTCTGGTGGCAGGTCGCCTGGCGCATTCCACACTTGGAGCAGAATGTGACCCTGGTGACGCTCTACCCCGCTGCCCCGCTTCAAGAAGACTACTTCATTTGGGGGCCAGCCAACCTGATTTACTATCCGGTGGAATTGAGCGAAAAAGACATCCAGCCGGGCATATTCGCGGCCATTCCCAATGACGAGACAGTTGAGAAGGTGCTGGCTCGCGAGCGCCAGCAATATGACAATCGCCGAAAAATCATCACTTATGCCAATTACCGCAACATTCTATTGCTCATTCAAAACAAAGAAACCGATTGCGTGCGCGTCATAGATGGGCATTTGCCGGAGGTCTGGCAGAAAGACAGCGAAGCATTCCTGCAAATGGCTCCTTTCTCTGAAATAGACCACGTCTGGACCGATGCGCCAAGGAAAGTTCCACCCGCTGTTATCTTTGGTCCCGAACCGCAACATGGTTGGTGTTATTACTACCAAAAAGCCACCCTGGCTCGTCAGAAAGGAGATTGGGAAGAAGTGCGGCGGTTGGGCGATGAGGCCAATGCGAAAAATGCTTTTTATACAGCAACTGAAATTGAGTGGCTTCCGTTTATCCAGGCTTATGCGCTCGCCGGGGAAAATAATAAAGTGACAGAAATTGCATCCCATTTTCGCAACCTGCTGGACAAGTCCGGATGCCAGGGATTGGCCCATCCACAAATCCCAGAAGATGTAAGAACAGCGCTGGAAAAGCAATTTTGCCAGCAGCCCTAAACGAATAAAGCGCACTATTATTGAGCATTGACCAAGCGAAGCATGAAACCAACACGCATTGACTGGCAACAATTCAAGATTGCAGTTGTTATTCCCTGTTATCGCGTAGAAAAAGAAATTACGGGAGTTCTTGAATCTATTCCAGATTATGTAAAAGACATCATTGTAGTCGATGATGCTTCTCCCGACGCAACCGCGCAAAAGATTATGGATGTGATGCGCATCGACTCCCGTATCATTTTATTGCGCCACGAGAAAAACACGGGTGTTGGCGGTGCTATGGTGACGGGGTTCAAGAAAGCGCTCGAACGAGGGGCTGAAATCATCGTCAAAGTAGATGGCGATGGTCAAATGTCCACCGAACACCTGCCGCATTTGCTGGCACCGCTGGCGCGCTGCGAAGCCGATTATGCCAAAGGAAACCGCTTTCGAGATTTTCGCGCGCTCCAAAAAATGCCCTGGCTGCGGCGCGTTGGGAACATGGGGTTGAGTTTTCTTTCCAAAGCCGCCACCGGTTACTGGAATGTGTTTGACCCAACGAACGGCTACGTCGCCATTCGCGCCGAAGTCCTGCGGCTGCTTTTGATGGACAAAATTGACCGCTCATATTTTTTTGAGACATCCATGCTGGCGCAGTTATACCTTATCGGAGCAGTTGTGGTGGATGTGCCAATGCCAGCCCGCTACGGAGAAGAAGCTTCCAACCTTTCTGTACGGCGCGTTTTGTGGCAATTCCCGCCCAAACTGGCAGCCACCTTTTTGCGCAGGCTGGTTTTGAAAACATTCATCTATGATTTTTCCATGCAGGCGATTTATCTTCTCACCGGAATGCCCCTTTTAATCTTTGGGTTATTGTTTGGCATATTTAAGTGGATTGAATATGCAAGTCAAAATATACCTGCGCCCACCGGAACCGTGATGCTGGCAACGCTTACCGTCTTGCTGGGAATTCAATTCCTGATTGCTGCCATCGAAATTGATTTAAGGGCAATTCCGCGCGAACCAATCTGTCACCGCTGGATGGATTAAGGTTGGCCTGTGAGTCGAAGTTTTTCCCAACCGGCAATACAACCCGTCTGAAAAAGAATATCACGCGCGATAGCGGTGGTATTTTCATACGCCTTTCCGGCCAGGTACTCACCTGGCTGTGAATAAGCAATGCGTGGGCCAACCCCAGCGCTCGCTGTTGTAATCTCCAACAGGTAAAGCCGGCCATCAGACTGCCAGTCTGGGGAAATTTGCAACGCATACCAGCCACCCTTTGGAAGTTCAGAATTGTCTATTTTCCGATTTACCAACGGCTCTGCCGAGCCGGTCGAAAACAAAGTAAACTCTGTTTTTCCCTCAGGGTCAGATTGGGCAGCATCCACCCAAATGCGGACAACGGTTAGACCGCTGCATTCAGGGACAATTTCTTGGGTCAAGGTAAAATTTTCGGTGAGCGCAGGCGAAAAGGTGGATTGCGAGTCCCAATTTTTATACCGGGGTTGGTAGCAAAGCCCGGCTTGATAATATTGAGGGCCGCATGGAATGTAATAAGCGATGTACATTGCTATCGAATAGAGCGTCAGGCTGACCAGGGCAATGCCACTGACCCATTGAGCAGGAAATCGATATTGAACTTTGCTTAACCAGAGAGCAAGACTGAGTAAAAGCAGCGGCCATACCGTCAGGAAATATCGCCCCTGTACACCATCAACGACAGTACTGCCTACCGGGGTAAAGGTAACATACATCGCAACAATGGTTGCGAGGTAAGTCAGCACAAACAGGATGAACAACACACCTGCGATGCGAAATGGCTGCTGAATGGTCATTTTCTCGCTCAAAACTGACGCAATGAGTGCGAGAGATGTGAGCAGGTAAACCGGTTGAGGAATGGGCCAATGGTTATAGCCATAAATTGCCAGCCCATTGAGAAAATAAGTCCAGCCTCGCTGCATAATGTCGCGGGTTAGCGTGGCGGCAAATGCGAAAGGTTGGGAAAGGATATATTGCACCTGTTCTACAGGATTCGCGCGTTCGGCGGCAGTTTCCAGGCGGCCATACGCCAGCAGATTCCATCCTGCCACTTCCACTACCATTAGCGCAAAAGCAACTGCCAGCAAGGCCCAGTAGCCATATCTAACCTTGAATTGTTGGGGGCGCAAGAGAAGGAAAGGCAAAGCCGCCAGGGGGACGATGTTGAGTTTTCCATTGAAGAGGAGAAAAAACAAGGCGCATAAGAGAAAAAATTCTTTCACTCTGATGGTTTGTTTTTGTGCGCTCCATATCGACCCGGCAATCATGAGCAATGCTATGCCATTCGAAATTGCATCGGCGCTGATAGTTGTCGCTTGCAGGATGGCAGCCGGCAAGGTAGCAACAATTGCCAGAGGCCATTTTCCAAAAGGAATGATGCGCACCGCCAGCCAGGTAAGCAGCAAGTAACTAAATAAACCTGCCCATCGTATGGCATAGAAAACCAACAACGCCGGAAAGTCGAAGCGGCGGCCCAAATATCTCATCACAATGGACTGCGGCAAGAGGAGGAGAGGAGAATATACTGAACGCGTTTTCACCCCTTGGTACACAAAATCTCGTTCATCAATCGAAAGAGAGCCATAATTTTGCCAGAAACCCGGCTCAACTGGGCGCACAAAAACTTGCCTTCGGTACGACATTTCCCAATACACTGCGGGAAATGGCATTTCGCTGCCCAGTTTATCATTTGGAACAAAAACAAGCGCTGACATTTCCCATACGCGCAACAGATGTGTTTCTTCGTCATAACCGCCGCCAACCGGCAATAAAAGGCTCACGCACAGGCCAAAAACAACTAATACGAACACAAGATAACGTTCCGCCGCGCTCCAGGGCTGACGCAAAAAGCCAAAACCGACGCAATTTTCTTCAGTATTTCGTGGCTCTGAATTCATACGAAGGGCATCCTGCAAACGTCATAATCGACTGCGTTTTCGTAAGGCGAAAGCGCAACTCAGAAAACGCAAAGTTTAAACGACTTTCCTGGCATTCTCCGAGTACGTTGCGAGACGAGGTGAGTTAGCTCAACGGGGGACCCTCAGCGCAAGTGTTGCCGGATGCGCAGAGCCTCGTTCAGGTGCAAGAAATTGTGCCGGGTGGCTGGCATAAGCAGCAGCCCGGCCAGAGTGCGTCCGCCCCAATAGGTGATGATTTCACCGGCTTCCGGCAAGACCGCGTTTTGTTCGCGGATGGTTTCCAGCCGGGCCGAGTCAACCTTCTGTTTCAGGATGCCGGGTTCAATAGTCTGCGCAATCTCCCGCGTGCGGCGGCCTACTGCCAGCCGGTAAGCGTGCAATGCTTCAATGGCCACTTTCTGACTGAACGCGCGCACGGCATCAACATCCATGGCATTTCCGGTGTGTTCGATGTCCGCGCCGAGTCTTTCCCGCCAGCCTGCGCTTTGAAAAACCTGCGGGCTCCCGGCCACCAGCAGATTCATGGTGACATCTTCGATGCGCGCCAGGTGCCAGAGAATCCAGGCGATGGAGTGTTCACAACCTGGTGGGAGATAACGCAACGCGGATTCATCCAACCCCAACAGAACTTCATCGGCAAACGACCATGCCCCGCTCTCAGACATCTCTGCTGGGTGGGTAGCAGCGTGCTGCGCCAGGAAGAGTTCTATCGCTCGGGGATGGTCGTTTCCACGCAGCAGGGACTCCTGCAACAATTTTTGCTGTTCGTTCCAACATTTTCGGTTGGGATTCATGTCACTCGCGCCCTGATTTGTCCTCCAGCGCGCGCTGGTCGCGTAGGGCTTCGTCAACCAACTGGTTGTTGCCGCTGCGAGGAAGTTTTCGCCACTGATACAGGCCAGCCCAAATGAGCAGCGGCGCGCCGACCGCCGTCCCGGCTACTGGGTAGGGGACTCCCGCTACGATGCCCAAAACCAGGCCTTTGGCGAGCGATGCGCCCCACTCGTCTTTGGCAACAAAACGCTGCACCAGCGTAGTAACGGCAAACCCAAGCGCACCAACCAGAGGGCTGAGAATCGGAATGCTGACGGCAGCCAACTCAGGGATGCCGAACAACCCATCCAGGGCAATCGTTGCCAGCGCGGCCAGAGCATGAATGGGCGGGGCGGGGAAAGTATTTTCTTCCGGACGACGTTCGATGCTCATCACAACTCCTTTTATACTCTTTAGTTATTCCCATTCAATCGTGGCAGGCGGCTTGCTGGTGATGTCGTAGACCACCCGGTTGATGCCGCGCACTTCGTTGACGATGCGGTTCGACACCCGGCCCAGCAGGTCGTGCGGCAGGTGCGCCCAGTGCGCGGTCATGAAGTCGGACGTCTGCACCGCGCGCAGCGCCACGACCCAGTCGTAGGTGCGGCCGTCGCCCATCACGCCGACGCTCTTCACCGGCAGAAACACCGCAAACGCCTGGCTGGTCTTGTCGTACCAGCCGCTGGCGCGCAGCTCTTCGATGAAGATGGCGTCGGCGCGCCGCAGCAGGTCGGCGTATTCCTTCTTCACTTCGCCGAGGATGCGCACGCCCAGCCCCGGCCCCGGGAACGGATGGCGGTACACCATTTCGTGTGGCAGCCCGAGCGCTTCCCCCAACGCGCGCACTTCGTCCTTGAACAGTTCGCGCAGCGGCTCCAGCAGTTTCAGGTGCAGCGTCTCCGGCAGCCCGCCGACGTTGTGGTGGCTCTTGATCGTGGTCGCTTTCTTGGTCTTGGCGCCGGCCGATTCGATGACGTCCGGATAGATCGTTCCCTGCGCCAGCCACTTGGCGTTCGGCAGCTTGGCCGCCTGCTCCTGAAAGACGTGCACGAACTCGGCGCCGATGATCTTGCGCTTGGCCTCCGGATCGGTGACGCCGGCGAGCTTGGCCATGAAGCGCTCGGTGGCGTCGATATGGATCAGGTGCAGTCCCAGGTGGCGCCCGAACGTGTCGATCACCTGCTCGGCCTCGTTCAGCCGCAGCAGGCCCGTATCGACAAACACGCAGTGCAGTTGGCGGCCGATCGCCTTGTGGATCAGCGCGGCGGCGACCGAAGAATCCACACCGCCGGACAGCCCGAGAATCACCTCCTCGGCGCCGACCTGCTCGCGGATGCGCGCGACGGCCTCGGACACGTAGTCCGGCATGTTCCAGTCGCCGCGACAACCGCAGATCTCGCGCACGAAGCGCGTGAGGATCGCTTGTCCCTGCAGCGTGTGCGTGACCTCCGGGTGGAACTGCACGCCGTACAGCCCGCGTGACTCGTCGGCCATGCCGGCGATCGGGCACGACGGATTCGACGCGATCACCTTGAACCCGGGCGGCAGCTGGTGCACCTTGTCGCCGTGGCTCATCCAGACGTCGAGCAGCCCGTGCCCCTCGGCGTTGGTGCGGTCCTGGATGCCGTCGAGCAGCCGCGAGTGTCCGCGCGCCCTCACCTCGGCGTGGCCGAATTCGCGCACCCGGGCGG
>Ga0101944_10004486_pt1 | contig 17194 bp, 13 predicted proteins | sample DewCreD2012metaG_FD_75245 | JGI IMG/M metagenome (GOLD analysis project Ga0101944, IMG submission 75245) | Hot spring sediment bacterial and archeal communities from British Columbia, Canada, to study Microbial Dark Matter (Phase II) - Dewar... ...
AGGCGGCGGCTGCCCATCGCAGCGCCGCCTGACGACACTGCATCTTATCAACCCCTGCGCAGATCCGCGCGGGCCGCTCCGCGCCGCCAGCAGCCAGGTTCGTGGGCGTCGATGAGGCCCATGGCCTGCATGAAGGACTCGACGGTCACCGCGCCGACGAACGTCCAGCCGCGCCGTTTCAGTTCGCGCGCCAGCTCGCGCGGCTCGCGCCCCTCGAAGGACCAGAAGAAACGGTCGAGCGAGCCCTGCTCGTCCGCCAGTTCGCAGGCGCGCCGCGCGTTATTCAGCACGGAGGCGATCTTGCCGCGGTGGCGGATGATGCCTGGTTCGAGCATTACCCGGCTCGCGTCGCGTTCATCCCAGAGCGCCAGCCGGCGGAAATCGAACCCGGCAAACGCGCGGCGGAACGCCTCGCGCTTGCGCAGCACGGTCAGCCAGCTCAGTCCCGCCTGGAAACCCTCCAGACAGATTTTTTCGAACAGCCGGATGTCATCGTGCACCGGCACGCCCCATTCCTCGTCGTGGTACGCGACATAGTCGGGAGCGGTTCCGCACCAGGCGCACCGCGGCAGGCCATCGGCGCCGGTCAGAATTCGGGGCTTTCCGTCCATTCCGCTCTCCAGCTTGCCAGATCCTCCGGTGCAGGCGTCTTCAGGGTTCAGGATCCGGGCATCCTGTGATAGAACGGAACGGGATGTCCTATTGTGAAGCCGCGTGTCTGCGCGGCGCGCCGGATTCCCGCTGTCCCCGGGACGGGTGTCTGGTCCTGCATGCCCGGCAGGGGGACGCCGAGGCGCGAGAGCGGCTTTTCAGTTTCATTGCACCGTGCGTGCTGCAGCAGGCGCGGCGGCTGTGCGGCGGCAATGGGGCGGCTCAGGATATCGCACAGGCGGCGCTCGTTCTCGTGCTGGAACATCTCAACGAGCTGCGCCGCCCGGATTGCCTGGGTCCGTGGGTCCGGCGGATCGTGATCAACACCTGCCGGATGGAAGAGCGCAGGCGGGCTGCACGCGCGCAGACAGAGGAACTGCCCCCGGACGCGGTCAGTCCGTCCTTCGAGGGAGAGATGCTCCTGGATGCGCGGCGCCTGCTTTCCCGCGTCGTTCAGTCCGCTCCCTCCTTGCCGCCTCTTCTGGCGGAGACTTTCCGCCTGCGCGTGCTCGAGGGGCTGACGACGAAGCAGGCGGCGGCGCGGCTCGGCGTCAGTCCGGATGTGGTCAGGGCGCGGCTTGCCCGCGCCCGCAGGCATCTTCGAAGAAGGAGCGCAGGCGCCGGCTAGGACACTGCGCCCGCGCCGCCGGGCGAGTTCTCCGGCTGCGGCTTCACCATCCGGCGGATGATCCACACCACCAGAGCCAGCCCCAGAACGGAAGCCACGATCGGAATCGTGTAGGCCCAGAGCCGCAACTGGCCCTCCGGCTCCATCAGGATCCGCGTTCCGTATTTCGCCTTGTAGAAATCCAGAATCTCGCGGTCGCTGCGCCCTTCGTTCACCATCCTGGCGATTTCCGCCCTCATCTCGGCGGCCACTTCGCTGCGGTGCATGGCCACGCTTTCGCTCCAGCAGCAGGGGGCGATGAGCTTCTCCTGCAATGCACGGATCCTGCCCGAGCCTTGACCCCATGCGATGGCAGCCGCCAGGAGCGCCGCTGCCACCCAGACGAATTTGGCTTTGTTTCGCATCGAGCCCTCCCCTTTCCAGATCTCTGAGAAATTGCCGGGCGGCCGCCTCGCCTTCTGGATCCGCACGGTTCCTGCCTTCATTGTAAGGGCAACATCCTGCATCAGGAGGCGGCCGCGGGTGCAGCGGCGTCCGGTCCGATCGGGACCGGAACGTGCTTTCAATCAGATACACTCGGTATTTGGGCCGAAACTGGCCGGCCGGAGGATCCTCATTTGCCCGAAATCCTCAGAGACATCCTGGACAACGCGCCGCAATTGACCCTGACGGGTGCGCTCGACATCCTTCTTGTGGCGCTGCTCCTGTACCAGGTGCTGCTGCTGATCCGCGGCCGGCGGGCCATGCATGTGCTCGTGGGCATCGGGATCGTTCTGGCCGCCTACGGTCTGGCGGTCAGCGCCGGTCTGACCGTGCTCCGGACGATCCTCGAGGGTCTGGCTCCGTACACGGCCTTCGCGTTGATCGTGATGTTCCAGGGCGAAATCCGCCGCATGCTCACGCGGATTGGCGAGCGGAAATGGGCCGGATTCGGCGCCCGGGTCGAATCGCGCGAGGTGGCCGAGGAGATCGTGCTCGCCGTCAGCCATCTGGCCGCGCACCGCATCGGCGCGCTGATTGTGATCGAAGGCGAGGTCGGGCTGCGCACCTTTGTGGAAAGCGGCGTCCCGATCGACGCGCGGGTCACGCGCGATCTCCTGCTGGCCATCTTCCAGCCTGGCGGGCCGCTCCATGACGGCGCCGCCATCGTCACCGGCGGCAGGCTCGCCGCCGCTTCCTGCTTTCTTCCGCTCACGATGAACCCGGAGCTTTCGCGCGTCTTCGGCACCCGTCACCGCGCGGCGATCGGCGTCAGCGAGGACTCCGACTGCCTGGCCATTGTCGTGAGCGAAGAGCGCGGCACGATTTCGCTGGCCTCGGCCGGAGAGCTGGAAAATGACATCACTCCGGAACGCCTGGCCGAACGGCTGAGCCACCCGGTCAAAGGCGGCCGCAGGCGTACGGCGGCGGCGCGGGAGGGCGCCCGGCCATGAGACGCTTCTTCACCCAGAATCTGGGCCTGAAGCTCTTTTCGCTCGCCGTGGCCTTCGTCCTGTGGCTGTTCATCAGCGGCTCGCGCGAGCTCACCACCGCCGTGACGGTTCCCGTCCAGTACCGCAACATCCCCACGCACCTAGAGCTGGGGCCGAACCTCGTCGAAGAGGTGCGCCTCATCGTGCGCGGACCTTCGCCGCTGCTGAGCCGCGTGGCCAACTCGCCCTCCCCCGTGGTCCTGGATCTGGGGCGCGTGAACAGGGAAGGCGTCACGACGTTTTCCATTCAGCGCGTCAACGTGGATCTCCCCACGGGCGTCGTGCTGGAACGCGCCATCCCCTCGCAGATCCAGATCCGCACGGAGCGGCGCGAAGTCAAAGAGGTGCCCGTCTCGCCCGTGTTTGAAAACGTGCCGGAAGGTTATCAGATCGAGTCATGGACGGTCACGCCTCCGCGCCTGCCCCTGTCCGGTCCGAAGAGCCGGCTGGACAGGATCGAAACCGTCAGAACCGATCCCATCGATCTGCATTCGCAGCCGGGCGGCAACGAAGCGCTGACCACCGCGTTCGCTGGCGACCCGCAGGCCCATTTTGTGGCCTCGCCCCAGGTCAGGGTCCGCTATGTTCTGAGTCCCATTCCTGCTGCGGACCGTTCCGCGGCGAAGGAGAAACGTTGAGCGAAAGACGCCTCTTTGGCACGGATGGCATCCGCGGAGTCGCTGGCGAGCCGCCTCTGGATGCACGCACTGTCGCCGCTTTCGGCATGGCTCTGGGCGAATGGGCCCTGCATCATGGCTCCCGAAACGTGCTCATCGGAATGGACACGCGTGAATCGGGTCCCGCTCTGGCTGCGCAGGTCGCCGCAGGATTGCGGAAGGCCGGAGTGGAGCCCCTGCTGGCCGGTATCGTCACCACTCCTGCCGTGTCCTTCCTGACCCGGACAGGCCCATTTTCGGCTGGAGTCATGATCTCCGCTTCGCACAACCCGTATCACGACAATGGCCTGAAGGTGTTCGCGCATGACGGTCTCAAGCTGCCGGACGCAGAGGAGCTCCGGATCGAGACACGCATCTTTCAGCTCCTGAACGAAGGGGCGGAAACCGCGCCTGATTCGTCCATTCCCGGGGATGACGGGCTCGCGTCCGCGTACCTGGAATTTCTTGCCTCCGCTGCTCCGCACGGTCTGGCCGGGCTCTCTGTCGTGCTGGATTGCGCCAACGGCGCCGCGTTCCAGTTGGCGCCTGCTCTGTTCCGCTGGCTTGGAGCGCGGGTCGTGGAAACCGCCTGCCGGCCGGATGGCCGCAATATCAACGACGGTTGCGGCGCTCTTCACGTCGAGCCTTTGCGGCAGCGCGTGCTGGCGGAAAACGCCGATTTCGGCGCCGCATTCGACGGCGACGCCGACCGCTGCATCCTCGTCAGCCGTTCAGGCCGGGTTCTGAATGGCGACCACATTCTCCTGCTCGCCGGACGCCACCTGCGCCCGCGCGCCGTCGTTGCCACGGTGATGTCGAACCTGGGCCTGGAAAGAGCTCTGGCGTCCGACGGCATCGGCCTGATCCGCACGGCTGTCGGTGACCGCTACGTGCTCGAGGAGATGCTCCGTCAGGACCTGCCGCTCGGCGGCGAACAGAGCGGCCATGTGATTTTCCTGGATTTCTCCACCGCCGGAGACGGCATGCTGACCGCTCTCCGCGCGGCTTCCATCGCCCGCGCACGCGGGGCAACGCTCGACGAACTCGTCGAGGACTTCATCGTCTACCCCCAGCGGCTCGTGAACGTCCGTTTCCGCGAGAAAAAGCCCCTCGATCAGCTCCCTGCCGTGCAGAACGAAATTCGCGAGACCGAGCACGAGTTCGGCCCCGCCGGCCGCGTGCTCGTGCGCTTTTCCGGCACCGAACCCCTGGCCCGTGTCATGGTCGAAGGCCCGGACGCCGAGCGCGTCGAGTTCCGTGCCCGCCGCATCGCCGCCGCCATCGAAGCCTCCCTCTCCTGATCAGAAAAGAGGACAGCAAAACCATTCCCCTTTCTTGCCCCTCGGCGGGCGGCGTTATTGCGGCAGCCTCAGTAATTCTTCTGCCTCTCGTGCCGCGCCCGCTGCGCCCTGCCCATCGCCTTCACGCCCGCAAGCGCCGGATCCGCCGCCGCCAGCTTCTCGAGTTGCGTGGCCACTTTCTCCATCGCTCTCGCGATGTCCCGCACGTCTTCCTCTTCCCCGATGAAGCAGAACTGGAAAAGCCACACCGCTTCCTCGTACGCCGCGCGCTCCGCCACAGGGCAGCGGCAGTCCGAATAGTCTTTCTGCAGCTGCGCGCAGTTCTCCGGGGTCGCGTAGAACAGATCGCTGCGGTACACAGCCTCGTAAAAACGGCCGTCGCACGGCACGCCTTCCGCCTCCACCGCCGCTACGAACAGGTCGCGGTGCGGAGCAGGCTGGCCGGGCTCAGGACGGTACTGCAGGACGTAGCAATACATCGTCGGCGACGTCATCTGCGGCTGGGCGGGAAGCACGCGGAGTCCTGGCAGACCGGCGATCAGAGTTTCCAGCAGCGCTGCATGCCTCGCCCGCCGCTCGCGCAGTTCCGGCAGCCGCTCCAGCTGCCCAAACAGCATCGCCACCTGCAGGTCCGTCATCCTGTAATTCAGCCCCAGCAGGCGCTGGCCATGCTGATCTGTCAGCGAGGCGCGCCCGCAGTTGATCACCGTCTGAAGGGCTTCGTAATACTCGAGCGAATTGGTCGTCAGCAGCCCGCCCTCTCCTGACGTCATCAGCTTGCTCTCCTGCAGCGAGAACGACCCGATATCGCCCATGGCGCCCGCGCCCCTGCCTTTCCACGCGCCCCCGTGCGCATGCGCGCAGTCCTCGATCACTTTCAGTCCGTGCTCCCTGGCAAGCTCCATCAGCGCGTCCATGTCCGTGAAGCGCATGGCCAGGTGCACCGGGATCACCGCCTTCGTGCGCGGGGTGATGCAGGCGCGCACGCTCTCCACGTCCATGCAGTACGTGTCCGGATCCACGTCGGCGAAGACGGGCACGCCCCCCATTGCCAGCACCGCCGTCGCCGTGCCGTCCCAGGTGTAGGCGGGCACGATCACTTCGTCCCCGAACCGCACGCCCGCCGCCATCAGCGCTGCCGTCAGGGACACGGTCCCGTTCGCCACCGGCAGAGCGTACCGAACGCCGTGCATTTCGGCGAACCGTGCGCAGAAATCCAGCGCCAGCGGCGTCGGATACGGAAAGCCGCCCCAGCGGCGGCTTCGTACTGTGCGGAGGATCCGTTCCAGATCCGCCTCGTCAAACTGCGGCCACGGCGCAAACGGCTTGCGCCGCACCGGCTCGCCGCCGAGAGTCGCCAGAGTGCTCACGGACGCTCCTTCGTGAATTTTTTGAAAATCGATTTCAGTTTTTTGTTCAGCATACGCTATAGTGTTCAGGAAGGCAAACCGACCCGCCCATGCCGGCGCGCCGCCGGCCTCGATCTGGAGAAATCATGCGAAAGCTCGTCCTCGTCCCTGTCGCCCTCTGCGCCGCTTCCGCCGCGCAGTGGAGCGTGCGCGTGGAGGAACCCACCGGGTTGTACCGCCGCACGGCGGAAGTCGTGGCGCTGCCTCTCGGGCGTTTCGCCCCGCATGCGTCCGGCTTTGCCGTCATCGATCCGCAGGGCAAGGAAGTCCCCCATCAGGTCTCCGCGGGCGAGCTGCTCTTCCCCGTTTCGGTCATGCCCGGCGAGTTGCCCGGATACACCGTCACCTGCTGCAGAACTGAGGCGCCGCGGTTCGCCAGTCCCATTGTCGCGCGCAGGCTTGGATTGCACCGTCTCGAGTTCGGCAACGATCAGTTCCGCGCCATGATCGACACGCGCGCCGGATCGATCGTGGAAGTTTACACTCTGCGCGCAGGGGAAAACCGCCGGCTGAATCTCGTCGAGCTGACGCCCGAGGACAGGAAGTCGCTGCAGGGCGACATCCATGAAGAAACTCCGGAAGCAGCCCGCGTGATCCCGCCCCCTGTGCCAGGCGTGGATGGCCCCAACACGGGCTGGACTTCGCTGGGAGGCTCGGGCGGATTCGCAAGCGCCGAGATCCTCGAATCCGGTCCTCTGCGCGGGCGCCTGCGCCTCACCCGGCAGGGCGAGTCCTGGGAAATCGTATGGACCGCAGGAGCAGCCTGGTTCCGCTGGAAGGCGGCCAAAGGCTTCCGGTTCGCCGCCGTGTCCGCGGCTCCGTATGTTCCTTTCGACCGCTGCGCCGATGGCAGCGAGTACCGCTGGCCCACCGGTCCGGGCGGCGGCGAGCCTCCATTCAGCAACATCGCCCCCCGCAACTGGAAAAAACTGCCCGGCGGGCACATGGCCTATTATCAGGGGGCGGAAGACTACGGCGCGCTCGGCATCGTGGCGCTCGATCCGGATCTGGAATGGCGCGGCGCCTGTTCCCGCAGATTTGTTGCAGAGAAAGCGGCGGGATCAACGGAAATCGCCGTGACATTCCCCGCCTGGAAAGGCGGGGAAACCGTGCTCGAAGCACGCCGGGAATTCCGCGTCCTGACGCAGCCCGTGCTCGTCTCCGTCTCGCCCATGAAGGAGGCCGTGCCGCCAGCCCGGGAGCCTGCACCCGGCGAACCGGTCGCGGAACTGCGCGCGAACCCCGCCACCCCGTTCGCGCCCGTCATTCTGCCCCTCGATGGCGAGTGGGAGCTCATGTGGGCGGAGAAAGGCCAGGGTCCGCCGCGCGAGGGCTGGCGCCGCGTGCGCGTGCCCGGAACCGCGCACGTGCAATGGCTCGAACCCTCGCTGATCTTCACGCGCGCCGCGGAATGGATCAGCTCGAAAGAATGGTGGTACCGCCGGCAATTCGAAACGCCGCGCGCATTCGGCGGAAAGCGGGTCTTTCTCCAGTTCGACGCCACTGATTACTACGCCGATGTCTACGTCAATGGCGCATGGATCGCCCGCCATGAAGGCTACATCGACCCCTGGGAGGCCGAAATTCCGCCTCATGCGCTCCGCGGCGGGCGCAATGAAATCCTCGTGCGCGTGTGGACGCCCGTGCACTACTACTGGAAGCACCGTCCGTACACCGTGAAAGGTTCCTACGGCGCCGTGGATCAGAAGCCGGACGACATCACGGCTCTGGGCATCACGCGCTCCGTGCGGCTGCGCGCCTATGAAGAGGGACGCATCACGGACGTGGCCGTGGACACGAGGCTCACTGATGACGGCGCTACAGTTGAAGTGGAGCTCAGCGCGGAGTCCGCCGGGCCGGGACTGCAATGGGAGCTGACGCTCTCTCCGGCCAACTTCCAGGGGCCTCCGCCCATCCAGATGCGCAGCCCCTGGGCCCGGCGTCTCGCCATTCCCTTGAAGGACCCGCGGCTCTGGTGGACGTGGGACACGGGTACGCCCCACCTGTACCGGCTGGATGTCCGCCTGCTCGATGAAAGCGGCCGCGCAATCGACGGCCGCACCTTGCGCATCGGCATCCGGGAAATCGAGAAAATCGGCTGGCATTTTTATCTGAACCGGAAAAAACTCTACATCCGCGGAACAAATTATTACTACCACCTGTACATGTCCGAAATGGACCGCCAGAAATACGAGCGCGACATGGAGCTGATGCTCGGCATGAACGTCAACATGATCCGGGTCCACTGTCACTTCTCCAACCAGGAGTTTTACGACCTTGCGGACGAGCGCGGCGTTCTGATCTGGCAGGACTTTCTCGAAGCCTGGTATCCGCACGACCGCGGTTTCTCCCTGCATGCCTCCCGGCTGTACAGCAACCATATCCGCTATGTCCGCAACCGCCCGAGCATCGCCCTGTGGGCCGCGAGCGACGAAGAAGATTTCGAGAACTACCGGGACCTCACCAAGCACCTCGCCGCGCAGCCGTTTTTTCTTGATCCCCAGCGGAGGCCAGTCGTGCGCTCCACGGGCCGATTCGGGGACAGCCACGTTTATTACGGCTGGTACGGCGGCAGCATCTGGCAGTACGCTTCGCTTGAAGAAGACTTTGTCTCCGAACTCGGCGCCACCGCGCTGCCAAACTACGAAACTCTGAAAACGTTCATGGACGGCAAGTGGCCCTTCACGCAATACCGCGACGACTGGGAATGGCGCCGCCTCCAGGTGCCCGAAGCCCTGCGAGCGTGGGGCGACCCCGCTGGCACAACGATGGAGGAGTTCATTCCCCGCACGCAGGCGTACGTCTCCCGCCTCTTTCAGCTCGCCATCGAGCGCATGCGCCGCCGCAAAGCCGAAGGCGCTGGCGGCATTCTTCATTTCCATGCCATCGACATCTGGCCTTCCGTGACGATGGCGGCCATCGACTTCGAACGCCGCCCTACAAAGGTCTACGACACCGTGCGGCGCAGCTTCGCTCCCGTGGCCGCGCTGTTTGAGTATGACCGGGACCGCTGGCCCGCGGGTGGAACCTTCCGCTGCACGCTTTGGGCCGTTAATGACCTCTGGAAAGCGTTTCCCGGATTGAGCGTGAACTGGAAAATCTCCAGCCCCGGCGGCCAGTCCCTGCAGGGCGGTTCCTTCGCCGTCTCGCTGGGCGAAGACGACGTCAGACGCGCCGGAGTCGTGGAGTGGCGCCCTTCGGTTCCTGGCCCCCACAGGCTGATCGCCGTGGTCTCCAGTCCGGACGGACGGCAGATCTCGGAAAACATTTACGAATTCGAGGTGGTTGCGCAGTGAAATCACTCTATGTCCTGCTTGCCATTGCGTCCGCGCTTCCGGCTCAGCCCCTGCGTGTGGGCACCTTTCATGCCGAGATCCGCACAGAGTTCTCCACGGGGCACGGACTTCCATCCAGCGATGTCCAGCGCGTCTGGATCGGCGTGGACGGGGCCGTCCACGCTCTGACAGCCGCTGGCGCAGCCCGCTTTGACGGCGTCCGCTGGGTTCCTTCAAGCGCCGTGCCTCACCCGGCCCGCGCGGTCTCGGGCCCCGGAGACATCATCGCTGAAGCCCGTCCCGACGGCCTGTTCCTGAAACAGCGCGGAAAGAACTGGGAGAGGCTCTTCCCTTCCGACGGCGCCCGCAGCTGGGCGGTCCGCGACGTGCGCGGCGTCGTCTTCGATGCGCGCGGGCGTCTCTGGTTCTGCTCCCCTCAGGGTGTGGGCGTGATGGATGGCGGCCGCTGGACTCTGTACACGGGCGCCGAGGGGCTCCCCTATGATGACTTCACTTCGATCGCCGCGGGCGGCGATGGTTCCGTGTGGTTCGGGACGCGCATCGGCGCGATCCGCTTTGACGGACAGCATTGGTCATACAGGCAGGGTCGGCGCTGGCTGCCGCATGACGAGGTCCGCTCGGTCGCCGTCGGGAAGGACGGCACCGCGTGGATCGCCACTGCCGGCGGTGTTTCCCGCATTGCGCGCAAGCCGATGACTCTGGCCGAAAAAGCCCGCTTCTTCGAGGAGGAGATCGACCGCCGCCACCGTCGCACCCCATACGAATTCGTCCACCCTGTGCATGTCGCTTCGCCGGGCGACCCCTCCCGGTGGACGCAGACAGACAGCGACAACGACGGCCTGTGGACCTCCATGTACGGAGCAGGCGAATGCTTTGCGTACGCAGCGACAGGCGACGAAAACGCCCGCCGCCGCGCACGGAAGGCCTTTGAGGCGCTCCGCTTCCTGTCGCAGGTTACTCAGGGCGGCTCGCATCCTGCGCCGAAGGGGTTCGTCGCCCGTTCCATCCTGCCCGTCTCCGGTCCCGATCCCAACCTGCGCGATTCTCCTGAACGCGACCGGAAACGCCAGCAGACGGACCGGCTCTGGAAAATCATCACGCCCCGCTGGCCCGTCAGCGCCGACGGCAAATGGTATTGGAAAACGGACACGAGCTCCGACGAACTGGACGGGCATTTCTTTTTCTATGCAGCCTACTTCGACCACGCCGCCCGCACCGAGGAAGAAAAGCGCGAGGTCCGCGAGCACGTCGCCGCCATCACGGATCATCTGCTGGTCCACAACCACGCCCTGGTCGATCACGACGGCAGGCCCACCCGCTGGGCCGTTTTCGGTCCCGACGAGCTGAATTACAACCGCGACTGGTGGCAGGAGCGGGGCCTCAACTCGCTCAGCATCCTCTCGTATCTGCGCACGACCCATCACATCACTGGCGACCCCCGGTACGACCGCGCCGCCCGCGCCCTCGTGGAGCGCCACGGCTGCGGGATGAACGCCATGATCGTCAAGTCCCACCAGGGGCCAGGCGGCGGCAATCAGAGCGACGACGAGATGATTTTCATGAATTACTACAACCTCATCCGTTACGAAACAGACCCTGATTTACGGATGAAGTATCTGCTCGGCTTCCGTCATCATTTCGAGAACGAAATGCCCGAACGGAATCCCCTGTTCAATTTCCTCTACGCAGCTGTCGCCCGCGGGCAGAAGTTCGAGGACGCGTTCGGCCCGATCGATCTCAGTCCTCCGCCGGGCTGGCTGGAGGATGCCGCCGACACTCTCCTCCGCATCCCTCTGGATCGCTTCGATTGGGCGCACCGCAACAGCCACCGCAAAGACATCGTGCTCCTGCCCCCGCACATGCGGGAGAACCGGAAGGACCTGTACGGCCGGCGCGTCGATGGCAAGGTTGTGCCTGCCGACGAGCGCTACTTCGCCCACTGGAACCACGATCCCTGGCGGCTGGACACCGGAGGATCAGGCACGGAGCTGGCTGATGGCTCCGTGTTCCTGTTGCCCTACTACCTCGGGCTCCACCACGGCTTCCTCAAAGACTGAAACGGCCTCCTCAGCGCTTCGCCTTCGCCGTGGAAGCCCGCAGAACTACCTCGGGCTCGATGACGATCTCCTGTCCGGACACGTTCGGCATCTCCTTGTCCGGAATCAGGGCGGCGAACGCCAGCCGCCCGATTTCGTCCCGCGGAATGTGAACCGTAGTCAGCGGCGGCTCGGAGAATTCCGCCAGCCGGATATTGTCGAAGCCCGTCACGGAAACATCCTCCGGCACGCGCAGCCCCTTTTCCCGCAGCGCCCGAAGCACGCCCACCGCCATGATGTCGTTCACGCAGATGAACGCCGTTGGCGCGAACCCGCCAGCCAGAATCCGCAACGCTGCCATCCTTCCGCCCTCGAATCCGTCCCGGTCTGCCTCCGTGCGCCACTCCACCGCAGGAGCGAATTTCTTCACGCTCGCAAGAAAGGCCATTTCACGCTCGCTCGTCGGTCCCAGCGTCGAGTGATGGCCCACGAACGCGAACCGGCAATGCCCGAGATCATGCAGATATTCCACCAGGCGCTCGATGCCGCGCCGGTAATTCACGCGGATGTTCGTCATCCGCTCCTGCGGCTTGCCCACGTCGTAGAACACGCACGGCGTTTTCGAAGCCTGCAGTTCCTTCATCAGAGCTGAATCCATCTCCGATACCACCACCGCCAGCCCCGCCACGCGCCTGCCGATCATCAGCCGCACGCTCCGCACCAGCCGTTCCGGATCGTAGTCCGTGTGCGCCACCACGACTTCGTAGCCGTGCTGCCGCGCCTGCGCCTCCAGCGACCGGAACACGTCGAAGAAGAACGGATTCTCGAGATTCGACGCGATCATGCCGATCGTGTTGCTGCGTCCCCCGGCCAGGGTTCGTGCGTGCAGATTGGGCTGATAATTCAGCTCGGCGATGGCCTTCAGCACTTTCGCCCGCGTCGCCGGGCGCACGATGTCAAGATTGTTCAGAACACGGGAAACCGTCGCAGTGGAAACGCCCGCGCGTTTGGCAACTTCCTCAAGACTCATGGCTGTTGAGATCTTACATCTTACTTCGCGGTTTGCAAGGGCAGGAGAGGCTTAGCATGAGAAGCGTGCGCAGGCGCGAATTCCTCGCCGCTTTTCTGGCGCCCGCCGCCCCAGCGGCTTTCGCCATCGACTCCCACGTCCACTTCTACGATCCCGCCCGTCCGCAAGGCGTCCCCTGGCCGTCCGCCGAGGACCGCCTTCTGTATCGCACGGTGATGCCCGCAGAACTGCGGGACCTCGCCCGCCCCTGCGGCGTCGCCGGCGTGATCGTCATCGAGGCCAGCCCATGGCTCGAAGACAACCAGTGGCTGCTCGATCTCGCCGCCCGCGAACCCTTCATCCTGGCTGTCATCGGCCGTCTCGATCCCTCAGATCCGGGCTTCCCCAACCACCTGCGCCGCTTCGCCGCCAACCCGCTCTTCTGCGGCATCCGCCTCGGCCACGCGGCGCTGTCTTCGCCGCACATCCTCTCCGCTCTGCGGTTGCTGGACCGCCTCGGTCTCTCCCTCGATCTCCTCGGCGGTCCCGCCATGCTCGACGACGCCGAGCGCCTCGCCCGCCAGTTCCCGCGGCTGCGGATCATCATCGATCACATGCCTTTCGATGAGCCCATGCCGCCCGACATGCGCCGCCGCCTGCGCGCGCGCCGCAACCTTTATTGCAAAATCTCCCACCTCCCGCGCCGCCGCCTCGATGAACCCATCCTCGACCCAGCCTTCTACAAGCCGCTGCTGGATCCGCTTATCGAAACCTTCGGCGAAACGCGAGTCGTGTTCGGCAGCAACTGGCCCGTCTCAGACCGCGTTGGGATGTACTCGGCCGCTTTCGAGATTCTCGTCCCGCATTTCCGCAGCCTCGGCAATGCTGCGTTTGCGCGCTTCTTCCACCGGAACGCGGAAAGCTTCTACCGCCCGCCGCGGCGCGCCCGGCAGGATTCCGGCGTCACGGCGTAACGGTCAGCGTCACGCTCTTCAGATCCTGCGAATTCGGCCCGACCATGACCGTGAACGTGCCCGGCTCCACGACGCGCCGCATCTGCTCGTTGATCAGCGACAGCTCCGCGGGCGTGATGCGGAAACGCACGGTCCGGGTCTCGCCGGCTTTCAGGTGAATGCGCTGGAACCCCTTCAGCTCCTTGATGGGCCGAGTCACGCTGCTCACATCATCGCGAATGTAGAGCTGCACCACCTCGTCGCCATCCCGCGGCCCCGCGTTGCGCACCTCGACTTCCACTTCCGTCTCTCCCGCCGGCGCAATCGTGGCGCGGCTCAGCTTCGGCGCGGAATACTCGAACCGCGTGTAGCTCAGGCCCCAGCCGAACGGAAACAGCGGCTCTTTCGAGGAGAACAGATACCCCCGCCGGCCGCTGGGCCGCTGATAGTAATAGATGGGCAGCTGCCCCACGTTGCGCGCCACCGTCACCGGCAGCCGGGCCGCGGGATTGTAGTCCCCGAACAGCACGTCCGCTACGGCGCGCCCCGTCTCCTGCCCCAGATACCAGCCGTTGAGGATCGCCGGCACATTCTGCGCGATCCACTCGATTGCATACGGACGCCCGCCCAGCAGCACCAAAACCACCGGCTTGCCCAGCGCCATGATCTTCTGCGCCAGTTCATTCTGCCTTCCCACCAGTTCGATCGTGTCCATGTCGCCTAGGTGCGTAGCGGCCCACGCCTCGCGCGAGACCTCTTCGTTCCCCCCGAGGACCAGCACCACCGCATCCGCACCTCGCGCTGTTTCCACTGCCTGCGCCACGCGCTTTGCGTCTTCCGCCGGATCGGGCAGCTTCACCTCGTCCTTGTACCAGCTCCCTCCCGGCTCCGTGATCCGGCAGCCTTCCGCGTGCACGATCTTCACCCGCGAACCCACCTTCTCGCGGATGCCGTCGAGCACCGTAATGAAGTAGCCCGGATCATCGCTGTAGCCGCCCAGCAGCACCTTGTCCGCGTTGGGACCGATCACGGCCAGCGTCTTCAGCTTCGCCGCATCCAGCGGCAGCGTGTTCCGCTCGTTCTTCAGCAGAATGATCGACTCGCGCGCCGCCCGCAGCGCCAGCGCGCGGTGTTCCGCGCTGTTCGTCACTCTCTCCGCCAGCGCCGGGTCCGTGTACGGATCATCAAACAGGCCTGCCAGAAACTTCGCCCGCAGAATGCGCGCCACCGTCCTGTCGAGCGTCTCCATGCTGATCCTGCCGGCGCGCACCAGATCGGCCAGCCGCGCGTAGACGTCGATGTCGGGCAATTCAGTATCGACGCCAGCATGGAGCGCTCTCACCGCCGCTTCATCCTTGTCCGCCGCCACCTTGTGCAGCGACACCAGTTGCGCGATGGCCTCATAGTCGCTCACCGTGAAGCCCTGGAATCCCCACTCCTGCCGCAGCACGCGCTCCAGCAGCCACTCGTTGGCATGCGACGGCACCCCGTCGATCTCGTTGTAGGACGGCATCACGCTCATCGCCTTGCCCACTCGGATTCCGATTTCGAACGGATACAGAAACTCGGACCGCAGCACGCGCTCGCTGATGCTCGCCGGACCGGCGTTCGTGCCCGCCTCGGGCTGCCCATGCGCGGCATAATGCTTCAGCGTCGCAAAAATCCGGTCTTTCGCCAGCGCCGGCCCCTGTCCCTGGAACCCGCGGATGCACGCCAGCCCGATCTGCGCCGTCAGATACGGATCCTCTCCGTACGTCTCCTCAACGCGCCCCCACCTCGGGTCCCGCGCCAGATCGAGCACCGGCGTCAGCGCCTGCCGCGCCCCGCGCGCCCGCACTTCCCGCGCCACGGCGGTGAACACCTCCTCCACCAGCGCCGGGTTCCATGTGCTGGCCAGCGCGATCGCCTGCGGGAAATGCGTCCCCTTCGGCGCCGCGTGCCCGTGCAGGCACTCCTCGTGAAACATCACCGGAATGCCGAGCCGCGTGTTCGTCATCACCCACCTCTGGATGGCGTTCGTAAATTCCGCCATCTCCCGCGGTCCCTTTTTTTCACTCGGCCGCGTGATCTGTCCCATTCCATGCCGCAGCACGGCCGCAGCCTTTTCCGGCGCGAAATTTCCCTTCTCATCCGTGATCAGCGCTTTCTTCTGCCACAGCGCCTGCGTCTGCGCCACCTTCTCTTCCAGCGTCATGCGTGACAGCAGGTCTGCCACGCGCTGCTCCACGCTCAACTGCGCATTCTTGTACGGCGGAACCGGCTCCTGGGCAAACACAGGAACCAAGGCTAGCACGATCCAGTGAAACCGCATGCAAATATCTTATTGCCAAGCCGCGCCCTCTGCTATCGTGAAAACGTCATGGCCCGCATTCTCGATGGAAAGGCCGTCCAGCAGCAGATCCTCGATGAACTGAAGCCCCGGGTCGCCGCCCTCGCCGCCTCCCGCCGCCCGCCGGGGCTCGTTGCCATCCTCGTCGGCGACAATCCCGCCAGCCAGATCTACGTTTCAAGCAAAGTGAAGACCTGCCGCGAACTCGGCATGTACAGCGAGGAGCTGCGCCTGCCGGACTCGATTACCACGGAAGAACTGCTCGGCCATATCGAACACTTCAACCAGCGCGTCGACATCGACGGCATCCTTGTCCAGATGCCGTTGCCGAAGCATGTGGACTCGCGCGCCGTGCTCCTCGCCATCCGCCCCGAGAAAGACGTCGACGGCTTCCACCCGTTCAACGTCGGCCAGCTGGTCGCCAATGCGCCCGCTCCGCGCGCCTGCACCCCTGCGGGGGTCATGGAGCTGCTCAGGCGCTCCGAAATCCCCATCGCCGGCGCGGAAGCCGTCATCGTCGGCCGCTCCGACATCGTGGGCAAGCCGATGGCCCTGATGCTTCTTCACGCCCACGCCACCGTCACCATCTGCCACTCCAAAACGCGCGATCTGCCCGCCGTGTGCCGCCGCGCCGACATCCTGATCGCCGCCATGGGCAAGCCCGCTTTCATCACCGCCGAATTCATCCGCCCCGGCGCCGTGGTCGTCGACGTCGGAATCAACCGCATTACGGACCGCGCGGAGGCCGAGCGCATCGCCCGCGGCGCGCCCGCCAAGCTCGCCGTGTTCGAAGAAAACGGCAGCGTTCTCGTCGGCGACGTCCACCCCGGCGACATGGCGGCTCTGGCCGAAGCCTACACGCCCGTCCCCGGCGGCGTCGGCCCGCTCACCATCGCCATGCTGATGGCGAACACGGTCGAGTGCGCCGAGCGCCGCCTCCGGTGAAACCATGCTGCGCGTCGGCCTCACGGGCGGTCTCGCCTCCGGCAAAAGCTTCGTCGGCGAAGCTCTCGCCTCGCTCGGCTGCCATCTGCTCAAGGCCGACGATCTCGGCCACCAGCTGCTCCAGCCCGGAACTCAGGTTTACGAAAGAGTGGTCGAAGCCTTCGGCCCTGGCATCCTCGACTCCGAAGGCCGCATCATCCGCCGCGCCCTCGCCGCCCTTGTCTTCGACAACCCCGAGAAACTCGCTCTTCTGAACTCACTCGTGCATCCTGCCGTCATTGAAGAAGAAGAGCGATGGATGCAGCAGATCGCGGCGTCCGACCCGCATGGCATCGCCATCGTCGAGGCCGCTATATTGATAGAGACTGGAAGCTACAGACGGTTCGAAAGGATCGTGCTCGCCGTCTGTTCCGACGAGCAGCAGATTGCGCGGGCCATGAAACGCGACGGGCTCACGCGGGAGGAGGCGCTGGCCCGCCTTCAGCGCCAGATGCCCCTTGCGGAAAAAC
>Ga0101944_10004487_pt1 | contig 17193 bp, 11 predicted proteins | sample DewCreD2012metaG_FD_75245 | JGI IMG/M metagenome (GOLD analysis project Ga0101944, IMG submission 75245) | Hot spring sediment bacterial and archeal communities from British Columbia, Canada, to study Microbial Dark Matter (Phase II) - Dewar... ...
AGACGAAGGCATAGAGAATGTCTTCACCCTCCACCTGAAAATGGCTTGTTGCGATCTCCACGGGGAAGATCGTCCCGTCCTTGCGTCGGTTCAGGCTCTGGATCACCCGCGAAACACCCGACTTCAGCTGCCCGATCAGCCGCATCCACCGTTCGTGGGTCACCCGCGGATCGATCTCGAAGACCGTCATCCGCAGCAGCTCCTCCCTTTCGTAACCCAGCATGCGGCAGGCGTGTTCGTTTGCGTCCAGGATGCGTCCTTTTTCGTCCAGGCGGTAAATGCTCATCGCCGCCTTCTCGATGCAGAAGCGGGTCAGCAAGAGCTCATCCTCGGCCTTTTTCTTCTCGGTGATGTCCTGGACGAGCGAGATGAAATGGAGGGGATTGCCCTTTTCGTCGCGCCGGAGGCTCGATGAGATCTGCGCCCAGACGATCTCCCCGTCGCGGCGGATGAGGCGCCTTACCTGCTGGGCGGATGCCACCCTCCCATCGAGCAATCGGGCAAAGAACGTGGTTCTCTTCTCGATCTCATCCGGGTGGTGAAACAAGGAGCCGGGCTTCCCGATCAGCTCCTCCCGGCGGTAGCCCAGGATCGAGCAGAGAGCAGGATTGACGTCGAGAACGGTCCCCTCGGGCGATACGAGCGTCATGCCGATCGAGGCCTCCTCGAAGGCCTTGCGGAAGCGCTCCTCGCTTTGGGCGAGCTCCCGCCGCGCACGTTCCAGGTGCTCGATCTGATCGGCGATCTGCCGCCTCATCGCTTCGTAGGTGCGGGCGAGCTCGCCGATTTCGTCGGGCCGCCCCAGAACCGCGGCGGCGACGGCGGGCGGGGAAGGGGTCCCCCCGAACCGCGCCACCGCCTCCGCGAGGTCGCGGATCGGCGAAACGAACGTTTGCAGGGCTCGCCGGTTGAGGCCATAGAGCACAAGCAGCGTGACCCCGACCACAAGGCCGAGGGCGAAGAGCACCTGCAGGGTTTTCTCTTCCGTGTAGAGGGCGTATTCGCGCTCGATCGAGCGGCCGAGATCGCTTGCGATCCGCGCGGCCCACATGAACTCTTCGAGGTAGGTGGTCGCCGCCACCATCAGGGTGCGGCCCTCGAGCGGGACACGCACCGGGCAGACGGCCATGTACTTGCGGGTGCGGAACCCGTCCGGCTCGATCCACTCGTAGAAGCCCGCGTCCTCCTTTCCTTCCGGCGGGGCGTTGTAGATGCTCCACCAGTCGGGCAGCGTCGCGGCGAGCTCCGAAAGCGGGCGTTCAAACAGCGCGGGGTCGGGGTGAAAGCGCATGAGGCCGGTTCCGGCCTCGTAGAGCGCCGTGTAGCCGGTGACGCCGACGCGCTGCACGGCGATCTGGGCGAAGAGCTCGCTTCGCCGGAGCTCCGCCAGGGTCACACCGGGGTGTTCGCGGAGATAGGCCTCGACCTGCCGGGCGACGTCCTGCGCGCGGGCCTTGATTTGCAACCCGCCGTCGCCGGCGACCATCTGCTCGATCATGGCCTCGAGGCGCTTTAGCGAGACCGTGATCAGCTCGGCCACGTGGTGCCGGGCAACCCAGGCCGCGGCGGCGACGAAGACGAAAAAGGCGAACAGCGGGGCGAGCGAAAGCGCAAGCATGCTGCGCCGCAGGCTCTCCGCCAGCGACCGGCGCATTTTTTGAGGCTCAGGCATGGAACGTTGACCTCCTTGCGGAGAGATTCTCGTCCGCACTCCCGGCCAGAGGGGATGAAAGGCGAAGCGCAGGCGAGACGTCCGGCCGGTGCGGGCCGGCCGAGCCCCCTCCGCTAGCGGTATCGATCCCCCGGCGGGCAAACTTGAGGGGGGAGGCAAAGGCCCCGGGGGAGAGCAGACGGGCCGCCTCTGCGGATGGGCAGGAGGGGGGCGGCCTTCCGGGGGAGCGCGGTTCACGATCCCTGCGGTGACGGTATCCGGCGGTTTTCCTCTTCAAGGAGCGTTTTCAGGGCGTTTGCCAGGTCGGCCAGGGTGAGGGGTTTGTAGAGGAAAGCGGCCACGCCCGCGGCGCGGGCTCTGTCCTCGGCGCCCGGGTCGCTGAAGCCGGTGCAGAGAGCGACGGGGATGCCGGGGTGGATCTCCCTCAGGCGGCGTGCGAGCTGGATGCCGTTCATCTGCGGCATGCTCAGGTCGGTGACGACGGCGCAGTAACGCCGGGGATGAGCGCGGAAGGCCTCCAGGGCCTCGAGTGGGCTTGTGCGGATCTCGGGCGTGTAGCCGATGCAGGAGAGCATCTGCAGGCCCATCTCCGCGAGGGCGGGCTCGTCGTCCACGAACAGGACGACCCCCTCGCCGTGCGGGATCGCGACCGGGGCGGCGGGGCGGGCCGCGTCGGTCGCGAGCGGACGGGCGGCGGGCAGGAAAACCTGGATCTCCGTCCCGAGGCCGGGTTCGCTTTCGACCCGGATGAATCCGCCGTGGTGGCGCACGATGCCATGGACCACGGAGAGGCCGAGTCCGGTGCCCTTGCCGGCGGGCTTGGTCGTGAAGTAGGGCTCGAAGATGCGCTCGCGGAGGCGGGGATCGATGCCGCAGCCGGTGTCGGACACGGCAAGGCGCACGAAGTGCCCGGCCTCGATGTCGGGTTCGAAACGCAACTCCTCCTCGGAGAGCCTGACCGCCTCGAGCCGGATGCCGAGCCGGCGCGTCTCCGCTCCCTCCATGGCGTGGGCGGCGTTGGTGCAGAGGTTCATGAGCACCTGCTGCATCTGGGTGGGGTCGGCCATGACCGGCGGGAGATCGGCGGCGATGGTTTCGCGGATCTCGATCGCGGAGGGCAGGGTGGATTTCAGGAACTGGGCGGTTTCCTTGACCACGGGCTTGAGGTTGACGAGGATCTTTTCCTGAACCCCGCGGCGGCTGAAGGCGAGGATCTGCCTTACGAGATCGCGCGCGCGCACCGAGGCGGCGAGGAGCTGGCGGAGACAGCCGCGGTCGGCCGCGGAGAGGCCCTCGGAGAGCTCAAGCAGGTTGGCGTTGCCGATGATGACGGCGAGGATGTTGTTGAAGTCGTGGGCCACCCCGCCGGCGAGCGTCCCGATCGCCTCCATCTTCTGCGCCTGCTGAAGCTGCGTTTCCAGGCGCTTGCGGTCCTCCTCCGCCCGGCGGATGTCGGTCAGGTCGATCACGACCCCGCGGACGCCGACCGGGATCTCCTCCCGGAGGATGCTTCCGGCCAGGATCCTCACCGGAAACGGGGTCCCGTCCTTGCGGAGCGCGGTGTACTCGGGGGGGTCGATCTTTTGGCCGGCGAGAACTCTGCGGATGTCCGCCCGGACGCGCTCGCGGTCGGCCTGGGAAAAGGCCTCCAGCACCTGGAAGCCCGAGGCGAGGTCTGCCGGCTGGTAGCCGAACAGGGCGTGTCCCTTCTGGTTGAGGTAGAGGAGATTGCCGTCGGCGTCGATTTCGAAAATCCCCTGGGGGAGAAACTCCGCGAGCTCGCGGTACTTGCGCTCGGCCTCCTTGAGCTGCGCGTCGATCTCGCGCAGCCGGGTGATGTCGCGCGTGATGGAGAGGATCACCTCCTCTCCCTGGAGCTTGAACACCCGCGCCGACATGAGCCCGATCCCGGTCGATCCGTCTTTTCGGCGGAAGCGGGCTTCCAGGTTTTCCACGTGCCCCTCGCGCCGCAGGCCCTCCAGGAGCCGTTGCCGGTCGGCGGGGTCGTTCCAGATGTCGAGCTCGAGCGAGGTCTTCCCGAGGGTCTCTTCCCGGCTGTATCCCGTAAGCCGGGTGAACCCCTCGTTGATGTCGAGAAAGAGGCCGTCGGTGAGCCGGTTCAGGTTGATCGCATCGGGGCTCGTGCGAAAGGCGAGGCGGAATTTTTCCTCGCTTTGCCGCAGTGCCTCCTCGGCCTGCAGGCGCTGGGTGACGTCGGTGATGAACCCCTCGATCGCCAGGCAGCGGCCGGAGGGGTCGAAGACCCCCTGGCCTGCCTCCCAGACCCACTTTTCCTCGCCCCGCGCGGTGCGGATGCGGTAGGTGAGCTGAAAGGGGCCTTGCCGCGCGAGCGCCTCCTGCACGCCGACCCAGACGGACCGGCGGTCCTCGGGGTGGATGAGCTCGGCGTAGCTGACGCGGGCATTGCCGAGGAGATCCTCCGGGGGATGCCCCGTGAGGGGAAGGCATCCCGGGCTGACAAATTCCATGGTCCAGGAGGGGTCGTTGCGGCAACGGTAGGCCATGCCCGGCAGATTCGCCATGAGGGTGGCGAGCCGGCGCTCGCTCTCGGCGAGCCGGGCCTCGGCCGCAACGCGGCCCCCGGCGTCGTGGACGATCGCGCAAAGAAAGTCTTTTCCCTGCTGCCGGAGGCGGGCGACGGAGACCTCGACCGCGATCGAAGAGCCGTCCGCCAGCCGGTGGCGGCCGATCGCGGAGCGGCCGGGGGACAAGCCGCCCCCCGCGGCGTTGCCCGTCACCCCCCGATCCGCGGACAACTCTTCGAAGGCCATCGCCTTCAGCGCCTCCGCGGCCCAGCCGTACAGGCGGCAGGCAGCGGCGTTCGCCTGCGCGATCTTTCCCGTCTCCGCGTCCACCAGGAGCATCGGAACGGGCGCCTCGGCGAAAAAGCGCCCCAACGCCTCTTCCCCTCTTTCCCCCATCACGGCGGCTCTCCTCCGGTACGGCTCAGCCCCGCTTGCGGCGGGCGGCCGTGCCCTTGCGGACCGAGAAGCCGAAGCGGCCGATCGTCGGGCCCAGGGTCGCATACTCGCCGTGCACGTAAGCCATCAGGCCCGCGTTCTCGAGGGCGAGCCGGCCCTTCGCATCGAGCAGCGCAGCGCTCACCTGGACGGCGAGAATTTCGGCGAGAAACAGGGTGTGCGAGCCGAGGGCGAGCGTTTTCGTGACCCGGCACTCGAGGTTCACCGGGCACTCGGCGACGAGGGGGCAGGAGACCCGCGTCGCCGGCAGCGGGGTGAGCCCCGTTTCGCGGAACTTGTCGACGTCGCGGCCGGATTTCACCCCGCACCAGTCCACGTGGCGGGCCAGCTCCCGGCTGGGCAGGTTGACGACGAACTCGCCGGTCTTGCGCAGGATGGGGTAGGAGAAGCGCTCGGGACGCACGGCGATCCCGAGCATGGGCGGCTCGGAGCAGACCGTGCCGACCCAGGCGATGGTGATGAGGTTCGCCGGAAAGCCGCGGCTTCCGCCGCAGCTGACCAGCACCACGGGCACCGGGGCCAGGAGGTTTCCCGGTTTCCAGGCGCGCTTGGGAGGTGGGCCGGGTGCGGCCGGTGCTTTGCGCCGGCGGGGGCCGGAGGCGGGCTTGCGGGTCATGGTCGTTCTCCTACTGGTTCCCCGGGGGGCGATGCGATCGCGGTCAGGGGGAGGTTCTGCGGCAGTTTCGCCGCGGCGGTGCGAAAGCGCTCGAGGGCTCGGTGCACGCGGTCCGCCTCCGTGCCCGGCAGGGCGGCAGGCGCCGGCGCGGCGCGGCTGGCGCAGTCGAGCGCGGTGCAGACGCGCTCGAGGGTGAGCAGACGCGGGTCGAGGGCCGGGAGCAAAAGCGGGGCCTCGCCTGCGGGCGCGGCCGTCTCGCAGAGGATCCCCGCCTCCGTCAGGGCGACGGCTGCCTCGCGGGCCGCCCGGAGCGGGAGTCCTGCGGCGGCGGCGAGCCCGCGGAGATCGCCGGGGCCTTCCCCCGCCTCAAAGCGCAGGGCCGCGGCGCGGGCGAGGCAGCAGGCGGCGATTTTCCGCTCGGCAACGCTCGTCAACCGGCCCCCGCGCGGAAGCCCTCCCCCCCCGTCGCTGTGCTCGCAGGCATAGGTGATTTCGGCCCCGAAGAGAAAAATCATCCAGCTCGCCTGCATCCAGACCAGAAAGAGGGGGACGGCGGCGAAGCTCCCGTAGATCGCGTTTTTCTCGGCCACCCCGACCTGCAGATCGATGATGAGCCACTGGACGGCGAGATAGAGAACGGCCGCCACGGCGGCGCCGCAGGAGGCCGAGGAGAGGCGGACGGGGGTGTTCGGCATCGCCTTGTAGAACAAGGCGAAGAGCGCCCACATCAACGCCGGCGGCATCAGGCGCAACGCGGCCTGAACGAGGGGGCCGAAGGCCGCCAGCGCCGCGAAGCGCGCCGCGATGGCCTCGAACTGGTCGCCGGCAAAGACGCTCGCGCTGCCGGCGGCAAGAAAGAGAAGCGGGGCGCACAGGAGCACGGCGAGGTAGTCGGCGAAGCGGCGGGCGAGGCGGCGCGGCCTCTTCACCTCCCACATGGCGTTCAAGGCGGACTCGATTTGCCGCATCACCTTGACCGCCGACCAGAACATCACCAGGACCCCCACCCCCGCGATCACCCCGCCGCGGACGTTTTCCAGAAGATTGCGGGCGAAGCCGAGGATCCGCTCGAGTGCCTCTTCCTGGCCGGCGAGCTGCTCGACCAGCCGCTTTTCGAGCGTTTTCTCCAGGCCGAACCCCTTGGCGATCCCGAAGAGCACGGCGAAGAGGGGCACAATGGAAAGGAGGCTGTAGAAGGTTAGGGCCGAGGCGCGGAGCGTGCCCTGGTCGGCGACAAACTCGCGCAAGGCGGTCGAGACGATCCGGAGAAGGCGGTAGAAAAGGGCCCGGGGGCGTGAGAGCCCCTCACCGCTCCCGGGCCGCCAGATCTCCTCGGCGAAGAAGTCCCTTACGCGCCCCACCCGTTTTCGCAGAGCCAAGGCCTCCTCCGTAGCGTGTTCTGCCTCAGAAGCTGAGGACGGTGCTCTCGAGCGCAAGCTCGATCAGCTCCTCGCCCTTGGCCATGCGGGCACCGGGCACGAGGTCTTCAGGGGTGATCCGGCGGGTCACCGCGCAGGGCGTGCAGACGAGGATGGGCACCTCGTACTCCTGGAGGTAGAGCAGGTGGTCGGCTGCGGAATCGCCCGTCGCCGCCTGGAGGTGCTCGGCGATGCCGCGCCGGGCGAGGTAGACCCCCTCATCCAGGAGAAAGACCGTGCAGTCCACCCCCTTCTTCCGGGCGGTCATCGCGAAGAAGAGCGCGCGGGTGGCGCGGTTGGGGTTGTCGGTGCCGCAGGAGAGGACGACGAGGACACGGCGGTTCATGGGGAAGCCTCCTTCGGGGGCGGGCGGTTTCGATCACCCGGCGATCGACGGGGATAACAGCAGAAAGACGAAAAAAGCGCAACCCGCCCCCCCTTTCGGCTACCAGCCCCCTCCTCCCCCTCCTCCCCCGCCGCCACCCGAGGAGCCCCCGCCGCCCCCGCCCGAACTCGAGCCGGGGGCGGTCGAGGCCGAGGCGATCGCCCCGCTCAGGGAAGCGCCGAGGGCGTCGGCGAAATGGCCGGGGGCCGACCCGTCCCAGGAAGCGCCCGAATACCACGAGGGGTGATAGGCGTGCTTCCCCGCCGTTTGGCCGGCCGCGGCGAGGACGTCGGTGAACTTTTCCGCCCAGCGGTTTTCCACGCCCAAGGCGAGCGCGTAGGGCAGGTATTTCTCGAAGAGCGCCGGTGTGCGGCCCTCGGGGGCGAACCGCTCGAGGCGGTCGGCCTCGGTGGCGGCGAGAAAGGCGCGGAACCCCTCGATCTGGTCGAGGAGGCGGCGGCCGAGGAGGGTGGGGGCTTTGAGGAGGTGGAAAAAGAGCAGATTGACGGCCGCGGCGAGCACCGGAAAGAGGGCGAGCACCGTCGAGTGCTCGGCGAGCATCCACAGGGCGAAGCCTTCCCCGGCGAGAAACGGAAGCGAAAAGAGGGTCATGAGAAGCGCCGCGACCAGCTGGCCGATCTTCCGTTGCAGGCCCTGGCGGCCGACGAAGAGGGCCCGCCAGAGGGCCGCCGTCCGCTGGAGGAGGAAGAAGACCCCCACGCTCCAGACGGAGAGCCAGGCCCCGAGGAAGATCACCTCCGGCTGGGAGAGCGCGGGGAGAAAGGAGGCGCCCACGGCCGCCAGGGAAATCGCCGCCCCGGTGAGAAAGGCGCCGCGGTTCATGACGAAATGCGTTTTTTCGAAGGCCCCCCGCAGCGACGACTGCAGGGCACCGCGGGCCGAGACGATGGCGGGGCGGTGCTTGCGGTCGATCTCCACCGCCTGGGCCTTGCCGCCGAAAAGCTGCGTCAGCACGATCGCCTCGTCGGCGCTCGGGGGCTCCTTGCCGCGGGCGTTGCGGAGCAGGCGGAATCCGCTGCTGCGCCCCTCCTCGATCGTCAGGTGCCCCTTGACCGCGAGGTTGAGGAGACCGGCGGCGAACACCCCATCGTCCCAGCCCATGCGGGAGATGAAGCGCACGGCGGCGGGCGAGAGACCCGCGGGCGGGGTGTAGCGGGGAACGATGACGCCTTTGTCCGGGTCCTTGCCGACGGCGCGCCAGACGGAAAGGTAGAAGAAGAGGATCACGGCGAGCCCCGCGGCCGCGACCGGGAGCTCCAGATTGTCTTGCAGCAGGCGCAGGGCCTCTTCGGTGCCCGTGGGCGCCCGCACGTGGCCTTTCGGCCAGCCGACCACGATCGTCAACCCCTCGCGGGGGGCGAGCGGCCGCGTTGTGCGGAAGAGAGCCTCGCCGCGGGAGCTGACCGTGCTCGTGGAATCCGTCCCCCGGGCGCCTTGGGGACCGGTGTAGGCTTCCAGGAGAAGGAACTCGGGGACGGTCGCGGGCAGGACGACCCGGGCGACGGCCTGGTCGATCGGGAATTCCCAGCCGTTTCCGGTGACGTTCCAGTAGAGCTCGTCGTGGGTTTCGAAATGCCCGAGCTGGCGGTCGGTGCGGTAGACCAGCCGGTAGGTGTGCTCGCCGGGGGGGATGCGGCGGTCCTTGTGGCCGAGGTAGACGCGCACGCCGTTGGCCAGGCGCTCGGTGTGCCAATCTTCGGCCGCCCCGTTGCGGGCGGCTTCGAGCACCTCGAAGGCGACGGTGCGGCGGCCGCCCGCGCGGTCGCGGTAGCGGGTCGGAAAATCGCGGTAGATGCCGCGGCGGATCTTCTCCCCGGTGGCGCGCACCCGGATCGTCTCGGCCACGACCAGGCCGCCCCCCGTCTCGACCGTGATGCGGCTCTCGAAGGAGAGGATGCGCTCCTCCACGGCGCAGGCGGGGCCTGCCAGAAGGAGCGCGAGAAGCATCCCGGCAAGGCTCCGGGCGATGCGGGCCGAGGGGCCCGCCGGGGCCCGGGAGACGCAGGGGCGCGCGGGGTCCATCGCGGGGTGCCCTCTCAGAATGCCACGGCGACGGGTTTTCGCTCCTCGGCGGGAGCCTCGAGCTCGAAGAACTCGCGGCGGCCGAAACCCAGCCGGCCGGCGAGGAGGTTCGCCGGGAACTGCTCGATGGCGGTGTTCAGATCGCGCACGACGGCGTTGTAATAGCGCCGGGCCGCCTCGATGCCGTCCTCGATCTCCCGGAGCTGCTGCTGGAGCTCGAGAAAGTTCCGGTTCGCCTTGAGGTCCGGGTAGGACTCGGCCACGGCGAAGAGGCTCTTCAGGGTGCGGGCGAGACCGCCCTCGGCACGCGCGGTTTCGGCCGGTCCCGTGGCCTGCAGGGCCTGGGCCCGGGCCGCGGTCACCTTCTCGAGCAGCGACCGCTCGTGGCCGGCGTAGCCCTTCACCGTCTCGACCAGGTTGGGGACGAGATCGCGCCGCTTTTTCAGGTGGACGTCGATGTCCGCCCAGGCCGCATCCCCCGTGTTCCGCAGCCGGACGAGGCGGTTGTAGAGAACGATCGCGTAGATCACGAGGACGGCCGCCAAGGCGGCGGCGACGACGAGGGGCCAAAGCATCGCTTCTCCTCCCGGTTCCCGGCCGGATCGGGCTTTCCGCATTCTATCGGCCGGCTGCCGCCGATCCTAAAGGCGATTGCGCCTGGGGGCAAGGGGCTTGCCCGGCGGCGCACCCCGTCAAGTCCCGGCTCCCGGTTGCCGATATCGGACCTAGGGGGTCTCGCCGTCGCCTCCCCGGCGGGGGGGCGCGGAGAGGGAGCGGGAGGAAAATCGGCTGCGGCCGTGTCTTTGGAGGAAAGGTCATGAAAGTTTCGTTGTCCACACGCATCGTTTCGGCGGTCGTTGTCTCGGTGGTGATCGGAAGCAGCGCGGCGGTCATTTCCTCGTTCATGCTGCTTCGCGGCTTCGAGCGGCAGGCGCAGCAGGATGTGCAGAAGTTTTCGCTCGCCGCGCAGGAACAGATGGAAGCCCAGCGGGAGCGCTGCCGCGAGGCGGCCTTCCAGTTCGCCTCCCGGCCCGATGTCGTGGAGGCCGTCAAGGCCGGGGACGGCGAGTCGCTTCGGAAGATCGCCAAGGCGGCGCTTGCCTCGGGGGGCATCCAGGTCCTCACCGTGGCGGGCCCGGACGGGAAGGTGCTGGCGCGGGGCCATTCGGAGAAACTGGGCGATTCCGTGCTCAATCAGCTGAACGTCAAGAAGGCGCTTGCCGGCGAGGCGACCGCGGGCATCGAGGAGGGCACGGTCGTCAAGTTCTCGATGCGCGCCGGGCACCCCGTCCGCAGCGGCAACGCCGTCATCGGCTCCGTGACCGCCGGCATCGATCTCTCGGGGGATACGCGGTTCGTCGACCGGGTGAAAGAGGTCCTCGGGGTGGAATGCACGCTCTTCCACGGCGACACGCGGGTCTCGACCACCATCGTCCGCGAGGGCAAGCGGGCCGTCGGCACGCGCATGGACAACCCCGCGGTGATCGAAACCGTGCTCCGACAGGGAAAACCTTTTCAGGACGTCAACCGCATTCTGGAGCGCGAGTACAACACGAGCTACTGGCCCATCCGCGACCTGGAGGGAAAGATCCTGGGCATGTTTTTCATCGGCAAAGACCGCGACACGGCCCTCCGGGCGCGGCGCGACATGATCGTGACCGTCGCCGTCCTGGTCGCGGCCGTGATCGGGCTCATGACGTTGGCCGCCTTTTTCATCGCCCGCTCGATCGCCGGGCCCATCCAACGCGTGAGCGGCGGCTTGGCCGACAGCACGGGCCGGGTGGCGAGCGTTTCGACGCAGGTTTCGGGCACGAGCAAGATGCTCTCCGACGGCGCCTCCGAGCAGGCCGCAGCGATCGAGGAGACCTCCTCCTCCCTCGAGGAGATGGCCTCCATGACGAAGCACAACGCCGAGAACGCCGCCCAGGCCGACGGCCTGATGAAGCAGGTGGCGCAGCTCGTGGGCGAGGCGAACGGCTCCATGGGAAAGCTCTCCGGATCGATGGAGGAGATCCAGAAGGCGAGTGAGGAGACCCAGAAGATCGTCAAGACGATCGACGAGATCGCCTTCCAGACCAATCTCCTCGCCCTGAACGCGGCTGTCGAGGCGGCCCGGGCCGGGGAGGCGGGCGCGGGTTTCGCCGTCGTCGCCGACGAGGTGCGCAACCTCGCCATGCGCGCCGCCGAGTCGGCGCGGAACACCGCCGCCCTGATCGAGGGCACGGTGAAGAAGGTGAAGGGCGGGGCGGAGTTGATGACCGAAACGCGCGAATCCTTCTCGCGGGTCGTCCAGAGCGCCGGCAAGGTCGCCGATCTCCTGGCCGAGATCGCGGCCGCCTCGCGCGAGCAGTCCCAGGGCGTCGACCAGATCAACAAGGCCGTGGGCGACATGGACAAGGTGACCCAGCAGAACGCGGCCCACGCCGAGGAGACCTCCGCGGCGGCCGTCGAGCTCTCCACCCAGGCTTCGCACATGCAGGAGATGGTCGGCCGGCTGCTCAACCTGATCGGCGTCAACAGGGCGGCCGGGCCCTCCGAGAACGCCGCCCCCGAGGCCGCGGCGGAGCGGGGAAAACGGCCTTCCAGGCCGAACACCGCGAAAGCGAAGGCGAAGCCGGCCGCGGCGGCCCGCCCGGCAAACCGGGCCGAGCAGAGGATTCCCCCGGGACACGAGGAGTTCAACGACTTCTGAGCCGCCCGGGGGCAACGGGAGCCCGCCGCTCCTCAGGCGGGCTTTCCGTTTTGCGCGGCGCGCAGAAGCGCAACCCCCTCGCGCTGGGCGCAGGCGAGGCCCAGCAGGACCACGGGCACGATGTTGACGAGGTGGGCGACGACGGCGAAGGAGAGCGCCTCGGAGGGGGGCACGCCGAAGAAGGCGAGCGCCAGCTGGCAGAGCACGTGGTAGGTGCCCACGTAGCCCGGCGTCGAGGGGACGACCACGCTCAGGGTGGTGAAGACGAGCACCACGAGCCCGGCCGTCCAGGGGAGGCCGTAGGCGGCGACCAGGCCGAAGGCCTCGAGGCAGGCGTGGTTCATCGCCGCGTAGCCGAGCCAGATGGCGAAGGAGAGTGCGGCGGCGGCGGCGTAGCGGGAGGGCTTCCCCAAGGGGACGACCCCCGCAAAGAAGCGGCGGGGGAGCTGGGCGAGCTTTTCCCGCACCCGCTGCGGCAGCGGCCGGGCCAGCGTCCCGAGGAAGGCGGCGGTGCGGGCTTCCTGGCGCTTGCCGAAGAGAAGCAGGGCCGACAGGGCCGCCGAGGCGCCAAGCAGGATCCAGCCGCTCATCACCACCCAGTCGGGGAAGGGGTGGACGATCACCACGAGCCCCATGACCGCGGTGAGGAAGATGACGTCGAGGATGCGCTCCACGACGATCGTGGCGAAGGCCGCCGAGGCCGAAAGGCCGGGATTGCGGCGGGAGGCGACGTAGGCCCGCAGGAACTCCCCCAGGTGGGCGGGAAGCAGGCTGTTGGCCGCGTAGCCGATCATGAGGGCGGAGAAGAGCCCCTCGGCGCGGCGTTGGGTCAGGGGGGCGAGGAGCAGCCGCCAGCGCAGGGCGCGAAGCAGGTGGGCGAAGAGCAGTGCGGCCGTCGAGGCGGCGATCCAGCCCGGCTCGACCTGCGCCCAGGCGGCGCGCATGCGCCCGAATTCCACGCCGCGCAAGGCGAGTGCAAGGCAGCCCGCCCCGATGACCAACCCGAAAACGGCCTGGATCCAGTTGCGGCGGCTCATGGCCGGGCCTTCCGGAAGGGGGCGGCCCCCGCGGCGGCCGGAGCCGCGGGGCCCGGCGCCGGGGGGGGCTGAGCCGTCAGGAAACGCGGCTCTTGACGAGCATGGTGGTCGGGTCGAGGGCGAGCCGGTCGCGCGCGGACGGCAGGGAGGCTCCTTTCAAGACGTTCACCTGGACTTCCTCCGCCGCCGGCACGAGGCTCAAAGCGACCTCGAAGAGATCCTCCACCTCGGCGATCTGCCGCGGCAACCCGCCGGCTGCGGGTTCCTCGTCGCGGTGGGTGCGGATTGAGAACCAGACCCCCAGTTCGTTCAGGCGGGCGTAATGCTTCAGGCCGGCGAGCGCCTCGCGCTGCGGCTCCTCGAAGGAGAGCCCGTCGATGATCAGCATCCGCGGCAAAAAGATGTGCTGCTCGATCAGGTCCGTCAGGCGCTCCTCGAGCTTGGGCACGCTGAACCCCTCGGTGCGGAAGGTCATGATGAAGCGGTGCGGGAGGATCTCTTCCCAGAGCGCCTCCGCCCGCTCGATCTGCAGCTCGCGGGCGATGTGGCCGAAGATCTCCCGGTACCAGAGGTTGGTGCGGGTGACGGGCTGGTTCAGGCTCACGTGAACCACGTTGCGGCCGTGCAGCATGGCGTGGAGCGCGATCTGGACGATGAGGGCGGTCTTGCCCACGCCGGCGCGCGCGAGGATGCCCCCGAACTGGCCGGCGTGGAGGATCGATTCGGCTTCGCCGGCGAGGGTCTGGATGGGGTTGCGCAGGATCAGATCTCGTTTGAGCATGGACCACATCCTTTCGCGAAGGCGGATGAGGCGCGGCGGCCGGCCGAAAGGGGCCGGCCCCGCCGGCGCGGGTGGCGCCTCGCGTCGAATTGCCCCGTTTTCGTGCATCGGGCGGCTCAGGCGACGTTTTTCTTTTGGGCGGCGGCCTTTTTCTCGAGCTCCTCGGCGATCGCCTGGGGAACCTGGCGGTAGGCCAGGAATTCCATCGTGAACTGCGCCTGGCCCTGGGTGAGGGAGCGCAGCACGGTCGAGTACCCGAACATCTCGGCGAGCGGGACATGGGCCTCGATCACGCAGAAGCTGCCCTCGTCCTGGGAGCCGACGATCATCCCGCGGCGCTGGTTGAGCGAGCCCATCACCGCCCCCTGAAAGCCGGTCGGCGTTTCGACCACGACCTTCATGATCGGCTCCTGGATGACGGGCTTGGCCTTGAAATAGCCCTGGTGGAAAGCGCCGCGCGCGGCCTGCTGGAAGGCGAGGTCCGAGGAGTCGACGGGGTGGCTGGCGCCGTCGTGGATCACGATCTTGATCCCCGTTACGGGAAACTCCATCTTGGGCCCCTTGGCCAGGCATTCGCGGAAGCCCTTTTCGCACGCCGGGATGAACTGCGTCGGGATCGCCCCGCCCACGACCTGGTTTTCGAAGACGAAGTCGCCCTCGGCCAGGGGCTCCATCCAGCCGGCCACCCGGCCGTACTGGCCGGAGCCGCCGGTCTGTTTCTTGTGGAGGTAGTCGAACTCGGCCCGCTGGGTGATCGTTTCGCGGTAGGCGACGCGGGGCGCCCCCACCGTGACCTCGGCGCCGTACTCGCGCTGGATGCGCTCGACGTAGACCTCGAGGTGCAGCTCGCCCATGCCCGAGATGATCGTCTCCCCGGTTTCGGGGTTGGTGTGCGTGCGGAAGGTCGGGTCCTCCTTGGCGAAGCGGTTCAGGGCTTTGGAGAGACCGATTTCGGACTTGTGGTTTTTGGGGCTGATGGCCAGCGAGATGACCGGCGCCGGGACGAACATGGAGGTCATCGTGAGGCTCAGGCCGGGGGAGACGAAGGTGTCGCCCGAGGCGCAGTCGATCCCGAAGAGCGCTCCGATGTAGCCCGCCGGGATGGAGTCGATCTCCTCCATCTGGTCGGAGTGCATGCGCACGACGCGGCCGACCTTGATCTTGCGGCCGGTGCGCACGTTGACGATCGTCTCGCCCTTGGCGAGGGTCCCCTGGTAGACCCGCACGTAGGTGAGCTGGCCGTAGCTGCGGTCCTCGAGCTTGAAGGCCAGGGCGACGAGCGGGTCGTCGGCGTTGCTCGAGAGCCGGACGGGCGCCTCGCCGCGGTCCATGTCGAGCGCCTCGTTGTCGATGTCGGCCGGGCAGGGAAGCAGGGCGCAAACCGCGTCGAGCAGAGGCTGCACCCCCTTGTTCTTGTAGGCCGAGCCCAGGAACACCGGCGTCAACTGTTCGCTGACCACCGCCTCATGGATCACCCGATGGATCAATTCCTCGGCGACGGGCTCCTCGGACAACAGACGCTCGAGGATTTCGTCGCTGTACATGGAGAGGGCTTCGAGCATCTGCTGGCGGGCCGCCTGGGCCTCGGCGGCCAGGGAGGGGGGGATCGGCTCGCGACGGACGACTTCCCCGTGCTCGCCGTCGAAGTAGACGGCCTGTTCGGCGATCAGGTCGATGACCCCCGCGAACTCCGCCTCGCGGCCGATGGGCAGTTGCATCAGCACAGCGTCGCAGCCGAGCCGCTCGCGCAATTGGCGCACCACCTTGGCCGGATCAGCCCCCACGCGGTCCATCTTGTTGATGAACGCCAGGCGCGGAACGTGATAGCGGCGCATCTGCCGGTCGATGGTCAGGGATTGGGCTTGCACCCCGCCCACGGCGCAGAGCACCAGAATCGCTCCATCCAGCACCCGCAGGCTGCGCTCCACCTCGACGGTGAAATCGACGTGGCCGGGCGTGTCGATCAGATTGATCGTCGATCCGTTCCATTCCACGGTGGTCGCCGCGCTGGTGATCGTGATCCCTCGCTCTTTTTCCAGTTCCATGTGGTCCATCGTGGCGCCGTCGCCCTCGCCGTGGACTTCCTGGATGCGATGGATCCGGCCCGCATAATAGAGGATCCGCTCGCTGAGCGTGGTCTTGCCCGAATCGATGTGGGCGGAAATACCGAGGTTTCGAAGTCGTTTGGGGTCCATGACGCCGTCGCGATCCGTGAATCTGCTTCGCGTGGCCTCGCCAGCCGTCGAAGCAGGCTTGAGCGCTTGAAGTTGGAACGCCAGTCCTGGGACCAAAAGCGACGCCCCAGGGCCGACGGTTGAATCGGTTCCGTTCTCCAAAAGGTGTTCTATTTCTCCAAAGGGCGTTCTATTCCGCCGGAGTCGCCTCGGCGATCGCCGCGTGGACGCCGTACTGGTGCACCAGGCGCCCGCCCAAATGGGCCGTGTTCGCCAGCAACACGTTGCAGATCAAAAGCACCAGCAGGAACACCAATTGTACCGGGACCAAGTAACCGGGGATCATCCATTTTCGAATCACACTGGGCAGCAGCACAAACAGCCCGTACAGCACCGTGACGATCAAGAATACAATACGCACCAATTCCCCCAATTGCTCGTGCTGCCCGAGCACGGTGAACATTGCGTCGGGTCCGTCTTCGACCACGTCCCGAGCCGCCTCGCCCGTGGCCACGGCGACGAACATCCCGACCGTCGCCATCGCCAGCAGGACGGCCGCCGCCCAAGAGCACCACCGAAGGCGCAACGGCAGGATCATGGCCGCGAATACAAATGCCATGGCAACCAGCGGGAGGGCCACAGGGAAATGCACTACTAAGACATGCAATCCCTCAAAAGGAGGAGGTGGAGGTGGCATGATCGGCAAGGAGCCGAGCCCGAAGCAGACTGCAAGCCACATGGCATATCCTCGTGTCTGGTTCAGTTCCAGAGACCGCAGCGGAAAAACCTACGCCTACCATGATACCGCGAATCCCCCGCTTCGGTAACTCCACAACAGGAGCATTCCTCGATCGCTTGTTGAGGTAGCCGAGGCGGCAGGCGGCGATGAGGTGGATTGGAGGATCCCTGGGGAGGGGCTTTCCACAAGAGCCGGGATTGTGCGTGGCGCGGGCCATCGGTTAACCGTAGCCGTCCCCGGGCGGAGGACGGGCCTGTTTTCCCCAAGGACGATGGCGGCCAGCGGGCGGCGAAAAGCCTCGTTGCTGGATCCCTTCGCCGTTGGGCGGGAAAGGTCATGCGACCGGGCAGGAACGGTCATGCCACGGCCGCTTGAGCGACAACAGATTTCCAGCCCGTTGGTGGCGGGGGATGTGTTGGGGGGATACAATGCCCGGCGTCCGTGGTTTCTTCAGACGGCGGGCCCGGCGCAAGCCCGCGATCCATCGGTTCAAGGAGCTGGCCATGAAGCAGCATCGTGAAACAAGCGGTCCGCGAGGCCTTTCGCGGCGTGATTTTCTGGGGTTTTCGGCAGGCGCCGTGTCGGCGGGACTCGCTGGGGGGCTTTCGATTGCTCGATCGGCCCACGCGGCCGG
>Ga0101944_10004490_pt1 | contig 17182 bp, 11 predicted proteins | sample DewCreD2012metaG_FD_75245 | JGI IMG/M metagenome (GOLD analysis project Ga0101944, IMG submission 75245) | Hot spring sediment bacterial and archeal communities from British Columbia, Canada, to study Microbial Dark Matter (Phase II) - Dewar... ...
CGCCGGCGCATCCCAGGCCAGCTTTGCCGGGAACTCGCTTGTGCCCTTCTTCACGGCATCGTCCCACTTGACCACCTGGCCCGAGTAGGTGGCCATCCGCCCCAGCACGGCCGTCATGCTGCTGGTGGCGCCGTGATAGCCCTCGTTGTACTTGAGGTTGTTGCGAATCGCCTGGATCAGATCGATGTGCTCTTGCACCATCGAATTCTTGTTCTTGCCGCCTTTGCCGTCGAATTTCCACGCGTTTTTGCCCGTGATCACGCCGTTGCAGTTCGATTCGCCGTCGGTGCCGTGAGCCGCCTCGGAAACGCTGTTGAAGCAATTCGGCATATGCCGGCACTGGCTGTACATCTTCGTGCCGTCGGCATAGGTGAACTCGACGAAGTGATGATCGAAAATCTGGCCCATCCCTTTGTTGGCGCCGCGGTAGCGGAGCGTGCAGGCTCCCATGCCGTTGGCCTCGACGGGATGATCGCCCTTGGCCCAGTTGCACACGTCGATGTTATGGATGTGCTGTTCGCAGATGTTGTCGCCCGAGAGCCAGCAGAAGTGATACCAGTTGTTCACCTGGAATTGCAGCTCGGTTTGATCGGGCGTCCGCTTGCGGTACCAAATGCCGCTGCCGTTCCAGTACGCGCGAAGGAACATGATCTTGCCGATGGCGCCGTCGTGAATTCGTGCGATCGTCTCCACATAGCTCGGCGTGTGGCGCCGTTGAAAGCCCACACCCACCTTCAGCCCTTTCTCGTCGGCCAGCTTGTTCGCCTGCATCAAGATGTTGTAGCCGGGCGCATCGACGCAGCACGGCTTCTCCATGAACACGTGTTTCCCGGCGGCAACCGCGGCCGAGTAGATCAAGGGGCGGAACCCCGGCGGGGTGGCCGTCACCACGAGGTCGCAATCGACCGCCAGCGCTTGCTTGTACGCCTCTAGCCCCCAGAAAACCCTCTCCTTCGGCAGATCGACGCGGGCGGCGTAAGTCTTGTGATTTCGCAACCGTTCGGCCGCCTTGACTGCCTTGTCTTCGAAGGCGTCGGCGACGGCCACCACCTTCACTGCCTCGTCGGCTTCGAGGCAGTTTTCGATCGCGCCGTTGCCGCGGCCCCCGCAACCGATCAGCACCGCACGAATGTGCGCCGTGCCCGCCGCATGGGCCGAGCGCGCAATGCTCAATCCGCCGACGGCCGCACCGCCCAACACCGACGCTTTGGCCAAAAACTCACGACGACTCTCTTGCGACTTCATAGACTTCAACTCCGAAAAAAGGCATGGACCGCGACAGGGCAGGCGACCGTGCGCATGGCAACGGCCGTCATCCAAGGTGGGAGAGCGACCGGCGGCGCAGACAACCGTCCGCTCCCGTCCGTCGGTTCTCAGGCGCTGTCCGCAGCCGGCGGGTCGTGCGGTCGAAAGAGATCCGCCGGCGCGTCCGCGAACCTTCGCTCTCATTCTGCTTCAGCCGCAGCGACGGGTCAACTGTTCGGCGAAAATCGAAGCAGATATCAGCCGCCCAGGCCCAAGAGCCGCGCCGCCCCAACGAGCCGGAAGAATGCAGAGACCGCAACGGCCGGCGGCTACCCGCCGACGCGCCCGGTGGCCGTTTCCACTTTCGCCCAGAAGGGGTTGAAACGATCGCCGCGCGTGCGCACATCTTCCAGAAGCGTTCTCAGATCAGGCTCGACCGCCCGTTCCGCAGTGTTCACGCGGCGGCCGTTGACGACGATCGTCACCGGCTTCTCGAAATCGATCATTTTCGGCGACAGCCACAGCGTCAATTGGTTGCTGGCCGTGGCAACGACGATTCCGTTGGCGTCGTTGATGCTGCCGCTGACCTGGGCCGCTTGCGAAGGCCGCCGCGCCGCCCACTGCGCCGGTTCGACCATCGTACCGGCAGGCATGCCGTTCAGTTCCACCCACCAGAAATAGTTATCCCAGGGCCGCATCGTTCGCGCGGTGAACTCGCGCGGAAAGAAGTCGCGGCGGAATCGCTGCATCCAATCGAAACAACGAAGAATCTCCTCGAAGAAATGCTCGTGGCCCCGGCCCAGATACTCGACAATCGTCGCGTTGACGCCGAAGCGAAGGAAGTAGCGGTCCAAGTCGCGCGCGCTGCGGCGCAACTTGTTGTTGTCATATTCGCCGAACACGAAATACATCGGCAATCGCTTGGCGTTCTCGCCGTAAAAGGCCACATACTTGTCGCTTTCGGCGACGATGGGAATAGCGCCGGCCCAAAGATCGGGATGCGCCAAGGCGATGTCCCATGCGGCGTCGCCGCCGATCGAGTGGCCCGAGATGAACACGCGATCGGTGTCGATCGAGAAGCGACGGCAAGCGTCGCGCAGCGAAACGAGCACCGCGCCGTGCTCGCGCGCCGAGTAGCCGTACTCGCGCTGATGTTCGGTGGTCCATTGCGGCGCGATCACGATGTAGCCGTGGCGGCCGGCTTGGCCCGTCCGTCGGCCGTCGGGTCCGGCCGGCCCCGCCCACCAATCGATCTGCTGTTCCGCGCTGGAGCCGGCCCCGTTGAGCGTGACGATCGTTGGGTAGCGCCGCAGCGGATCGTACTCCGGCGGAAGCTGAACCAGATAGGTAACTGCCGGCTCTTTGGGCATCACCTGAACCTCGAACGAGTAGAAGCCGGGCCGCTTCTCGTCGGCCGAAGGCAACGCCAGCGGCGGCTTCATATGTGCGAGGATAGCGGCCACATTCGACGGCCCGCCCGCCTCTTCCGATCCGAAATAGGCGAACACCCGATCGCGTTCGACTTTCAACGGCTCGGCCAGATATTGTCGAATCAAATCGCGCACCTTGTAGGCCGAAAGCGCCACCGGCAGCCGCACCGTGGCATTGTCGCCGCCAAGGAGCCACCCGCTGACGGCCAAAGCCGTCTTTTCCGCCGGAGACAGATCGGCATCGCCGATATTCTGGCGAAACGCCGTCAGCCGCGGCAGCGTTTCGAAACCGAGTTCCGCGGCAATCTCGTCGCGGATCGGCTTGATCCGTTCGCGCACGGTGGTTTCCGCGATCTTGCCGATCTGCTCGTCGAGCCAGGCAATGGTTTCCGTGCGGCGTTTTTCCAGTGTTTCGTATTCGCCGAGCATCTCCCGGGCGGCCTGGAGCAACTCGCCGGCCACCCCTTCGGAAGGAAAGGTGTTCAGCGCCGCGCGAACCAAGGCGTGCTGCCCCGCCTGCCGCCGCAGCCGCAACTCCGAAAGCAATCGCTGGGCGGCCAACTGTTTCAATTGGCGAAGCGTTGGTTCGAGCTGTTCGCGCAGCCCGGCTTCGTTGGGAAACCGCCGAAGCATCTCCTCCAACTGCGCAGCGGCCTCTTCGAACCGCTCGGCCTGCAAGTAGAAGCGGGCGATCCGCTTATGGTGTTCGACATTCTGCGCGTCGATCTGCCGCAGCAAGATCTTGTGCAGCACATCCCGCGGCAGCGAGCTGGTGGCGATTCGCATGTCCCAGGCGTATTTCAGCCCTTCCACCTTGGCCCACTGCGGCGTCAGCTCGGTGATCCCCTGCACCACATCCACCGGTCCGCGCGCCGTTTGAAAGGAGAACGTGCGGCGGCCGTACTCGTCGAACGGCGTGACCTTCAAACTCTGACCGACCGCCTTGACCGCCTGGCTCGAGCGGATGATCGGCTGGCGGATGACAAACTTCTCGACCGCCATCGCCATATCGGCCTGATTGACGCGCACCACCTGACGGCGCGGAACGTACGTTCGCCGCAGGTTGTCGTCGAGGAAAACGATCAACTGCAAATCGCCCACGCCCTCGGGCGAGGCCGCGCCCGGCTGGTCGGTCAGGCTGCTTAGCGCGCCGAGCATCCCTTGCAAAACCCGCCCATCGCGCATCTCGATTTCGGCCGACGCACCCCGAATCGGCACGCCCGCATACGCCAGCGGCGCGATCAGCAAGATACAGCGGGCCGCTGCGGCGATCCATCCTGTTTTCGGCAACACCATGTCTCGATAACCGATCGTTGTTCTGCGGAAATGCCCAAACGCAGCCCGCGAGGCCGATCGTTCCGGCCGATGACGACTGCTTTCCTCATTGTGGGGCATGGCCCCCCACTGTCAAGCGCGAACCCGTGTCCCTCGACTGCTCCGAAGCCCGCTACCAACCGTCCTTGACATCCTGTGATCCGATCACGGAAGATAAGCATTGCAACGATTGAAACAGGCGGGGCGATTGTAGCAAGCAGGCGTGACGCCCGGTTCGGTCAACCCGCAAGGCGCGATATTGCGTGTTGTGAAGCGGCAAAGCCATTCGCTTGTTCGCCCCTACGCGGATTCAGCTCCGGTTTGCCGCCGTCGCCTCGGACGCCGACTCGCGAAAGGGTCGGTTTACCCGGACGGAGCCGGTCGAGGCAGCCGCGCGTCTTCCCGACACAACGAGCCGAGCATCAACGATAAGGCGACAGGACACCGCACATGCCGAACGATTCGCACCGCCGCAAAGCCGTTCTTGTTTTGTTGATCGCGGCCGTCGTGCTGCCGATCATCGTGGCGATCCTCTCCGGAGCGGCTCGGCTGTTCGCTTCGTTGGGCGACGAACCGGCGGCCGCGTTCCTAGGCCGCACTGCACTGGCGGGCGGATTAGCATGGATCGTCGAACTGATCTGCTTGCTGCTGATGCTGGCATGGAATAGCGTGGCCGACGCCCCCCCAAGAGAATAAACGGCATCTCGGGAACAACGGAAACACAGCGGGGGGATTGGTACAGCCAATCGCACGGCTTTCATCAGCCAGGCATCACAGGTTCAGGCAATCGCTGTTTTGATCGAACCGCTTCTTCCCGCCCCTCGGCTTCATCAAACTGCTTCACCAAACCGCTTATCTAACCGACAGCGCCGGCCGCGAGAGTCTTCCGCATCGCCGCGCCGTCGATGGGTTGTCCAGCCGCCCGGTTCAGCCTTTGTTTTCCGATGATTGCAGCGTGCGACGGAACCGCGATTGCGTATAATGGAGACTGGAACGGCCCGCTTTCAGCAGCCCGTTGAAAAACGCCCAATCAGTCCCATGCAAGCACCGCAATCCTCGGAAAAGACGCAGCAAAGAGCCTGCAAACGCGACTCGTTCAACGAGCCGTTAGCGCAGCACCAACGTTAGCGGCCCATTGAAAAAGTCGGGCTTGCTGACGATGTGAGGCGAGCTTCCCGAGGATTTCGATACTCGCATAAGGCTCGTTTGGCCTTTTTCAACAGGCTGTTAGCCGAACTACGGTTCGGCGGTTGCTCATTAGGTCCGCACAACAAAGAAGGCGGCCGCGAACGAAGCGAATCGGCCGTTCGCGCAACAGACGCCCATTGATCTTCGCGAATCATGTTTGCGGAAGCGTGCCGACGCAGGGTGCCAAACGCGGCGCTCGGTTTGGTGAAGCCCAATAGACCGATTTTCATTTCACCCGGTTTCGATTTGTTATGGCGATTCGTTTCCGTTGCCGGCGCTGCATGGTTTTGTTGAGCATCGGTGCTCGCAAGGCCGGCAGTGAAATCCGCTGCCCGCGCTGCGGCGCAGCTCAAACGGTTCCGAACGCCGAAGGCAAACCCGAGCAGCGAGCGAACTCCGGCCAAACGCCCACCCGCACCGCCGCAGCGGCCGAAGCATCCGAAAGGAGCGAATCTCATTCGGCCTCCCCGACAACGGCATCTTCCGCCGTGAATGCAGCGACATTGGACTTGGCCGAAAAAACCGCGTCGCCAGAGCCGATTGGATCGACCGCCGCTTCGCAATCAACCGCTCAATCAACCGCTCAATCACCGTTGGCCGAGGCCGAAACCGTGCGTTCCGACAACGGCAACGGGACGGCGTCGGCTGAGGCCGACGTCGATCCGCCGGGCGTGATTGTCGTTTACGATTACGAAGACGTTTACGAGCCAGCCGACGAAGAAATCGCATCGGAGACCGTGGGCAGCCCGCCCCCTGGGCAAGTCTCGCCGGCAGCCACTGCCGTGTCTGCACCGGCCGATACGGTTGATTACATCCCCGCGGCGTCGGCGGGCCAATCATCCGCGGCACGGGTTTTCTCGGAACAACCGCCGCGGTTGGGCAGCGCCCCCCAGCCGGCCGAGTCGCTCGAACGCGGCGACGGCGAGCGGCACAGACAAGAGTCGCCCCCCGCACCGTCGGGGCGAACCCTCGGAGCACCGCCCCGTGAGCCGGCATCAGATGGGCGCCCGGCATCAGATAGGCGTCCCGTCTCGGGCGATGCGGCGGCGAACTATGATCCAGAGCCAGAGGAAATGGTCTATCTTCCGCGGAAGATCATTTTCGCCCAAGCGTGGTTTCTTCTGGCCATTTGCGGCGCGGCCTTCGCAGCAGGGTATTGGATCGGCAGCGGAAGACCGTCAGGCGCCGCACCAAGCGGCGATGCTCCAGAGGCCCAAAGCCGTGTGTTCATCGAAGGGCTGGTGTCGTGGACGCCTATGCCCGGGCAAACCGCCGGCGACGAAAACGCCGCGGTGATCCTGCTGCCGGCCGATCGTCCTCCCGAACCGCCGATTCCGATGAGCGGGCTACGTCCGGTGGATCCAATGCCCGGCGAGCTTCATCGCGGGCTCCGCGCGATCAAGAAAGCCGGCGGCGACTACGCCCGAGCCGATGCCGATGGAAAATTCGGACTGGTGGCGCCGACGCAAGGCCGTTACCGAATTTTGGTCATTTCGCGTCATGCGGGGCGCGTGGAAAACGCCATCGCTCAAGAGGCGGATTTCAATGAAATCGGACGCTACCTGCAATCGCCCGAGATGTTGGTTGGACGCTACAAGTACCAATGGCGGACAGAAGACGTTCGCACCGGATTCGCGCCGCTGGAAATCCATTTCGGCCAAGACGGCAAGGACTAGCTGCGGCGGTTCTTACGGAAACGCGGTTTGTTTCGTTCGAAGCTCGATCGACTTCGGCGCGGGATCGCTCGCGTTTGACTCTGCGGCCGCGAGGCGGAGGCTGCACAACACGTCGTCGATAATCGCCGCGATCTGCGGTTCCGTGAACTCGCTCGCTGCGTAAGTGAATCCGATAGTGAGCCGATTGCCCATCGTCGTCGGCGAAAGGACCAGCGGAACCGTCGGACCCAATGGGGCCGCCCGAGCATATTCAACGATCGTTCCCGCGAGGCTTTGCTCCAGCCAACGATCGCGGACGACGACGTTCGTCACGCCCGCAGTCAACGGCATCGTGCGCCGCATCAAACGGGCGCGCCAAGGCCGCGGCAGCCAGGGCCATGCCGCCGCGCCGATCCCAATGCTCACCAAGGAATCCAGATGGGCGCGCCGCGCCTTGATCTGTCGGGTGCGAGCGGCCAATCGCTCGACGGCCTCGGAAAGCGACCGGAAGGCCCCGACTCTCTCGCGCAACGTCCAGAAGCCCAGCAATACCCCCAGCGATTCCCGAAACGGACCGGCCGCCTCGCCGCGAATATCGACAATCGACCCCAAGGCAATTTTGTCGCATTGGGTCAGCGAGCGGCGACAGGGCAGATGACGCCCGAGCACTTGGTGCAAAACAGCCAGGAATACATCGTGAACCGTGGCTCCGCGGTTTCGCGCAAAACGCCATAGGCCGTCGGCCATCCCATCATAGCCGCGGAACAATTGGAAGCAGACTTCGCGGCCTTCGCGCCCCGCGTCGGGCGGCTTGATGGGCTGACGCTCGAGCAACGAGCGTGCCACCGTATTCACCGCGGTTCGCCAGCGCCGCCACAGCGATAGCGGCTCGCGCAAGGCGCCCAGCAACGGACGATCGCACACATGCAACGGCCCGCCGTCTTCGCACGGTCCACCCAAGTACTCGGCAAGAATCCTCCGCATCAAGAGCCGCATCGCCACGCTGTCGGCCGTCCAATGATCATACACGGCGGCAATCCAATGACAGGCCGCGGCACCGTCGGCAGCAAAAACGAAACGGATGGGACGGCACTCGGGGCGATCGAACGGGCGGTTGAGTTCCGCAGCGACCTCGCGATCGAGATCGACCCCGCCCGGCGATTCGGCCGCCGCCTGGCGCACCTCGACGTCGTCGCACGGCCCGAACGAAGCGTAGCGCCCGTCGGCCTCGATAACGGCCCGGCCCCAATCCGCGGCCGCCAACGCCTGCCGAGCCGCCTCCCGAAATCGTTGCGGGTCGCCCGCGCCCGACAAACAGTAGAGATGGCAGGCGTTGTACGGATAGACGTCGCTCCATTGCAGCATCACGCGCTGAAAGGAGTTAAGCGGAACACGACGCATTGCAGGAACACTCGTCGCTGAGAATATTGGGCCGCGCAACAACGAAACCGACTCTCTTCATGCCCAAGTTCGAGACTGTAAATCCCTCGCACGAATGACGCAAGTGCGGAAAATCGGACGCTCGAGATCAGCCCGCCCGTCGGCGGGTTTCAAACAGCCCGATTCGGCAGGCTCGCCGGCATCGCGGGACAACGAGCCGGCACGCCCGACAAACAACCTGCGCCGACAGGAGGAATGCCGTTGTAACCAATTGCGGCATAGAGGCTTGCGATTGCGATAATACCCGGCGTCCACCAATGGTCACCGGGCGGTGAGAAAACGGTTTGTTCTTTGCGAAACGGGTTGACATTCCCCCTGCGGCCAGTACCATAGAACCATGCTTACGGAGAGGCACACTCTCGTCTGTTGCAGGAGGTTGCTGTCGCATGTCGAGTCCCACGTATTTCATCGAAGAATGCCCCACCTGCGGACGGCGCGTTCAGGTGCGTGTGGAATACCTCGGACGGCAAGTGGTTTGCCAGCACTGCCGCGGGGCGTTCGTCGCTGACGGAACGGCGGGCCGTACTGATCCGGGCGGTTCTGTGCACCCTTTGCTGCAACGAGCCAACGAATTGCTTCGAGCGGTGCCCACACCGCGCGAAGTTTCGCGCTGAACCGCCCGTCGAGCTTAGTCAAAACATTCTTCGCCAAACGGCGATTCCCGCGGCGGCGCTCCGCAAGTTCGATGCGGCACCGAGTCTCTCGCGATCTGCGGCCGTTGCTCTCGGCCTTCGATCGGCCGGCATGCCAAAATCGGGCAATCAGCGCGCGACAACGCAACCGGGGACGCCGTTTGATCAACCGTTGAGGCGACGATCAACTTACGAGGCGGCGATCAACTGCCGCAGGTCTTCGAAGAACCCCGGGTACGTCTTCACGGTGCATTGGGGATCGAGAATCACGACGCCGCGGCTGCGCAAGCCCACAAGCGCCATGCTCATTGCCATGCGGTGGTCGTTGTAGGTTTCGATTTCGGCCGGGCGCAAGCGGCCCGGGATGATGGTCAGGCCGTCGGGGTGCTCTTCCACGGCGGCACCAAGTTTGCGCAACTCGGCAGCCAAGTCGCCGATGCGGTCGGTTTCCTTGAAACGGATGTGGCCCACCGAGCGAACCCTGGTCGGCCCTTCGGCAAAAAGCGCGACGGCCGCCAGCGTTTGCACTGTATCGCTGATCGCATTCATATCGACATCGACGCCGCGAAGCGGCCGGCCCTCGACGGTGATCGCGTTGGCGCCGCGTTCGACGCGGCAGCCCATCTGTTCGAGCACATCGCAGAAGGCCACGTCTCCCTGGATGCTCCGCGACGAAAGCCCTTCGACGGTGATTCGGCCGCCGGTGATCGCCGCAGCCGCAAAGAAGTAGCTCGCCGCCGATGCGTCCGGCTCGATGCGATACTCGCACGCGGAATATCGTTCGCGGCCGGGGAACTCGAATCGCTCGAAGCCTACGTGCGCAACATCGACCCCGAAGGCGCGCATCACGGCCAGCGTCATTTCCACATAGGGTTTCGACACCAATGGACCGGCCGTCTCCAAGACAACCGGCCCCTCGGCCAGCGGCGACGCCATCAGCAGCGCGCTGAGAAACTGGCTCGATATTTCCCCGGCAATCCGCGCCGTCCCGCCGGGCAGCCCGCGAGCCTCGACGACCACCGGCGGACAGCCGTTGCCCAGTTCGCTCCGCACGTCGGCCCCCAATTGCCGCAAGGCGGCCAGCAGATCTTCGATCGGTCGTTGCCGCATCCGCGGCGAACCATCGAGGCGGTAATGCCCCTGCCCCAACGTCAGCGCGGCCGTCAGGAAGCGGATGCTCGTTCCGCTATTCGCGGCGTAGAGCGAAGCTCGCTCGACGGAAAATCGCCCTCCGCAGCCGGTCAACCGAACCTCGGCGGCGGCCCGATCGTGGTGAACCTCCAGCCCCAACTGCCGCAGCGCCTCGATCATCACCGTCGTGTCTTCGCTGTCGAGCGCCCCGCGAAGGATCGATTCTCCCTTGGCAAGCGCAGCGCAGATCAACGCCCGATTCGTGATGCTTTTCGAGCCGGGAGGAGTGATGGTGCCGACGATCGGACCGCAAGGCTCGATTTCAATCTGCTCTCGTTCGATTCTTTCGTCCATCTCGAATCTCGATCTCGCAACAAACGACGTGCTTCAATCAACCGTTGCGACAAACCATGCCGCCGCAGCGCCATGCCCAGAAGAATCAGACGCCGATCGCCTCAGCCCGGCGCGGTCAGCGAGCGATCTTCCACAAATGCTGATCGGTGCGGAAAAAGAGAGCGCCGGCGCCAACCGCCGGACTGGCCAACACGCCCTCTTCCCCCAACGAAACACTCTCGATCTTCGGGTCGTCGCCGAGCGAGACGATTTGCACCAGCCCGGCATGATTGACGCACCACAACCGGCCGTCGGCCGCGACGGGACTGGCCCAAAACGGGCCGGTCAACCGTTTTTGCCAAAGCAGGTTCCCCTTGGCCGCGTCGGCGCACAACAAAATGCCGGGCGGCTTGATCACGTAAAGCCGTCCCTCGTGAAACAGGGGGCTGGCATTGTCGCTGCGGAGGTTGGCCTCGTACCACAACCGCACGGCCTCGCCCTTGGCCCGATCGGCGCGAAGGGCATGAATGCCGATCGCCGGCAAAAAAATGCGGTCCGCCGAAACGACGGGCGAAGCGATCGTGTGGCACGGGGCGTCATAGCTCCAAACAGTACTGCCGTCTGCCGGATCGACGGCCGACAATCGCGCCCGCCCCACCAGAAGCACCAACGGCGTTTCGCCTTCGATTCCGGGCAGCAATATCGGCGACGACCAGACGGCGCTGCGGTCGCGCTCGATGCGCCAGCGATCCTCGCCGGTGCGCAGGTCGATGCCGGCAGCGAAGGATCCGCCTTGATTCTCGCACTGAACAATCACCGTTTGCCCCGCGATCAAGGGCGACGACGCCATGCCCACGTCGTTGCGCGTTTGCGGCGAGTCGTAGGCGAGTCCGCGAAACCACTTGAGATTGCCCTTCCGGTCGAAGCAAGCCAAGTCGTTCGACGAGTAGAAGGCCACCACACTCTCGCCGTCGCCCGCCGGGGTTGGCGCCGCCACGCCGCCGAACGGATCGACCACCGTGTGCCCGGTGGCCCAAAGGCGGCGATGCCAAAGCTCGCGGCCCGAGGCGGCGTCGAAACAGAGGACGTGCAGTGTCGCCTGTTTCGGGCCGGATGCGGCCGTCACAAAAACGCGATCACCCACGATGATCGGGCTGGACGGTCCGCGGCCGGGCAGCGGCGCCTTCCAGCGGACGTTCGCCCCCATCGAAGGATCAAAGGAGGCGGGCAAGCCCCGCTCGGCCGAAACCCCCGCTTGCACTCCGCCGCGAAAGGCGGGCCAATCGTGGGCCGCAACAGTTGCCCCGCTTGCGACCGCGAATACGGCAGCACATACGGCCGTTGCCCGCCGCCACAGGGCGACGGTCCAAGCCCAACGACGGCGCATTCCACCGCAGAAACCGTTCTTAACAAAACCGCAAGAAACGGAAAGCGGTTCAAACGGGGACAACACGCAACCGGCCGCTTGGCTGCGCCCGCGGCCGCTTTCACAATTGCGTGAAACTTTTTCGATGCTGTCCATGATTCGATTATTCCCGTCTTTCGCAGATTCTCGGATTCGACCTCACGGCGATTCGCCCGGCTGCGTTTGCGGCACGGCCGGCTCTTGCAACGCGATGCCTGAACCGGCTTGGTCGCAAACGCGAAATTGCAGCTTCCATCCCCGTGCCCAACTCTGCGTCTGCTCGTTTTGGCACACTTTGACAAGCACTTCGTTCACGCCTTCCTTCAGGCGGACGCGCACGATGTATTGGTCGAACTGCGAACCGGCATGGTAAATCTCGAACGCGCCGACCTGACGGCCGTTGAGCCAAACCTTCACCGCGTTGGGCGAAGAGAACCGCAGTTCGGCATCCGTCTTGCCGGGCGCGGTGAAACGGGCGAAGGCATAAGCGGCCACGGCCTTTTCCTCGCCCAGCCGTTCGTTGAAGTCAACGGCCGCATCGTCGTCTTTTGTCGTGTGGACCGCCCATCGCACTGGACCATGCTTGCCCGGATATTCAGCGGCAAGATCGATCGCCCGCTCCGGGGGATATTCGGCGGAGAAGCCTCGGCCGCCCGTGTTGTCGAACGGTCCGATCAGATGCCATTGCCGCAGCAGCCCAAAGTGCCGCGGCAAATCGACCGCCGCGCCGCGCCGCCGCAGCGCTTCGGCAATCGCGCGCACTTGGTCGTGATCGACGGCATAACTCAACGCCCGACGATACGCCTCGACCGCGGCCCCCGGTTGCTCGCCGGCCCGATCGAGGGCGTCGGCTTCGTCGATCAATCGCTGCACTGCGTCGCGGCGCAGCTCGGCCGACGGATCGTCGAGCAACCGCGGCCCCAACTGCTCGCCCGCCTGCGGATCGATCCGCACGAGCAGTTCATACGCCCACTGGCGGCCGCGGGCATCGTGCCGACGATCGAGCACCCAGTCGCGCAATACGGCCGGCGGCACCTGGTGAAGCCCATCGCGTTGGATGATCGCCTCGCCTGCCGCCCGCAGCCAGTTGGCCGCCAACGGGTTGGCCCCGTCGAATGCCGACAACAACTCGGCCAACCGTTCGGCAGGCAGCTCCGTCACCCGGGGCCAAGCGCGGACTGCCTCGGCATGCCCGCGACCGAACTGATCGACGGCGCGAATCGCCGCCACGGCCGACGTCCACTCCGAAACGGCCGGGTCGGCGGAAAGCAACAGCGGAACGACCAAAAAGAAAGCCGACATCGTCGCCTCGCCCTCTCATAGAACTCGATGCCCGTGCCTGTACCACCAACCACGGGAGCGGGTTTTCGCACGGGTGCGGCAGCACCGGGTGGCCGGCGGCCCTGCCGCCCTATACCACGAACCACGCACTTCCTTCTCGTTTTCTCGCCAAAAAAGCCAGCAACCAACGGGAGCGGGTTTTCGCACGGGTGCGGCAGCACCGATTGGCCGGCGGCCCTGCCGCCCTGTGAGTATAAACGGCGCGGACGACGGCGCAAACCGTTGTTGCCTGGCCGATTCGTCGGTACAGGCGACGATTTGTGGGCCGACGGCAATTGGGCGAACCACCAATGCCCTGCCGCCGACTCCGGTTCATGCCGGCAGCACCGTCACCGATCCCACCGATTCCCGCATTCCCTAATTCACTGATTGCGTGATTGCCCAATTCTCTAATGGCGCCCCCGTCCTATCACCATCGGCAACGGATCGTGTAGCATATGCAGGAGCGATTCGGCGCTACCTTTCGCGGCGTGAAATGACTTCTTTTCTTCCGGACGAAAAGCGATCATTTCAGCGCGAAAAAGCGACGATTTCAGCGCGCGAGGAGTATCGGTTGTCGGAGTCGCAACGTGCGCGCGATGGACAATTTCGGCCTTGAATAGCCCCCCGACTTCGCATGAATACTCGCGGTTTTTCGGTTGAATCGTACGACTTCGTCGCCCCGCGGCAAATCGCCTTCGGCTGGGGGCGGCGCGATCACATCGGCGAACTGGTTCGCCCGCTGGGCCGCCGGGCGTGGATCGTTTGCGGCGCTGCCGCGATGATCGAGCAGGGCGTGATCGAGAAGCTGCGTCGGAACCTCGGCGATGCCGGCGTCGAGTCGCGGCTGCTGACGCTCATCGAGCACGAGCCACTAGTGGAAGATGTGGACGGCACGGCCGCGCAGCTTCGGGCCGAGGGCGTCGGGCCGGGCGATCTGCTGCTGGCCGTCGGCGGCGGGTCGGCCATCGATCTGGCCAAGGCCGTCGCCGCGATGGCCGTCAACGACGAAAGCCCCACCGTGGCCGACTACCTCGAGCACGTGGGCCGAAACTTGACGCTGCGCGTCGCGCCGCTGCCGGTGGTCGCCATGCCGACGACGGCAGGCACCGGCGCCGAGGCCACCCGCAACGCGGTCATTTCCGGCCGAAATCCCCCGCTGAAACGCAGCCTTCGCGACTGGCGCTTGATGCCGCAGTTGGTGCTGGTCGATCCGGAATTGACCGTATCGCTGCCCCGCCGGCCCACGGCGGCGTGCGGGCTCGACGCGATCACGCAGTTGATCGAAAGCTACATCTCGCGCAAGGCCAAGCCCATCGCCCGCGCGCTAGTGCGGCAGGGATTGCCGATGGCCCTTTGGGCGCTGCCGCGGGTCGTCGAGCGGCCCGACGACCGACTCGCCCGAGAGGCGATGGCCCACGCCGCATTGCTTTCGGGGCTGGCCTTGGCGAACTCAGGCTTGGGGATGGCCCACGGCGTGGCGGCAGCGTTGGGTGTGCATTGCGGCGCCGCGCACGGCGAGGCCTGCGCGGTCATGCTGCCCGCGGCCTTGCGAACCAACGCCCCGGTGTGCCGGGCCTTGTTGGCCGAACTGTGGCGAACGATCGCCGCGGACGACGGGCAGACCGATCCGCTCCCGCCTTCGGATTCGGCACACGCGCCCGATTTGTTCGCCGCAGATCATGATGCCCAAACGCCAAGCGGGGATGACTCGCTCGGCACTCCGCGAGAAGGGAGCATTGCCCCGCGCCGAGATGACCAGCAAAGCGGATCGCACACGGACAGGGAGGCCGCCGACGCCGAACGCTTCATCGAATGCATCGAGCGGTTGTGCGATCGGGTGCAGGCGCCGCGGCGTTTGGCGCAATTGGGAGTGCGGCCCGAACAACTGCCGCTGCTGGTGCGCGACTCGCGCGGTTCGAGCATGAGCGGCAATCCGCGGGAGCTTGGCGACGAAGAACTGCGCGCACTGCTGGAGTCGATGCTGTGATTCTCTCCGCCGGACTGACGCCCGCATGGCAACAAATCCTGGTCTTCGACGAATACCGGCACGGGCAAGTGAACCGTGCCGCCGAGGTGCATTGGTGCGCTTCGGGCAAGGTGCTCAACGCGGGCATAGCCGCGCACACGCTCGGCGGGCCGAGTCTGACGCTTTCGCCCTTGGGCGGATCGAGCGGCGCGGAAATCCGCCGCGAATTCGACGACCTGGGCGTGCCCGGCCGATGGATCCCGACTCGGGCGGCCGTGCGCGTTTGCACCACCCTCTTGGAACGCAGCACCGGCACGATCACCGAGTTGGTGGAGAATGGGCGGCCGCTGACCGACAGCGAGCTGGCTGCCTTTCGCACCGCCTTTGAAGAAGAAGCCCGTCGGGCCGATGCGGCCGTGGTCATCGGTTCGTTGCCGTTCGGCACGCCGCCGGGTTACTACCGCGGACTGATCGAGTCGGCGCGCTGCCCGCTGGTGCTCGATTTTCGCGGGCCGGGCTTGCTTGCGACGTTGGAGCTTCGGCCGCTGCTGGTCAAACCAAACCGCGACGAGTTGGCCGAAACGATCGGCCGGCCTCTGGATACCGATGCACGGCTGATCGAAGCGATGCGCCGACTCACCGACGGCGGCGCGGAATGGGTGTTGGTGTCGCAGGGGGCTGGGCCTCTGTGGCTAGCCTCGGCAACCTCGCTGTGGCGTTTCGAGCCGCTTGCACCGGAGCAGGTGGTCAACCCGATCGGTTGCGGCGACGCGCTGGCCGCCGGAATTGCTTGGGGAATTCGCGCCGGCTGGAGCATTCCGGAGGCGGTTGCCTTGGGCATCTCGGCCGCGGCCGACAGCGTGCGACAGTTGCTGCCCTGCCGACTCGACGCCGCCACGGTTGTTGCCCGGCACCGGCAAGTGCGCGGCGAGCAACTCACCGAGCCGCACCCTCGCTAACGCCCGAAGTCAACAGCGCCTTTCCTACGATGGTCACCGGCAACGAGTCGCCCGAGGTCGTCGGCGCCCATCCGCCGCGAACCTTCGGCGATCCTCCAGCGGAGCCATCAGCAACTCATCGTTCGATCCGGCGGCGGCCGCCGGTCATCAACACTACGCTTCGGACTTCTTTCCCCAGGGCCAGTTCAGCCATAGGTAAAGCGCGCCGACGCCGACGAGCACTATGCCCCACCAAACATCGGCGTGGTACTCGAACAGCTTCACCCGATGCTCGACCGGCGGCGGATTGAGCCAGGCATACACGCCTCCGCCAAAGATCAATACGCCATAGACCAGCAGTAGGCCGCCGACGAAAAACCAGATCGGAACCTGATGTTCAGTGTCCATGACGTTCTTCCTCACCAAAAGATGACATTGATGGCGATCAACACCGCGGCCACGACCGAAGCCCAAAGGTACGGGCTTTCGTACCACGGCGCCCGGCCCTCGTCGGGCAGCGGAGTCAATCCCATCACCAGGTTCTTCAACTCTTCGTCCGATTTCGGCTTGGTCGCCAAGCTCACGCCGATGGTAACCAGAAGGGCCACACAAAACGTCCAGAAGCCGCTGTACATATTGACGGCCATCGGCTGGGCCGCAGGCGACCGGGCGATCCATTTCGTATGATCGGGGTTGAATGCCGCCGGGGCAAACGTGTGGCGAACGGTGATCGACTCGACCGCCACGTTGCGCCCAACCACCACCGGCACATCAGCCGTGCCGAACTTGCTCTTCTGACCGTCGGGCAACACGACATCCGGTGCCAAAACTGCCACCGGCTTGGCGGCGGGCTTGACCCGATTCCCTTTCTGCCGCTCGGCCCGTTCCGCGGCGCGCTGGCGGGCCGCCTCTTCTTCGGGCACGGCGGCCCCGTCGGCAACCCGCGACGGCAGCGGAACATCTGTCAACGCCAACAAGTCGCCCCCCTTGCGCTCGTCACCCTGAAAACTTCCATCGAACGGCACATTCGTCAGTTTCAATTTGCCCTCGCGAACGATGATCCGCTCCGGCGACTGATCGGCGTTGAGCACCAACTCGACCTTCGCTCCCTTGGCAATTTCGATCCGCGGATCGGGCTGCCATCCTTGCGGAAAGTAATGCACGAAGATCCACATGGCGATC
>Ga0101944_10004491_pt1 | contig 17172 bp, 11 predicted proteins | sample DewCreD2012metaG_FD_75245 | JGI IMG/M metagenome (GOLD analysis project Ga0101944, IMG submission 75245) | Hot spring sediment bacterial and archeal communities from British Columbia, Canada, to study Microbial Dark Matter (Phase II) - Dewar... ...
TGGTACCGCGGGACGCCCTGCCTTTGCCCCCGCAGTGGCTGGCTGACGAACTGGACGCCCTGGAGCGCCGCCGCGCATCCCCGACGCCCGGCGGGCCACGCACGCCGACCGACGCGGGCGGGGTGCTGCTGACTGGCGCGCGGAATGTCGGTTTGGCTTCCCTGGCTGGCCGACTGCGGAGGGCGGGGCTCACCGAGGGCGAGATTGCCGCCGCGCTACTCACGGCGAACCGCGAGAGATGTTCGCCGCCACTGCCAGAGCGGGAGGTGCTGGCGATCGCGCGCAGCATCGCGCGATACGCTCCCAGGCCCAATGAACAGAGCTGGGCCATGGCGCGGGCGTGGGAGCATGCTGCAGATCATGCAAGGAAAAAGTTATATGGACGCAGGCGATATCGGATTTGAGGTGTCACCCCTCAATGGCTCGATGGCTCGCTTAGTGGTCGCTCGTCGCGGCGACGAAGAAATATATCGCGACCGTCTCGACACGTCGCGGGGCGAGTCGCGAGCGAAATTAGCCCGCGCGATCGCGAAGTTACTTAGTATGGACGCAGCCGCGCTGATCGCGCGATGCCATGCCGAGCTGCCCCGGCTGGCCGACCTGGCCGACCAAGCAACCGCGGCCCAGGTTGGGGAAGCCGCGGCGGCCACACCCAGCGCCGGCCAAGGTCGCGAATTGAACCTTTCTTGGCCCACCCCCTGGCCGTCGCCGGTCGCGCTGGGCGACGTGCTTGACGAGGCGGTGGCTGCGATCCGGCGTCACGTTTGGGTCGGCGAGCATCAAGCAACGGCCGCGGCCCTGTGGGCAAGCTGGACCTATCACGTAGAGCGTTTCGACGTGTCGCCATTATTAGTGATTACGTCACCGGTAAAGCGGTGTGGCAAAACGACCTTAGGCCGGGTGCTACAACAGATGCTGCCCCGGGTACTGCCCGTCTCCAATATCTCCCCGGCAGCCCTATATCGCGTCGTTGAAGCGGCCCGACCGGTACTGATAATCGACGAAGCGGACACCTTCCTGTCTAATTCGGAAGAACTGCGCGGGCTGCTTAACGCGGGTCATACCCGCGACACGGCTTACGTTGTTCGGGTCGAAGGGGACGACCATCAGCCGAGGGTGTTTGGGCTGTTCGGCGCAAAAATGATTTTAGGGATTGGTCGGCTGCCCTCGACAGTTGAAGACCGCGCGATTGTCTTGACCCTAGAGCGGCGGCCTCAAGGGGTGGAAATCCGGCGCTTGACCCGGAAAGCCCGGGGGGAGGTGCAACAGGTCGGGCAAAAGCTCATGCGCTGGGCCCTTGATCATGCCGATCAGATTGACGGCGACGTCGAGCCAGCCACGCCAGAGGGCCTAAATGATCGACAAGCAGACAGCTGGGCCCCCCTGCTGGCTTTAGCCGACCTGGCCGCCGGCGAGTGGCCAGCCCGGGCTAGGGCGGCGGCCGTGGCATTGTCGGCCGGCGCGGACGCGGACGATCAAGAGCTGCCGATCCGGCTGCTGTCCGACCTGCGGATAGTCTTTGATCGCGATGGCCGAGTCGCAATCCCCACGTCGGATTTGGTTGACTTACTCAGCAAAATCGAGGACTCGCCTTGGGGGACGATGTCCCGCGGCCGGCCGATCACGCCGCACAAACTCAGCCGGCTACTGGGGGGTTTCGGCATCCGCCCGAGGCACCGCGCGAATGGCAATTTTTATTCGCGGGCCGACTTGGCGCCAGCCTGGGGACGCTATTGCCCCCCGACTAAGGGGCCAGGCAGCGACAATTGTTCTCAACCTCACAACGAAAGCTTCATTCCTTCATCCGTTAACGCAACTCCTTACGAGATAAGGATTTAGGTTGTGAAGCTTTGCCTACAGCTGAAGCTTTAGCGTTTTCAAACCTTCACAATCTAAGTTGTTGGCTAGCAACGACTTACGGCAACAGATGAAGGAATGAAGGTTTGAGCCCCCCCCTCTCAGAAAAAAACACGTGCTGACTGCCGAGGACATCCTCGAGGCGATCCATGCGGCGCAGGGGACGATCGTCCTGGACGGCGACGATTTGCTCCTGCGATTCCCCGCGCCGCCGCCGCCGGACCTGGTCGAGGTGGCACGTCGTTACAAACACTTGATCGTCCGTTCCCTTCGCGGTGCCGCCGGCAACGCGAGCGACGAACGACTGCCGCCGCTGAGCGATGCCATGGTGCGGCTGCTGGACGCGCTGCACCGCGAGCGATGCATGGTGGATGTTTTGCCCGACGGAATGACGTTCGGCGCTGACTGTCCGACCTGCGGACGCGCGGCGGCCTTAGACATCGTTGAGGACGAAGGGGGCACTCCGCACGTCACGGCGCGCTGCGACTGCCTGGACCCCTTGTGGGCGCTGGACTATGCGGAGGTGCTCTCGCTCACGACCTACCGGCAGGCGAAAGCGGCCGCCCAAGGCCAGAAACCGGCCCGCGCCAACGCGGATTCGGCCCAGTTTCGCGCTCGGAAGCTAGGTGCCGAGCAGCAAACGTTCGACTGGAAACCGGCCACTGGGACCGGTTACGATGTTCCTTGACCTTAGTCGGCTGTCGCGGGTGCCCACGACCGCAAGCGTGGCCCCGCGGCGGCCGGCGCCTTGCGGAGGTTTCGATGGCTTCTCTGTTTCGGACGGGCAGCGGCTGGAGAATTCAGTTTCTCGATGCGGAGGGGCAGCGGCGCAGCGTTTCCCTCTCTGGCTGCGACAAGCGGACGGCCCAGCAGGTTTGCACGTACATCGAGCGGCTGGCGGCGGCCAAAATGGCGAGGGAACCGCTCGACCGAGCAACTGCACTGTGGGTGGCGGACGTGCCGCCCCGCTTGCGACGCAAGCTGGAAAAAGTCGGCCTGGTTGCTCCAGCGCCCCAAGTGGCGAAACCTCAAGGTGCGCCGCGGCTGGGGAAGTTTTTGCGCAGCTACCTGGAAAGCCGGCCCGACCTGACCGGCCGTTCGCGGCTGAACCTGCTGCAAACGGCCCAGTGGCTCACTCGCTACTTCGGGAGTGACCGGCCCATCGACCGGATCACCCCCGCGGAAGCTGTCCAGTGGCGGGCGTGGCTGCATCAGTACCTGGCCGACAACACGATCCGGCGGCATTGTGGCCGGGCGCGGCAGTACTTCCGCCATGCGGTGATGGCCAAACTACTGTCCGACAATCCGTTTAGCGTGCTGCGCAACTGCACGGTGCAGCCCAGCGAGACGCAAACCTTTGTGACGCCCGAAGTGACCCAGCGGCTGCTAGACGCCTGCCCCGACCATGAGTGGCGAGTGATCATCGGCCTGGCCCGGCTGGCGGCGCTGCGTTGCCCTTCCGAAGTGCTGGCCCTTCAGTGGCAGCACGTCAACTGGGAGCATCGGACGTTGGTTGTGCCGTGCCCCAAGACGCGCCGGCAGGGGCGGGCGTTTCGCGTCGTGCCGATCTGCCCGGAGCTGTACACGATCCTTTCGGAGGCGTTCGAGCGGGCGGAACCGGGCGCCCGCTGGGTGATCACCCGCTACCGCGACCGGGAGCAGAACCTGCGAACGCAGTTGGGCCGGATCTGCCTGCAAGCGGGCGTGCCCCCCTTCCCGCGGCCGTTCGTGGCGATGCGCTCTAGCCGGGTGACTGAGTGGGTCGAGCTGTTCCCCGTGCAGTGTGCCAGCGAGTGGGCGGGACATACTCCGGCAATCTGCCAGCGGCATTACCTGCAAACGCGGAGCGAGTACGTCCAGCGAGCGATCGGCACCCCCGCGCTGGTAGGAGCGACGGCTGGACGTCCGACCTCTGTTGCGTCCGCTCCCGACTTGGCAGGCGTGACGGACCGAGCCCCTCCGGCTGCCGAAAAAACGGTGCAGTTTTTGGTGCAGTCGATTGCGGAAAACAAGGATAGTGTACACCAGAACATTACACCCCCAAGTGGGACGCACACTACTTTGCAGGATATTGGATCACCTTTCGGCATGGTGCCAAATTGCCAGTTGCCCCGGACAGGATTCGAACCTGTGACCCCCGGTTTAGGAAACCGGTGCTCTATCCTCTGAGCTACCGGGGCGCAGTGACGGTCGGACATATCCCGCTTGTCTCTTATTCCTCGCCACGGGCGGGCGATGGCACCGTTATTATCCACCGCGACTTTCCGAATTAGACGCAGCCGGGTTCACCCGCATGGGTGCCGCCACGGTTCTCGCCTTGGGTACAGCCGCACTCCCCACATTGGAGGCAGCTCTGCTGCCCCGCATGTGGTGCAGCCGTATCTGTCGCATTGGATGTAGTCGTGTTTCCCCGCATTATCAGACACAGCCGTTTTTATCGCATCGGATGCAACCGTCTTTCCCACATGCGATGTGGCCCGCCCTTCGTCCGCACGCGAATCCGCCATTCAAGACCGCCCACCACCGCTGCATGCCGATCGCGTCTACCACCGCTACGCCACTGGTTTTCCCATCGCTGCGTCGCCGCGGGATTCCGTGCGGAGCTGCGTCGCAAGCCCTCTTCAACACCACCGTCGAAAAACCTCCCGCCGCATCGACGTCCGGAACGTTTCCCACCAGACCGGCGTCGCGAGACCTCGCACGAGAGCAGCGTCCGAAGGATCGCAGGGGCACCGCTGCGCTGATGCCGTAGGCGGTTCAAAGGCGTTTCTCCTTTCATGGCCTCATTCTGCCCTGCAGCCTCCCGAAGGCCAACCTCGGGCGCTGCCCGCGACCGCTTGCCGGCATGCTCCGGACGGCCCATATGCCGCGGCCGCGTACCGAACGCTTCCCTGGAGAGACCCGGTAGCGGCCGGCCGGGAATGCCGACAATCGGTGCATCGGACCGCCGCGTTCCAGGTCGCAGCCAGCGTCTTTCAGCTACGCATCGATCGCCGCGGTGCCATGCGCGGCTGCCAGGGCAGACGTATTTTGGGCATGCCGGGCGCGGTTTGAAAAGGCCGTACGGTGCCCGCTTTCGACCTGAGCCCATCCGCGGCCGTCCCGCGATCAGCGCCGCCCATCGACCCTGAGCCTGCCGGCTGGCATGCAGGCCCCCTCAGTCGATGTAGAGCAGTTCGTTCGTCGACAGCAAGGTCTGCGCGAGGATTTCCCAAGGCGCCAGGCGCACGTCCTCGGCAGGCATCTGGCCTGCGGCGGCTAAAAGCTCCCGGCAGATCGCCACTTCCTCGGGGTCAGGCTGGCGGAGCAACACCAGCCGGTACAGGGCGGCAATCCGCTCGTCGTCGCTGCCGGCGGAGATGACCTCCGGACGCGACGCCAGCGCCTTGGCCTGCTCGACGACCAGTGGCGAATTCATGAAGAACAGGGCCTGCTGCGGCACGGTCGTGCGAGGGCGGCGCGGGCTGCTCTGGTCGGGGCTGGCGATATCGAACACGCGGAACATGCCGGGCAGGTCCTGCCGGTCGATGAAACCATACACGGCCCTCCGTCGGCTGAAGGGAGGCTTGGTCAGCTCGACCGGCCGGCCGTACATCGCTAGGTCCAACTGGCCGGCCACTGCCAGTAGGGTGTCGCGCATCGGCTCCAGCTCCAACCGGCGACGATGCATCCGCCACCAGAGGCGGTTTTCGGGGTCGATCCGCCGGCACTCGGGGCGGTCGAGACTTGCTTGACGATACGTGGCCGAGGTGACCAGCGCCCGGTGCAGCGCCTTGAGCGACCAGCCGGCGTGCAACAGCTCGGCCGCCAGCTCGTCGAGCAAGGCCGGGTTGGCCGGGGGGTCGGTCCGCACGCCGAAATCGCTGGGCGAAAGCACCAGCGGCTCGCCGAAGTGATGCATCCAGAGGCGGTTGACGATCACCCGGCGCGTCAGCGGGTTGGACGGATCGACGATCGCCTCGGCCAGTTCCCGCCGGCCGCTGCCTTGCTGGAACGGCTGCCGCGACGGGCCAGCCAGCACCAGCAAAAACTGCCGCGGCACCACCGCGCCCGGCCGGGAAGGGTTGCCACGGATCAGCACGCGCGGCTCGACCGGGCGCGGCTCCTCCGCGACGACCATCGCCCGTGGCGGGGCCAGCGGCGAGGTGACCTGATAGGTTTCGATTTTCTTTTGCAGTTCGGTGTACTTATTCCGATCGGCGCGGCTGAGGTACTGCCGCAGGTCGTCGCGAGGGATGTCGACAGGCGACTGCGGGCCGACCAGCTCCTCCGCAAGCTGCCGCTGGGCCTCGGGCAAGGCCGCCAGGGCGTCGGCATTGCCGCCGCCGCTCAGCCATGCTTCATAGGCCTGGACAAGCAGCCGCCCCCATAGCCGCGGCAAGTCCATCCGCTCGCGCGGCGGTTCGGCCAGCACCGCGGCCAGCACCAGGGGATTGCACTGTCCGGGGGCGGTGCCGGCCGGCCGCGTCTGCCATCGCGCGACGACCTCGGCCGCCCGATCCGCAAACCGCTCGACCGGAACCTGGAGCAACTCGTGCCACAGGCCCCAGACCGGGTCGTCGGGGCGGGTGCGGGTCTCGAGATAACGTCGCCATCGCTCGACCAGCCGCGGACGCAAGTCTTTGGGGTCCAGCGACATGAACGGCAAGCGTGCCAGGAGGCTGTCGGCCGGGCCGGCGGCGATGCGGGCCAGGTAATCGGCCGCCTGACGCCGCGACTGGTCGACCAGCTCGCGGTACTTTTGCTCGGCAAAGTCGTCCAGAGCCTTTTTCAGCGGGACTAGCCCCTCCACGTATTTCTGATACTCGGGCGAAGCATCGGCATCGACCAGCAGCGGAAGCTCCGCGGGCTCGCGACAACTGGCAAAAATGCCTTGCAGCGAGTAGTAGTCCTCTGTCGGGATGGCATCGTATTTGTGGTCGTGGCAGCGCGCACAGGCTACGGTCAGACCCAATAGCCCACGACTGACCGCGTCGATCTGGTCGTCCAGGTCATCGTGGCGGTTATTGAACCGCCGGCCGGTTGTGAGAAACCCCAGAGCGGCCAGCCGCTGGCGCTGCTCGTCCGCATCGGCCGCGGGTGGCAGTAGGTCGGCCGCGAGCTGCTGGCGGATGAATTCGTCATAGGGCAAGTCGCGGTTCAACGCCCGGATCACCCAATCGCGGTAGGTATAGGCGTAGGGGTAGCGCCGCTCCTGGGCGAAGGCATAGCCCTTGGTATCGGCGTAACGGGCCACATCGAGCCAGTGCCGCCCCCACCGTTCGCCATACCGCGGGGAGGCGAGCAGCCGATCCACCAGCCGCTCCAGGGCGTCGGGTGCTGGGTCGGCAACAAACGCCTCCACCTCGTGCGGCGTGGGAGGCAGGCCGAGCAAGTCGAACGTCAAGCGGCGGATCAGCGTTCGGCGATCGGCCTCGGGTGAGGGGGACAGGCCGGCCGCTTCCAGTCCAGCCAGGACCAGCGTATCCAGCCGGTGCCGAGGCCAATCGGCCTGCTGGACCGGTGGCAGGTCGGACCGCAACACCGGCTGATAGGCCCAGTGGCTGCGGCGATGCTCTTCGACAAGGGTGGCGGCGCTCGCCGTCGGCGCAACGGCCTGGCTACCGGCCGGCCAGGGGGCGCCGCGCTGGACCCATTCGGTCAACGCGGCGATGGCCTCGTCGGGCAGCTTGCCCCGCGGGGGCATGTGATAGTCCCCCTCGTGCCGGACGGCCTTGATGAGCAGGCTCCGCTGCGGATCGCCAGGGACGACCGCTCGCTCGCCACTGTCTCCCCCTTCGAGCAGAGCCTGGCGAGAGTCCAAACGCAAACCCGATTCCTGTTTTTTCGGGCCGTGGCACTCAAGGCAATGGGTGGCCAGAATCGGCCGGACTTTCGACTCGAAGAAGGTCTCGTCCTCAGAGGAAACCCGCGGCGGCTCGTCTGCGACCGCCAGCAACCCGCGGACGACGAGGAGGACACACAGGGTGCAGAGCATGACACGCAGCCGCAGTGGGGCCCGCTGTGCAGAATGCTCCGGCATCCCGGATCGGCAGCCGTACGTCATACTTCCAGTCGCGATGGGAGGGAGGAACGGGTGAAGGAGGGAAATCGGGGTATGCCGCAACATGGGGGGCACGGCTTCGTGGCGCCTTGGCTGGGGCCGCCTTCCAACGACAGTCCCGCACGTTTTGCGCGTGCTGGCACAGCGTCCACGGTGGCAGAAGGGATGTGCTGTCCCCCAAGCCCTATTAGAAACGACGTTGGCCCAGGGAGCAACGGTTCCGGTGGCGATCAGCCTCTGCCAGCGCTGGTTCTCGCCATATCGGTCCTCGATAGCCTTGCGGCAGGCGCGAGGCGAGCCTCAGGACCGTGGCTCTGGGCGGCCCGCGGAGCGGCCGAGCTTTTGGAACAGGAGATCGACGGCGGCCAGCTCCATGTCCTGCGGCTGGCCTGGGTGCAGTTGGAACAGCCATTGTTCGAGGCGGCGAAGGCGTGCCTCCAGCGTCGTTTCCGCCATGGAGTCGAAGGGGCTCAGGCTGACAGGCGGACTGGACGAAACGGTTGGATCGACTGGACGGACTGCCGCATCCGCCGCCGGCTGGGTGCCAGAACTACAACGTTCCCCGACGATCGGCTCGCTGTGGCGAATGAACCATTCGTGGCTCGTCGGGGAGGCCTCTTGCGGGATGTCGGCCGGCGAGGCCAGGCGGAGCACGTGCTGCCCGCCGGCCATTTGTACCAGCTCGATGCCGCTCAGCCGCACTCCGTATCCCGTACCATTCAGGGCGACCGAGCGCGCCGAGGTGGACCACCACTCGCGGCTGGCGAGGCCTTCGAGCGTCGCTCGGTCGTTGCCGCCGGCCGTGGCGGTGACCACGGTCTGGGCGAATCCCCGCACGTGGAGCGTAACGCCGCCGGCCACGAGCATCGCTTGTCGCGGACCGGCACGCAGCTCGTCGTCCCCAGGCGAGTCCACCAGGCGCACGGTGTCGTTGCCGCCAGCCTGGGCGACCACCTCGTACCGCCCCGCCCCCTCCGCTACCAGTTCCCCCTGCAGCGTGGCGAGAGCCACCCCGCGCGGGCTGGCCAGCACGAGATCGCTGGCGGGGGAATCGAACAGCCGCACCTCGTCTTCCGCCTGGGCCAGTACGCGGACCTCGCGCATCCCGCGAGCCACCAGCTCCCGCGAGCTAGTGCGACACGTGGCCACGCCCGGTGCCAGCACGATCTCCTCGGACTCGGCCCCACCATGCACCTGCAAGCGGTCGTCGCCGCCCGACGCCTCGACAAGGACTCGCGCTGCGCGGCCCACGTCGTAGCGGACGGCGTTGATCTCCAGCCAGCCGTTTGCGCCTCCTTGATACGCGAATCGGTCGGCACCGGCGGTGCCCGTGGCCAGCACTAGCCCCTCCTGGAACGTCACCAGGTTCGTCAGGCGCAGTCCCACGCGAGCGGCGGAGCTTTCCATCTGGACGAGATACGACTGGCCGGCCACCACGTCCAGGTCCAGTCGCAAGGCACCTGGTGCGCCAAAAACGCCATGGCCGGCCGGTGCGGATAGCATTCCCTGGGTACTGGCCACAGGCCCCACCGCGTCGGAAAGACGCAAGGTCGCGGCGGCAGGTGCTGCGGTCGCTGGCAACAGCTCCACGGTCAGGCGGCCGGTCCGCGACGCGACGAACCGGAAAGCCGCCTGGCCTTGGGATAAGGAGACGTCCGGCTGCCAAAGTTGCGTGATCGTGCCTAGATCGACGGCGGGCGGAGGTACGCGGTCCGGCCGCAGGGCAAGCGTGATGTCGTAGCGACCGATCGTCCCCGCCGCAGAGGTCACCCCCACCACGTACGTCTGCCCGGCCTCGACGGGCAGCGTCCAGCGTGGGCGCGCGTCCAGCCGACCTTCGGGCGACAGCCATGCCGCGCCGACGGTGGTCGGCGCGGTCAGATGCAGTTCGACCTGGCCGCTGGCTGCTGCGGTGAAGCGGAAATAGTCGCGGTCGGTGGCGGTCTGGAACGTGCCGGTCAGGCGGACTTCGGTCGCCAGCGGTCCCAGGTCTTGCGCGGCCTCGACGGTCGAGCCATCCTCATCCACGCCGACCAGCGTTTCGAGCGCACGTTCCAGGTTCAGCCGGTCGTAGCGCAGAGCGGTGGCTGAGTCGACGAGCGTGTCGGCGGTGGAATGGAGCCACTGGACCAGGGTCTGGGGGGTCACCGCTTGCACGTCAAGCTGGTGCATGGCTTGCCGCACCAGGGCCGCAGCGCCGGCGACGTACGGCGCGGCCATGCTCGTGCCGGAAGCGGCTCCCCAGTCGTTCTTGACGCCATCGGAGCCATAAAACGCATCGGGAAGCGTGCTGACGATCTGTTCGCCGGGGGCTGCCAGCACGCGGGCGTCGCGCTGGCTGAAGCGGCTGAGCGTGCCGTCGGGCCCGACACTGGCGACCGGCATCACCCACGGACTGGCGGCGGGATAGGCCAGACCCGGCGCGGCATAGACCTGGAAGAAATTGCCCGCCGCGACGGTAACCACGATCCCGTCCTCGACCAGCCGCTTTAGGTCCGCTTCGAGGGTGCCCCAGACGGGAGGGCTCGTGCCATTCCACGCGGCCCCCAGCGAAAGATTGACGATCGTGATCGGGAACGGGAACGCCGTGCGGTGGGCGTGCACCCACTCTAGCGCCTGCCGGACCCATTCTAAGGAGCTGCGTCCCCGATCGTCGAAGACGCGCAAGGCGACCAGGTCCACCCCCGGAGCGACCCCGCTGCGGCGCGGGTCCTGGGCCGCCAAAATGCCCGCCACATGCGTTCCGTGGAAGCCCGCCGGCGCATCGTCGTACGGGTCAGCATCATTCTCTGCGAAATCCCATCCCCCCACGACGCGGTAGCCGGTACCGAAGCCGCCGCCGAGGGCCACGTGGTCGTAGGCGATGCCACTATCGATCAGAGCGACCGTCTGGCCCAAGCCGGTCAGGCCGAAGCGCTGGTGCAGCGCGATGAGATTCGCAGGCCGGTAACTGGATGCCGTAGCGACCGCCGCACTGTCCGGCCCGGTCCCCGGAAGAGAACCCATCTCTGAAGGGGGCGCAAAGGAAAGCGGCGCAAGCGGCAGCGACGCGGGAGCCAGCCGCGACTCGAGCGGTTCAAAACGACGAGGACGACGGGCAGGATGGTCGGGCCGAACCATCTGGGCTTTGGCAGGCAAGCGAGGGCGGCCGGCATTCAGCAGCGAGGCGGCAGTACGTCGTGCTGCCTTGCAACAGGCCTGCCCCATAGCGGGGCGAGCAACTCTAGGTCAGCCGCTGACCCGTGGGTTGGCCGCTGAGGCACTCTGGGCAAGGCATGCGGCTTGTTCCGCCGGCACAAGCTGGAGAAGCCCTACGCCCCGTTCGGTCGGAACATGGCGGCCCTGGCAGGCTGAATTCCTCACCATGTCTGCGCCGAAAGACAAAGGACATGTAACCGCCGCAACCCTCCCGGTACGCGCAAAGGAAGGCGACTTTGAGCGTAGGAAGCTGGCTTCGTCGTTGTTATTGGTGCTACTGGTCCCAGCCGGCACACGCACGCATCCTGTACCGGCTGATTTACCGCCGGTCAATCCGCGCGATCCTGCAGATTGGGATACCAGCCCCGGATTGGACACGCCGGCTCTTGAGTTTGGCGGCACGGCAGGCTCATCCGGCCACCGTCGCCTACACCGGGGTCGACCTGTTCGAGGCACGCCCCGAGGGATTGCCGAAACTGTCGCTCAAAGACGCCTTCGCTACGCTGCGGCAGGACCAGGTGCGCGTGCAGCTTGTGCCAGGCGACCCGGATGCCGCTCTGGCCCGCGTGGCGAACTTCCTGGGCCCGATCGATCTGGTACTGATCATGGCCGATCAGGAGCCGTCGTCGCTGGCCCGCGCCTGGCGATGGCTGCCGCGCCTGCTCGGTTCGGACGCGGTGGTCATGCTCGAAGAGCGACCCGCGGATGGCCGCAAGCGCATTTGGCGCCCCGTCCCGAGTGAGGAGCTGCAAGCGCTGGTCGCGGCCGCCAACCAGCGGCGGCGCCGCGCGGCATGAGGTTTGCGCATGTGCGTGCGGCCGCACGCCGCTCGGCAGACGGCTATAATAGGGACGATGGCTTGCTGCCGACTTGCAACACGCGACCCTGGGATGTCCCCCCCGCGCCAACCTCGCACTGAGGCGACGGAACGGCGAGGCCTCCTGATCTTTGCACTGGGAATCGCCCTGGCTGTGTGGGGGTACAGCGACAGTGCAGGCAGGCTCACCGCGCAGGAGCCGGCATTGCATGGGCTGCCCTTGGCCGTGCTCAGCCCGTGGAAACTGCCTCGGGAATTGCCGCTGCCAGACGAACTTCTCTGGACGGATGTCCTCGTCCGCGGCGAGTGGCGACTGCAGCAGCATAGCCTCTACCCTCGCTGCCGAGTGCTTGATCCAGACCGGAAGGTGGTTGTTGCGGGCAGCCGCACGGCCTGCCAGCAGCGATGGGACGAGCTCCAAAAGGAAGGGCGCTTACCGGTCGTCCGCGGACGCGTGCTGCTCACATTGCACGGACTGGGACGCACTGGTCGGCACATGGAGGGGTTGGGTGAATACCTGAGGGATACGGAAGGCTACCACTGGATTAATTTTTCTTATGCGAGCACGCGGCAGCCCGTAGACGCCCATGCCGAGGCACTCGCCGCCGTCCTGGCTGGCCTGACGGATGCAACCTCGATCGACGTGGTGGCTCACAGCCTGGGCAACATCGTGGTCCGTCGTTACCTGGGCGAGGCCAATCGTCTACATCCGAAATGGCAGATAGATGGCCGACTACGGCGTATGGTCATGCTCGGACCGCCCAATCAGGGGGCTCGCATTGCCCAGGTGATCGCGGATGTGCTGCGCGACAACGAACTGGCCCGTTTGCTGGCCGGACCTAGCGCCTGGCAACTGGCCCGCCAGTGGAACGACCTCGCCGAGCAACTGGCCGCACCTCCCTTTCCCTTCGCTGTGGTCGCCGGCGGAATGGGAACCCCCGCGGGGTTGAATCCGCTGGTTCCAGGCGACGATGATGGTGTGGTCGCGGTGTCCGAAACTCGGCTGGACGGGATGGCTGAGTTTTGCGTGGTCCCGTGCCGGCATGGAGCACTCGTCGATGACCCCCAGGTCCGACGCTTCGTGTCGGAGTTCCTCAAGCGACCGACACTAAAGTCCACTCCAGAGATGGCAGATGGATTGCGGAAAGCTGCAAGCCCTGAGCCGATGACCGAGTAGCACCCGCCGACATCGCCACGCGAAGCTCGATAGCATCTCCAAAACATCCGTCGTACTTGCGGCATTTCGTGAAGCCAGCCGATGACTGAACGTGACATCCGGCTGCCGCAACAGGGTCGCCTAGCTGGGATCGACTACGGCACCGTGCGCATCGGCGTCGCGATCACGGACCCCCAGCAGCGGCTGGCCAGCCCCTTCGAGAGTTACGTCCGCCGGTCGCGCGAGGCCGACGCCTCGTTCTTTTGCCGGCTTGCCGAGCAAGAACAAGTCGTGGGATTTGTCGTGGGGCTGCCGGTCCACACCAGTGGCCAGGAAAGCCAGAAGTCTAAGGAGGCAAGGAAGTTCGGACAATGGCTGCACGAAGTGACTGGTCGGCCAGTTGTTTTTTTCGATGAACGCTACACGACCGTCCGGGCGGACGAGCTGATGACGGCAGGGGCTCTGAAAGGGAAGGGGCGGAAGCGGCGCCGCGACATGGTAGCCGCGCAGGTTCTGCTTTCGGAGTTTCTCGAGTCCGACCGCCGATGTGAGCCGCCCGCGCCATTGGAGGATTAGCATCGCTGGAGCACGAGATGGTCAGTAATTCTGATCTATTTCGTACGCCGCATTTGGACAAACCCCGCTTTTAAGGAGATCTTGGCCAGATTGCCACAGCGTACCGTGGCGATTCTCAAACCCCCGGGTATCTTACACTCAGAAAAGGCCTAAAATCGCGCCATTAACTTTTGCCACACCGCCGAACCGCGCGGACTCTTTGAAGCGTGGTCGCTGGTCGCGAAAATGCTGGTCGCCCTGTGATGCGTAGAAAAAGATGGTTTTTTATGGCGCGCTAATGGGCTCAGAAAGTGCCATCGCTCGTTGCTCTTCCGGCGGGTAGAACCCCCGACTGCCAAAGACCATCTCCACTTTGAGAGATAATGTCCGACACACTAAGCCATTTCGACGAAAAAGGCGCTAGCCGGATGGTCGACGTAGGCGACAAGCCGGTTACCCATCGGATGGCCAAAGCCAGTGCCCGGCTGGTCATGCAGCCGGCCACCCTGGCTCGCATCCAGCAGCGTGAGCTGGCGAAGGGGGACGTGCTGGAAGTCGCGCGAGTCCAGCAGATCCTCGAGCGGCCACGGCGCCGGGAGCAGGTTCATCGCGTCCATCAGCTTGCCGGCGCGCGAGATCGCTTCGGTCGTCTCGTCGCCCCGCCAGAGCTCCGGCTCGAGGTCCGGGATGAACTCGTTGTTGATAACAAGGTGAGAGAGCGCCAGCGGGGCCAGTCGCTCGTACAACCGCTCGAAGATTCGGTCGTCTGAGCCGAGCGTGTGCTCCAGCGAGTAGCAGCCACCCTCGAGGGTGATGTAGTGAGCGTACAGCTTTCCCGGCTGGCGCACGACGAGCATCACCATGTTGGAGAGCGAGCGGACGAGCGTGGTGTAGCCGGTCTTTAGGACATCGGCTGGCCACTCATCGACCACCGCCACCGTCATCACGAACGTCGCCTGGGCGCGCCGGCGGTACGCTTTCGGCGCGTCGATCGGCACGAAGTTGAGCACGACCCTGGTGTCGGCTTCGGGTTGCTCGCGGTAGAGGTGCCCGGCCTCGACCATGACTCGGCGCATACCCTCCGCGAGGTACCGCTGCGTCTCGGTCGCCACGTCGCCGACGATGGCGAAGTCGCTCTGCTCTTCAGGATCGCTGGCGAACCGTGTCACTCTGGTGTTGGTCAGAACCATCTATGTAGCCCTCTCCAGTCATTGCGCAAGCTCATCGAAGCTGCCGTGCGCCAGATTGCCACCCACGATGGTAGCAACCACGCGGGCGTTCAGCCAGCCAGCCGGGTCGGACCACGGGTCCCCGGCGAGTACCACCAGGTCGGCGAGGTATCGCGGCGCGATCCGTCCGAGCTCTCGTTCCTCGCCTCCGGCGAAGGCTGGCCCTGCCGTGTAGCCCACGATCGCCTCCTCCGCGTTGAGTCTTTCGCTCGGTCGCCAGCCGCCGGCCGGGCTTCCATCGCGCCGCTGCCTCGTCACGGCAGCGTGGATGCCGAGCAGCGGGTCGATCGACTCCACCGGCGCGTCCGAGCCGAACGCCAGCACGCTTCCACGACTGAGCAGTGAGCGCCACGCGTACGCCCACCGACAGCGATCGCCCCAGTGTTCCTCCGCGATCAGATAATCGGACACCGCGTGGATCGGCTGCATCGAGGCGACGACGCCGAGCGCGGAGAAGCGCGGCAGGTCCGCCGCGGACAGACACTGTGCGTGCTCCACCCGCTGGCGCAGGCCCCGGGGACGCCATTCGTCCGCAGTCGCCGCGAAGGCATCGAGGGCCATACGGTTCGCCGCGTCTCCAATCGCGTGGACAGCGCACGCGATCCCACCGCGCGCCGCCCGGGCGATCTCCCTCTCGCACTCCTCGCGCCCGAGTGTCGCCACCCCGCGGTACCCGGCCCTGGCCGGATACGGTTCGAGCATCCAGGCCGTCTGCGTCCCGAGAGCGCCGTCTGCGAACAGCTTGAGCGACCCGATCCGCAGCCAGGGATCGCCGAGGCCGGATCGGAGGCCGAGCCGCAGCGCATCGTCGAGCGAGTCGCGACGCAAGTGGCAGCGGACACGGATTCGGAGAGAGCCGGAGCCTCGAAGTCCCTGCGCAGCCGATAACACCTCCGGCCCCTCGAAGGTATGCACGCCGGTCAGCCCAAATCGCGACGCTTCCCTAAGTGCCCGATCGAGCGCGAGCTCGTTCTCGGATGGGCCGGGCGGAGGCACCACCCGGTCGATCAGTTGCACGGCATTCTCCCGCAGGATTCCGGTCGGGTCGCCCTCCTCGTCGCGCACGATGACGCCGCCGGGGGGATCCGGCGTGTCGCGGGTCACGCCGGCGGCACGGAGCGCGGCGGAGTTGGCCCACACCGAGTGGCAGTCGTGACTCCTTAGCGCGCAAGGCGCTCTGGTCGCGGCGTCGAGGTGCCTGGCCGTGGGCTCGATCCCCCAGACGTTCGCGTCCCAACCACCGCCCAGGATCCACCGGTCACCGGCGCGGGCGGCAAACGCTCGGACGGCCTCGAGCGCATCGGCGAGTGTCGTGCACGGCGAGACGTCGACCTGGCTCAGCCGCCGGCCGTATTCCAGGATGTGCGTATGCGCGTCGATCAGGCCCGGCAGGACGACCCGCCCGTGGAGATCGACGACGCGAGTGTCGGGCCCGACCCAGCCGTCGAGTTCCCGGTCGCCGCCCACCGCGACGAAGCGATCGCCGTGGATCGCGACTGCGGATGCGCGTGGCAGCCCGGGGCCAGTCCAGGCGTTCGCGTTGCGCAGAACGAGGTCAGCCGGCACGTCGCCTCCCTGGCGCCGGCTGACCTGACGCTCCGCTCGGCGGAATCACCGCTGTATGTTGCTCACAAGCGAGGCGAACTTGTCGCGCAGGTCGCGCGCGCCGTCTGCTGAGGTGGACTCGGCCATCACGTGGAAGATCGGCCGGTCCATGTCCGGCAGCACGAGCACCCACTCGCCGGCGCCCTGATCGATGCGGATGCCGTCGACCTGTCGCTCCTTGTGGCCCTGGTACTGCTGGCTGAGGATCCGCATCACCTTGCCCTTGGCCTCCCACGGGCAGGGAACCGCTGTCTCCTCGAGGTAGTACGAAGGCAGCGAGTCGAGGACCTGGGACAGGCGTGTTCCCTTTGCGATCAGGAGCTGGTTTAGCTTCGCTATGGCGAATAGCGCGTCCATACCCGGATGGAAGCACGGGAAGATGAGCCCCCCGGCGCCGTCACCCGCGAGCACGCAGTCTCTGTGCGTGGCGGCGGCCATCACTGATTGCGCGTCCACTTTGGTGCGAACGAGCCTCGCGCCGTGCTGCTGACACACCCACTCGAGCACGTTCGGCGCGGTCGTCGGCGCGGCGACGATCCCGCCGGGCTGTTGCTCCAGCGCGAGCAGCGCGACGGCCGCGAAGAGCCTCCAGCCGTCGATCCGGCGGCCAAGGTCGTCGATGACGAAGAGCTTCTCGCCGCCGATGTCGAGCCGCACGCCGAACGCCGCCCGAACGCTGCTCGTGATCGCGGCGCTCGGCGCGGCGCTCTGG
>Ga0101944_10004492_pt1 | contig 17160 bp, 15 predicted proteins | sample DewCreD2012metaG_FD_75245 | JGI IMG/M metagenome (GOLD analysis project Ga0101944, IMG submission 75245) | Hot spring sediment bacterial and archeal communities from British Columbia, Canada, to study Microbial Dark Matter (Phase II) - Dewar... ...
ACGACCTGAAAAATAATGCTGTCGGTCATCACGCTATTACGACTCCCGCTCAGATGCATGGTATTGTAATAAGTCATCTGAGGCTTATCCAGAAATCTCCGCATCGCGTACGCTCATATTTCAATAATGCAACCACACGGTATGCCGCGTAATGAGTATTCTATTATGAGACGGTTAATAAGAGAGATCGATGGGGTTCAACTTTACAGTCTGCAGAAGAGCGGGGCTGATGGACGACCCAAAGTGCCTATCAGGGGAATGGATATTATTGATTACATGGAAGAAGTGAGAGATTTTGCCGATACCGCAGCACTGATAGAGAATCTTGATCTGGTGATTTCGGTTGACACGGCAGTCCTTCATGTAGCCGGTGCGATGGGGAAGCAAGCTTGGGCCCTCCTGCCGTACGCACCTGATTGGCGGTGGATGTTGAATCGCAACGATAGCCCGTGGTACCCTACGATGACTCTTTTCCGACAACCGATGTTCGGCGATTGGGAATCTGTTCTGAAGGGGGTTGCGCAGGTGCTTCAGGAAGAAATTGCCATGCAAAAAAACGAAACCTTTGGAACGAGTTTCGGTACGTCGCTGCAAACGGAAGGCGAACCTGACCGCTAATCAGACCTCTCAGGAGATTTGCACCACTGTATCCACATTTCCCGATAGCATTTTTCGAGGTTCGCTGTAAAACGTTTGGCATCAGTCAACGGCGACTGTGTCACGCGTTCCCTCAGGCTTTCTCGTAGATTCCCCAATCTGTTCAGGTCTTGTGCAAGACGCACTGCCTTCTCGCGATAATCATCCGTCGTCTCAGCAATCATGTCCGCAAGTCCTATATTAGCCAAAAGACTTGCACCTACCCGCGAGGCATGAGTCTTCCCCGCCAGCGTGATGACAGGTACTCCCATCCACAATGCTTCACAGGTTGTGGTCGTGCCGTTATACGGGAAGGTATCGAGGCCGATGTCGACACGATTATAAAGATCAAGGTGCATTCCAGAAGAAGGGATCATCCCGTGCAATTCGATCCTTTCTGCCATTATTCCATTCTGCGAAAAAATGTCCAGAACCTGCTTCGCTGTTGTTTTGTCGGCAAGGCTGTTTGCTTTCATAAAAAGTCTGGAATGCGGTACCCTGCGAAGAATCTCAGCCCATAGTGATAGAACCTTAGTATTAACCTTAGCAAAATTGTTAAATGAGCCGAAGGTGATGTGCCCAGTGGAGAGGACAGGGAGCTCTGCAACGGCCGGGCTTTCAACTTCGGGTAGGTAGCAGAGGAAACTCTCCGGCAGCCGTATCAGTTTTTCTGTATATAAGTGCTCCGTCATCCCGGGAGGATCGGTATAGTGATCGACGATTTTATAATCTATGGTAAAAAGCCCGGTTGTTGAAGGATATCCGATCCAGGTTACCTGAATGGGAGCAGGTGTCCGGGCAAAGACGAGCAAGCGGTTATGAGCGGTGTGGCCGGCAAGGTCGACGAGGATATCGATACCGTCGGTGCGTATTAGGTCGGCAACTTGTTGATCAGGCATACCTGCGATGTTTTGCCACTTCGATACATGCTGACGAAGCCGTTCAGTGACGGCATCATCCTGAGGAGTGTCAGAATAGCAGTATATCTGGAAGTGCTCTTTAGCATGTGAGGCGAGCACGGGTTCCGTGAAATAAGAGACGGCGTGCTTTCTGAAATCGGGAGATATATACCCGACTTTAAGGGTGCGATCGGGTTCCCTCGTGTTTAGATGCGGGACAGTGGCGGATGACAGCGGCTCTGCACATCGCTGAGCGAACCTGAGATGCTCGGAGAAGACGGTCTCACTATCATAGTTATCATTGTAGAGCATGAGAAAGAACAGATTGTCGTAGCAGAAGGTGCACTCTGGGGCAAGAGAAAGCGCCTGCCGATACCATAGTTCAGCACCCTCCGAAAAACGGTAATCCCGGAGGGCATTCCCCATATTGATATACGCTTCGATGAAATCTGGCATGAGCGTGATTGCCTGCCGGTACTGTACCATGGCCGAATCGATGTCATTCTTTTTTTGCAGGACGATACCCAGACCGTTGTATGCCTTAGCAAGATGAGGATTGATTATGAGCGCTTGTTGATAGAAGGCAGTCGCATCATCCAACTGCCCTCGTTCAGAAAATATGTTGGCGAGCATGTAATACGCATCATCGAGAGAGGGATCGAGCTGGAGGGCTTTCTGATAAAAGAAGATTGCCTCGTTCAAGAATTTCTTTTCCTGCGCAATCGTTCCCAAATTGTAATATGCGTCAGCAAGATGAGGATTGCGTTTTAATGCCTCCTGATAATGCAGCATAGCCTGATCCATCTGCTTTTTCGCCTGAAATATCGTCGCCAGGTTATTATGGGATTCAAAATGATCCGGATTGATCTGCAAGGCTCTCTCGTAGTGGGAAATCGCCTCATCAAACCTTCCTGAATCCTTAAGGACATTCCCTGCATTGAAGTGCAGGTCGGCATTGAGGGGGGCAAGGGAGAGGGCTTTTCTGAAGAATTCCAAGGCAGGGTTGAACTTCTTGAGCTTTAACAGGATCATTCCCATGAAGTTGAGCGACTTCAGATCATCCGGCTGTTTACTAATAACCGAATGCATGAGAGATTCTGCATCCTCCAGCGCACCTCTCTGGTAGCACTGCAGGGCTGATTGAAATTGTGTCTCACTCTCCTTCATAACGAAATATGCGCTGAATTTTCATTCTGCCGGCATTCTCAAAGAGGATAATCGTTCTGAATAAACCACTCGCGGTATTTGCTTTCTATCTGTTCCAGCAGTGAGTCGTTCAACTCCCCTTTCCATGAGCCATGCCTCCCATCGGTAATGTGTCCCTCATAGAGGAGATTAACCATATCATAGGGAGCTTTGTTATTTCGAGAACCTTCATACTTCAATTCCTCTATGGCATTGCAGATTTTCTGAACATCGATAGCATCATTGAACTGAAGCATAGTAATGAGTTGTATCAATGCACCCGGCTTATCGTTCATCATCGATTCATAACGCAGGATAAAATGGGCATGCCTTCTCCATTCCTGATCACTCCAAATCAGCCTGTCGGCCAATTCCAGGGATGGTTCGTGATGCCATATCCGTTTCATGCTGGCGAGCGTGTCGCGCACATCTCGATAAGAATAGAGGATTATGTCAGGCAATACCAAATCAAGAACTGTTTGACTGAAATCGTGAATCTTCAGAAGCATTATTCTTTTCATGGGGAGTTTTGAGAGATCACCAATCCAGCCATAGCCGGTTATTTCTCTGGTCAACGGTGAATTCAACAGCAACAGCCGTGTGGCATTATACAACCACGTGCTTCCCGATCGCTGCATGCCCGCGCTGAGAATAACGATCTGCTTATGAGACGATGCCATTAATTCTTTTAAGTGAGGAATCATCGGGCAGGAGTGTCAGCAGGTTGATGAAAGGGTGTCTTGACTGCCATTGCGAGCGAAGCGCGGCAATCTGCTTGCTTATCACTCGACAACTGAGAGATTGCTTCATTGTGCTGGATGTTATCAGCACTCCTCGCAATGACTATGTTTACTGATGGATCTGGAAAATATGTCACTTTCTGCCCCTGACAAAACCTCTGCAGAGAGACAACTGCTGGGGATTGTCAATTACCTTCCAGCCCTAGACTTATCGAAAGCCGGCAGCAAAGGTCATGTTCATGAGACAATAAAGAGTGGGTGCCCACCAGTTTGTTTCGTTATTACCATACTGTTTGCCGGGATAGAACTCCATTACCATCTGTTGCCCCGGATAGCCATGACCAAAACCCCCACGGTAGGGACTGAAGTCATCAAGAATTGCAGATTCGATACAAATCTCGTTTTTGCAGATGGCTGATATCTTGTCAAGAGCCAATAAGGGATGACGGAGATGATAGAGGGTGCCGAAGAAAAAGACGATGTCGAAAAGCCCGAGGGTCTCTTCATCGATATCATAAACAGACATATCGATACGTTTACATCTGTCTTCGGAATAACCGAGGGCAGATCTGCAGAGGTCGAATGGTTCCCAAGCCTTTCGTTGGTTTTTGTCTAAGGAGCCGAGATAATCGGAAAAATCATCTATGGCGACAACCTCTTTTGCTCCGCGTTTCAAGGCTTCGAATGTCCAGTAACCATCCCATGCACCAATATCGAGAACCCGTTTCCCATTTAGTGTATCAGGGATTCTGTAAGCCAACGGATTAATTGGAGCCCATCCGGGCGTAATAATGCCGTACGGTAGCTCTATCCTGTGGTACCAGTACGGAATTGCCTTTATCTTATTGAGAAGATCTTCTTTTTCGTCAATGTTCAAAAACTATTCTTAGATATTATTTGTTAATTGGAAAACGCACTAAGCTATATTATATCAAGGTACCAATGAAAGAAGAGCGAAACTTATTCGATGTTCTTTATTCCTGTGCACCATGTTGTCCACATATTCCGATACGCTTTCTCCAGGTGATGGGTAACCCTCTTCGCGTCTGTGAGTGGCGAATGCAGGAGCATGTCCCTCAGAGAGGTTCTCAGCGATTTCAGTTTTTCTAAATCGTGTGCAAGAGCGACAGCTTTTGAAACGTACTCTTCCGGGGTCTTTGCAATCAGTTCCGGCAGGCCGACATTTGACAGCAGACTGACCCCGACACGCGACGCATGCGTGCTGCCGGCAAGCGTAATAACCGGGACTCCCATCCAGAGGGCTTCGCAGGTGGTGGTTGTTCCATGATATGGATAGGTGTCCAGGGCAATGTCGACACGCTGGTAGAGAGAAAGATGGGAACGGGAAGATATCTCCCACGGAATCAGTTCGATTCTGCCGCTATCAATACCCTCATGTGAAAGCATATCCTTTGCATACCGCCGCGTCTGCTCATCAGAAAAACACTTTGCCTTTAGCAGCAAGGTTGCATTCGGAACAGCCTGAAGTATACTTGCCCATAGTTTCGCGGTGACGGGTGAGACCTTCGAAAAATTGTTGAAAGAGCCGAAACACATCTTTCCTGCCGATGGTGCTGGCAGGTCAGTGATTTGAGGGCAGTCTGCCGAGGGAAGGTAACAGAGAAAACTTTGCGGCATTCGGATTAACCGTTCTGTGTAGAATTGCTCAGTTACTCCCGGAGGATCGGTATAGGAATCTACGATCTTGTAATCCATGGCGGAAAGGCCGGTTGTAGCTGGATAGCCGATCCACGTCACCTGAATAGGGGCTGGCTTCCGAGCGAACAGCAACATCCGGTTATTGCCAGTGTGTCCTGCGAGATCTACGAGTATATCTATCCGATCATCTCGGATGAGTGTTGCAGCTTCATCGTCAGTTTTACCAAGGATGTTCACCCAATGATCGGCGAATCCCTGTAGGCGTTTTGTTGTGTCATCTTGTGCCACGACATCCGCATAGCAGAACACTTCAATGTTTACATGGTTATGTGCGGAGAGGACAGGTTCAATAAAAAAAGATACTGAGTGCCTCTTAAAATCAGGAGACACATAGCCGATTCTCAGCTTGCGGTCAGGATCAGGTTCATTTGGGAAGGATGCATGATCAGCCCGGACAGGCTTCTCAAGCTGCTCGGCATATGCAATGTGTTCAGCGATAATCGATTCCGGGCTCCGCCTTTCATCGTAGTGCATGGTGAGCAGACAGTTGCTGAATACCACACTATAGTCTGGCTGGATCCGTAATGCCTGTCTGAAATAATGTTCTGCCTCTTGAAGATTGCCGGCATCTTTCAGTAAATTTCCTAAATTGTTGTACGCGTCCGCGAAATGAGAATCAATTTCTATCGCTTTCCGATAATAGGACTTTGCCTCGCTCAGATGCCCTTTCGCGTGATATGCCATCCCCAGATTGTTATATGCCGCAACATAATTTGGTTCGATCAAGATTGCTTTCTGAGCGTAATCAATTGCATCATCAAGATACCCCTCTTCCTTGAGAAGTAACCCAAGATTATTGTAGGCCTCTGCATAATGGGGATTGAGCACGATTGCCTTCTCATAACATGATTTAGCATCATCACGTCGCCCCGCGTTTTTGTACGCATTGGCCAAATTATTATATGCATCGGCGAACAATGGATTGATTTCTACAGCCTTCTGATAGCAAACAATGGATTCCTCTGTATTCCCCTGCTGTTGTAATGCAAGGCCCAGGTTGTTGTATGCTCCGTAATGATCGGGCACAAGCTCTATAACTTTCCGATAGGTTTCAATGGCTTCATCAATTTTTCCCTCATCCTGAAGAATGATGCCGAGATTCATATATGCTTGAGCCAGATTCGGATTGAATTCTATTGCTTTTTGAAAACATGAAATCGCCTCGCAAGGTTGTTTTACTGCCTGATAGACGTTTCCCAGATTATTTAAAGCGGCAGCAAAATGCGGATCATTATCAAGCGCCTTTTGAATAAAGGTAATCGCACGATCGAAGTCTGAGCGCTCAAAATGAATCATGCCGAGCAGGTGCAGAGCGTCTACATGGCGCGGATTTTTTTTTAATATTCTCCGACATATCTCTTCTGCCCGCGAATAATTACGCCGCTCAAAGGCGTCAAAAGCCGAATGAAGGGCTATATCCGTATTCATGGGTCTCTTATCCATGAGAACACATGATATATTATAAACTGAAGCATATAAAAGCCGGGTATTGTCTTGTTTATGAAGCTCGGTGCGAGGTCGGATAACATGACCGCTCCTGAACATATACATAAAGGTATTGCCTGCTATAACCAGGGGAGGCGCGATGAGGCCATAGAGCATTTCCGGCAGGCTGTATATCTGAAGCCAGATGATCCTCTTGCGCACTATCACCTTGGCCTGTCTCTGCAGGGGAAGAAACAACTCGATGAAGCGGTAGCTTCTTATCAGAGAGCTATCCACATAAACCCGAATTATGTTGATGCATACCTTCACTGCGGGGATGTGTACCGGGTCGTCGGACAACTCGATACTGCCGTTTCCTTCTTTCAACAGGCATTACGGATCAGTCCGGATTGCGCTGATGCATACAATATTCTTGGTCTTACAATACAGGAACAGGGCAGGATAGAGGAGGCGGAGTACTGTTTTCGCCATGCGATGCAATTAACTCCGGATTCATCGGTCAGCCACAGCAATTTGCTCTTCCTTCTCAATTATCATGCAGGATATGATGCAGAACATATATTCAGAGAGCATCTGAAATTTGCAGAGCGGTTTGAGAAACGTTTCATTTCTGCCATTGTTCATCATAGGAATGACAAATCCCCACTGCGCAGACTCAGAATAGGCTACGTTTCGCCTGATTTCAGAAGACACTCGGTTTCTTTTTTCATTGAATCGGTTTTGGCTTCACATGACAGGGAGGAGGTTCAGGTTTACTGTTATTCAGATGTTCTCACTCCGGATCATCTTACACATCGCATGCAGAAGTATGCGGATCACTGGCGCAGCATCGTCGGAATGCCCGATGAGCAGGTCGCTGCACTTATATCGGGCGACGAAATAGATATCCTCGTTGACCTTGCCGGACACACCGGCAATAACCGGATGTTGCTGTTTGCCCGAAAACCTGCTCCTATTCAGGTGACCTGGATCGGATATCCAGCGACAACCGGCCTTTCTTCCATGGACTATAAGATCGTTGACAACTATACCGATCCGGCGGGGACATCGGGGCGGTATTATACTGAAAAGCTCGTTCGGATGCCGCACTGCTTCCTCTGCTATCTTCCGGAAAGAGAAAGTCCGGCCCTCAGCGATCTACCTTCACATTCATCACGCCGCATTACCTTTGGTTCCTTCAATAATTTCAAAAAAATGTCACATGAGGTATTTCACCTATGGGCAGATATTCTCAAGGCGATACCGGAGTCGCGCCTGGTATTGAAATCAAATAGTTTTTCTGATCATACTACCTGCCAATCCGCGATCACAAAATTCGCGAGGGAAGGTATTGATTACCGGAGGATTGAATTGCTTCCTTGGGTCCCAAGCCAGATACATCATCTCGAAGTCTACAATTTTATTGATATTGCCCTTGATACATTTCCCTATAACGGGACGACAACGACCTGCGAGGCACTGTGGATGGGTGTGCCGGTTATCACGTTTGCCGGCGCTTCACATGTCTCGAGAGTTGGAGCCAGTCTGCTGAAGAATGCCGGGGTGCCGGAATTGGTCACGAGCAGCAGGGATGAATACGTAGAGCATGCTGTAGGCCTTGCACACCATCGTGATCGTTTAGACAGATACCGGCGAACCCTTAGGACTATGTTGAAGGATTCACCTCTCACTGATGCAGCAAGATTTACTAGCCACCTCGAACGTGTCTACCGTGAGCTATGGCAAGAGTGGTGTGGATCAGTTCAGGTGAACCCCGAGCGAGAGTCAGATAAACGCTCTTATTTAGGATAGCCTAAGGAAGCCGGTCACTTTGATATACTCAAGTAGTCGTGAAACCGATTCATCTGGGCTCAGCAAACAGGTATCGAGGGTAATATCAGAATGGGACGGTTCCTCAAACGGTGAAGAAACCCCTGTATAATTCTTAATAAGGCCTGCCCGAGCTTTTTCATATAGTCCTTTCGGATCCCGGCGCATACACTCTTCGAGATCGCATTTCACATAGACCTCAAGATACTTCATGCCCCTGAATTGATTTCTTAGATACGCACGCTGTTCACGGAACGGGGTAATGAATGCAGCAAGGGTTACAATTCCGGCGTCGACAAAAAGCTTCGCAACCTCGACAATCCTTCGGATATTCTCCTTACGGTCATCATTACTGAATCCCAGGTTTGCATTGAGACCATGCCTGATATTATCGCCGTCAAATACGTAGGCCCGCACCTTTTCCTCAAACAGCTTCTTCTCAAGCCTGTGTGCGATGGTTGATTTGCCCGACGCCGACAAACCGGTAAACCAGATGACACCGCTATCATGCATGTTCAGCCGGTTCCGGTCCTGCTTTACAACATAGCCTTTATGCCAGATGGTATTATTGCCAACGGCCATGCCGTTAAAAAGCCCTGTCTGCGAGGAGGATATTATAATTCCCGACCTCAAGCTCTTGAACAACGATATCATCGAACTCAGCCCGAGTAACGATGCGAGCGGGTTTATAGCCAATCCTCAGCCCCGTATAAGGGCATCCCTCTGGCAGCAAAAAGTCTCGATTGATCATCTCTTCTCTGCTAAAACAGATCGCTGAGTCACAAGAGAACCTCTGTTCATACACGGTGCACTGGTTATCGGCAGAAAGATATTTGCAGGTTATGAAAGGATGTACCACATAACTACCGTCAGACAAGCCAACTTTTACGTGACAACACAATCCGCATCGCCTACAGAGTGCTTCGATGTCGTCTTCCTGCTTTCGCAGACAGGCTTCTTTTTTTCTCTGCGTCAATGTCTTTCTCTTTTTCGGCATGTTGTCATTATAATATTACCTATCAGTGAATTGAATAAAGTGTTATTTGCACATAATCTGAACAATGTGGATTCCTGTCCGCACAAGAATGCCGGAAAAGGATCTGCACTTGACTCGTCATCCAGCTTTGAATAAATGATTGACTTCTTACTATGAATGGTAAAAAATATAATCATACTATTATCTATCAAAATGATATGGTAAACAAACCGTTTATGAGGTATCTTTTCGTCCTTCTCATCTTGTCATGCTCAATGGTATCCGTAGATGCTCAGGGAGCTGAATGGCTTTTCTACGATGACGGCGAAGCGTTGCATCCCGGATCGAGTCTTCGATATCAGGGCGTCAGATTCTCGCTACCGGACGATAGCATTAGGGCACCTCTCCTCCAGGTTGCTTTTTTTTATGCCACGGGCAATGCATTTTGTCCTGTAAAAATCCATATAACCGATCATACTCACTCCGTACACCTTGCCGACCGCATTCCATATGATGCAGTGAATGGCTGGAATTATCTTGATTTATCATTGATGGGTATTTCGGTTCCCCATAATTATTACGTCATTGTGGAGAATAAGAAGTGTGGTTTTCTCATGTTGGATGATCACGATGTCAGTGATCGGTCTTTCAAGGGAAACTATTTGAAAAGCATGACGACGCGTTTGTCGCATGATCTTCTCATAAGATCGGAGATAGGCGATATCTGGGACATGCCCGTGCGTTTTAGGTGGAACGTTTCCGGGAGTGAGCTAATAATTCTCAAACAAAGTGGATCGCCACCCCAAAAAATCATGAGGGAAATTGGAGAAAACTGGACGTTATATGCGGAAAATTCATTTGTCAGCCATGGGAAACTGTATGGTACCTGGAAGCAAAAAAAACAAAAGTTTCAGGTTTCCCTTGACTTCGAAGAGGTCCGCGCACATCTCATGGGGAGTCTTGCTGCCGATTTTGGGCGAGAGGTGGCTGATGTGATCGTTACTAAGATTCTCTTTTCCGGGAAGATCGCTGATGATGGCACGATAAAGGGAAGTCTGAAAATATTCGCCAAAATATCGTTCTTCGATTCGACCAATTTAGCAAAAGTGACGGTGGAAAAGCAGTTCATAGGCATACCGGCATCTTCAGAGGAATCAGTGGAGACATCAGGGCATTCGTGGTAAGTACCATGAGACGTCGCTTATTCCATTTCCTCATATTGCTGTTCCTGTCGAATATTGCACTTGCCTTCTTCATGATTTATCCAGTCTGGCCGGGTGAAATGGAGTATTATGGCTTGGATCAGGATGCCAATTTCCTTTATTATGACAAAAACGTATCGTATGAATCCGGTGACGTCGTGCAGGTGTGGCAGACAAAGGTTTTTCATAGCGATAATCTCTTCAGGATTCGGCAAACGCTCGGTGAGAAGTATTACAAGCTCATAGAAAAATTGACCCTGTTTGAAATTCATTGTCCTGCAAAATCATTCCAGGAGCGCGCTTTCGCTTATTACGACAACAATAACAGATATATTGACGGCAGATATCACGAATTCGTTCGTGACTGGAAAAAGATTTTGCCGAATACGGACATGGCCCGTTTATACTGGATTTGCTGTAAAAGTGGTCAGAAGCAATAAAGATCTCTCCCCCCGGCAGGCTGCGGCCATCCAAAAATTTCATTCCGGCGTTGCGTACCAGAATGAGGGAAATTCAGCCAAAGCAATTATCTCTTTAAAGGAGGCTATTAAATTGAGCCCGGAGATGCCGGCTCCCTACTATGTTTTAGGTTCCCTTTTGCAACAACAGGGACAACTTGATGACGCTATAGCCTGCTACAAAAAAATACTCACCATAAGTCCCAACCATGCCGATACCCATAACATTCTTGGGAGTGCCTACCAGGCAAAGGGTGATCTTGAAGAAGCCATTTCGTATTACAAGAAGGCGGTACTCAGTGACGGGAACTCTTTCATGGCTTACAATAATCTTGGGACTGCCTTGAGATTGCGAGGAGACCTTGATGAGGCAATTGAAAGTTATACGAAAGCCCTTCAGATTAAACCAGACTTCACCGCCGCGATGAACAACCTGGGTACGGCTTTACGGGATCATGGCAAGCTCGATGAAGCGATAATGTGGTATCGGCAGGCAATAGCGCTGAACCCTGATTTTGCTGATGCGCACTGGAACCTTTCATTTGCCCTGCTGCTGGCTGGTCAATATGCAGAGGGATGGCAGGAATACGAATGGATATGGAAACTGAAAAAAACGGACTGCAGGCTTCCTCACCCAATATGGGACGGGCGCACTATTCAAGGGCAGCGAATTTTGCTGTATGCCGAGCAGGGATTCGGTGATGTCATTCAGTTTGTAAGATATGCGCCAATGGTTGCTGGCAAGGGGGCTGAGGTTATCATAGGATGTCAGAAAGAACTGAAATCCCTGATGAAGAGCGTCGCCGGAGTGAGTTCTGTAGTGGCTTTTGGCGAATCAGTAAGGCAGTTTGACGTTCAGTGCCCTCTCCCGAGCCTCCCGAGATTATTCAACACAACACTGGACTGCGTTCCCCACCGGGTGCCTTATATGCATGCTGATGTTGACACGGTGGAATCATGGCGCGATAGACTGTCTCTCGATAATTCAAAACTGAATGTCGGTCTGGCGTGGGCGGGCAGCCCCGGACACCTCAACGATAGGAATCGTTCTTGTCCCTTGCACTTGTTTTTACCTCTGGCGGGAATGGATGGTATTCGGCTCGTGAGCCTGCAAAAGGAAATCTATGAGAAATGGACGGCCGGTACTCTGGCAGACTTCGGGCTGATTGATCATACAAGATACATAGAGGATTTTTCTGATACTGCGGCGATCATTATGAACCTTGATCTCGTCATCACCGTAGATACTGCAGTGGCTCATCTGGCAGGTGCACTCGGAAAGCCTGTCTGGACATTATTACCCTTTGCCCCCGACTGGCGCTGGATGCTGAATCGAGAAGACAGCCCCTGGTATCCCTCCATGAAGCTTTTCCGACAACCCTTTCCTGGAGATTGGGCATCAGTGATTGCAAACGTGCGTGATGAACTCAGGAAAATAATTTCAGTCAAAGCTTCTTAGAATGGATGCCGGTGAGTACTTTTCTCAGGGGCTGACGTACGAACAGAAGATGCTGTTTGACGAGGCAGTATCATGCTACCGGGAAGCAATCCTCCTCGAACCGAATCATCCCTTTGCACATGCGAGACTTGGCTTTGCTCTCTATAATAGACGGCACTTAAACGAGGCTGAGGCATCCTTAAAGCATTCAATACACCTGAATCCTCATTATGATGAAGCTTACTGTTGCCTCGGAATGATCTGCCGGGAGCAAGGATTGTATGAAGATGCGATTACATACTTACAGAAAGCGCTGGAGATCAATCCCGAATCACCCTGGCTCCTCACGAACTTCGGAGTTACCTTGCAATTCAGCGGAAAACGCAAGGAAGGGCAGATGTATCTCCACCGGGCCTTCGACAAGAACCCGAATATTCAGAATCCGCCGATTCCCCTGAAACAACTCCTCACAAATATTCGAAATCATGGCTTTGCAATGACGCTTGAACAAGAACAGGTACCCAAAAAAATATTGATTGTTGTCTCGGCATTCAACAGAAAGAAAATAACGGCAATATCTCTGAGACAAATTCAACGCTTTATGAATCCGGGATGTCGTCTACATGTGTATAATGACCACTCCACGGAATATGACAGCCGCTTTCTCTCCGCCTATGCCGACGAGGTAATACAACTACCTGAGAAGATGGGTATCGATAAGTTGCGATGGTTCCAGCTCCGGGAATTTCTCAAGACTGATTGTGATTATCTTTATTTGACGGACAATGACGTGTTTCATGATCCCGATTACCTGAATATGATTGATCAGTTATATGAAAGGGGAAGGCGGCAGATGCCAGTGTCGCTTTTCCACAATGTTTTTATGCTGCAGCCACGGCTGATCTTATATTATGAAGAGGGTATTATGATTAAAACCTCGGCACCTGGGGCTTCGATGTTCCTTGACAGGAAGATGGTGGAAACCATAGTATCTGTATCAAAGAGCATCGGTGATACGCTCGATTATCTGCCATGGGATAATAGAGTTGTTGCCTGTTTACGACTGCCATGGATTACTCCGGAATGTTCTTATCTGGAACACTTTGGTGCGGGCGGATTGAATAGTGATAATTATGAACGGGAGCGGGCGATTAATCCAACTGAGTATTTGCGGGAACGAAGAGAACGCATCCTTCGATACCTCCGACAAGATGACGCGATTGGACCCGAGTTATAGGTACCCAAAAATAAGATAAAGAGGAGTTCATGCATGGATGCTTCAAACAGGTATGTGATGATGTGTCAGAAAGCTGGAGAAATCCAACAGTTATGGCAGCCAAATCAGTGTGATTTTATTATCCATTATGATGACCTTGAGGAAGGGGTGAGTTTTTGTAGGCCTGCAGAGTCTCTTGTGCAGGTTGTCAACATGTACTATACCAAGGATGATGGTGATTATTACGTGCAGGAATGTGAGGAACTGAAGGAACAGGCTCTCTGGCTGCCACGGCAGAACCAATTACAGAGCATTATGGAACCAAACAATGAAAGAGTGCACTCACTAATTAGAAAAGTCGTCGACGAGCATTACCATGACTTTTCGAAAAATTCAATGGCTGCTGCACATGAACTATTCTATTCCATGGAACAGCTCTGGCTGGCCTACATCATGAAAGAAAAGTTTCATAAGGTATGGAATGAACAGGAATGGGTAACGAGTTAGAGAATGAATTCGAGTTTATCAATGATTTGTCCTATATGAGGCGTTTTAGTTCCTCGACGACTCCTTTCATAACCGAATCCCAGTCTCCGGGCGCAGGCTGACGGAATAATCTCATCGTCGGATACCAGGGGCTGTCTTCACGGTTCAGCATCCAACGCCAGTCAGGCACATATGGCAGCAAAGTCCACACAGGTTTTCCCATTGCGCCAGCAAGGTGAGCAGTTGCATTATCAACAGAGATGATCAAGTCAAGAGCAACAATTTGTGCAGCAAAATCATCGAGGTTTTCGAGAGGGTCCGAATCCTCCCAGTCGTGGATTGTTGTTCCCGTATTATCCTTAACCTCATCAATCTCGGCAGAAACATGACCATATTGGAGGTTGAAAAATGAAATATTTGGAAGTCTAAAAAGTTCATACCATTCTTTTAACAACATGCTGCGCACGTGACTCATGTATTTATGCTCGCCGCCACGCCAGGAAATACCTACTTTCAAATTCTCGCCGAAAGGATGCAAACGCTCCTGCCAGGCACATACTCGGCTCAAATCCGAAAGCAGAAATTGTTTTCCGTGAGGAAATGTGCCAAGGTCAGACCGAAAATATTTGGGAAGGCTTCCGATCGCGACCTTAAGTTGCACTGCTGACAGGTCAGGCAGGTACTGGCTATCGCGTTCAAAGAAGCTCGCTTTTGAAAATGAACGTGAAAAGAGCGGTATGAGTCGTCTGTCGCATTCGATAATACAGGAAGCAGCCCGTTCGATAATATTGGGAAGACATGAAGCAAACATAATTTCGTCACCGACTCCTTGCTCTGCGCAGACAAGCATTGTTTTGCCATCTACGGGAGACCCATCCCATGGAGGGCAAGGGAACTGATGATATCGAGACTCAAACTTTTCCGTATTTAATCGCCATTCATATTCTGCCCAGCCTTCCTCTAAGTTCCCTGACAAAAGGAGAACTGAAGCTAAGTTAAAATGGGCCTCCGCCAAATTTGAATTTATGTGGATAGCTTTTCGATATGAATGTTCTGCTTCATCAAATTGTGCCTTTTCCCGCAAAGCCATCCCCAGATTATTATGTGCCTCAGCAAACCCATCATCCAATTCTATCGCTTTCTGATAATGTCTGATTGCAGTTTCCATATCCCCCTTTTCTTTGAAAGCAACTCCAAGACTATTGTGCGCAGATGCATACTCGGGCTTGATTGCCAAGGCCTGGTGGAAATATGAAATGGCGTTATCAACTTCCCCTTTGATTCGCAGAATATTTCCGAGATTAACCATTGCCTCCATATGGTCTGCTTTCAACTGCAAAACTTTGTGATAATTCGACATCGCCTCATCGTGGTGGCCCATAATCTGGTACAGTATCCCCAGTTTAAAATATGCATCCAGGAATTCGGGGTTAGCTTCGGTAGCATCGTGATAGTGCTGGACGGCTTCTTCAATAAAACCCTGCTCGTGCATTGCAGAGCCAAGAACGTAGTATGCATTGGCACTGGGCCCGGGTTTTAATAAAGCGATCAGTTCTATGTCAAAGAAGAGATCCTTTCCTGCCAGGTGGTGGTTCGCATCAAGGATAACACTTGATTCCGTGACCTCAACGACCCGTATGACCTTTTCTTCATCATCCTGTTTAATTCTAATTTCCATACCCACCTCGGGTGGCACGTCATTGGAGAACTGGTCCCGACGGAGGACCTGCCGCAACTCACTTTTATAAGGACCGTATGCCTCATCAGCGGTAACAACAACTGATTTTCTATCGCCCGGCTCCATGCCAATGAAAGCTCTTTCGAAGCTTTTCATATATCCGCTTTTTCCTATCGTGATTTCAAGAGGCGGCTTTCCTTGTGAGCTGTCAAGTATTGAACCGTCATCGAGCCTGCATGTAAAGTGAACTGTTATGATATCACCATATTTTGCTTTTGCTGTCATTCGGGCTTGTATCCTTTCAAAGTAATTATTATTTCGATCTATCGAAAAATCCCCGAACTGTTGACTCAAATTCACTGCGGGGTGGCGGCCGATCAGGTGCCTCTTTGGGTCGAAGTGATGCTTTTATTTCAGCAGGCGCCTGTTGCGCTGTCTTGTGTTGTTGCTCTCTGCCCGCCGCTTGAGCAGTAGCAGTTTGTTGGCCGATAGATGCTGACACTGCTCTCTGCTTGGGTTTGTGAGGATCAATGAGCTGCACTGTCATCTTCTCTTCCCCTCTCGTCATGACAATCTTGTCGGTCTCCACCTCTTTGAGCGTAAAACCGCTAAACATGTCACCTTTTTTTATAGCCATCTGCCTTTTTCCTCTTCCCGGAGTTGAGCGTGGTGCTTTCAGATCTTCAAGATATGCAATATGCAAGTCATCAGAGACCATTGTTCCATAGAGGACGAAGTCCGGTTTCGGAAGTTCAGGTTCAACTTTTTTTTCAGGAGGGATTCTTCTCTCGGGGTGAAAGATATTGTCCTCAGCAATATTCAAATAATCGGTTGGCGAGGGTGGATCAAAGTGAGATTGATCTGCCGCTTCGATAGCGGCTCCTTTTTTCTGCAAGGGGGGAGTATATGTCATATCACTGTAAAGAAAAGGGATCAAGAAATAATTCGCCATCAGAATGACTGCTGACAATAACAATGTATTCAGAATGGTAACGTGCTTACAAATATATTGTATTTGGCTCATTTATGTATTCCGGCAGAAAAAGCCCGCTGTCAGGTATTGCTCACTTAAAACTCTGCTTATCTGATGGGAAAATTCCATTCTCAACTTCTGCCCTGTACGCTTTAATTGCCTGCAACGCCTGATCTTTCAGATTCACATACTGTTTTGCAAATTTGGGCAAGAACCGCTCGAACAATCCAATCACATCGTGGAGGACGAGAACCTGTCCGTCACAGTATGGGCCGGCTCCGATCCCAATGGTCGGAATC
>Ga0101944_10004494_pt1 | contig 17144 bp, 17 predicted proteins | sample DewCreD2012metaG_FD_75245 | JGI IMG/M metagenome (GOLD analysis project Ga0101944, IMG submission 75245) | Hot spring sediment bacterial and archeal communities from British Columbia, Canada, to study Microbial Dark Matter (Phase II) - Dewar... ...
CATCGCGGAAGCTTAAGCCGTCAACCTGACTGTTCTTGAAGCCGGTATCCCCGAAGAATGGCACATCAACGCGCAAACCCAGCGTCAGGCGTAGATTCTTGTTGACCTGCCATTCATCCTGGCCGTACAGGCCGGCGAACAGCACCTCCAGCGGCTGGATCGGCTTGGTTTGGCCCGGGATATTCGACCAGCGCACCTGGAAACGGCGCGAGATCGCCATGTTCTTCAAGGATGATTTCAAGCTGAGTCCCAATCTCACCCTGAACCTCGGCCTGCGCTGGGAGTTTTACGGAGTGCCTTACGACCGCAACGCCCGCACCGCGGCGCTGGCGGGCGGTTCGGGCTCGCTGTTCGGGATCTCGGGGCGCGGCTTCGGGGACCTTTACCAGCCGGGGCGCATGGCCGGCGGTCTCACGCGCGTGGAACTCGTCGGTCCGGGCAGCCCGAATCCCGCGCGCAAGATCCATGGCGACGACTGGAACAACTTCGGTCCAGCGGCGGGCTTGAGTTGGGCGCTGCCGTGGTTCCAGCGGCGCACCGTGCTGCGCATGGGATATTCGATTTCCTACGAGCGCAACTCCCTGCGCATCGTCGACGTGGTCTCGGGCGACCAGCCGGGGCTGCGCGAGCGGGTGATCTTCAACTCCGCCAACCACCTCAATCTGGCATCGGCAGCCCTTCCCCTCAAGCCGCTCGGCAAGCCGCTCGATCTGGTCCCGCTGACGGACCGCTCGCAGACCGTGCGTGCCTTCGACGATAACCTGCGCAACCCCTACATCCAGAACTGGAGCTTCGGGATTCAACGGGAAATCGCCCGCAACACCATCCTCGAACTGCGCTACGCCGGCAGCAAGGGGACGCGGCTGGTGCGAGGCCTGGACATCAACGAACAGATCATCTTCGAGAACGGCATCCTGGAGGCGTTCCAACTCACGCAGGCGGGCGGGCACGCGCCGCTGCTCGACCGCATCTTCAACGGGATTAACGTCTCCGGTCTGGGGCGCGTCGACGGGCAGCGCATCACGGGATCCGATGCCGTGCGCTACAACTCCACCACCCAGAGCTACCTGGCTTTTCACAACGTGGCCAGCTTTGCGAACTGGCTCAACACCACCACGTCCTACACGGGCGAGCGCGGAGGCCTGCCGCGCCGCGCCGGATTTCCGGAGAACTTCGTCACCGCCAATCCCCAGTTTGCCTCCGCGCGCCTGACGGGCAACGCCGCCAGCTCCACCTGGAACTCCTTCCAGGCGGAAGTTAGCAAGCGTTTCTCCGCCGGCTGGACCTGGCAGGGCAACTACACCTGGAGCAAGGCGCTCGGCGAGGAGGAGGGCGCCGGCGAGGAGATGATCGACAGCTATCGCGACCTGCGCAACTGGCGTCTGGACAAGCGGCTGATGGACTTCCACCGGACTCACATCCTCCGCAACAGCGGCACCGTGGAGCTACCCTTCGGTCCGCGCCGCAAGTTTGTCAACTCCGGCCACGGCCTGCTGTCGCGCCTGGCCGAGCGCTGGCAGTTCGGCTTCGTCTTTAACGTCTTCTCCGGCGCGCCGTTATATCTGACCTCGGGCCGCAGTTCGTGGAATACCTGGTGCGGACGGTCGATGGCCGTATGCTCAGCGGGTTGGTCGTGGCCGAAAGTGAAGCGGGGCTGACGCTCCGCCGAGCCGGGGCCCAGGAAGAGACCATCCCGCGCTTGCAGATCGAGGAGTTGACCTTCAGCGGCAAGTCGCTGATGCCCGAAGGGCTGGAGCAGCGGATTTCGCCGCAAGAGATGGCCGACCTGATCGCACTGATCCGCGCAGGCGGGAGCGTCGGCGGTCCGGCAGGCGACTAGCCACGGCGGCGGGGGTCATGGCGCGCCAGGGGGCTGGCACTTGTCGCGGCGAAGCCGGCGAACGATCCTGGACCGGCTCCGCGTGCTCATTGCGCGCCCGCGGCAGACCTCGCGCCGCCGCGGGCGATCCATCGGCGACACAGCCATCGGGCGTCAGCGCCGCGCCCGGGGATGCGCCAGCGGCATCCACGCTCCGTTGGCCCGGCTGCTGGCCACGCATTGCTGGATGAAATACATCCCTTCCACGCCGTCGTTCACGTTGGGATAGATCGTGTTGACTTTCTCGAACGGCTTGCCTTCCGCGCGGAGGATCATCGCGTCGTACCCCGCGCGGTAGATGTTGGCGAACGCTTCCAGATAGCCTTCTGGATGCCCGCTGGGGATGCGGGTCGCCGCCGCAGCCGCGGCCCCCAGATACGGGCCGCCCGCGCGCGTGTACACCTTCTGCGGCTGGCCGTTGACGCGGACGAACATCTTGTTCGGGTCCTCCTGATGCCACTCCAGCGAGGCTTTGGTCCCATCCACTTCGATGTAGATGTCGTTTTCACGGCCGTGGCTGATCTGCGACGCCGTGACGGTTCCCAAGGCGCCGTTCTCGAAACGGATCACAGCCGTTCCGTAGTCGTCGAGCTGCCGGCCTGGCTCGAACGTTTTGAGGTGGCAACTGATCTCGACGGGCAACAGCCCGGTCATGTAGCGGGCCAGGTTGTAAGCGTGGGTGGCGATGTCACCGAAACAGCCGGCGGCCCCGCTGCGGGCCGGGTCGGTCCGCCAAGAGGCCTGCTTCTGGGCCTGCTGCTCCAGGCGCGTCCTCAGCCAGCCCTGGATGTAGTTGGCACGGATGGCATTGATGTCGCCCAGTTCACCATTGAGGATCATCTCGCGGGCCTGCCGCACCAGCGGATGCCCGGTGTAGTTGTGCGTGACCACGAAGACCACCCCTGAGCGATCGACCGCCTCGGCCAGCGCTTCGGCCTGCGCCAGGTCGTAGGTCATCGGCTTGTCGCAGAACACATTGAAGCCGGCGTCGATAGCGGCCCGCGCGATTTCATAATGCGTGTGGTTGGGCGTGGCCACGCTCACGAAATCGATCCGCTGGTCGGCCGGCAACGCCAATTCCTTCTCCACCAGCTCCTGGATGGAGGTGTACGCCCGTTCGGGAGGAATGTCGTAATCCGGCGCAGATGCCTTCGCCCGCTCGGGGTTGCTCGACAGACAACCGGCCACCAGCACCGCCCGGTTGTCCATCACGGCCGCGGTGGCATGCACCCGTCCGATGAACGCCCCTTGCCCCCCGCCGACCAGTGCCATCCGGAATTTGCGATTGAGCGACCCATTGGTTGACATAAAACACTCCTCCGCAGCGACGATGACGTGCCCGCAGCAACGATATGATTGGCGTCTGTTGTAGCACAAGTGCCGACGAGAGCCAGGGAGCAGGGCCCCACAGCCGGGGATCGCCGCCGCGACCCAAGCCATCCCCCGCGCCCTAGCCGATCAGCGGAAGCTGCGGCCTGGCCGAGCGGAACCGGGAACCCCGCTGCGGGAAGCGTGCTTCGACGTATTCCTCGAGCTGCGCCGGCGACTCGAAAAACAGATCGTAGACCCAGTCGTCCTCGTACTCGCAGTTCTTCGTCGAATGCCGGCGGCAGATCTGCGGCCGGTCCGCGTAGATCCCGCACCGATGGTCGGGCCGCAGCTCGCGGCACGGAGTGTGCACTTGCAAATACCAGGTGCCCTTCTCCACGAAGATGCTGGTGTGCTCGTGCAGCAGAAACCACCGGAGGGTGTCGAAATCTCTCCGCCGGGTCGGCGTCTCCAGCGGCAGGGCGAAATAGCGGCAGCACTTGGCCGTGCAGTACGCACACAGCGACTGGCCGCTGGGCACTTCTGCGCGGCGAGGTCGGTTACGCGGCGGCAGCGACATTTGCAGCGTCAGCCTCCGTCCAGCCTGCTCCAACCTCTCCCAGCGGTTTGCACCCTGGCGCGGCGGCCGTCGGCCCCAGGGTACGCAGCGGCCGCCGACCGGCACGCAACCGGACCTGGCGATGCCGGCACGGCGCAGCCGCCCGCGACAGCTTACTTCTTGCGATGGCGGATGCGGGAGCGCATCCGGCGCTTCTTCCGGCCAAGCTTGCGGCGTCCGCGACCCGTCTTTTTGACTCCCACGTGCGTGGCCCTTCCTAATGATCCCGAATCGTTGCGGCAGCCTGCGGCGCATCCGCCTCAGGGCTTCGAGCATCTCGTCGTAAGGCTCAAAGTTTAGCCATGGGCTGCCGCGTTCGGCAAGGGCTGATCGGTTGCGCTCGCCATCGCGGAGTCGCCCTGCCCGAGCGACCTTTTTTCCTGGAGCGCCCCGCAGCGCCCTGCTCACGGCGGCGGCTGGACCGTGAGCACCGCCGCAGCCAGCACCAGCCCCACCAGATGCAACAGGAAGATCAGCACCCCGACGCCGTACAGCGTCTGCGCCCCTTCATCGACGCGACCCTTGCCCCGCAGTCGGCTCGCCACGATCCCGCAGACCCAATTCCAGTGCAGCATGACGTGCACCAGCACCCCCAAGGCCAGCACCCCCACAGCCGCCGTCAGCACGCTCGTCCACTGGTCGTAGGTCAGTCCCCACAGCCGCCAGCCGCCGGCATCCGGACCAGGAGGGAACACGAACCGCAAGATCGCGGCACAGCACACCAGCCCCAGAAAGGCCAGCAACAACACCACATCCAGCAGAAAGTTGATCACCGCACGCGACATCGGTTTACGGATGGCACAGAGGACAGGCAGCGGCATCCCGATGGGCGGTTCCCGCGGTGACGTTCGCAAAAGGTCGCAGGTACCCAACCCCGCGTGCGACGCACATCACGCCCGTGGCCATCAAGCACCATGCCGCGAAGGCAAATAGCCGACGGCGCGTGGCAACCGACACTAGCCGGCCCGACAGCCCCGCCAAAGCCAGCGCCGGTGCGCCCCCCAGCGCGAACGCCGCCATCACTCCCGCACCCGCCAGCGGATCGTGCGTGCTGGCAGCCAACGCGAGCATACCGTACAACAACCCGCACGGCAAAAGCCCAGTGAACAACCCCGCTAGAAACGCGCCGGACAGTCCCTCCTGTCGCAAGAGCGGCCCGAAGAAACTCCCTGCTAGGCAAGCGGTCTGCGGGTTACCCCTCCAAGAAAAACGCCACAGCCCGGCCGCAGCCAGCCCCTGCTGAATCAGCACCAGCCCTGCCGCAACCGCCACCAGCGCCGCAACTTGCGGCAAATGTGGCAGAGCCCGCACAAGCCACTGCCCTCCGTATCCTGCACAGGCGCCAAGCACTGAATACGTAAAAATACGCCCGAACGTGTACACCGCTTGCCGGGCGAGCGCGACTTGCCAGCCGCCGCTGCTGCTGCTGCCAATCCCCACTACTAGGGGGCCGCACATTCCCAGGCAATGGCCTGAGCCGACCAACCCAGAAATAAACACCAGCCCCAGCAGCGTCACGAGTAAGTCTCCTCGTCGGGAGCATCCAGCGGAAAGCGAGCCAGACTGAGAGATTGGCTGACGACCAACAGGCTGCTGCCCGTCATGGCCACGGCTGCCACCACAGGATGCAACCAGCCGGCCGCGGCTAGCCCCATGCCGACCAAGTTGTAACCCAAGGCCCAGAACAAGTTCCAACGGACCGTCCGCACTGTCTGTCTAGCCAGAACCAACAGCCACGGAAGGCGTAGCAAATCGGCGGTCAGCAGGCAAATGTCGGCCGAGTGACGCGCCAGATCGGTTCCGTTCGCCAAGGCGACCCCCACGTCCGCCCCCGCCAGCGAGGGAGCATCGTTGATGCCATCTCCAACCATCACCACTGGGCCACTGCGGGCCAGATTGCGAATTACCGCAAGTTTTTCCTCAGGTAGCAGCTCCGCTCGCCACGACAAGCCTAATTGCGCGGCTAACTCGGAGGCACGCGATTCTTTGTCCCCCGTTAGAAGCACACAACTTAGTCCGTTTTTTTGTAGAAGAGTGATTGTGCTTTCGGCTTCGGGTCGCAACCGGTCTCGGACCAGGAACCGGCCGCGTATTTTCCCGTCCCACGCGACGCAAACCTCGCCTGCCAGTTGGTCGGCAGCCAGGGGACAGTCCCAATCCGGTGGCAGCTCGCACTTCAGGCTCTCCAGCCACCGTCGCGATCCCAGATAAGCCACATGGCTTATGCGGCTGGCCGGCTGGCTGATCGGAGGGTCAGTAGGAGGTAACTGCTGCGGTTGGGGTGGTGCAGACGACCTCGGGCTCGATTCATTCCAGAAGATTTGGCCTTCGATTCCCCGTCCCGGGAGCTGGCGAACTCGCTCGGCCGTCCCCAGACAGATCGAAGGTTCCTGGGCCACGTGCCTGGCAATGGCCTGGGCCATCGGATGCGTGGAGCATTGGGCCAGGGAGCCGGCGATTGCCAGAACTTGCATGGCATTTTCGCCACGGGCGACCTCGAAGTGGGCTAGTAGCGTCTGGCCCGTGGTCAAGGTGCCGGTTTTGTCGAAGCAACAGGTGCGGGCGGCCGCAAGTTGCATGAGTGCATCGCCCGTGCGGACAAGCACTCCCGCTTGAGCGGCTCGACCGATCGCGGTCCACAAGGCCATGGGCGTGGCGAGCCCCAGAGCGCAGGGGCAAGCGATCGCCAGAACGGCCAGACACGCAAGCATTCCAGCCGCAAGGCCGCTATAGGCGGCATGGTAGAGCAACGTCCAAGCCGCGACCAGGAGCACTAGCGGCAGAAAGTAGCGACTGACCCGATCGACCATCCTCTCGATACGGCTTTTTTGCAGGGTGGCTTGCTGGACGGCCGAGATCAGTCGGGCGAGGGTGCCCTGGCCGGGCGGCAGGAGGGCTCGCAAATCGAGCGGACCATCGAGCACCAGGCAGCCGCTGGCAACCCGCATGCCTGGACCGCGAACGACTGGCAGGCTTTCGCCCGTGATCGCCTGTTCGTCGATCGCGGCTTGATGGCGGACGATGACACTGTCGGCGGCGACCCGCTCGCCCGGCAGCACGCGGAACAGGTCGCCAGTGCCAAGCGAAGCTGCCGGCACCCATTGAGGCTGGTCGCCGATCAGCTTGCGAACCTGGTCTGGCATCAGCCGCTGCAACTGTCGCAGCGCCTCGGTGGTGCGCAGCTTCGACGCGGCCTCCAGCCATCGTCCCAACGTCACCGCCACGAGGACGGCACAAACCACCTCGAAATAGACATGTCCTCGGTTCGCGAGGGCATAAAGCGAATACAGTAGCGCCGCAGCGACCCCCGTCAGAAGGAGGACGCTTTGCGAAGCACGACGGGAACGCAATTCTTCCCAAGCGCTGGTCGCCAGCGGCCCACCGAGGAGCAGCACCACAGGGATCGTGAACAGCAGTGCAGCGTAGCGGGCCAGATCGTACCAGACGGCAGACCATTCAGGGAACGTCGTGCCGGTCGCCCCGGCGGCCACCGCCTCTGGCGAGGCCGTAGCTGGAGAAAGGTCTTGCGACCACAGCACGAGGGTGAACACCATCACATTCATGCTGAAGAACACGGCCAGCCCCAGGCGGGTCATGGCCCAGCGGGTCTGGGCGACTTCACCCTCGGCCTGGGTCAGGCTGGCAGCGACCCGGCAACCGAAACAGCAGTAGGCGTCGCCGTCTCCGCCGGTCTGGCGTACCGGCAGCCCGCAAAAACGACACGGTCGATCGCCGAGGTCCGGTGCGTCCGCGGCCGGCGGCAAGTCCGTGCGCTGTCCCGCAGCGGACCCCATCGCGTGTGTCGATGGCCGAGGTACGAACACGACCGCGATCCTCGATGGGACAAAGGTCCCTCTAAATGGTCGACCCCAAGGCTGTCCGCAGGCGTCTTCTTCCCCACGCCAGCGGCTCAAGACCTCAGGATGCCGTGTTGGCTGGTTGCGCCCTCACGGGCGATGGAACAGCTCGCTCTGCAAAGCCGGGAAAAGATAGCGGATCGTATATACCACCGCGAAGATCCAGAAGCCGATCCAGATCGCGCGGACATACCAGGGAATGACGTTTCCCTGATAATTGTGATGTTGATGTTCGACTTCGGCCGGAGTGTCGTCAATGACTGCCATATTGAAATATCTTCCTGCAGGTTGCTGAAGACCAGACTATAAGGTCATGCCTTGCCTTATCTAACGTGGAGCGACTGTAATCGATCGGTGGTTATTCACGAGCGAATCGGTGGCGTAGTTGCCGCCTAGTAGGGTCATCGTTTCGAGGCCGGATAAGGTGCAGATTCAGGCAGCTCTTGGGACTGATCGGTCAACTCTTCTAGACGCGCCTCGCGGGCTAATAACTCGTACTTGGGCCGTTCGATGTCCCGGAACATCCCATGCGCGGCCGCCCACAACAGCAGGCAGAAAAAGCCTAGGCTCGCCAACAAGTAGTTGACGACCGGGGCCACCGCAAACGCGCCGTCCGGTTGCCCCCGGGCCAGACGCACCAGCTCCACGAACTTGCCCACAAAGCCATAGCCGCTGGGAATCAGGATCAGCACCGCCAACAGGACGGTGACCCATGTCTGCCAGCGGCCAGCGGCGAGTCTGGTCATGATCAATCCTCCCCGCGCACTTCTTCCAGCTCTTCGTAATAGGGAAAACTCGGCAGCCAGGACCCCAGCCACTGCACATACGTGATCAGCGCTAGTCCTCGGCGATTCGGCTTGTCCGGGGCACCGTCGAACAACCAGGGGTAGCGGGGCATGGGGGAACCTTGCGACACGAGCGTGGGCTGAAAGAAGTGGACCGCATGCCAATCGTTGCTCCGCCGCCCCCCTTCCCGGCTGAGGTCCGGCCCGACGCGCCGCGTGCCAAACAGCACCGGCCGCTGCAGCTCATTCTGGTATTCTTCCGTCCGGCTGACCGGCCCGAAGCGACGCGACTCATTGGATACGGGCCGGACGTACTGACTATGGCAGTGCCAGCAGCCTTCGCCGATATACACCTGGCGGCCCAGCCGCAACACTTCGGCCGCCTTGGCCCGCACTCGCGCCTCCAGCGCGGCATTGGCCTGCGTGATCTGCTCGCGCTGCTGCGGTGTAGCCTCCAGCGGCACCTCCTGCGGCAACGGCAAGTCCCCAAAGGCGGCGGCGAACGGCTGGGGCCAGCGATCTTGCAGATCGCGGAACAAACGCACCAGCCGGTCATTGACCACTTCCTCCGCCGTCTTCTCCGGCAGGTCCTTATACATGACCATCGGGAGCAGGCCGTTGCTGAGGAAGGCAAACACGAAAAAGCCGATTCCCGCCACGAACAGGATGCCCGATTTCGATTCAAACATGGCTTGTGTTTCTGGGTTGCCTTGACTGTCAGACGCCGTTCACCCCCATCCGCCCACCGCCCCTGCGCCCCTGCCCTGGCGGACGTCAGCCGCTGCCCAGTGCCGCCACGGACGGGATGCTTCCCTCCGGCTGCGCCGGCACGCCGCGCACGGTCATCAGGAGGTTATAGATCATGCACAAGACGCCCCCGAACATCATCAGTCCCGCCACCGCGCGAACCTGCCAGAAGCCTTGCGAACCATCGACCGACGCCTGCCACGGCTGCAGCGAGGCCCAGTAATAGCCCTGAAACATGCCGGCCAGCGCCAGATCGAGGAACATGATGAAGACGCCGGCCGCCGAGAGCCAGAAATGCCATTCGCACAGACGCTGGCTGTACCACGGCCGGTGCAATAGCCGCGGGAACAGATACGTCATCACACCAAACAGCCACATCGAGAACACGCCGAACATCACCAGATGCGCGTGCCCGACCACCCAGTCCGAAAAGTGGATCAGCTTCTGGAACGTCAAGGTGACTTGCAATGCACATTGAAAGCAGGTGATGAAATAATACACCATGCCGGTGTAGAACCAGCGGATCGGCAGATTGTCGAAAAACGTCCGCCCGCGTCCCCACAGCGTTCCGAAAAAGTTGATCACGACCGTGGCGACGACCAGCTCCACCGCAATCGTCGACACGACCGCCCCATATTGCAGGAACATCGGGATCGGCGTGTACAGGAAATGGTGGATGCCTTGCAGCGGGTAAAAGAACGCCAGCCCCCAAAAGCCGACCAGCGACAAGCCGTGGCTCCAGATCGGCTTTTTGAGCATGATCGGCACGAAATAATACATCAGTCCCCATCCCAAAGGCGTCACGAACAGCCCGACCAGGTCATGGATGAACAGACCACCGATCGCGCCGGCGCTGGTGCCCGCCACGACGTACTCCGGCAGCAGGTTTCCCATGGCCACCGTCAGGGGCGTCCAGACGAACATCGCCATGAAATACCAGAGCGTGACGTACAATGGCGCCGGCGAGCGCGCGATCGGGACCATGAAGTTCCAGCCCACCAGCACCAATCCCACCAGCGCCAGCGGGTCGATCCAGAAAGGCGTCTCCCCCCACTCCAGGGCCTGGGCTCCCAAGCTCATCGGCAATCGCCAGCGCTGGGCCAGGTGCATCACCCACGGCTGATCCTGCAGGCTCGGCCCGAAGATCAGCCCTCCGGCGGTCGCCAGGACGATCAGTTGCCAGGCCCCAAAGATGAAGTAGGACAGCGCCCGGCTGCCCACGGGGTGCAGCGTCAAGCGCGGCACGGCCCAGTGCAGCGCGCCCAAAAACGCATTGGCCAAAAACCCGTATGCCACCGCGTTCGTGTGCACCATCCGCCAGCGGCCGGGCGAAAACCACTCGATCCCATCCAGCGGGTTGGCCAGCAGGAGCTGGAAGGCCATCAGCAGCCCGCCCAGCATCGACAGCACCAGGTACGCTAGCGCCACATAGAAGTACCAGCGCACAAGCCATTCGTCGACCAGCGCTGCATGCGGGACCGATAAGGGGCCGTCTTGCTTAGAAGTGTTCATAACTCGCGATCGTCAGGTCGATGCTCTAATGGCAACGTTCTGAGGATGAAAAGACCTTTTCCGTCTTCCCTGTTCTCGCCGTCAATGCTCGTCCGCACCGCGAACATGGTATGGCTCGTACCGCCCCAGGGGGTACAGCAGCGCCATCGTCCATCCAAACACCAGGTGCGTGGCTGCGGCGACCCAGGGAGGCAGCCACTGCGGGTCCACGATCCAGTTTCCTCCGAACAGCCAGGGCTGGATCCACGACAACAAAAGGTAGAAATTGACCACCCATACCAGCAGGGCCAGCCCGCTGGCCCATACCAGCCGCACCGTCAGCGACGCCTGATCGGCCCACCGGCTGAGCACCACCTGAAACACGATGCCCAGCAGCATGCCCGTGGCGATATATAGGCAACAGCCGATGATGAGCATCAACCCTCCATCCTGCTGTGCCACGTCCAGTTCCAGCGCCCGCGCGCCTAGCCCGAACGTCAAATAGACCCGGATGAGCTGCAGCGGATGCTGGCCGACGATCAGCGATCCTACGATGTTGAAGAGCAGACTGGCGATGGCCGCAATCATCCCTAGAAAAAAGCCAGCCGTCGCATAATACGTCAGGTAATAACGCCGCTGCCACTCGGTGCTGGGAGGCTGCGCGGCGATCTCCTCTTCAAGCTGCGCTACCCTCTGCCGCAACTGCGCTAGCTCTTGCTGGATCGCTGTCAGGTCTTTCTCGGTCATCGGCACAGGTCCTTGAGCTTGCCGCGGCGAGATGCGGTGATGGCCGCCAGGCCGCCACAGCCCCCGTCCACCGCGGCCAGCACGGTCCGTCGCGGGCTGGTTGCCAGGTGGCGGTTGGCCACCACACTCCTTCGAATCAGCCGCCGCCGACAGCCGGTGCGGTGCCCGCAGGCTGCTGCTGGCGCTGCCGCTGCCGCTCGATCTCCTCGTCCAGAACCGCCAGGGGAAGCGGGCGCCCTTCGACGATACTGGTGATGAAGTGCACCAGGTGCCAGATCGTCTCGCTGCGCTGCGCTTCGGTTTCGCCTTGCGCCGCATCGGGCTGGGCGAACGCCGGCATCGGCGTGCCGTTGATCCCGGAATAGATGCGGCGGTAAATATCGATTGGACGCCGCCCGCCATGCAGCATGCCGGTCGTCAGATCAGCGGCATAGGCCACCCGGCCCCAGTCGTCCTTGCCTACATCCAGGGTCTTGTTCCCCCGACCGTCGCGGCCGTGGCATTTATAACAATTCAATCGCACAAACGCCCGCGCGCCCGCATCGATCGACGATTCATCGTACGGCGGCTGCGGCGTCAGCGGCCGCACGACCTGCGATTCCGCCTGAGCCCACGACGCCGCCACCACCTGCGCTTGCTCGGCCACGTCCGCGGGCGTCAGGTCGTCGGTCTCGCCCAGGTTCTGCTCTGCGAACGCCTTGAGGCGGTATTCCAGTTCTCCTCGGGAACTGAGCAAGATCACGTACGCGATCACCGCCTCGAGCTCGTCGTCCGGCATGAAACGGAACGAAGGCATGCTCGTGCCTTTGGCCCCGTAGCGGATGATCCGCACCAGGTCTGCCCGCCGCGGCTTGGCCCCGCGCGGTGTGCTGGTGAACTTGAACCTCCCCAGCCGGTAATCGCGCGGAGGCGGATTCAAGTACGCCGCCGCGGGACCCTTGCCATCGCCCGTCGTGCCATGGCATCCGGCACATTGACGCTGGTACACCTCCCGACCATGCACGAGTAGTGCGCGATCATACTTCTCGATCAGTACCGGCTCGCTGGCGTCGGCCGGCTGCTGCTCGGGCGGCGCAACCTCCATGAAGCGCGGAAAACGCGGGGTGCCGAAGTAGCGCTCCAGCGCAGTCGCTATCTGCTGTTGCTGCTTGGGCGGCAGATCGCGCAAATCCTCACGCGGCGTATACGCCAGTTCCGCCTGGGGGCTGCAGCTCGCGAGCACCGCGGCGAGTGCAAATCCCCAGCACACCCACGCGACACAGTTCCGGTGCCACCTTCCGCCAGGCATGGTCTGCTCTGGTTCCTTGCGCGCAACGAGTTCGGATCGCTCGGGGATGTACCCGCCGGCTATCGTTGCTGCCCGGCCGTGAGCACACCGCGTGCCGAGGCATCGAAAGATGTGCTTTGCGGCCAAGCAGCGTGAATCGATCGCCAGCCTGCGCACACAGCACCGTACGGCAAAGGCCATGCGCTGTACGGATAGCACAAGTGCGTCACAGCGCGCCGCAGAGCCCTAGGAATCCCGCTGGGGCGCTAAGCCCCGTTCGTCAGTTCGAAAAAAACGAACCGACGCCTTGTTCCACAGTGACACAACAATGCCCGCGCAGCGCGCGATACCGCACATGTCCCTGCGCGTTGAACGGCGGATAGCGGCGCACCCGGTAAGGATTGGGCGACTATCGAGACACTGCAATCAAGAGAATTCTGTCCGTTTTCGAGCCACCACACGGTGGAAATGGAGCTGGACCTCGCCGTCCACCACCCGCCGCACTCCTTCGACCAGGCAACGCGGCTCGTTGTCTTCCTGCCCCAGGCGAATGATCTCGTCCAGCCGCATGCCGGGGGGGACTGTGTAGGTGCATTGATAGATAATTTGGTTGCCCGCATCCAGCTCTGGGACAATGAAATGGCATGTCGCTCCGTAAGTCAGCATCCGGCAGGCGTATGCGTCGTGGTACGGCCGAGCTCCCGGAAAACTAGGCAAAAGTCCATGGTGAAGGTTGATGATTCGCCCGCCCGCATATTGCCAACAACTGGCTGGTGGAAGGATTCGCATGTAGCGGGCGAGTACGACATAATCTACTTGAAAATCATCGAAAATATGGATCATCCGCTCGTCGTCGGCTCGACCGTCCGCGTCGCCGATCATCTCCCATGGCACGCCAAACTGCTCGGCCAACCCCCTTAGATGAGGGCGATTGCCAATCATGACGGCGGCTTGGGCGCGAATCTGTCCGTCGCGGATCGCTCGCAACAGCGCCAGCGGCGTCTCGGGACGCATGGTCACGCAGATGGCCAGCCGCGGTTTTCGGGTGCGCTCCGGTGGTGACCAGACGCGGACAGCCAGTTTCTTCTTCTTTCCGATCTCGGTCAGAGCCTGGCGTGCGGCTTCGAGCTTTTCGGCTGGAAGCTGGATGCGAAGCAACATGGCGAAGAGCGCCTCTTCATCGTGGTCGTACATCTGGATTTCAGCGATGTTGGCTCCCTGCCCGGTCACGTAATGGATGATCGGGTCGGCCAGCCCCATGTTGTCAGGGCCGACAGCCGTGACAATCACCGGCAGCATTCCGGTTCGTGAGGTGCTCGCGTTCATCGTCCCCGTTCCTTTTGCGTGGTCCATGGACGGAATGGCTTCCCGCAGGGTGCCCAAGATGGGGCGGCGCATGCCGATCGCGAATGCTAGGCCCCAGCGGCGCATCCGGATGGAAAGAAGCCTCTTGGGAAGATAGCTCGTCACGCGACCCGCGGCCATGTGGCGGATTGCACGTGTCATGACCGCCCAAAGCAATGCGACCTGTACCGCGGAAAACACCGATCCATTCCGTGCAGACGGCACAAGAGTCACGCGTCATTCAGCGTGTCCCGCTGCGAAAGCGAACCAGCAGTGCCCCTGGCGGCGATGTTTCAGACCCGCGTACTTGCCGGTCGATGCCGTGCGCGGCACACTGGCGACCGGTCCGATGACCCAGGTTTCCCCAGATTCCACCGCCAGCGGAGGCCACTATGCGACCTACCAAGGATACGAGTTCTCGTTCCATCCTGTCGGCATGCTGCCTGGTTGCGGCCGCACTGGGCATGCTGGGCGTGGCAGGATCGGCGGTTGCCTCCGAGCCAGGAGGCCGGATGTTGGCCTTCTTCGGCACCTACACGAGCAGCGGGAAAAGCAAGGGCATCTACAGTTTTCAACTCGACACGGCCAGCGGCAACCTGACGCCGCTGGCTCTCACGGAGGGCATCCGCAACCCATCTTTTCTGGCAATCCATCCTAGCGGCAAATTCTTGTATGCGGTCAGCGAGGTCGCAGATGGTCAGGGGCGCCCCAGCGGCGCGGTGGCTGCCCTGGCGATCGACGGAACCTCTGGTCAGTTGACCTTGCTCAACCAGCAATCGTCCGAGGGGGCAGGTCCGTGTCACGTTTCCGTAGACCGGACCGGCCGCGTGCTTTTGGTCGCCAATTACAACAGCGGCAGCATCGCTTCTCTGCCGATCCTGTCCGACGGCCGTCTGGCCAAAGCTGCCTCGGCGATCCAGCACCAAGGTGCGAGTGTCGACCCGCGTCGCCAGACCGGTCCCCATGCCCACTCGATCAACGTCTCGCCAGACAACCGATTTGTGCTGGTGGCCGACCTGGGGTTGGACCAGGTGCTCGTATATCGTCTTGATCCGGCCGCGGGAACCCTCACGCCACACGATCCTCCGTTCGCTCGCACGCCCGCGGGCGGCGGCCCCCGCCACCTGGCATTCCATCCCACCGGAAAATGGGTTTACGTCTGCAACGAGATGCTCTCCTCCGTGACGGTCTTCGCGTACGACGCCGTGAACGGCAAGCTCGAAGCTGTGCAGACCATCAGCACGCTACCGGAGCCAGTCGCGGGAAACTCCACTGCGGAGATTCTGGTTCATCCGAGTGGAAAGTTCGTTTACTGCTCCAACCGAGGACATGACAGCCTGGCGATTTTCGCGGTCGACCCGGCCAATGGGCAGCTCCGCGCGGTGGGACACCAGTCGACGCTCGGCCGGACACCGCGCAATTTTGGCTTGCTGCCCGACGGATCACTCCTCGTGGCCTGTAACCAGACCACCGACAACGTGGTGGTTTTCAAGGTCGACTCGGAATCGGGAACGCTCACGCCCCTGGGGATGCCCACCTCGGTGCCGGTGCCGGTGTGCGTCAAATTCCTTGCAGCTCAATGACTTGCGGCAATCCGAACCAGGCGGACGTCTCCCCGGCTTTGAGAGCTCAAACGGGGGCTTGGAAGCGGCAGATCTCCGTGTCTTGGCATGAGTTTGCCGGCCGCCAGCCTGGAAATGTCAACACAGGAAATCTGGGGCATTGGGCGTGGCTGCGCAGCATTCGCCGGTTGGCAAGATCCAGGTCGAATCTCACCGCCTTATCGAGCCGATGTTAGTGGCGAAGTCCTACAGTTGTAGCCTGCCGGCTCCGCCGCGGCAGGTTCCCCTGGGAGCCTTGTCCATGCGCGTCGTTTGGATTGCCACGTCGATGGCACTAGCCTGTGCATTTTGGGCCGTTCCTTCCCGCCCGGCGGCCGCGCAGTCCGGGCAGCCATGCGGCTGCGTGCACGATGCAGCGGGCGACCCTTGTGCCGACGACGCGTGTGGCGGTCATCGGCACCGCAAAGCGCGTTATGAGGGTCGTGAACCTGGGTTCAACTGCGGATGTAACGGCAGTTATAAATACCCGGTGCCTCCATTATATACATACCACTGGCCGGGTATGTACTCAGCACAGCTCATGACCGACTATCATAGCCCTTGGCGGTTTCCACCGCTGAAGCCGTACATCGACGAGCCGCCGCCAGAGGTCATGGGCATCCGTTCGCAATCGCTACGTCCGATCCAGCCCACGGCGGCAGTCACTCCTGCTTCGCTCTCGACTCAGAATGCTCAGATGAGCCGGCACCTGGAGGCGCTGCTCCGCTAGAGCTTCTATAGCAGATCGTCTTGTGTGTTGCGAAGGCGCAGAAGGAGTGACGCGGTCGTTATTTCGGTGTCGTCGGATCGCCCGTCGCAGGCCGGTCGTGTCGATCTGATGCCCGAGTTGTTGCGCTGACGCGCTGCGCGATGTGATCCGCGAGCTGTTGCCGTCCCACTTTGCCCTGGCCATGGCCCAGCGCCTTCTTTGTCTGCTCGCGTTTTGGGCTGGTTGCCTCGGCGATGCGACCCGACGTTGAGCGGGCGACTCCCTCTCTTTCGCTTCATTGCGAGAACCTTGCGGGAACGCGTGCCTCGCAGCATCGGAGAGACGCGTATCCGCAGGTTACGGTTTGCCGCGGCAATTCCTCAACTGCCGCGCGAGCGGATTCCGATTAGAGGAATGACGATGGTTTGTCGGAGGATACCGTTCATATCGCCGAGGCCGAAAAATAACCATTTCGCTCTGGGCCGATCCGCATCTGATGGCCGTGTTCCATTCACGCGATGCCCCAGATGCAAGCGTCACTTCCGAACGGGGACAGATCGTCATAACCGCGACCGCTCGATAGACCCAGGCATTGGTCGCCAGGATCTCGAACAGGATGTTGATGATGAAGTCGCCGAGTTGCGTCTGGAACTTGCTGGATGCCGCCCAGCGGGAGTGGTGGGCGGGGGTATTGTGTGCCGCGAGTTTTTGTCTGGGGGAGCTGCTGTTCGGCCAGGAGGCCAGACTCGGCCAGGAGACGGGCGGCCTCTCCGCGGCCAGCCGCACGCCC
>Ga0101944_10004495_pt1 | contig 17144 bp, 15 predicted proteins | sample DewCreD2012metaG_FD_75245 | JGI IMG/M metagenome (GOLD analysis project Ga0101944, IMG submission 75245) | Hot spring sediment bacterial and archeal communities from British Columbia, Canada, to study Microbial Dark Matter (Phase II) - Dewar... ...
ACCTGCTGGGCGTGAACAACATCATCATCGAGGCCAAGGAGGCCACGGACCGCACCGAGCTGCAGGCGCGGCGCGCCATCAGCCCCGGCATGACGTTCCGCGACTACCGGGCGATTCTCGAGAACACGCAGGGCATCGACAAGGCGACGCCGCGGAAGCGTTTCAAGCCCTCCAAGGTGCTGCCCAAGACGAACGCCGAACTGCCGATGCTGATCGGCGTCGAGCCGTCCTACATGGACATCCAGAGCATCCGGCTGGTGGAAGGCCGCTTCTTCACCGAAGAGGAAAACGCCACCGCTGCGCCCGTCTGCGTGCTGGGCGAGACGGCGAAAGTCAACCTGCTGGGCTACGAGCCGGCGGTGGGCAAGTTTGTCAAGATCAACGACGTCTGGCTCCAGGTGATCGGCGTCATGGCGCAGCAGGCGGGCGGCGACACCGACGTCGAGGGCGTCGAGATCCTCTCGCGCAACAACCTCGTCGTCAGCCCGCTGCGCACCGTCATGTTCCGGTTCGAGGACCAGAACAGCTTCCTCAAGGACGAAATCGACGGCATTTATCTGAAGGTGAAGAACGGCGTCGATTCGATTGAAACGGCCGCCGTGATCAACGCGATTCTGGCCGCGACGCACAAGGACGCTGGCGACTACAGCGTCACCGTGCCCGCGGGTTTGCTCGAGCAGAAGAAGCGCACCAGCGACATCTTCAAGGTGGTCATGATCTGCATTGCCGGCATCAGCCTGCTGGTGGGCGGCATCGGCATCATGAACATCATGCTGGCCACGGTGCTCGAGCGCACGCGCGAGATCGGCATCCGCCGCGCCATCGGCGCCCGCCAGTCCGACATCGTGCGCCAGTTTCTCACCGAGGCCGTCATGATCTCGATGATCGGAGGCTTTCTGGGCATCCTCTTCGGCGTGACGCTGGCCCAGATCATCGCCGCCGCCGCCGGCTGGTCCACGGTGGTGACGTTCACCTCCATCGCCGTGGCGTTCGGCGTCAGCGTCGGCATCGGGTTGCTGTTCGGCATCTACCCGGCCGTGCAGGCCGCCAAGCTCGACCCGATCGAAGCCATCCGTTATGAGTAGTTCCGCGAATCTTCAGGTCAATCCCATGCGCAGTCTTGTTCTTTTCCTCATCACCGCTCTTGTTGCGCCTGCGCAGCAGGCGCCGCTGCCGGGCGCGCTGCCCGCGCCGAAAGCGGCCGTGCAGCAGCCCGGAACGCCCGCGCAGCCCGCTCCCGGTCCGTCCGCCACGTCCCAGCCTCCCGCCGGAGCGGGCGCGGAAGCGCGGATGAACTTCGCCGTCCATGACGCTTCGGCCCCGTGGGTCGGTTCCGGCGCTTGGATGCGCCGCGTCTTCGCTCCCGGCGACACACGCGTCACCATCCAGCCGCCCGTGCGGCTGAAGGACTACGTCGTGGACGGCAAGCTGGTTCTTTCTCTGAAGAACTACCTGGATCTCGTCCTGGCCAACAACACCGACATCGCCATCCAGCGGCTTTCGATTGAAGTGCCGAAGAACGCCATCCAGCGCGCCTTCGCCATCTTCGATCCGCTGCTGACGTCCAACTTCAACGCCACGCGCTCCAACCAGCCGGCCATCAACCAGCTGCAGGGCGCCCAGGTGGTCAGCCAGCTGAACCAGCCGCTGAACACGCGCTTCCAGCAGCTGCTGCCGACATCGACGACCGTGTTCACGCAGCTCAACTGGTCCAAGCTCTCCACCAACGACCAGTTCGCGCTGTTCAATCCGGCCTACACGACGACGTGGCAGTTGGGCTTCACGCAGCCGCTGTGGCGCGGCCGCGGCGCCTACATCACGAAGATTCCGATCACGATCGCCCGCGTGCAGCGCCGTCAGCAGGAATTCAGCGTCCGCGACTCTGTGCTGCGCCTTCTGGTCACCGCCGAGCAGGCATACTGGGACGTCATCAGCGCGCGCGAAAACCTGAAGGTGAACATGGAAGCGCTGAAGCTGGCCGAAGCGGCGCTCGAGCGGACCAACCGCGAGATCGAACTGGGCGCCACCAGCGAGCTGGAGCGCTTCCAGCCCGAACAGAACGCGGCCACGGCGCGGATCAACGTGACGCGCACCGAGTTCCAGCTGCGGCAGTTTGAAGACGCGCTCCGCCGCCAGATCGGCGCCGACCTCGACCCGGACGTGCGCGACCTTCCGATTGTGCTGACCGAAGACGTCACGCGGCCTCCGGATCCAGAGCAGTACGATCGCGAGAAGCTGGTCCGGATTGCCCTCGACAACCGTCCGGATCTGAAGGCGCAGCGCACGGCGCTGGATGTCAACGACCTGCAGATCCAGAACGCGCTGAACTCGATCAAGCCGGTGCTGAACCTCAACGGATCGTACCAGACGTTCGGCCGCGGCGGTCCGGGATTCAGCCGCCTGAGCGGCACGCCCGTCTTCGTGCCGGGCGGACCGATCGACGCCTGGACCATGATGTTCGGCTTCAACTACAACACCTACCAGTTCGGGCTTCAGCTCCAGCTGCCTCTGCGCGACCGCAGCGCCGCGGCCAACCTGGCCGACGCGGTGGTCAACAAGAAGCTGGCCGCGCTCCGGGAGCGCTCGCTGGAGCAGCAGATCCGGCAGGAAGTTCTCAACGCCATCACCAACGTCGAGAGCAGCCGCGAGGGCGTGCGGCTGGCGCAGATCGCCGTCGATTATGCGCAGAAGCGCGTCGAAGCCGACCAGAAACGCTACGACCTGGGCGTGATCAACATCTTCTTCCTGCTGTCGGCGCAGAATGATCTGGCCAACGCGCAGTCGAACCTCGTCAACCAGACCGTGAACTACAAGCGGAACCTGCTGATCCTGCAGCAGAGGCTGGGCACGCTGCTGGAAGACCGCGGCATCGTGCTCGATTGACCGCAGCCGAACCCCTAAGATAGGAAGGCGGGCCCGCGCGGCCCGCCTTTGCTGCATGGGCCGGATTCACGTTCTCAGCGACCAGGTCGCCAACAAGATCGCCGCGGGCGAAGTCGTCGAGCGGCCGGCCTCGGTCGTGAAGGAGCTGCTCGAAAACTCGCTCGATGCGGGCGCCAGCGAAATCCGCGTGGAAGCGGAAGGCGGCGGAAGGCGGCTGATCCGGGTGGCGGACGACGGCTGCGGCATGATCCGCGATGATGCGCTGCTGGCGCTGGAACGGCACGCGACTTCGAAGATCTCGCGGGTCGAGGAACTGGAGTCCATCGCCACGCTGGGCTTCCGCGGCGAGGCGCTGCCGTCGATCGCGTCCGTCTCGCGCATGGCGCTGGAGACGCGCGCGGAAGAAGAGCCGTCAGGCGTGCGGATCGAAATCGCCGGGGGCCGCATCCTCTCGGTGAACGAGTGCGCGCGCCCGCGCGGCACGTCGATTACGGTGCGCGACCTGTTCTTCAACGTGCCTGCGCGGCGCAAGTTTCTCCGCAGCGAGCAGACCGAGCTCGCCCATATCGCCTCGCTCGTCACGCACTACTCGCTGGCGCATCCGGCGAAGAGCTTCGAGCTGACGCATGAAGGCCGGAAACTGCTCGACGCGCCGCCGGTGTTGACCGCCGCCGAGCGCGTCTTCCAGGTCTTTGGCGCCGAGACGCTGGAAGAACTGATCGAACTCGAGCCGCGCACGGCGCAGGAAGGCCGTTTCACGCTCTCCGGTTTCATCTCGCGCCCGCAGGTGCAGAAGTCGAACCGGAATTCGATCTTCCTGTTCGTCAACCGCCGCCTGATCCGCGACCGGCTGCTGCTGCACGCGATCTCGGCCGCCTACCTGAACCTGATGCCGCCCTCGGCGTTCCCGTTCGCGCTGCTGTTCATCGACTGCGATCCGGCGGAAGTCGACGTGAACGTCCATCCGTCGAAGACGGAGGTGCGCTTCCGCGCCTCGAGCTTCGTGCATGATTTCGTGCGCGACACGCTGCGGGAGGCGCTGGTGGCCAGCCGTCCCGCGCCTGCAGCGCCGCCTCCCTCGCCCGTGCTTCCGCCGCCGCGCGCCGAACCGCAACCCGGCGCGCGCCTGCCGTTTTCCGAGTTCACCCAGGCGATCGAGGATTTCCGCTATACAGGCATCCGGAGCGAAGCGCCGCGCTCCGTGCTGCCCGACCTGGAGCTGAAGCCGCCGCCCGCCCCCGAGCCGCGGCTGGACCTCCAGCCGGCGCCCGGACCGGCTGCGGCGCAGCCGCAGGAAGCTCCTCGGTCCGAGCCTGCGAGCGCGCTGCGGCTTCGTGTGCCGGACACGCATTCGGCGATTCCTGACGGGCTCGCGCTGGACGCGCCGTCGTCGATGGCGTCGCTCGATCAGGCGCGCATCCTCGGGCAGATGCACGACAGCTTCATCCTCGCGGCCGGACCCGACGGGCTGTGGATCATCGATCAGCACGTGGCGCACGAGCGCATCCTGTTCGAGCAGTTCCTCGAGCGCCTGATGCGCGGACGGGCCGAACAGCAGCGGCTGCTGCTGCCGCAGGTGCTGACGCTGACGCCGGCGCAGGAAGCCGATTACCAGCGCATCGCGGGAGAGCTGGAGCGCGCGGGCTTCGAGACGGAACCGTTCGGGCAGCGCACCATCGCCATCAAGGCCGTGCCGGCCGATCTCGCGCCATCGGCCGTGGAACAGGTGTTTTTCGAGATCCTCGAAATCGCCGATGCTGAAATGCGGCGGGCCACGCCGGAGGAGTTCCGCCGCGCGCTGGCGGCTTCGCTGGCCTGCCGCGCGGCCATCAAGATCAACACGCGGCTGGAACCCGAGAAGATGGAATGGCTGGTGCGCACGCTGGCCCGGACGCGGTATCCGATGAGCTGCCCGCATGGCCGCCCCGTGGCGCTTCGCTACTCCAGCCGCGACATTCTGCGCAGCTTCCACCGCATCTGAGCGCCACGTCTCCGCGCGTCAGCCTCCTGAACGAAGGGTCCGAAGCAGCCGTGGACGGACAGCCCGCCTGCGGCGCGGCTTCGCCCCCCCGCACGGCACCGGCGCCGGACTTTTCGTGTCACGGCTGGAGCCCTCCCGCATCCTGTAACAATCGAGGGGGATTTGTGGCCGCATTCTACATTGCGTTGTGGGGACTGGCAGCGCTGCTTGGCGCGACGGCCATTGCGGCGCTCGTCTGGGCGATCCGGCGCGGCGAGTTCGACCGTCTGCGCGAAGCCTCGCTGAGCATTTTCGACGAGGAAGAACCTGTTGGCGAGGTCACGGACCGCTTCCCTGGCCAGCGATTCTGACTGAGGGTTTCCCATGTCGAGTCACGCAGAGACAATTCCGCCTGCGCCGGAAGAGCGCGAGCGGCTGACGCGCATCCAGATCGACCGTTCCTGCAGGCAGACGGTCGTCTGGTATTACGCCAGCGCGGTGTTCTGGCTGCTTGTGGGCACGGTGCTGGCGCTGATCGCCTCGATCAAGATGCATACGCCGGGATTCCTGGCAGACTGGGAGTGGCTGACATTCGGGCGCGTGCGCCCGGCGCATCTGGCGGCGATGATCTACGGCTGGGGCTCGATGGCGGGCGTCGGCACGCTGCTGTGGCTGCAGGCGCGGCTGACGCGGAACCGTCTGCCGCTCCCGACGCTGCTGCCGGCGACGGCGGTGATCTGGAACCTGACCGTGACCTTCGGCGTGATCGCGATTCTCGCCGGCTACAGCACGAGCATCGAGTGGATCGAGATCCCGCCGGCGACGGCCATCCTGTTCGGCTTCTGCATCGCGGTGATCATCGCGGCTTCCATCAGAATGTTCCGCAGCCGCGAGTCCGAACATACCTACGTCTCGCAATGGTATCTGTTCGGCGCGATCTTCTGGTTCCCGCTGCTGTACGTTTCGGCGCAGATCTTCCTGCACACGCCCGCGGCCGCGGGCGCCGTGAAGGCGGCGGCCAACTGGTGGTTCGCGCACAACGTGCTGGGGCTGTGGTTCACGCCGATCGGGCTGGCCACGGTCTACTATCTGATCCCGAAGGTCATCGGGCGGCCGGTCCACAGTTATCATCTGTCGCTGCTGGGTTTCTGGACGCTGGCGATCTTCTACAACTGGGCGGGCACGCATCACCTGATCGGCGGACCGCTGCCGGCATGGCTCATCACGGTGGGCATCGTCGGCAGCGTGATGATGTTCGTGCCGGTCATCACGGTGGCGGTGAACCATCACATGACGATGGTGGGCAACTTCCACCATCTGAAGCACAGCCCGACGCTGCGCTTCGTCGTGTACGGCGCGATGTGCTACACGGCGGTGAGCTTCCAGGGATCGCTGCAATCGCTGCGGTCCGTGAATGAGATCACGCACTTCACGCACTATACGATCGCGCACGCCCACCTGGGCGTGTATGCGTTCTTCACGATGGTCATGTTCGGAGCGATCTACTACGTGGCCCCGAGGCTGCTGAACGCGGAGTGGCACTCAGCGGGCTGGATCCGCGTGCACTTCTGGACGACGGCTGCGGGCATGGCGATCTACTGGCTGGGGCTGACGTGGGCCGGCTGGGAGCAGGGCAGGATGATGAACGATCCGCGCATTCCGTTCCTCGACATCGTGAAATACACCGTGCCGTGGCTGTGGTCGCGCAGCGCGGCGGGCGTGCTGATGACGGTCGGGCACCTTGCGTTCGCGTGGCTGTTCTGGAACATGCTGCGGAAGCGGGGGGCGTACCTGCCGGGGCCGACGCTGCTGCTGAGAAAAGGCGAGCCGGCCGCCGTGGCCGCGGGAGGTGGCGAATGAACCGCGCGTGGCTGCTGGCGCTGGGCGTGTTCGCGACCATCGTGGCTTCCGTGACGGGACTGGTGCTGCTGCCGGACCGCCAGCTCCGCGGCACGCAGCCGGTGCAGGACGAGGAACGCGGCATCGCAGTGCCCGCAGGGTATTTCGGCGATGCGGAAGAGGGCCGCAAGGTGTACATGGACCTCGGCTGCATTTACTGCCACACGCAGCAGGTGCGGCCGGAAGGGTTCGGCGCCGACATCGAGCGGGGCTGGGGCATGCGGCGGAGCGTGGCGCGGGACTACATCCACGACGAGCCGCCGCTGATGGGGACGATGCGCACGGGTCCTGACCTGATGAACATCGGAGCGCGCCAGCCGAGCGAGCAGTGGCACTACCTGCACCTGTACGATCCGCGGATCACGTCGCCGGGGTCGATCATGCCGCCGCACCGGTTCCTGTTCGAAGTGCGGCATTCCGCCGACGGGCTGCCGGAAGACGCGGTGCGGCTGCCGGACGAGTTTGCGGAGAAGAAGCCGGCGTGGATCGTGCCCAACGACCGCGCCCGCCGGCTGGTGGCGTACCTGAAGAGCCTGGATCACAACTACGAAGTTCCGGAGGCGCGCTGAGCCATGGCGGAGCAGAAAGACACGCAGCGCAGCGGCGAGTACCGGCTGAACCTGGAGGCGGCTGAGCGGAAGACGCCGGACGTGATTCCGCTGCACCGCGCCGTCATGCGCGAGATGGCGGAGCCGCAGGACGGGCTGGAGCCCGTGCCGGTGTGGCTGATTCTCGGCTTCCTGACGCTGGCCGGCTGGGCGGGCTGGTACATCGCCATGAACTCGGGCGGCTTCGCGGCCGACCAATACAACGAAAAAGCGGCGTTCGCGGCCAGGTCCGCGGAACCGCCGAAGCCCGTGGATCCAATGGCGCTGGGGCGGCGCATCTACAACAACTGCGTGACCTGCCATCAGCAGCAGGGCGAGGGAGTGGAAGGCGCTTTTCCGCCGCTGGCCGGCTCGGAGATCGTCGCGGGACCGCCAGAACAATTGGCGGCGATTCTGTTGCACGGACTGCACGGTCCGCTGCGCGTGAAGGGCGCCGAGTACAACGGAGAGATGCCGGAGTGGGGCTCGAAGCTGAAAGACGAGCAGATTGCGGCGGTGATGACGTACATCCGCGCCTCGTTCGGCAACAGCGCGCCTGCCGTGGGCGCGGATCTGGTGAAACAGGTGCGCGAGGCCACCGCCTCGCGCAACCGGCCGTGGACGGAAGCGGAGCTGCGGCAGTTCCGCCTGGGCGGGTGACTGGCGCGCGGAGGCCTGGATGAACCCGGCGGCCACGGCTTCGGGCGCTGCATGCGAGGCGCCTTCCTGCCACACGGCCTGGCTGAGCGCAACGCCGGCTTCCTGGTGGTGGCGCATCGGCATCTCCGCGTTTCTCGCCATGAACACGATGACGGTGGGGCTGGCCGTCAACACTTCGGAGGCGAGCGAAGGAGAGCGGCGGGCGATTCATCTTGTGCTGCTGGCGCTGACGCTGGCGGTGTTTGGGCTGCTCGGCAAGCCGCTGCTCGGAGGGCTCGCCGAGAATGCGCGCGCGCGGCGGCTTTCGCTGGAGCCGCTGTTTGCGCTCGGTCTCGGCGGGGCGTTCACAGCCAGCGCGCTGGCGACATGGCGAGGCCACGGGGCGGTCTACTACGAGGTCAGCTCCATCCTGCTGGTGATTTACAGCCTCGGGAAGGTGGTGACGGGCGAGGCGGAGAACCGGGCTTTGCAGGCCGTTACGCTGGCTGCTTCCGCTTCCGAGACGTGCCTCGTGGAAGACCCGGCCGGAGCGCTGACCGAGAAGCGCGTCTCTGAAGTCTGCACGGGCGAGCTGGTGGTTGCGCCGGCGGGGAGCGCCGTGGCGGTGGATGGCATCGTGGAGCGCGGCAGCGCACTCTGCCGCGTCGATGCCGTCACGGGCGAGAGTTTTCTCGTAGCGAAATCGGCTGGCGATGCCGTGCCTGCCGGCGCGGTTCCGACGGACGGGGCGCTGTGGGTGCGGGCTCTGGTGGCGGGCGGGCAAAGATCGCTGGATCAGATCGCCGCGGCGATCGAGCGGAGCCGCGCAGAGCCCTCGCCGCTGGAGCGCACGGCGGCGCGTGCCGCTCTGTGGCTGACACCGCTGGTGGCGGGCGCGGCGGCGATGGCAGGAACATACTGGTGGTTCCGTGCGGGCGCGGACGCAGCGCTGATGAACGGGCTGGCGGTGCTCGTCATCGCGTGCCCGTGCGCGCTCGGCTTCGCCACGCCGCTTGCGCTGTGGGCGGCGATGAGCCGGTTTGCGCTGCGCGGAGCGTATCTGCGGAATGGAGAGGCGCTGGAGCGGATCGCCGATTGCGACGTGATCGTGTTCGACAAGACCGGCACTCTCACGGGCGTCGAGCCGCGGCTGGCTGCATTCGTGGACGCGCCGGGAAGTCCGCTGAGGCGGGCAGAACTGCTGGAAGCGGTGGCGGCGGTGGAGAGGCTGAGCGGGCATCCCATCGCGCAGGCGTTCCGCGGGTGCGCGCCAGAAGGCAAACCGCGGTTCGACGTGCGGGAGGTGCGGCTGCTGCCGGGGCAGGGCGTGGCGGCGGAGGTGCGCGCGAGGCAGAGCGGGGCGGCGCATGAACTGAAGCTGGGGCTGGCGGAAAAGCTGCTGGCGCCGGAAGACGCCGGGCTCTGGGAGAAGCTGCGCGCCGCGTCCAGCGCGGCATCGGGCGCACGGCTGCTGGCTGTTCTGCTGGATGGCCGGCTGGCGGCGATGGCGGCGCTGGAAGAAACGCCTGCGCCGGGCGTGGCGGAGCTGTGGGAAGCGTTGCGCAGGCTGGGAATCGACAGCCTGCTTGTGTCCGGCGATGAAGCGGAACGCGTGAAAGCGCTGGGCCACCCGGACGCGCGCGCTTCGATGCAGCCTCTGGAGAAACTGGCGCTTGTGCGCGAGCTGCGCGCGCAGGAGCGCCGCGTGCTGTTCATCGGGGACGGGATCAACGACGCGGCGGCGATGGCCGAGAGCCACGCTGCGCTGGCCGTGGAGAGCGGCGCGGCGCTGGCGCGCGACGTGGCGCACGGGGTGCTGCGGACTGATGCCGTGGCTCGGGTGGCGGAGCTCGTGAAGATCGCGCGGGCTGCGCGGCGTCTGGGGCGAACGAATCTCGCCTACGCCGCGGCGTACAATCTGACGGGCATCCCCGTGGCGGCGTCCGGACTGCTGCATCCGGTGTTCGCCGCGCTGGTGATGACCTGTTCCAGCCTGATGGTGGTGTGGCGCGCGGCGGGGTTTCTCGCGCCGGATCTGGAGGCGAAGGCATGATGAGCGCTTCATCGCGCTGGACAGCTCTGGCTCTCGCGCTGTTTGCCGCAGCGCAGGGTGCGCCGTTCGCCTATCAACGCTGGTGGCTGGGGATGGCGTGGCAGCCCGTGGCGCTGGGCGCGGCGCTTGCCGCGGCGGCGGTGTATTTCGCGTGGCGCGCGCGGTTCCTTCTCTCTTCGCACGCCGACATGCTGATTGTGATGGCGGCGTTCGGCGGCTTCGGCATGTGGCTGGGGGACCGCGTGGATCACTGGATCGATCCGAACGCGCCGCTGTGCCCGCTGCACGATGCGCGGGGCGCCGTGGCGCTGGCAGGCTCGTGGATGACGTGGCTGATGCTCGCTCTCGCGATTCCACCCTCGATCGCATGGAGCCGGTGCCTGCAGCCCTTGCGCCGAAGTCCGGGGAAGCTCGTGTTTGCGCTCGCGCTCGACATGGGCGGGATGCTCGCCGGGATGATCGCGGCGCACTTCTGGATCGGGCGCGCCTGGGCCCTGCGCCTGCCTCCGCCGGAGCTGGGCATGCACCTGGCCATGCTGGTTGGGATGCTGGGCGGGATGCTGCCGGCGATGTGGGTGCGGGATGCCGTGCTGGAGCGGCTGGCCGCCCGTGCGGATGGCAGTGTTTTCGAAAGCGGCGCCGAAACCCTGGCTGGCCGGCGGCGCGCCGGGTGAGGGTGCCGCGCTCCTGCGGCGAAAGCGCCATTGAGCCTGCAATCTTCCCCGGCGCCCATCCGGCGTCCGGCTTCGCCCGCCTGGCCCTGTGCTTTACCATAGAGGGTTCAGGGAGGCGCGCCATCGTCAAGGCATGCGTGCTCGCTTCGTCGAGCGCCGGCAATTCGATCTTCATCGCCACAGAGCGGACGAGGATTCTTGTCGACGCGGGGATCAACCGCAAGGAGACATTCCACCGGCTCGCCGCGATCGGGGAAGATCCGCACAAGCTCGATGCGATCTTCATCACGCATGAGCACTCGGACCATATTGCCGGCCTGCCGGTGCTCAACCGCAGCCTGGGAGCGCGCGTGCCCGTGTTCGCCACGCACCGGACGGCCCCGCTGCTCGACTGGGGCGGCTCGCCCGCGCCGCCGCTGGAGACGTTCCAGGCAGGCGCGGCATTCGACTTCCGTGATCTGCGGGTGCAATCGTTCACGCTGCCTCATGACGCCACGGATCCGGTGGGTTATACGTTCACTGCCCAGGGAATCAAGATCGCCATCGCCACCGATCTTGGCTACCTCCCCGAAAGCGTCAAGCACCACCTGCGGGGCGCCCACTTCCTGCTGCTGGAATCGAACCACCACCCGGACCTGCTCAAGGTGGGTCCCTACCCATGGCACCTGAAACAGCGGATCCTATCGCGGCTGGGGCACCTGTCGAACGACGCCGCCTGCGAGTACATCGCGTACGAGCTGTCCGACGAGACACAACTGCTGGTGCTCGGGCACCTCAGCGAGCAGAACAATACGATCTGGGACGCAGAGCTTTCCGCCCGGCAGGCGCTGCGGCAACGGGGGCTGGAGCCGAAACTGGTGGTAGTGGAGCCGCGGTGCCAGTCTGAAATCTTTCAACTGTAAGAGAAAGTGTCATGATTGCGCGTTATACCCGCCCCGAGATGGGGCGCATCTGGAGCGACCAGAACCGGTTTCAGCAGTGGCTGGAGGTCGAACTGGCAACGGCGGAAGTGCTGGCAGAACGGGGAGAGGTTCCCGCCGAGGCGGCGCGGCTGCTACGCGAGCATGCGGCGTTCAGCGCGGAGCGGATCCGGGAGATCGAAGCGGAAGTCCGCCATGACGTCATCGCTTTTACTACTTGCGTAGCGGAAACAATGAAGGCCAAAGGGTATAGCGAGGCTTCGCGGTGGCTGCACTACGGTCTTACTTCTAATGATGTAGTAGATACGGCACAGGCGCTGTTGCTGAAACAGTCGGCGGAGCTGATCCTGGGCGGGATGGACAGGCTGGCGGACGTGCTGCGCCGCCGCGCGTTCGAGTTCAAGGATACGCTGGCGATTGGGCGCACGCACGGGGTGCATGCCGAGCCGATCACGTTCGGACTGAAACTGGCTTTGTGGTACGACGAGTGCGTGCGCGCCCGCCGCCGGGTGGAGGCTGCGGCCGAGGATCTGCGGTTTGGGAAGCTGTCGGGTGCGGTGGGGAATCTGGCGCATCTGGCGCCGGAGGCGGAACAGGCCATCTGCGAACGGCTTGGACTGAAGGCCGCGCCTGTTGCGAGCCAGGTGATTTCTCGCGACCGGCATGCGGCCATGGTGAGCGCTCTGGCGCTCGTGTGCGCGCTGTGCGAGAAGATCGCTCTGGAAATCCGGCATCTGCAGAGGACGGAGGTGCGCGAGGCGGAGGAGCCGTTCGCCGAGGGGGCGCAGAAGGGCTCGAGCGCGATGCCGCACAAGCGGAACCCGGTCGTGTCCGAGCAGATCTGCGGGCTGGCGCGGGTGGTGCGCGCCAATCTCCAGGCGGCGTTCGAAAATATCGCGCTGTGGCACGAGAGGGACATCTCGCACTCGAGCGTGGAGCGGGTGATTCTTCCGGACTCCTGCATCGTCACTGACTATCTGCTTGACCGGACGATGTGGCTGGTGGAGGGGATGCGCGTCTTTCCCGAGCGGATGAAGCGGAATCTGGACATGACGAAGGGGCTGGTCTTCTCCGGGCAGCTGCTGCTGGATCTGACCGCGGCGGGAATGTTGCGGGAGGATGCCTACCGGCTGGTGCAGGGGGAAGCGATGAAGGCATGGCTTGAGGAGGGCGACTTCCGCGCGGCCATCGAGCAGCATCCGGACATCCGCAAGTTTTTGACTCCAGAGCAGATCCAGCACGCATTCTCACCGGAGCGGCAATTGCGGCACGTGGATGCGATCTTCGCGCGGGTGTTCGGAGAGGCTGGGGTTGCGGGTGGATGAAGAAACTGAAACCTAAGGCTCTGATCTGAAATTCGTGGGTTCAATTCCGCCCACTTGGGGTTAAACTATTGCCGGAGGCGTCTGGTCCGGCTCATACAGACGGCCAGGCGCCGAGGTTTTACCCGATGCGAACCCGACTTCCCGCCGGGACGGAGAAGCCGCCTGTTGCGGCCAAGATGAAGGCGCCGCAGCGGATGGCTCGCGTCCTGCTGGCTGATGACGACCCGACGGCCCGTCTGACCCTGCAAACGGTTCTGGAAGCAGGAGGTTATCATGTTGACTCGGCGGCCAGCGCAGCCGAAGCCGTCAGCCTGCTGGATCAGTCCGAGTATGAGCTGGTGCTGACCGACCTGGCTATGGAGTCGCCGGAAGCCGGCCTTCGGGTGCTTGCCCATGCGCGGATGAAGGACTACCGTCCCGCCACGGCGCTGGTGACATCCTGGCGGGGGCGGATGCCGAAAGGCAGCCGGAAGACGCCCGGCCGGATGCTGGTGGAAGCCGCTGATGTCCCAGAGCTTCTGGGACAGGTTGCCAATCTCATCAGCTCGCGGGCCTCGCGCAGGGTTCGCCGGTCCCGGAAGTCCTAGTCTGGCAATTCCTCAGCGCGGATTACCTGCTCGAAACCCTCGAGATTGCCAGCAAAGAAGTGATCGCGCGCCTCGACCCAGTGCAGGCGTTTCGGTTCCCAGAGGCGGTCATAGACGAGCTGGAGCTGCTCTCGCGGGCCGAATTCGTCATTTGTAGAGTGAACGAAGACCCGCAGCACCGGGCACTGGTCGAGGAGGCTGTACTGGCGGTAAATGGTGGGGAAACCAACCACGTAGACCCTGCGGGCGCCCTGCCAGCACTGCAGGGCGACGCGGGAGCCGAAGCTGAAGCCGGCGATGACGAGCGGCAGGCCTGGATAGCGCTCGGAGAGAAAGTCCCGCGCCGTCCGGGCGTCTTCGACTTCGCCCCGGCCGTGGTCGTGCTGGCCCTCGCTCAGATGAACGCCGCGGAAGTTGAAGCGCAGGGTAACGGCGCCGAGCTCGCGCAGGGCGCGGGCCATGCGGTAGACGACCTTGTTGTGCATGGTGCCGCCGCCGAGCGGGTGGGGGTGGAGCACGAGGGCTGCGGCCCGGGGCTCGCCCGAGGCGGGCTCTTCGAGCAGGGCCTCGAGGCGGCCGGCGGGGCCTGCCAGGAACAGGGTCTCCATGCGCCGCGTCATGATCAGTTCGCGCGGTAGTTGGTGAACTGCATGTTGATGCCGAAGTCCCGCTGCCGCAGCATGGCGATGATTTCCTGCAGCGTGTCGCGGTCCTTGCCGGAGACGCGGACCAGGTCGCCCTGGATGGAGGCCTGGACCTTCTTCTTGGTGTCCTTGATGGCCTTGACGATCTCGCGGGCCTTTTCGATGGGGATGCCCTGCTGAAGGGAAATTTCCTGGCGCACGGTGCTGCCGGCGGCGGGCTGGACCGCGCCGTAGGAGAGAGCTTTCAGGGGCACGTTGCGCTTGACGAGCTTGCCCTGGAGGACCTCGACGACGGCCTTCAGGTGGAAGTCGTCAGAGGAGGACACGATGATCTTGTGCTCCTTCTCGTTCAGCTCGATGTGGCTTTTCGAGCCCTTGAGGTCGTATCGCTGGCTGATCTCCTTCATCGCCTGATGGATGGCGTTTGCCACCTCAGGCATTTCGACTCGGGAGACGATGTCAAAGCTGTTGTCTGGCATAATTCCGGGGTTTCTTTTCGAGGGTAGCGCGCATGGCATCAATGGCCAAGCGCGATGAGGATTTTCTCGGAAATCTCTTCGACCAGCGCGGGCAGGCTGCGGTCGAGGGCGAGAGTCACGGCGGCGCGCACGGCCTCGGGATCGATTTCCGGCTTCGCAGGAGGTGCGAGCGGGGCGCGCGGGGGCTCGGGCGGAGGCGGTTCGGGGACGCTTTCGGCGAACAGTCCGCGGGCGAAGCGGGCGCGGTCGATGAGCGGGCGGATCGTGTCGAGGACCACCGACGCCTCGAAGGGTTTTTTCAGGACGGCATCGCAGCCGGCGCGGCGGGCTTCCTCTTCGTCCACAGGTTCCAGCAGACCGGCGATGAGGACGACTCCCGCATGCCGGTGCGTCTCATGGCGTTTGATGTAGCGGCAGAGTTCGTAGCCGGAGCGCTGCGGGAGGAAGACGTCGGCCAGGACCAGATCCGGCTGGATCTCGTCGAGGCGCGCGACGGCGGCGTCGCCGTCGACGACGGTGACCACCTCGTAACCTTCTTCGCGAAGAATGCGCTCGCCCATGCGCTGGGCATGCGGACTGTCGTCGGCGAGCAACACGCGGACTGGAACCGGCACGAGCTTACTTCTTCTCCCTGCCGTTCGACTTGGCCTTCGAAGCGGCCTTCCCTTTCTTGGCGTTCTTTCCGTCCTGTTTGGCGGGAGCGGCGGGCTGAGCGTTTTCTTCGGAGGCGGCAGGAGCCTGCGAGGCGCCGGCCTGGCCCTGCTGTGCGCTCTGCCGCGCGTCGGGCAGCGTATCGAGAGCGGCGCTGGAGGCGGGCGTTTCGGTGGAGATGGTCACGTCGGTGACGCCGCCTTCGCCGCCGGTGACCGCAAGCACGTTCGGCGGCACGGTGGGCCGCAGCCTTTCCATTGCGGGCTGGCCGCTTTTTGCGGCGCGGCTCACGTCAGGGGACTTCGAAAACGGCCCCCACATGCGGGCCCACATTCCCTTCTTTGTGGCGTTTTCGAGCTCGTATTTCATCCGCGCATAGGCGACCGGATCGGGCTCGGGGATGTCCGCCTCCAGTTCTTCGAGCTTGCGCTTCGCCTGATCGACCAGCGGGCTGAGCGGGTACTCGCGGACGATGCGCTGGATGGTGGCGATGCCCTTCTGGCGGAACCGAGGCCCCATGCGCAGGTAGCTGTCGCCGAGCCGCCAGAGAGCCTGGTCGGCCCCGCTGTACAGCGGATAGTGGTCGGTGAGGGCCTGCAGGCGGTTGGAGGCGGCGCTGAGGGAGCCTTTCTGGTGGTAGAAGGCGCCGACGCGGTATTCGCCTTCGCTCAGCACTTCCTGAATCTCGCGGAGTTTCTGCGCGGCCATCGGGGCGAAGCGCGAGTTGGGGAACTGCGTCAGCACCTGGCGGCATTCTTCCTCGGCGCGCAGGGCGTGCGTGGAGTCGCGGTCGGGCTTTTCCATCTGCCGGTAATGGATGTCGCAGATTTTCATCTGCGCCTCGGCGGACTCTTCCAGCGTCGGGTAGAAGAGGATGAAGTCCTTGTACTCGGCCTCAGCCTGGGCCAGCGCGTGGGAGCCGCCTTCGCGCATCCAGGAGTCAGCGATGGCGAGCTTCGCTTTCGGCAGGAACTCGGAGGAGTCGTAGGTATTCATCAGGGTGTTGAGGGTGAGGCGGGCCACCTCGTAGCGGCCTTTCTCGATGTCCCTGACGGCCTTGTCGAACAGGACCTTGTCGGGCTGCTGCGTGTCCTGGGTGATGGGGTTTTCGTACTTTCTGCCCCGGCAGCCGCCTGCCAGAAGCAGGCTGGCGAGGACAGCAGCAAGCAGGAGCGCCTGCCGTGTGCGGTGTCCGTTCATCTTCGGTTTCACCTCTGCGATCCAGATTCCTTCCGGGTGCGAACAGCCTCAGGCGCGCCGGGCGAGAGCATTCTCCGCCGCCTGCCGCATGGCCGTCAAAGCCTGTGCAGGATCAGCCGCGCCCAGGACGCTTGTGCCGGCGACCACCCAGTCGACGCCGGCCTCCGCCACCATACCTACATTATCCAACGTCACGCCGCCGTCGATCTCGATGGCGAACCCGAGGCCGAGCCGCGAGCGCCACTCGCGCAGGGCGCGCACCTTGTCGAGCACATACGGGATGAACTTCTGGCCGCCGTAGCCGGGGTTGACGCTCATGAGCAGGACGTAGTCGACCAGAGGCAGGACGTGCTCGAGCGTGGAGATAGGAGTGGCCGGGTTCAGCACCGCGCCGGCGCGGGCGCCTTCCGCCTGGATGGCGCGGATGGTGCGGTCGATGTGGGGGCAGGCTTCGACGTGAACCGAGACCAGATCGGCGCCGGCATCGACGAAGCGGGGCGCGTACGAGTCGGCGTCCGTGATCATCAGGTGCACGTCGAACTGAAGCCGGCTCTTTTTTCTGAGCGATTCGAGGACGGGCAGGCCGAAAGAGATGTTCGGCACGAAGTGGCCGTCCATCACGTCGAAGTGCAGCATCCGGGCG
>Ga0101944_10004496_pt1 | contig 17141 bp, 6 predicted proteins | sample DewCreD2012metaG_FD_75245 | JGI IMG/M metagenome (GOLD analysis project Ga0101944, IMG submission 75245) | Hot spring sediment bacterial and archeal communities from British Columbia, Canada, to study Microbial Dark Matter (Phase II) - Dewar... ...
CCTTCTGTTCAAATCTCCTCCGCTTGCCCTTCCCGTGCGCCAAGCCGCCAACCTCCAACATCAGCCTCCTGCACTCCTCGCCCCGAAAACAACCAGCCAAAGGAAAAGACCATGGGACTTTCAGGCGAAGCGTCGGACCCGCCGTATGATGAACCCGTCTTCGGCGCCTCGGGCCGTCAGGCTGAAGAATGTTGACTTCTACATCTAGAAGGTGATGATGGCGCTCATTATTATTCTGGCGCTCGCTTCCCAGCGGCGTCGGAAAGAGGCCTAAGCGGAGGGACGGTCATGTCGAGAACGCGGGCGTGGTTGGGCGTGGCAGCGGTGAGTGCAGGCCTGGCATTCGGGGCTGAAAAAAAGACCAGAAGCTGGTCATCTTCAGCCAGTGCAACTTCGGCGAGCCGTATCGCGCGGCGCAGAACAAGTTGAGGCGGGAGCTGTGGGCGAAGGAGCCCAACGTGGAGCTTCGGATTTTCGACGGACAAGCCGACGCCGCCAAGCAGATCGGCCAGATCGAGAACGCCATCCGGCAGGAGCCCGACCTGCTGATCGTGGCCCCGCTTCCAGCGCGACTCCCTGACGAAGGTCATGGGCGCAGCCATGAAGGCCGGCATCCCGTCCATCTGTCTCGAGCGCGACATTATGGCGCCGAACTGGACTACGTTCATCCGCTGTGACAACCGCAAGATCGGCCGGCAGGCCGGCCAGTTCGTCGTGGATTACCTCACCAGGAAGTACGGCGCGGCCAAGGGCAAGATCGTCGAGATCGAGGGCATGAAGGGCTGCGAGGGTGCCATCAACCGCCACGGCGGATTCTGGGACATCGTCGGCAAGCATCCCGATATCAAGTGCGTCCACACCGCCACCGCGAACTGGTTCCAGCCGGAAGCGCTCGACCGCATGACCGAGGCCCTGAACGCCTGCCCGGAAATCGACGTGGTGTACGGCCAGAACGATCCGATGGCGTACGGCGCCTATCTCGCCGCCAAGGAAAAGGGCCGCGAGAAGGAGATGATCTTCATCGGAATTGACGGCCTGGCGGACGAGGGCCAGAAGTACGTGAAGGAAGGCATCTTTGCCGTGTCCTTTGCTGGCGCGTCTGCCCTGCGCGATGGTGCGCGGATGGTTTTTTCAGCGGAATCGAATGTCGCGCCCTGACCTGGATGCAATGCGCCATTGGCGCAACTCTTGATGAAGAATACGCGAAACGTGAATGACGGCGTCGTCAGACGCCTGTAGGGTTCGTTCCATGAATGACAGGATTTTGAAGGCAAGCATGGCGTTGGGGGCGATCGTGTCGCTGGCGGGCGCGGAATCGACGACGGAGGGGAACATGAAGACCTTGCTTTTCTTCGACGATGAGGCCTTGAACCAGAGGCAGAACATCGTGCGGCGCATCGGCCGGGCGGAACGGATCGAGGAATCGGTCTTTGCCGACCCCAGCGGCGGGAACGCGGCGTGGGGCTATCCGTTTGTCTGGCGGGACACGACCTCCGGCAAATGGCGGATGATCTACCAAGCGGGCCACTACAAGAACACGTACCGGGACTGTGGCGGCGGCGTGGTGATGCTGGCCGAGAGCGCCGACGGCCTGCGCTGGCAAGCGGTGGACACTACGGCTGCCGTGAAGCTCCCCGATCGCGTGACGATTAACCAGGTGCTGCCGATGACCAAGGGGGTCGGCCTCCTGAGCGGGGGCTATGAAGACACGCGGGCGGAGCCCGACCGCCGGCTCAAGCTCATGCGCGTGGTCTGCGGCGCCGCGCCGAACGGATCGGAACTCTGGACATCGGCCGACGGCCTGTCGTGGCGTCTGGAAGAGGGCGTACATTGGCAGACCCAGGCGCCCGACCCGCCGACCTTCGCGCACTTCAACGCCTTGCGCGGGCGCTACGTGCTCAGTTCAAGGCCCGACAACGGCCAGCGCCAGATCGTGCTGTTCGAGACCGACGACTGGCGCACCTTCACGCCCCCGGAGGAATTGGTCATGACGGCGGATTCGCTGGACCGTCCGTTGACCCAGATCTATGGGATGCCGATCTTTCCCTACGAGGGCTGGTACATCGGACTGGTGTGGCTCTTCCACTGCCCCGCGTCGGAACGGCGGCACTTTCCGCACATCTATCTGGGCGGCCGCAGCGACGTGCAGGTGGCCTATAGCCGCAACGGTTGGCACTGGCAGCGCGGTCCGCGCGAGCCTTTGCTGCCCAACGGCGCGAACGGTGCGCCGGACGCGGGATGTCTGCAGGCATCGAGCATGGTCCGTCTGGAGGACGGCAGCCTGCGCATTTATGCCTGCACCAGCCGCCACGAACACGGCCAGATTCACTCCGGCGACGGTTATATCGTCGCCTATGCTTTGCGGCAGGACGGGTTCGTTTGCCTGCAAAGCGACGGCGGTCCCGGATGGGTGGGCACGCGCGCGTTGTACTGGCGCGGCGGGGAGGCGCGCCTGAACGTACAGGCGCGCGGCGGCTGGGCGCGCGTGCAAGTCACGGATCCCCGCGGCAGGACGCTAGACGGCTATTCTTTCGACGCCTGTGCGAAGTTCGATGGCGACCGCGCGGATTGGACGCCAGAGTGGAAGGACGGGTGCACGCTCGCGGCGTTGGCTGGTCGTCCCGTGCGGCTGGAGATCGAGTTGTATAACGCCTCGCTCTACGCCTTACGCGGCGACTTTGTGGTGCTGAACACGGAGCAGGTCAAGAAGTTCAACGAGAAGGGCATCATCCCCGGCGACCGCCCGGGGTTCTGAACGTCGGTACAATATTGGCAAGCCCGCTGCCAGGTGGGGGCGGGCGAAAATGAGGTGGGTGGTAACTTTCTTGGGCGGGAGATCGGTTAAGCGGGTCGTTTAAGCGTAACCGAGTAAGCTTGGCGGTTAAGTGTCGCACAGCAAGACCCTTACGCGCGCTCTCAAACGCACACTTAATCGCCACCCTTAACCGGATACGCTTACCCGAGAAACTTGAACGATTCTACATTCCAAGTGCGACAAAATGAACAAGGCGGGCTATCGCCCGCAACCCAAGAACCTTCACCACGAAGTTCACGAAGAACACGAAGGAAGGAACATAACAGTCAACTTTCCCCCTTCGTGATCTTCGTGTCCTTCGTGGTTAAACAACTTGTTTTTTGTAGTCATTCCTGACGGATAAGGCACTAAGTCATAGAAATGGAAGCGATATGATCGAAACGTATTCGTCGTTGGCCGCGGTGGACCCCTGGAATCAGGGGGCGCCGCGGATGCTGGGGCCGGAGATTTACGGAGCGTCGGCGCATAAACCGTTCCTCTATGCGATTCCCACGGTTGGCGAGCGGCCGCTATCTTTCCGTGCGGAAGGTTTGCCGCCCGGCTTGCACCTCAACCCGCAAACGGGCCACATCACCGGCCGCGCGACGGCGGAAGGGGAGTGGCGGATACGCTTCGAAGCATCCAACAGCCACGGTCGCGCCGAACGGGAACTCGAAATCCGCATCGGCCAGGGCTTGGCGCTGACGCCGCCGCTGGGTTGGAACAGTTGGAACGCCTGGCGGCGCTGGGTGAACGCCGATCACGTGCGGCAGGCCGCCGAGGCCTTGGTATCCCAAGGGCTCGCCGCGCGCGGTTACACCTACGTGAACGTGGATTCCTGCTGGCAGGGCGCGCGGGGCGGCCCGCGCAATGCCCTTCAACCCAACCGTAAGTTCCCGGATATGAAGGGGCTGGCTGCCGGCATTCACGCGAGGGGCTTGAAGTTCGGGCTCTACTCGACGCCCTGGACAAAGCCGTGGGGCTGTTCGGACGCCGAAGCGCTGGCGGAGTGGGGCGGCCCGCCGTTGATGGGCAGCACAAGCGGGGAACGCGACGAGGATCCGGCGTATCAGTCCATGCGCAACAGCCTGGTGTTTGGGTTCGTGCCGCACGATCGGTTTGTGGGCAAGATCAAGCATGAGGCCGAGGATGTGGCCGTGTGGACCGCGTGGGGCATGGATTTTCTCAAGTACGACTGGCTCGGAACCGACCCAGTCTCCACGGAACGCATGGGCCGCCTGCTGCGCCAGGCGTCGCGGGACGTCATCTTCGGCATCTGCACGGACGCGCGGCTCAAGCACGCCGAGACCTACGTGCGCTGGTGCCATATGTTCCGCGGGATTCAGGACACTGCGGATGACTGGCCGTGGTTGGTGCGCAACCATTTCAACGCCGACGAGGTCACCAACGAGGACTGGCGTCCCTACATCGGTCCCGGCCACTGGTACGATCTGGACATTCTGGCGTTGGGGCCCCAGTTCCAGGACCAGACCTCAACCCGCCCCAACAAGTTGACCGAAAGCGAGCAGATCGCTCACATGACGCTCTGGGCAATCTATCCCTCGCCGCTGATCCTCAGTTGCGACTTGACGAAACTGAGCGATTTCGAATTGCGGCTATTCGCCAACGAAGAGGTCCTGGCGATCAACCAGGATCGGTTGGGGCGTCCGGCGTGGCGGCTGTCCGATTTGGGCGAAGCGCCCCGCGACGGGCGAGCGCCCCGACGCCTCCGCGCCTACGCGCGGGAATTGGCCCAGGGCCGCTTGGCGCTCGGTCTGTTCAACCTGGGCGAGAGCGAAGACACGGCGGAATTGGATTTTCGGCTGTTGAAGCTTGCCGGAACGGTGCGGGTGCGCGACGCCTGGGCGCGGCGTGACGCCGGCCGCTGCGAAGGCCGGTTGGCCGCCCGCGTGGCGGCGCACGGCGCGCGTCTGTTCGTGCTGACGCCGGAGAACGGGGGGGCTTCCATTCCATGAAGGGATTTGCAAATCGATACGGGACACGAACATCGAACACTGAACATCGAACATCCAACGTCGAAGTTGGGAAGTCTGACGTTCGATCTGCCCCCGCTCACCCATCCACGCATTCGGCAGCGGATAACCTGTTCGAGGAAGTCAGCCGCACCACTGGCGAGATTATGATCGGAACGGACCGTCCGGAAAGGGCGCAGACGATGAACGAGGAAAAACGAACTGACCGCTGGACGGTAACAAAACCGTGGTTGCATCTACCGGTCAAGACGGGGGCGCCGAAGATCAGAGCGATCCTGCGGTCCGTGGAGGGCCTGGCAACCTATTTCGACGTCGAACTGGGGGAGACGAGCGATTGCGATTTCATGGCGCCCTACGCGATGGCCCGATGGCTGGGCCAGGAGCTGACCGTTGAGGTCAGCGGGCCGGCGGATGCCGTCCGCCGTTTCTCGGAAGCGGCCCTGTGGTCGGACCGGCCCGAAGGACTGGCAAGCGCCTACACCGAGCCCTTGCGCCCGCTGATTCACTTCACGGCGCGGCGCGGCTGGCTCAACGATCCCAACGGCTGCGTGTTTTACGAGGGGAAGTATCACCTTTTCTTTCAGCACAACCCTTGGGGCTGGAATTGGGGCAACATGCACTGGGGCCATGCCGTCAGCGAGGACCTCATTCACTGGCGCGAAGCCGACGAGGACGCCCTCTGGCCGGATGAACACGGCACGATCTTTTCCGGTTCGGCGGTCGTGGATTGGAAAAATACCAGCGGACTGGGTACGGCGGGTCGTCCGCCCCTGGTCCTTTTTTACACGGCCTTTGGCGAGGGAGCGCCGCAACCGGTGCCGGTGACGCAACGGGCGGCCTGGAGCGCGGACGGCGGCCGCACCTTCCAAAAATACACCGCCGCTCCGGCGGTCGGTCACATCGAGGGGCACAACCGCGACCCGAAAGTCTTCTGGCATGAGCCATCCCGGGCCTGGATCATGGTGATTTATGTCGCTGAAGCCGGGCCTCAGCGGCATGATCCGCTCATCAACCGCACGCCGCAGCGCTATGCGATTCTTCGTTCCAAGAATCTGCTCTCCTGGGAACGCGTCTCTGATCTCATCGTGCCCTGCAATGGCGAATGCCCCGACCTGTTCCCGATGGCGCTGGATGAGGATCCGGCCCGGGAGCGCTGGGTCTTCTGGACGGCCTCCGGTCAGTATCTCGTCGGCGACTTCGATGGATGGCGTTTCGTGGCCCATGGTGATCCCCTCGAGCTCTACATGGGCGGCCGGGAACGCGCCAGCGGGTATGCCGCGCAAACGTTCAACGACATGCCCGATGGCCGTCGCGTTCAGATTCCGTGGCTTCAGGGGAGCGAGTTTCCCGGCATGCCGTTCAATCAGCAGATGGGGATTCCCGTTGAGCTCGCCCTGCGCAGCACGGCGGCGGGGCCGCGGCTGGCAGCCCGGCCGGTGCGCGAAATCGAGCGGCTGTATGAACGCCACCGCACCGGTCCGCTTGAGGGCGCCGGCAGCGAGTGGCTTCGCCAGGTGCGGGGCGACGCGCTGCGCCTGCGGGTGCGTTTCGATTTTACGAACGGCGGCGTGATCCGCGCCATTTTCCACGGACGGGAAGTGGTTTTCGACGGGACCGCGCGCGAGATTCGTTACCGCTCGTGGATGGCGCCGGAGGCGATCGTTCGCGGACCGCAGGAATTCGACATCCTGGTGGACCGCGGCAGCATCGAGATTTTCGGGCAGGACGGCTTGCTCTATCTGCCGCTGGCAGGCTTGCGGGCCGCGGAGGGAATTTCCTTGCCGGCGGAAGGCGGGGCGCGGGTAGTGAGCCTGGATTTCTGGGAATTGCGCAGCGTTTGGCGCTGAGGCGCGGAGAAAGGCGTCTGCGCAAGACGGGATGTTTTTTGCGCAAAAGAGGGTTGTCTGGCGCGCCGGAGTTCGCTAGGGTGGCGTCGTTTTTCAAGATCGGTTCGAGGGGGGGCGACGCCGCTTCTATGAAGAGGGGAATCGGTTGACGAGAGCGGGCGACGAGAGCGGATCACGAGTGTTGAGAATCCTAATCGTTCACCGCTCTCGTCCACCGAAAAGGACAGGAAAACGGGGGGAGAGAGCCGAGAGGCGGTTTTCTCCGGGCATAAAGGACGGTTACACGGAGAAATGCGCAGGCAGCATGGACAGCAAGTCAGCACAAAGGAAGGGGAGGAAGCGATGAGGACGAAACGGAACGGATGGGCGAGGGCGGTACTGCTGGCGGGGGCGTTGCTGGGTTGGGCCGTCCTGGGGGCCGGGGCGGGCGAGGTGCGCAAGACGATAGACCTGGGCGGGGAGTGGCAACTCCTGCCTGTGCATGGCCGGACGCCGGGCGACGCGGTGCCGGCGCTGGGGCAGCCGGGGCCGGACGGGGCGCAATGGCAGACCGTTGCCTTTCCGGGCCTGTGGACGGACAAGGAGCACGACTGCGCGTGGATCGTGAAGGAAGTGGAGATTGCCCCGGAGGATGTGGACAAGGCGTTTGTCTTCCGGTTTGGAGCGGCTGCGCATGTGGCCAAGCTCTACGTCAACGGCCAGTTGGTGGCCGAGCACCTCGGCGCGCTGGTTCCATTCAATCCGCCGCCGGTGGTGGGTCGGTTCAAAGCGGGGAAGAATCAGGTGGCGCTGGGGCTGGCGAACGCCTCGGCGTATCTGACGGAAGATCAGTTCGAAGGCAAGCTCCTGGTGCGCGACAAGGCGGTTCCGGAGTTGATCGCGAACCCGTACACTTACCGGCCTGTCGGCGGCAGGATGAATATTCAACGCTGGCCCACGATGGTGGGGCTGCCGTTTGGCGGCGAGCTGATCATCGCCCCGCGCGTGTTTGTGGACGACATTTTCGTCAAAACGACCGTCGCCTCGATGCGGCTGGAGGCGCAGGTGGAGGTGGTCAATACCACGGATCAACCGGTCCACGTGGCGCTGCACGGCCGGACGGTGGGCGCCCAGTTGATCGGCAAAGCCGAGGGCAAGGCGGCCGGGACAAGCTTCATGTTCAACGACCAGATTCTGTCGCCGGGCCGGCATGTGATGACCATCCGCGGCAACTGGCCGGAGGCCAAGCTGTGGAGCCCCGAGGCGCCGAACCTCTATTACTTCATCGCGGAGCTCTCGCCGCCGAAAGAGGAGCAGTTGAAGGAGGTGTTCGATCGGGAGCAGGTGCGCTTCGGCTTCCGGGACATCCGGGTGGACAAGGCGCGGATCATGCTCAACGAGGCGCCGCTCTTCATGGGCGGCGGAAGCTGGACGCAGTATGGTATGGCACCGTTCAAGAGCGTCGAGGAGGCGCGCGAGGCGCTGAAGAAGTCCGCCGGCTGGCACCAGGCCAACTGCATCCGCACGCATCATACGCTGCCTGATCGCTACTTCTGCGCCGCGGCCGACGAGCTGGGCATTGTGATTTCCATTCAAGATGAGCAGGGCGGGCCGGCCAACCCGCATCCGGAGTTCTGGGAGAACAACACGCGCCACTGGGCGGAGTTCATCCGCGCGCGGCGCAACCACCCCTCGATCGTGCTGTGGGCGACGGACAACGAGGGGACGTTCACGGGCGGGATGCCGAACATGATGGCACCGGCGGTGCCGTGGCTGATCCGCAAGATTGCCGTGGCCAGGCAGGTGGACCCGACCCGGCCGGTGACGTCGAGCCATAACTGGGACCTGCGCGGGCATAACGACGTGTTCGACGCCGGGTATAAGAATCACGGCTTTTTCGACAACTTCCCCTCCGGGGCGCTCAAATATCAGAGCTGGTACTTTGACTTTGCCGGCATGTGGAACCGCGTCAGTCCGATCGTGATTGACGAATGGGGCGAAACCATGGGCTTCGATCTGACGGCGCAGGATTTCGACGATTACGCTTATCGGCCCTTCGATCTGCGCTACGCGCCGGAATCGCGCACGTTCTGGCCGCGGCTCTATCAGGCCTGGGGGTCGTACGAGGGCATCCGGTTGACGCGCTTGCAGAACACGGTCTCGATGTTGCTCAACTTCGGCGACCGGTTCAGCATGTGGACCGCTGAGCAAAAATTGATTGGACCGCCGGAGTTTGTGTTTGAACTCTCCCACAAGGCGAACCGCCCGATCGTGGCGTTTCCGTCGGAGTGGTTCACGTCGTTTTTTGCCGGTGAGAAGATGGAGTTGCCATACACGGTGATCAACGGGGCCAATCTGCCGTTCGACGGCCGGCTGATTTGGACGGCGCGGTTGGGCCAGGTCATCATCGAACCGAGCGAGAATGGGCCGTGGGCTGTGGCTGCGGAAGGCAGTCGGGTGGTGGCCTCTGGGGAGATTCCGGTGCAACTGGCCTCGGGTGCGAGGCAGGAGGTGATGCTGACCGGGATGCTGCCGCGGGTGGCGGATTCGACGGGCCTTGAGATTGCGGTCGAGCTGCGGCGTCGCGAGCCGTTGCCGGAGGATGCCTACATTCCGGTGTTCGTGCGCGCGGAAGAGTGGCGCGACCGTGTCTGGAAGGACAAACAGATTTATTCGGTCAGTCCTCGGGTCGATCTCAAAGATGCGCGGCGGTTTGCGCTGCTGGGGGACGAGGCGTCGGCCGAGGTGTTTCGCAAGCTGGGCGCGTCGTTCGATCGGGTAGCGAGCGTGGCGGACGCGGTCAAGACAACGGCGCGAACCGTCGTCATTGCGCCGCGCATGAAGCTGGATGAAAGTCAGTGGAAGCAGTTGGAGCAGTTTGTGGACAAGGGCGGCAAGGTGCTGGCGCTGGTGCGGGGGGACGATCTGCCGTTGAAGGGCTTTCGCGGGGTGCCGTTGGACGACAGTGGTTGGGCGATCAACGCAGCGTATGCGCGCTGCGCGGAGCATCCTGTCACGAAGGGGCTAATTTATCAAGACCTGCGCCAGTGGCGGCAGGGGACGGCGGAGGAGCCGTGGTATGTGGCCTCCGGGGTGGCCAAGCGGCCCAGTCAGGGGAACTTTCGGGCCTTGATCGACGCCGGATACGGGTGGGAAGGCGGCGACGGGTTGTGCCTGGCGCCGATGCTGGAGATCCCGGCTGGGAAGGGCAAGGCGATCTTTACGCAGTTGCACCTGCTCGAGACCTGGGACCTGGAACCGGCCGCCGGGCGTTTGCTGGAGCGGGCGCTGGCCTATCTGGAGAAGGATGGCGAGCCGCAGAAGAGCGTCGTGGCATATGGATTCGATGTGAAGCCTTGGTTTGCCAAGGTGGCGGCAGAATCGGCGGCACTGGATCCGGCCAAGGTCGGCGCGGTGCTGGTGGGCGCACGGGATGCGGAGCGGCTGGCCGCCCTGGTGAAAGAAAAGGGCGAGGCGTTGCGGCGGTATGCGGAGGCCGGCGGGACGGTGCTGGTCATGGATGTGTCCCCCGAGACAGCGGCGTTGGCAAGCGAGCTGGCGGGGGTGGCGATCGAGGCCAAACCGGTACCGGAAAAAACACGAATCGTCTGGATCAACTGGCCAAAGGGCTTCAGCGATCCGCTGCTGTGGGGCGTGAGCCATTACGATACCTGCTGGTTCAAGCCGCCGTGGTTCGGCTGGCCGGCCACGCAGAGCCTGGTGATGGATACGGAGTTGGTCTGCGCCGATCCGAAGGCGACTTTATTTACGGAGCCTTCGTGTCTGGTGTCGGCGCCGCTGGGCAAGGGACGAGTGCTGGTCTGCAACATCCTCTTTGACCGGGCGGAGAAGGACGCGTACGCCAAGGCGTTGGCTAACAACCTGATGGCTCAGTGGTTGACAAACCTGGGAGTTGCCCAGAATCCCCCGGCGGAGGCGGCGATCCGGCCGATCCGGAATTGGCTCGCGCTGGGAACGTTCCGGCTGCCGAATCGGCTCAAGGGCGGCGAAGACAGCTTCCAGTTGCCGAACGAAGGGTCGCTGCGGCCGAAAGCGGGCGAGGCGATCCAGCAAAAGGAATGGAAGCCGGTGCGGCTGGACATTGGGTCGGGGGCCTGCAACAACGTCAATCCGATTTTCGGCCCGCCGGACTGGTCGTTGCCGACCTGGAACTACTACACGGCGTATTTCTTCACCTATGTGGACTCGCCCAAGGACCAGGAAGCGACGCTGAGCATCGGCGTTGACGATTGGCTTAAGGTGTGGGTCAACGGCGAGCCGGTCGGGCCGTTCAATCTACGGCGGTACAATACTCCGACCGATGCTCAGGCGAAGGTCCAACTCAAGCGCGGCCGAAATGCGGTCCTGGTCAAGTGCACCAACGGACTCGGCAACTGGGGCTTCACGGTCATGTTCCGCGATGCCGAGGGGCTGACGTATTCGGTGGAGTAATAGCGCCGAGAACCCCGGCAGCCGTGTTGCCGGGGTTCTCTCTTCCTGGGCGGTTGAAAACCGATGTGTGGAGTCTGTAGCAGTCGGCGGACGAGAACGGACGACGAGAGCGGCTGACGAGTACAGCGCATCCCATCCGCCCGCAACGCCGGCGCGTAGTGCCTGCGGGCAGATCGTCCACCGCTCTCGTCGCCCACTCTCGTCCGCCGAGATGGATAAAAAAGCGGGGAGATCCGAGAGACAGGTGCGATCAGGATTCGAATGAAAAAAGCGATGAATATCAGTGTGGGAGTGGGTAAGGAACAGCAGGCCCACTCACAAACCCACATACGCACATACTCCCATACGTAGGTTGCGAGCAACGTCCGCCTTGGGAAGGGCGTGGTAAATGATTTTCGAGAATGCATTCCTACGACTTACGGTCGCCGGAATTACTGCCGCGGCGGGCTCTCCGGAATGCTATCGCATCCGGTCCATTGAGCTAAAAACGGCCAATGGATGGAACCTGCTGTTGCAGGGAATCCAGGGCCATGAGTTTTCGACGTCGCTGGGCGGGGCGGATGCGAGCCGCTTTGAATCGAAGCGGACGCCGGAGGGCGGTTGGCAACTCAAACTCTCCTGCGCGGGGCCGGAGTGGGATGCCGAGGAGACGATTACCCTTGAGCCCCACCAGCCGTTCTTGCGTCGCGAGCAGGTCTATCGTTTTCACAAGGACCTCGAGGGCGCCATTCATCCGGGGTGGCGGCTTCAGGAGCATCCGGGGCTGCGGTACACCTATCCGCTGTTTGCGCACGAGAAGCCGCCCGCCGAATTGCAGGCCATACGGGCGGATGTGACCTTTGCTCTGCCCTTCCCGTTTCATGTGTGGCATGCGGGCGACTGGGTCGCTTTTTGCGGAGTGGATCGGGTGCGTTCCCGGGGAACCCTGGATTTTCAGCCGGGTTCGGGGGAAGAGCCGGCGACGGTTCGCGTGTACCTGCCGGATGCAACGCCGGCGCAACGGACGACGTTCGCGGAGCAGTGGTATAAGCCCACGCCGCGACCGACGGTTATGCCGATCAAGGCCGGAACGGAGATCAAACTGGTAGAAATCATCGGCGCGAAGTCGCTCCAACCCGGCCAGGAGCCGTTGCTGGAGGCGGAACGGGTCGTGGCGGGTGTTCTTCTGACGCCCCGGCCGATGCCGGATCTGAAACGCGTGGCCGCCGGCATAGCGGATTTCTATCGGAAGTGTGGGTTGTGGAATCCCAATGCGCTGGGCGAAGGACGCGGCTGGTTTTACCACATGTGGGTCTGCACGCACGAGGGCACTCCCCGGCTCACCGGACCAGGGGCCGGGAGTTTCGACCTGGGATGGGGCGAGGGGACCGCGGCGGAGGCCATCCTGGCTTTGACCCGTCATGGGCGTCGAACGGGCGAGTCCGACTTGCTGGTCTACGTGGACGAGATGAGCCGTAATATGCATCTATTCCAGCATGGCGAGGGCCCGAATGCGCCGTATTTCGATCGAACCTTCGATGGAAGGCGTTTCCACGATTTTAACGGCGACCGCCGTTTCTGGACGCAATCCATGGGGCATACCGCGAGTCAGTTGATCCAGTGTTATGAGGAGAATCCGAACTATCCCAATTCGGCGGCGCGGCAGGAGTGGTTGCGGGTGGCGACCTCGATTGCCGGTTTCCTGGCCGAAAAGCAGAAGGCGAACGGGGATCTCCCCGACATCATGGACGAGGCCGGGAACGAAATCAGCCTTAGCGGTAAGAAGCGCATTTCGGCCCGAGTGGTGGTGGCTGGACTCTGGACGCGGCTGAGCCAGATTACCGGCGACAAGGACTATCTGGATCGCGCCCTGCGTCTGGCGCGGTTTGTGCAGCCGGAAATCGAGGCGTATAGCTTTTACAATCAGATGATTGATGCGATCACCGCGCCATTCGACCTGATGGACGGCGAAGCGGCCTACTATGTATTGGAGGGGCTGGTTCCGCTTTATGAGGCCACGCGGGAGCCGTGGCTTCTGAGTTTGTGTCAGAAGGCGGCTGCGTTTGGCGTGAGTTGGACATACTTCTTCGATGTGCCCATGGCCTACAAAGGGATTGCGCGCGGCGGCCAGGTGTGCCGCATGCCGGACCTGCCGTTGCTCTACGTCATCGGTCCGGCCAAGGCGATGGACTCGTTCCTGCGTCTGGCCAAACTGACGGGCGACGATTTTTATCGGCGTATGGCCGAAGAGATGATCGTCTTTATCAGCCACTACCAGATCGAGGCCCCCGGCAAGCCCTGGCATGGCGGGATGGTGCATGCCATTGACCAGCGTAGCGGGCAATTCTGGGGTCCGGACAAGCAGGGGCAGGTGGACTGCGGCATGTCCACGGGAAACAGTCTGGCCGCCATCGAGATCTGGATGTCGAGGCGGTGAGCGGGGGGATATCCTTCTTGCGGCAGCTTCTGTCAAGAATTGAATGAAAACTGTGAAAAAGGGAATCGGTGGACGATAGCGGGCGACGAGAACGGCTAACGAGTAGTGAGCATCTCAATCGTCCACCGCTCTCGTCGCCCGCTATCGTCCACCGAAAGGATGGGAAAACGGGGAGAAGCGACGAGAGACGGCTGACGCCCTGTGAAAAGAAGGCGGTTCAACGGAGAAACATGCTGTCGGCTTTGACAGAACGATGCGGCAAAGAAGGAGACTCAAAATGGCCGGACGAATGCGCAACTCGATAGTGATGGGCTTGGTGGCGGCGTGTTTCGCGGCGACGGCGATGGCCGATGGCCGCCGGGCGGTGGATCTGAGCGGCCTTTGGTGGCTGCATCCCATGGCGGCCGATCGGATGGCCGCGCCGCCGGAATGGCCGTCTCAGGGCGAGGCCGAACCGGTCAAACCGACCGCCGAGGAAAAGTGGCAGCCGGTGGCAGCGCCAAATCTGTATTTGCTGAATGAAGGTCAGGGTGCATGGATGGTCCGCTCTGTGAATGTGGGCGCGGACATCGGCGACCGGCGTTTCATTTTGCAGTTCGATTCCCTCTATTTTCGCTGCCGCCTCTTTGTCAATGGGATGGACTGTGGTACCTATTGGGGCGGCGTGGCCCCCTGGCAGGCGGACGTTACCCATGCCATTCGTGCGGGCGACAACCTGATTCAGTTGGGGCTGACCCCCGGCGCCACGCCGAGCGGGGGCCTGCATGCCAAGGAGCTGACCAACACCGAGCCAACGCTGATGTACGATAACGGCACCCGCAAGGTGGGCCTGTTCGAAGAGGCGCGGCTGCTGATTCTCGCTCCGGTTTATGTCAACGACATCTTTGCCCGTCCCTCCGTGGCTCATAAAAAGCTGGCGGTGGACGTGGAAGTGGTGAACGCCACGGGCACCGAGCAGGCCCGCCGCCTGACGGTGACGGTGCGGGAACCGGATGGCAAGGTGGCTAAAACGCTGGACGCAGCTGTGGTCAAGCTGACGCCGCACAGCACCAATACCATCACGGTTGCCGGAGAGTGGACCAAGCCGCGGTTATGGTGGCCGCACGATCCGCACCTGTACGTGCTGAGGGTGGAGCTAGCGTCGGACAAGTCGGACAAGTCGGACTGGTCGGACTGGTCGGACACGCTCTCCACCCGTTTCGGGTTCCGCGAGATCACGATGCAAGGCGACCGGGTCTTGCTGAACGGCAAAAAACTCATGCTGCGGGGCGGCTCGCACGTGGGGCGCTCCACCGATAAGGCGAAAATGCTGGAAGCCTGGAAAGAACAAATGACCCGCTTCCACGTGAATTCGATCCGCACCCACTATTCCCCGCTGACGCGGGCCATGGCGGAAGCCGCGGACGAACTGGGGCTGATGCTCCTGCCGCAGGGACCAATTTGGGGCGAGGGGATGCGCGGCGAGCCGGAATTCTGGGCTCTTCTTTCCGATCAGTATTTGCGCATGATCAAGCGGTTGCGCAATCATCCTTCGATCGTCATTTGGTCGCTGGGCAATGAGGCGGGTGGCATGCGCCCCGATCCCACGCGGCCCAGCGCGCCGTTCATGATGCAGCTCATGCGTGACGCCAAGGCGCTCGATCCGACGCGACCGCACACGGCCAGCCACGACTATACGCTCTATGGGGCTGGCGACCTCATTGACGCGCCCACCCAGTGGGGGTTCGAGTTCGACAATACCTTCCCGATGGCCGCACGCGCCTGGTACATGTATGGCTATGACTTCGCCTCGCTCTATCGCGAAAACCCGATGCCGGTTTCCGATGATGAGGCGATGGAAGGGTACAATCACGGTCATGCGTCCGTCCTGGTCGGCGACCGGGCCTATTTGAATGCCATCGGGGGCAGCGATCGGCGCAGCTATTTTGGCCGCTGGGCGCATTCGCTTTCGACCAAGATCGCCGTCATGGAATACCGGCGGCAGCCGCAGTTCGTCTCCGTGATGTTGTTCGGAGACCGGTATTCGTTCTTCTGGATTCCGCCGGAATCCGTGGCGGCGCACCCGGAACTGGGACCGATTGCTCAGCGCGTGAACAAGGAGCCGCACCGTTTGATCTGGGATCCGGAGGTGATGGTGGAGATGGCGCAGAAATCCTTGAAACCGGCGGTGGTGGCGCCCAAGGATTGGAACGGCGGCGTGTGGGCTGGCCGTGTGCACGAACGGCCCGTCATCGTGATGAACGACAACTTCTACGACTTGAAAGGCCGCCTGCGGTGGAGCGTGTTGGACGAGCAAGGCAAGGTACTCAAGTCGAGCGAAGAACGCGTTTCCGTGCCGGCCGTCACGCATCAGGAGCGCGTGTTGCGGGTGCCGATTCCGGACAGCGCGACAACCCGATCCTGGACGCTGCGCTTGGAATTGTTCGATGACAAGAGGGTTTCTCTTTACGAAGACGACATCGAACTGGGTGTGATGCCGCCAGTCCGGTTCGATTCCGTACGGGAAGTGACGATCTATCCGGAATTGGGCAGCTTTCGCGCGGTGCCGGAAGGCAAGATACCTTTCAAATACCGAGTTTCGTCCGCGTTGCCTACCGATCGGGGCGCGGTTGTAGTGGTGCCCAGGGGAGTGTGGTTGACCACGGAACAGTGGGCGGCGCTGCAGCGATTTGTGGAAGCGGGAGGTGCTGCGCTCATTCTCTCTGATGAATGCCATCCGGTCTTTTTCGGATCGGTCCGTATTCGCTCCAGCAATGCCGCCACGGTCTGGGCGCACCAGCGTGTGGCCGATCACCCGGTTCTTCAGGGACTGCCCTCCCCGGCTTTGCGCTACTGGATCGGCGCGGAAGGCGAGTTTTATAGCCCGCCGGCCAAGACGAATGTGCCCACATTCACGATCAGCCGCAAAACTTGGTATAAACCGCGGCAGGGCAATTTCCTGCCGCTGATTGACGCCGGCATGGTGCGGGAGGAGATGGGGCTGACCCAATCGCCCCTGTTCGAGGTGCGGCACGGCAGAGGCCGCGCCTTGTTCAGTTCGCTGCTCCTCGTGGAGGGGTTGCGCACGGGCGAGCCGGCGGCGGTCTATCTTCTAGCCCGGAGTCTGACCTACCTGCAAACCCCCGCTCAGTGGGTGGGCGGACCGCTCAAACCTCTCTATGCGGTGGGAGCCGACCTTTCCCCGTATGGCGTGGCCATGACCGACCAACTGTCAGAGTCTGGGGCGATCTTTGTCCAGGCTGATTCGGAGGCTGGATCGGCGATGCTGGCCGACGAAGCCAAGGTAGGAGAGGCTCTGAACTTTGCAAAAAACGGCGGAACGCTCCTTCTGCACCGTCTCTCCTCAAATCAGGTGGACCGTTTGGGAACGGCACTGAATGTTGCATTTTCGACGGTTTCCTACACAGCGCCGACCAACGCCGTGCCGTGGCAATGGCTGTCGGGCGGGCCCACGCGACCCTACCGCATGGACTGGATATCGAACCATCCGCTTCGCCGGGGACTGAGCCAGTTCGATATCCACTGGTGCGAAACCTACTCACAGGAAAACCTTCTCGTGGCGCAGCAAATCCTGAACGTGGGCGTGCGGAGCGACGATCCGCGCGTCATCAACCTGACGCAGCAAGGGGGGCTGCTGGTCGTTCCGTTTGGCAAAGGCC